>Ga0207655_1003968_pt1 | contig 10708 bp, 8 predicted proteins | sample KBSM44metaG_FD_184398 | JGI IMG/M metagenome (GOLD analysis project Ga0207655, IMG submission 184398) | Miscanthus rhizosphere microbial communities from Kellogg Biological Station, Michigan, USA - KBS M4-4 metaG (SPAdes) (version 2) | ecosystem: Host-associated > Plants > Roots > Rhizosphere >... | reverse complement strand
GATGTTAATAGACTACTTAAAAATAAATTCAATGGCTTTATGGAACTTGAAAATATGCAATTGATAGATGGAGCATTTGCATTTAGTAATGACGGAGTCTTGATTGAAGGTGTCAAATCTTATTTAATAGAAGATACCCATTACAATATTATTTCAGTACATGATTTCCCAATAATTCCAAATCAACATTGGAGTGCAACATATGTTTCCTATAAAGAGAAACTTACCCATCGAATCGATCGATTTTTCGAAAAAATTACAAGTTCTCAATCTATTTTATTTATTAGATGGGCGGCTACCTATGAACAAGCTGTAGAATTACAATCGACTTTGGAGGGAATTGTTAAAGGTCAGTTCAATATTCTTATTCTTTGCCCAGAAGAAGGCTTCAAGGGTGTAAGTGAAATTGATTGGGGACTTGATAAAATATGTGCAGTTAAAGTACCTAGAATTCCAAATGACCCTGGGACTTGGAATTATGTTTTAGAAGGTATAACATTGCCCCCCAGAAAACAATAGTATCCATCGAGTTATATAGTTTCCTACCTTCCTGTTCTCTTTCGAGATAACGACATTCGTTTTCTCTCCTATCCTTTACCCTCTGTCACATCGTTGAATCTTATGAGCCCCTTCCCGTTTACACAAGTGACAAGGAGCTTACCAAGTTCCGCATCTTATAGATACGACGAGGTTAGATGGGTTCTTTACTTCGGGCAAAATTTGGGGCACATCCCAGCATTATTAAGATTATGAATCTTCTTTTCCTAGCAATGTTTTGAGTCACGTACTGACTCTCTGTTTCCGTATTTCCGCATACAAACCATGAATCTGTTGTTAGAAACGCAGTTTGGGACGGAGATAGTTTTTGCGTCTAAACTAGTGGCGTAAGCCACACTATATAAAAGCGACTTTTTCTTGCACCATAATAAAGCTTATCGGTAATCACAGATATATAACACTATAGGCAAGTACTTAAGTATTGAATTGAAGGCTTACTTACAGCGGTGGCTCTTTCGGATAATAGAGATTGTTAATTCTTATTTCTGATTATCTTTTCCCAAATCACATAGAAATTGTTAAATAAAAAAGGTGAATTTGAATTTCTTAACATTTTAATCTGGAACAATAATTTTTTAGATGAGGTTCATGGAAGTATTATTACTTCAAAATACTTTATTCTTTAATCAATTCCCCAGCATTTATAACTCATTTTTTGTATTGTACAGGCATTTTTCCACCATTTGAATATTATAAAAAAAAAGGAAAGGATGATTAAAATAGATTCTTATGGTCATTATTACAACCCTCACAATGGAAAATATTATAAAAAGGGAAAATATTATAGAAAAAAGGGAGAAAATAATCAAAACAAATTAAGAGAAACCAAAAGTGAAATTAATCAAGTCCATAATTTGGACAACAGCTTATATAAGATGAGTATAAAAAATAATCATAACCATCCAATTAAAGTTAGTATAATTATGCCTACCTATAATAAATATAATCAAATCTCCCTTTCCCTTTACGGCCTCTCAAAACAAACGTTTCCCGACTCTGATTATGAGGTTATCTTAGTAGATGATGCTTCTTCTGATAAAACTCGTGATATTTTAAAAGAAATTGACGTCCCATTCAAATTTAAATATATACGTATGAAAAAAAATAAAGGACGTTCCTTTGTCCGCAATATAGGAATTAAGCATTCTGAAGGAGATGTTTTAATCTTTTTGGATGGAGAAATGTTAGTGACTCCTCATTTTATTCAAAACCACTATAAACATCACTTGCAAGAAACAAACCTTGTAGTCACGGGAGCCATGCATTATGAAGGAGTCTATACTTTTATTATGCCGGATTATAATGAAGATCAATTTGCACACCTAAAAGATCTAGTGAGAAAAGATCCTAAGTATATGGAAATATACGAAAGTTACGAACGTACTAGACATAAATCAAAGAAACCTTATCCGCTTGTAACAATAGAAGATATTGATACAGAACGCTTTCAAAGTTTATCATTTTCTAACCGATATTTCCTTAATAGTGGGTTAAAACATTTTGGGGAGAGGCTTAAGGGGTTTACACTTCCTTATATCGCATTTTTAAGTGGAAATGTATCAGTAAGGAAAGAAGAATTAAACAAATCTGGATATTTCGATGAAACCTTTGTTGGTTATGGGGCAGAAGATTGGGAAATTGGATATCGTTTATATAAAAACGGAGCGCAATTTGTTTTAGATCCCTCTACAGTTGCTTATCATCAAGAGCATCCAATATCTAAGAAAAAACTTAAAGAACAATGGGGTAATCATTATCGTTTCGTTAAAAAACATCCAAATATAGACGTTCTTATCTTATCTCTTGAATGGAAAGAACTATCATTTATGCATATGCATCAGACATTAGTTGAATATAATGCACTAGATGAGCGTTTTCCAAATGAATATAATGAACTAAAAAAAGCTTTTCGAACAATGCTTTTTAGAATTATTGAATGTTTAAATAACGAGCAGCCTGTTACAGAACTTTACAAACTTCCTGGCGGATCAGAGGAAAGAATAAAAATTCATCAACAATTTGAAACATTACGTCCTCGGGGATTTGATTATCTTGCAAGTTCCTTCGAACAAATATATCACTTGTAGTCTTTATAAAGCCAGGATTAAAATTAAAAACAAATGATATGACAGAAAGAAACTACTTTCAAACAGTAGGTTTGTAGAACATAAAATTTTAGTTACCATAATGAATTTTACAGACATGGAAGGCTTATTCGCTGATTAACTGAAGAGGCTTTTGATGTGGGGAAAATGTATTTCCAAAGGAATTAAGGTAAGATTGTATTAACTAGTAAATAAACTCTATTCATTAACTCACTTCAAGTGAATTGTCCAATCAATAAAGTGAAATACATCTAAAGTCTCGTTAGTTAAAAGAAAAACTCCCTACCGTCTAAGGGAGTTTTTTCAATTTAGAGTGTATACGATATATAAAGTTAGTTTTAGAATGCCATTCTAAAGAACTCTTCGGGAGGTAGACGTCTACCGAGGATTATTTTTTCAGAATATGTACATTTTGATACATCGTTATCGATGAAAATTTAATGTTCCTTCGGTAGGTGAAATTGGAATTGATCAATAAAACGCGTACATTTTATACATGTGTTATGACCTATGAAAAATGATATGAAAGATATAACTTCAAAAAAGTCTTCACCTCTTTCAATCAAACTTTTTTAAGTATTTAATACTTAAAACCTGGTCGATATTAAAATACATGTGCTCAAATTTCCTCTGTTTATCTAAGGATGGATTGTCAGGTACAACTGAAAGGAATCTACCTAAATGTAACTTCTTGTTACCGATTAATTGCTCCTCTATGTCATATATAGATTGTTCATCTTTAATTGTGTAATTTCTTCCATCTGTGGTTTTAATTTCAATAGAAAGTACATCTTTAGTTTTGTCTCCCATTTTTTCATCTCCCTTTTAAACCAGAGAATATCATATTTTATAATCATTAATCTTAATTAACGGTAAGATGGTTCATAAAAGCCTAGTTGTACTAGTGAACTAAATTATCGATTTTAAGTGTTTAACAACTTTACTATTCATCGTAAGGTAAGGCTATAAATACACTTACTAATTTATCTTCTATAATTTACCTAGTTGTTGGAAAAATGTAATTGGAATGACAACATTTATTTAGGGTGTAACAGCGATTTTGACTATTGCGTTTTTAACCTAACCTCTTTTAGTTAATGTAGATGTTCTTATCGTAAACATATTTAAGATCATCTTGTACATTAATAAGTAATGGGCGCTCTTTGTTAAATGTATATATGAGGTTTCGAAAAACATAGTAAATTTAACTTTTATATACCATGATTGAAAAAATTACTGATTAGAGTTCAGTAGTTTTTTATTATATAGATTATGTCACTGGATTTTAGCTTTGAAAATTTTTATTTTATCCCTATTAGTGGATAAGTATACAAGCAAATTAGCCGTAGTTTCATAGCTTATATTAACGATATAAAAGGAAGTGCATCAATTGAATAATAGAAAGTCAAAAAAAAAAACAAATAAGGTTTTCCAGTCTAGTCAAATATTAAAAATTGGGCCCGATCAACAATACCAAAATAACCTTCAAGTTAATGTTTATGGTATCTTTACTGCAGGCTCTAAACCTAGTGATTTTAATGGACGGCAAAAAAGATTTAATCGAGACATCAATTTGGCGAATCAGATATGGAATGGGGGAGGAATGTGTAATATAAATTTTATTCCACAACCTATATTTGAAGTGAAAACAATAATAGATGTGACCAATTTAGGTTTTCAAGCAGCAATGGAGGGTCCGGTTAAAGGTTTAATTAAGAAAGTTAAACATAAGATTGGCAATCCAATTGGGATATATGTTGTTTATACGAGTGGGAATGATTTTGCAGTTTCTTCAGGTAGTACTAGCCCTATAGGTGCAGGAGGAGTCATAATTGAGGATTTTAGAATCAAAGATGATATACCTGAATTTACACTCTTTGGCTCTATTGCATTGAGCAATAGAGCTTTAAATGCCCCTTTTACATTTGCACATGAAGCAGGACATGTTTTATTGACTGAACTTGATAAACAACCTTTTAATAATATATTTAAATTTAATGCTATAGATCCTACGGGACCTTTTATTAATCCTGTAACGGGAAATAGTGATACGGCTCACAGTAACCTTGTAGGCAATCTCATGGCTCCTATACTTCCTAACATCATCCCAACTATTGATCCCTTACAATTAAAAAAAGCTAGAATGAGTAGAATATTTCAAAATGCAATAATAAAATGATAAATAGATTATCATTCATTTGAAAATGCCATTAGATAATGGTATTAAAGCCAATGGGAATAATAAAATCATTTACAAGATCTCATAATGCTATTATATTTACTTTGTAAATATTGTATTAGTGCGTTATCAGTTAATATATTAGTTGTTATCAAAAATAAAAGCCTTAATAATCTTTGGCTTTAGCGACTTCTGGTATCTGGATATACCCAAACTTTTTTGATTGGAATGTATATTATATAAGAGTTTGAGCAAGTTACTTCAGAAACTATAAAGGGTCGCTCTTACTAGATGATTTGGTATAATAGAAAAAACTACTGATTGGGCGGCACCAGTAGTTTTTTCTATTTTTTAGCTGTAGACGGGCTGTATTATTGGTTCATGTCATGATCTGTATTGATAATAATTAAAACCTTCAAGGTAAACAAAATAATTTATGGCTTCTTAGAACCGGATAACAAAATGGCTCTTGAACTAAAGTAACAATTCATAAAAACCAAGTTCTTTCTCATAGTACTATGCAAAATAACTTTCATTAAATTAATGGTTACATTAATCAATTCTTCAACTTCCTCTCTATATTCACAGGGGTAAAACGATAATGATATTTATAATAATTTGATTTACTTTTACTTTATATGTTTAATTCATCTTTTTATTCATAAAACATTCAAATAAAGGTCTTAACTATTAGATTTTCAAATGGCTTTTTAGTTCTTAAAACTTAAAAGTTCATTCCGTAGTGAATACAAAGTTGATTTACATAACAATAATTATCAGAAATAACATGGGGAAATTATAAACTTTAGACATCGCTAAAATGTAAATAGTCATTTTCAAATTTATTGTTTATATATTATTGATTCAACACGTTTCTGCGACGATCAAGCCTGGATTTTTTGTATAAAAACCAGGATTTTATGTTTTTAAATCATACTAAATAAAGGAGATACACAAGTTCTCTCGAATTTGTGTAGATGAAATTTTATTATATGGAAAGCACAAAGATAACATATCTAGAAGGCTCTTTCCCTTTTGCTAAATCATCTAAATTCTTCACAGCAACCGGACACACATTTCTCACTTTAATCTCTATCTTTATTCTCCTTTTCAGTGTTTTTCTACTTCAATATAAAAAAAGTAAAAAACATCTTGAAGAGCATAAGGGGTTTTTGCCCCCACCATAGGCGTGGGGCTAGGCAAAGCCTAGCAAAACCGTGGGTACAAAGAAAATCGTTAAATGTCCCCTTTACGTCCCCTTTTTTTGGCATACGTCCCTTTCAAGTCCCCCTTTAAAATCTCAATGTCTCTTTTACGTCCCCTTGTTTTGAAGCAATGTCCCTTTTGCGTCCCCCTCACAGGTGACTTAGTGTATATAATCTGTTGATGTTGAGACCCTTCAAAGGTCACATGAGTTTATCAAGATTGAAGAAATTTTTTTGGTGATTCATATGCTGAATTCTGAATTTTCCCAACAGCTTACTTCATAGAGGATACATCTAATTTGCGTATGATATGTGGTCTTTGTGATCTAATTGTGGTGTCTTCTTTAGGCAGTATCAACTACATTTCTCGTCTTGAATATCTATCCAAAGCAAGCTCAAAAACTTGCGGTTTGGCGATTGTAAATTGATTTGGAAGCACTCTTTCTTCAAGAATTTTGCATTCCTCTTTTGCATTTTTTAACCAAGCAACCCTCCCAATGTATTCAATTTCCCTTAAAGTTTTTCATTTTGATCTACGATAAGACCCTTCTATTTTTTGAGTGCACCCCATGTTATTATAAAGTCTACCACTACTTTAATTTCTACATGGGGTGCTTCCTATCCAGAGGAAGTACCCTTTCTTTGTTTACTATTCTTACTTTCTTTACATGTTTTTCTAAAATCGTTTTCATTTATTTCATAATGTTTGTGCGGTTTTCAAGAGCTAAAAAACGTAATTCCTTATGTAGCTCTTTTGAAATGTCAGAAGTAAGATGACGATTTCCTTCTCCAATTTTAATCATATACTCTTTCTTCCAGACAACGTATTTAATTTGCAACGCTACTTATAATTTTGTCTCAAAAGGTATGATTTCCATTCTAGAAAGTAAAAAAGCCATGTTCTAAAAAAAGAACATGGCTAAAGAAAATGAAAAGGTGGTAATACATCATATAGGCTTTTTAAATAATATCGTATTAGACAATAATCTAACTATAACAAATGAAATTAGATTTCTAGAGCAAACTATTCAAGGTGCAGCAACGCATCAACCTATGGGATAATTCTTGTAGCAGAAAAGCTCCCTGTAGAAATAGAGAATTTCCCTGTTTTTTATTCCTGCATATCGAAATAAATATATGTGAATTTATTTTTAAAGATCTTTCAATTGCCTAATAAAATTAGATTTTATATATTTAAATAGTTCTATATCTAACTCATTATTTTTTTCTATTTTCTTTGTTATTGCAGTTGGTACTTCACTGAGTCGAGGGCGGGATTTTGTAACATTCTTCTTCACGTATTCAATATTAGTCCAATTAAATTTATTCTTTAGCAATAGAAGTGATTCATTAAACAACTCTGTTATTCCAACTAATTCAAATACTCCTAGATTTTCTTTTGCTTTTTCTAAACTTAGTTGAGAGTTTAACCCACAAATTTGATGAATTTGTCCATTCTTAGCTTGTGGATCCCAATCAATGTATTCTTCAAAGGACATATTTTTCATATTCTCCTCATAATAACCCGGATATGTTTTTAAAAAATAATATAACGATATCACACGTTCAATAGGATTACGCATCATAGTAAAGTAAGTATAGGGTTTAGAAAAAAGGTCATGTATTCCATAAAAATGGTGACCAGATATTGCTTTGATTACTTTTTTATTTTCTTCTTTTAACTGACTAAAATGCTCGTTCATTGCTTCCACGGGGACATGATCATATATCTCATTCTCAGCATAAGATCTTTTGAAAATTTCATTTAATGTGGTTCCTCCAGTTTTAGGAATGTGTATAAAGATAATAAGCTTTTTCCCCATTGGAAAATTTACCTCCTCTCTTAAAAATCCTTTAATTCTTATTTTCCAAATGCAAAGAGAAAAATTCCCTTTTAGAAATTATGTAACAAGCATAGTCATAAATTAATAGAATCAAAAGTCCTTGCAAGCAATGATTTCAAGATTTTTTAATTAAGTGTTGAAAGTAACACATACCATTTCCACATGATTTTCTTAATTTTAGTGTATTCCCCTTTTTTCCTTTTTGGAACTTGAAAACTTAAAGAATAAATTCTAACACCTTGAGCAAACTACTCAAGGCGCCGTAAGATGTCAAGTACAACTGTTTATGGTATTTACAAGAAAAATTGCCTTACTGCTACATGGGGGAGTTTTTACTTCTAAACTAGTAGCATGAGCCACACCATATAAAGGTGACTTCTTTTCGCACCATAATCAACATCATAGGAAGTTACTGTATATATAACATGTTCCGTTAATAGATATTACTAATTCTTACCAACTTCCAAATTTAATCTAAATAGTTATAAAATAGTAAATGAAAAAGATAGACTTAAAATTTAGGACGTATACTTTGTGGAAAACGAAATACATTTTCAGGATCATATTTCGCCTTTATTTTTCGTAGCCTTTCATAGTTTGAGCCATAATATGCTTTTCCATATTTTTTGATGTTTTGATCTGGAACATTCACATATGAGCCTGTTACATATGGTTTCAACTGTTGGCGTACTTTTTCAACTGATGCAAGATTCGCATCTTTTTGTGATTTATTTTCCCAACTAGCAGTCCATTCCGTATAAAACAATGGATCGCGCCAAAAGAAGGCTGTTTCGTTGCTTGGTACTCTGCTTAGAGCACCGCCCCAATTTATAAAAAAGAAATTGGCTTCTGTCCCAGTGGCCTCTTCCAAAAATTGTTTCATTATTGAAATAGGTTCTTTCGACCAAAGATCCAATACCCATGCCGAAGAGAATTTAACACTCTGATCAGATCTACCCGGGATCGGTTCGTCAGGGTCTAAGAAATCTATAGCATCTGGATAAGCTAATGTCTCTATAGTTGTTTCTTTTGGGGTTCCAGCATTTAGTAAAGGCTTTAATAATCTCCTTAGCTCACTTTCTGAACCTAAGAAGATTCCCTCTGCATGGCACAGTCCATTTACTTTGCTATAAATCTCAAGTAAACACCCTAATCGTTCGTCTACAAACGGTGCCCATTGTTGCCAAGCCCTAAATACAGTTTCTAGTTGTTCCCATGGCCAGATAATATTAAAGACTGTTGCTGTCCTAGGGGCCTGATGAACTTTAAAGGTGTATTCTGTATTATATCCAAAATTACCACCGCCGCCACCTTTAGAGGCCCATAGTAAATCCTCATTACTAGATTGATTTGCTTGAATAATTTTCCCTTTTGCATCTACCATTTTCAATCCGATAAGGTTATCGCTTACAAGACCAATCGATCGTGACAGTACTCCAAACCCACCACCCATTGTTATTCCTCCAATTCCAACGGTTGGGCTATCTCCAAACGGAGCCATAAAACCTTCTCGAGCTAATCCTTTTACAAGTGGGCCGACGTGAATTCCTGTTTGAACCGTTGCAATCGCATTTTTCCTATCTAAGGAAACTTTTTGCATTTCACTCACATCAATAACAACACCACCTTTTACTACTGAAAGGTTCTTATCTAGAGCATGGCGCCCACTTCTGACGCGCATGGGCACTTCATTCTCACGAGCCCATTTAATAGCGTTGCTTACATCTTGAGAATTCTGTGCGAAAACAAAGACAAGGGGAGAGACATCAACATAAGGGTTCCAATTCTTAATGGCTTCTTCATAGCCAGGGTCTCCTTTGAAGATTACTAGTCCTGTTAACTGTATTGATCCCATCTACTCAACTCCTAATTTTAATAATAAAAATGTAATTATAAATTTTATGTAATATAAATAATAAAATATGCAATTTAACTTGATGATAATGGAAGATATATTAATAAAAGCTAATGTTTTGAGTAAACTACTCAAGGCAATTAGGGTTATCAATATACACATAGTTTTTTCTGTTTTAGACTGTATATGATATACAAACTTAGTTAACACGGAGATCTACGAAAAAGAGAACCTTGATATACCAAAGGTTCTCTTTGTGTAACTTTTTTCTAATATACAGCTTTCTACACAGCCTTGATATAACAATGATTTCTCTACAAGTGAATGAAAATAAGGTGTATAAAAAGCGCACATTTTATATATATGCAGCTAAGGTAAAATGTAGTCTTGATGGTGAAAATACGGTTTCATTAATTCGAAGTTATCTTTTCATTGCTTGTTATACGTATGAAACCTGATAAAAAGCTACCCCAGTCTAGAGTGACCCCAATTAGAATCAACTTAAAGTTACTTTTACACCATTAGAAATTCAATAAAAGGACGTGTTTGTAATTCTTTTTTCGTTACTCTTGTAGGTTTAATGGCTCGTAATTCTACAACCATTTCACTTACAACATTTCGCTTTCTCATCACGTCCTCGTATATTTCGTGAAATGATTTTTTCTTATATACTGCTTGACTAATAAATAAAGAGATTTTTTCCGTTTTCCAATCACCCTTGTATCCATAATCTGCTCTCCAATAATAAGGTTGTGAAAAACAAGCAAAAGAATCTATAAAGTATGGTTTCACCACATATTTATTATCACTTAATCCATATTGAAGGCGAAAAACTGCTTTTGAATCATTTTTTGCTATTCTGTGAAGTTCCTGCATTAGAGGGAGTGTAAAGTGGATATGTTCAATTAGGTGACTTGCATAAAATTCATCTATGCTATTGTCTTCAAAAGGAAGAGGGATTT
>Ga0207655_1003961_pt1 | contig 10721 bp, 8 predicted proteins | sample KBSM44metaG_FD_184398 | JGI IMG/M metagenome (GOLD analysis project Ga0207655, IMG submission 184398) | Miscanthus rhizosphere microbial communities from Kellogg Biological Station, Michigan, USA - KBS M4-4 metaG (SPAdes) (version 2) | ecosystem: Host-associated > Plants > Roots > Rhizosphere >... | reverse complement strand
GCGCGCGGGAGCTGAGCGGCGGAGCGAAGAGCTGGATGCGGGTGCTCACCCACCCCGAAACCGGGGCCGTGCTGTCGGTCGGTCGAACGCGTTACGACCCACCGCCCGAGCTGCGTCGGCTCGTGCAATGGCGGGCGGAGCGATGCATGGCGCCGGGGTGCGTGATGCCCGCGTCCCGATGCGAGATCGACCACACCGTCGCCTGGAGCGAAGGCGGACGAACCGCGGCCGACAACCTGGCGCCGCTGTGCGCCGGTCATCACACCGTCAAGCACCACGGCGGATGGAGCGTCGTTCAGGTTCCAGGAAGCGGCGGCGCCGTGGAGTGGACCTCACCCTACGGACGGCGCTACCGCGTCGAACCGGAACGCCGCACGCCGTTCTTCCGCGCTGCCAGCGAAAATGCGACGGCCGAGATCGCCGTCACGGGCGGTCCGGCACCCTTCTGACGTGCTCCGGCGGGCCCCGATCAGCGCGCGGACAGGCGTGCGACGGCATCCGCCGCCGACACGAGGGTGCGCTCGCCCGAACGGCGGTCCCACAGTTCGACCTCGCCGTCCGCCGCACCGCGACCCACGATGACGATCTGCGGCACGCCGACCAGTTCGGCGTCGCCGAACTTCACGCCCGGCGAGACCTTCGGCCTGTCGTCGTAGAGCACGTCGAGTCCCGCCGCGTCGAGGTCGGCGGAGAGCTTCTCCGCCAGCTCGAACGCCGCCGCATCACGCCCGGTGGCGACGACCTGCACGTCGAACGGCGCCACCGCCGCGGGCCAGATGAGGCCCTTGTCGTCGTTGTTGAGCTCGGCGATGATCGCGAGGATGCGGGTGACGCCGATGCCGTACGAGCCCATCGTGACCGTGACCAGCTTGCCGTTCTCGTCGAGCACCTTGAGCCCGAGCGCGTCGGCGTACTTGCGTCCGAGTTGGAAGACGTGGCCGATCTCCATGCCTCGAGCCAGTTCCACCGGCCCCGACCCGTCGGGGGCGGGGTCTCCCGCGCGCACGGTCGCCACCTCGACGAAGCCGTCGGCGGTGAAATCGCGCCCGGCGACGAGCGAGTGCACGTGCTTCTGATCGATGTTGGCGCCGGTGATCCAGCTCGAGCCGTCGACGACGCGGGGGTCGAGCAGGTAGCGGATGCCGGTCGCCGACTCCTCGCCGAGGATCGCTCCTTCGGGCGACCACGGTCCGATGTAGCCCTTGACCAACAGGGGATTGTTCTCGAAGTCGTCAGGCGTCGCCGGCGTGACGTCGGCCGGAGCGAACGCCACCTCGACCCGCTTGTCGTCGACGTCGCGGTCACCGGGGATGCCGACGACGACCAGCTCGCGCGTGCCGTCGAGATGGGTCAGGGCGAGCACGACGTTCTTGAGGGTGTCGGCGGCCGTGTACTCGCCGTCGAGCACCGCATTCGTGTGCGCCACGAGCGTGTCGATCGTGGGTGTGTCGGGCGAGTCGAAGATCACGGGCGAAGGCAGGGAGTCGAACGCGATGGGCTCGGGGGCCAGCGTCTCGTAAGCCTCCACGTTCGCCGCGTAGCCGCCGGACGAGCGGACGAAGGTGTCTTCACCGATCGGCGTCGGGTGCAGGAATTCCTCGCTGCGTGACCCGCCCATCGCACCGGCATCCGCCTGCACGATGACGTACTCCAGCCCCAGACGCTGGAAGATGCGCTCGTACGCGTCGCGCTGGGCCATGTAGCTCGCGTCCAGGCCCGCGTCCGTGTAGTCGAACGAGTAGGCGTCCTTCATGGTGAACTCGCGACCGCGCAGGAGGCCGGCGCGGGGCCGAGCCTCATCGCGGTACTTGTCCTGGATCTGGTAGATCGTCAGGGGCAGGTCTTTGTACGAGCCATACAGGTCTTTGACGAGCAGCGTGAAGGCTTCTTCGTGCGTCGGCGCGAGCAGGTAGTCGGCGCCCTTGCGGTCCTTCAGCCGGAAGATGCCGTCACCGTACTCCTCCCACCGACCCGTCGCCTCGTACGGGTCCCGGGGCATGAGCGCAGGGAAGTGCACCTCTTGCGCGCCGGCCGCAGACATCTCCTCGCGGATGATCGTCTCGATGCGCCCCTTCACCCGCAGCCCGAGCGGCAGCCACGCGAAGATCCCCGGCGCCTGACGGCGGATGTAGCCGGCGCGCACGAGCAGGCGGTGGCTCGTGACCTCGGCATCCGAGGGGTCTTCGCGAAGCGTACGGAGGAAGAAGTTCGACAGACGGGTGACCACGAGCGTCAAGCCTAGTCCGCGCGGCGTCTCAGGGACTGTTGCGGCTCTCCTCCCGGCTACCGGAGCGGAGCGCCGCCATCACACTCACCGTTGTCGACACCACATCCGGCGCTTCGAGCACCGACACCACGTTCACCCCATCCGTAGCCCACAAGTAGTGGCTGGTTGGCCGAACGGCGCCCAATCCCGTCACCGCCGCCACCGCCCCCTCCACCTCGACAGTCGTCGGAGCGACACCGCCACGGCCGGCATTGGCGGCGATGCGGTCCCAGTCCCACGCTGCGCCAGGGTAAACGTTCACGATGAGAGCGTTCATCTCACCCGCGTCCGTGAACCCATACCACCGGCACACATCGCCAAGCCCCGCAGCACGCGCGATCTCGTCCGGTACATCGGTACCGAACCCAGATGGGTACCCATCCTCGTAACTGGCCGTTCCCAGAATGTCCGCGAGCGGAATCCGAGACTTCAGTTCGTCGCATGTGATCGGCTGCCACCATGCCGCCGTTCGCGGAGCGGGCGACGGAGTGACCGCCCCGGCGGTCGCGGCTTGGAACACGGGTATCACCGCATCCAGTCGGTCACGTGTAGCTTGCTCGTCGGCGTCGTTGTCCTCTTGGAGGATGCTGCTCGCGGTGACCAGCGTCCACGTCGCGCCCGACTCGAATGCGCGCCGGCACCCGCTGCCGTCGTATTGATAGCCCTCGCAGACCGTGTCGGCGTATTTGTTGCGGAACGATTCCGGCACGACCGACGACGGGAGGATCGACATCTCGACGTTGGTGCCGTCAGACAACGGCCATCCACATTGCAGCCCGCCCAGAGTGCGCACCGCCACGGAAGCGGCCCTACTCGGGAGCGATGCGGACGCCTGCGCGGCCGAAGAGAGTTCAGCAAGGTCAACGGCCGCGGCACATTCATCGCCGAAAGCGATCGTCGGTGACGTCGACGAGGTAGGACTCGCGCTAGCCGACGGGGACGGAGACGGGGACAGGGAGGGAGAAGGCAGCATCGACGTCGAGGGGGAAGGCGCGATCGTCTCCACGGGTGTGGTGCGAGTCGGCGGCATCGACGCCGTGATCGCAACTCCCGCCACCACGACGGCAACAGCTGCGGCGGCGGCGGCACCGGCGAGGATGCGTGAGCGTCGCGCACGCGCCGCGCGCAAGCGGCCGACACCGGCGACGATGCTCTCGCGGAGTTCGACGTGCTCGCGCGGGGTGAGTCCTTCGTTCATGTCCACGATGCCTCCATTGCCGCCATCCCGTCGCGCAACCGGCCCTTGGCGCGAGACAACCTCGATTTGACGGTGCCGACAGGGATGCCGAGGGCCTCCGCCGCTTCGCGCTCCGAATAGCCCTCCAGCACCACGAGCACCACGACACTGCGTTCCCCGCTCGGCAGCTGGGTGAGCGCCGCGAGGACTCCGCTCTCGTCGGCCGCGAGCGGCGGATCGACCGGAGACGCGGCGGGCGTCTTCGCCAGCAACGCACGGTACCGACGACGGGATCGGTCGAGGTTGCGAGCCGTGTTCGCCGTCGTCGTCAACAACCACGGCAGCGGCGAGCCGTCGACCACACGCACGGCAGCCTTCTTACGCCATGCCTCGAGGAAGGCGATCGCGACGGCATCCTTCGCGTCCTCGCGATCGGCGAGCAACCGGACCGCCTGACGATAGAGGCGCGCCTCATGAAGATCGAAGAGCTCTCGCATCGCCGTGTCGTCGCCAGCGCACAGCCTTCGCCATGCGTCCGCATCGTTGTTGCTCACACTCTGTAGTGTCCAGCACGGGCCGAAAGGTTCGCGCATTCCCTGGACCTACACTGACCCCGTGGTCCACCGTCGCGCCCGACTCGTCGGCATCTCCATCCGTGGGCAGCTCGCCGCATCCCTGGAGGCCCTGCGCCACGCGCTCGATCTGCCCGAGACCTATCCGCCCGACGCCCAGGCCGAGGCAGAGCGCGCCGCACGCACCGTGCCGGTCGATCCCGCGGCATCGAGGCTCGCCGACCTCCGCGAGATCGAGTTCCTGACCATCGACCCGGTGGGATCGACCGACCTCGACCAGGCGGTTCATCTCGAGCGCACCGCCACCGGCGGCATCCTGCACTACGCGATCGCCGATGTCCCGGCCTTCGTGACACCGGACGGTGCCCTCGACGCGGAGACGCGTCGTCGCGGCCAGACGCTGTATGCCCCTGACGGGCGAATTCCGCTGCATCCCGAGGTGCTCGGCGAGGGCGCGGCGTCGCTTCTGCCCGAACAGGACCGCCGCGCCTACGTCTGGCGATTCGTGCTGGACGACGGTGCCCGGCCGACCGAGACGACCATCACGCGCGCCATCGTCCGATCACGCCGCCAATGGTCGTACCCCGAGGCTCAGGAGGCGATCGACGCCGGCACCTCGCCGGCCACCCTCGCCGCACTCCCCTGGTTCGGTGCAGCGCGTGCCGAGCGCGAACGCGAGCGCGGCGGCGCCAGCCTCAACATCCCCGAGACGCGCATCGTGGGCCGAGGCGAGGCAGGCGACGACTATGCGCTGCAGCGCAGCTACGGCGTGCCGCTGGAGGACTGGAACGCCGATGTCTCGCTGCTGACCGGGATGGCCGCCGCCGACATCATGATCCGCGGTCGCGTCGGCATCCTCCGCACCATGCCCCCCGCCCGCCCCGAGGACGTCGAGGAGTTCCGCGCGCACACCGTCGCCCTGGGGATGCCGTGGCCCACCGACGTCGCCTACGGCGATTATCTCCGCGCGCTCGACCGCTCCCCCGCCGCTCGGGCGGTGCGCGAGTACGCCGCTGGTCTCTTTCGCGGCGCCGGGTACGTCGCTTTCGACGGCGACCTCCCGACGCAGACCACCCAGGCGGCGATCGGTGCGCCCTACGCGCACACGACGGCGCCGCTGCGGCGCCTGGTCGACCGATGGTCCCTCGTCATCTGTGACGCCCTCGCCAACGGACGCGAGGTCCCGCGGTGGGCCCGTGAATCGCTCGATCAGCTGCCGACGATCATGGCGAGCAGCAGCGCCCGGGCGGGGCAGCTCGACGCCGGCTCGGTCGACCGCGTCGAGGCCGCTCTGCTGACCGGTCACCTCGGCGAGACCTACGACGGCGTCGTGGTGAGCAGGCGCGGTGACGGGGCACGGATCCAGCTCGCCGAGCCCCCGGTGGAGGCGACCGTGGCAGGTCTGGATGCGACGCCCGGCTCAACCGTACGGGTACGGCTGACCGCGGCATCCATCTCCGACGGGACCGTGGAGTTCACGCCGGCGTAACGACCGCGGCGAGGGTGGGAGTCGTGTGCGACACGATCCGATATATTGCATATCGTGCCTCTTTCCCCCGCTCCCGTTCCGCGTGCCCTCCTGCGCGACGACGTGCACGCTCGACTGCGCGACGCGATCGTGGACGGCACGCTCGCCCCCGGCGAGCAACTGCGCGACAACGACCTCGCCGACCGGCTCGGGGTCAGTCGCACGCCGGTGCGCGAGGCGCTGTTGGAACTCGCCCGCGCGGGCCTCGTCACGGCGACTCCGGGACGCTCCACCGTCGTGGCGCCGATCGAGCCCGCGGCAATCCGCGACGCGCAGGCCGTCGTCGGGGCGATGCATGCCCTCGCCGTCCGCACCGCGGTGCCGCTGCTGGCGACCGCAGACCTCGACGCGATGCGCCGCGCGAACGCCGCCTTCGCCGAGGCGCAGCGCAGCGGTGACACCGATGCCGCCCTCGCCGCCGACGAACGGTTTCACCGCATCGCGCTCGCGGCATCCGGAAACGCCGCCGCTCTCGCGGTGATCGCCCAGTATGAGCCGGTTCTGCGCCGCGTCGAGCGGCTGCGCTTCGCGTCGCACGAGGGTGCGGCGTCGGCCGCCCGCCACGACCAGCTCATCGCTCTGTGCGCCGCCGGTGACGCGGAAGGCGCCGCACGCCTGGCGGAACAGACCTGGCAGAGCCTCACCATTTCCACCGTCTCCACACGCACATCCGCGACCAGCACATCCCCGACAGACAGGGCCCCCCTATGAAGCTGCACGAGTTTCCCCGCTACCCGCTGACGTTCGGGCCCAGCCCGCTGCAGCATCTGGAACGTCTCAGCCGCCACCTCGGCGGCGCGCAGGTGTGGGCCAAACGCGAAGACGTCAACAGCGGTCTCGCCTTCGGCGGCAACAAGGTGCGCAAGCTGGAGTACATCGTCCCGGACGTGCTCGCCTCCGGCGCCGACACGATCGTGTCGATCGGTGGATACCAGTCCAACCACACACGCCAGGTGGCGGCCGTCGCGGCGCACCTGGGACTCAAGGCGCGGCTCGTGCAGGAGAAGTGGGTCCCCTGGGACGATCCCACCAACGACCAGGTCGGCAACATCCTGCTGTCGCGCATGATGGGTGCGGACTCGCGCCTGGAAGATGCCGGGTTCGACATCGGCATCCGCGACTCGTGGAAGCAGGCGCTGGCCGAGGTCGAAGCAGCCGGCGGAACGCCTTATCCGATTCCGGCCGGCGCGAGCGAGCACCCGTTGGGAGGTCTCGGTTTCGCGAACTGGGCGTTCGAGGTCGCCGAGCAGGAGAAGCACCTGGGCGTCTTCTTCGACACCATCGTCGTCTGCACGGTGACCGGCTCCACCCACGCCGGAATGATCGCCGGATTCGCCGCTCTCGAAGAGCTCACGGGCGTGAGGCGCCGCATCCTCGGCATCGATGCGTCCGCCACGCTCGACAAGACGCGCGATCAGGTCGCCCGCATCGCCCGCCGCACGGCGGAGCTTATCGAACTGGGGCGCGACCTGCGGGACGACGAGATCCAGGTGCTCGACGGCTGGGCCGGCGACCTCTATGGCATCCCCGTCGACTCGACGATGGAGGCGATGGCCATGGGCGCCCAGTTGGAGGCCATGATCACCGACCCCGTCTACGAGGGGAAGTCGCTCGCCGGTCTCATCGACCTTGTGCGATCGGGGGACATCCCCGCCTCGTCCACGGTGCTCTACGCCCACCTCGGCGGTCAGCCCGCGATCAACGCCTACCACTCGCTCTGGGACCCCTCGGCGGCCTGAACGCCGGTGTCCCCGCCCGGGCGTACGCTCGGGGCGACAGAAGGGCGAGCCATGGCGCCTCTCGGCAACATCACTTTCTATGCCGACGACCCGGCGCGCCTCGCGCGGTTCTGGTCCGCTGTCTTCGGCTATCCCGAGACCGCGTGGGAGGAGCCGCTGCGCAGCGAGCTGCAGGCTGCCGGCCTGACAGAAACCGACCTGTTCCACCGTGGGCTCGCGGAAGACCCATCCGGAGTCGGACCTCGACTCTTCTTCCACCACGCCACAGCGCCGAAGGTGGGGCCGCAATCGGCTGCACCTGGATGTCCCGAGTACTACTACCAACTGCGCGACCCCGAAGGCAACGAGTTCTGCCTGCAATGAGCAGCCCAGCAGGGGCGGCGACGGCGGGCGGCGCCTAACACTCCCCCAGGAGTTTGATCAAGGGCGTGGAGAACCGATCCGATCTGTAGCAGATTGGAGTTCATCCGACGCGAAGGATCACTGAATGAGCGACTCCACCGAACCCGCCCCGTACACGGCGTCGATCCCGATCCTCACGCAGGAACCTTTCCCGGATACCCCGGGAAGCCCGACTCCGGAGTGGTTCAAGACGGCGGTCTTCTACGAAGTGCTGGTGCGATCGTTCAAGGACTCCGACGGCGACGGCACGGGCGATTTCCGCGGTCTCATCGACAAACTGGACTACCTCCAGTGGCTCGGTGTCGACTGCCTGTGGGTCCCCCCGTTCTTCCCGTCGCCGCTGCGCGACGGGGGCTACGACGTGTCCGACTACACGGGCATCCAGCCGGGGCTGGGCACGATCACGGACTTCCAGGAGTTCCTCGACGCCGCCCACCGGCGGGGCATCAAAGTGATCATCGACTTCGTCATGAACCACACGAGCGACGAGCACCCGTGGTTCCAGGCCAGCCGCAACGATCCCACCGGGCCGTACGGCGACTTCTACGTGTGGAGCGACACCGACGATCTCTACGACGATGCCCGCATCATCTTCGTCGACACCGAACCGAGCAACTGGACGTGGGACCCGGTGCGTCAGCAGTACTTCTGGCACCGCTTCTTCTCCCACCAGCCCGACCTGAACTTCGACAACCCGCGCGTGCAGGAGGCGATGCTCGAGGCCATGAGCTTCTGGCTCGACATGGGCCTGGACGGGTTCCGGCTCGATGCGGTGCCGTATCTCTACGAGCGGGAGGGCACGAACGGCGAGAACCTTCCCGAGACGCACGAGTTCCTTCGTGCGGTGCGCCGTTTCGTCGACGAGAACTACCCGGGACGGGTGCTGCTCGCCGAGGCCAACCAATGGCCGGCGGATGTCGTGGACTACTTCGGCGACCCCGAGGTCGGCGGCGACGAGTGTCACATGTGCTTCCACTTCCCCGTCATGCCGCGCATCTTCATGGCCGTGCGGCGCGAGTCCCGGTACCCGATCAGTGAGATCCTCGCGCAGACGCCCGCCATCCCCGCCGGATGCCAGTGGGGCATCTTCCTTCGCAACCACGACGAGCTCACGCTCGAGATGGTGACCGACGAAGACCGCGACTACATGTGGAACGAGTACGCGCAGGATCCGCGCATGAAGGCGAACATCGGCATCCGCCGCCGCCTCGCACCGCTGTTGGACAACGACATCGACCGCATCGAGCTGTTCACGGCGCTGCTGCTGTCGCTGCCCGGATCACCCGTGCTGTACTACGGCGACGAGATCGGGATGGGCGACAACATCTGGCTCGGCGACCGCGACGGCGTCCGCACGCCCATGCAGTGGACGAGCGACCGCAACGCCGGGTTCTCCTCCGCCACCCCGGGAAAGCTGAGTCTGCCGATCGTCCAGGACCCCGTGTACGGCTATCTCGCGGTCAACGTCGAGGCGCAGCAGGAGGACCGCTCGTCGCTTCTGCAGTGGACGCGCCAGATGATCCAAGCACGCAAGCGCCACCCCGCCTTCGGCCTCGGCAGCTTCAACGACCTCGGCGGCTCCAACCCCGCCGTCCTGTCCTATTCACGTGAGCACACGAACGACGACGGCTCGGTGGATGTGATCCTCTGCGTCAACAACCTGTCGCAGTTTCCGCAGCCGGTCGAACTCGACCTGCGCCGTTTCGAGGGGATGGTGCCGGTGGAACTGGTGGGTGGGGTGCCGTTCCCGCGCATCGGCGAGCTGCCGTACCTGCTGACCCTGGGAGGCCACGCGTTCTTCTGGTTCCAGCTGCACACACCGGCCGACGAGTCGGCCGAGAGAGGATTGCTGTGACCGACATCGACCATGCACTGTTGGAGGCATACCTCGTCCGCACGCGATGGTTCGGCGGCAAGGGAAGGCCCTTCCGCGTCTCGGACGTGCGCGTGCTCGCCGAACTCGCGGATGCGGCGCATCCCGACACGATCGTGTGCCTTGTGACGGTCGCTTACACCGACGAGGAGGACGGCATCGAGCGCTACCAGGTGCCGCTCGCCGTCTACGACGAGATCGAGGACCGTATCGGCCACGCGTACGTCGGTCCGGTGACCCACCACGAGCGCCCGCGTCACCTCTACGACGCCCTCCACGACCGTGAGGCGATGCAGTGGTGGCTCGACGGCTTCATCGCGGCCGAGGCGGAAGGCACGTCGGATGCCGCGGGTCTGCGGTTCCGGCGGGTCAGCGGCGGCGGCGCGCTCGATCCCGAGCTGCGATCGTCCCCGATGACGGGCGAGCAGTCCAACTCCTCGGTGCGCTACGACGACGTCGCGATCATGAAGCTCTTCCGCAAAGTGAGCCCCGGAATCAACCCCGACATCGAGATCCACGAGGAACTCACGACCGCCGGCTCGGAGCACGTCGCGGCGCTCTTCGGCTGGGTGGAGACCGACATCGACGGTGAGACGCTGCAGTTGGCGATGCTGCAGGAGTTCCTCCGCACCGCCGCCGACGGGTTCGAGTTGGCGCTCGGCAGCGTCCGCACCCTGCTGGCCGATCCCGAGCAGTCGATCGACGGCTCGGGCGGCGACTTCGGCGGCGAGGCCGCACGGCTGGGCGAAGCACTCGCGGATGTCCACCGGACGCTTCGTGAGCGTTTTCCGGCCGAGCGCCGCGGCCCCGACAGTGCGTCCGAGCTCGGCCGCACCATGACGGCGCGCCTCGACGCGGCGCTGCGCGTCGTCCCCGAGCTCGCCGAGATCGCCCCGCGTCTGCGCGAGGTGTACGCGGCGGTCGCCGCCGCCGACGGACTCGATGTCCAGCGCATCCACGGCGACCTGCACCTCGGTCAGACCCTGCGGACCGCTCATGGTTGGCGGATCGTCGATTTCGAGGGCGAGCCCGGCCGGCCCTTCGCTGACCGCGCGCTGCCCGACTCGCCGTGGCGGGATGTCGCGGGCATGCTCCGCTCCTTCGATTACGCCACCGGCGTGGTCGAGATGTCGCAGTCATCCACCACCGAGCAGGAGCGCGAGC
>Ga0207655_1003960_pt1 | contig 10722 bp, 9 predicted proteins | sample KBSM44metaG_FD_184398 | JGI IMG/M metagenome (GOLD analysis project Ga0207655, IMG submission 184398) | Miscanthus rhizosphere microbial communities from Kellogg Biological Station, Michigan, USA - KBS M4-4 metaG (SPAdes) (version 2) | ecosystem: Host-associated > Plants > Roots > Rhizosphere >... | reverse complement strand
CCTTCGTTGAGGTCGGTGTAGACCTTGACCCCGTATTGCTCGACGCCTACCGGCAGCAGGGTTTTCGGCCCGATCACGCGGATATCCGGGCAGCCCAGCGCCTTGAGCGCAAGCATATTGGAGCGTGCGACCCGTGAATGCAGGATGTCACCGACGATGGCCACCGACAGGTTCTCGAAACCGCCCTTGTGACGGCGGATGGTCAGCATGTCGAGCATGCCCTGGGTCGGGTGGGCATGGCGTCCGTCGCCGCCGTTGATGATCGCGACGTCCGGGCATACGTGTTCGGCAATGAAGTGCGCCGCACCCGAGTCGGCGTGGCGCACGACGAACATGTCGGCGGCCATCGCTTCGAGGTTGCGCAAGGTGTCGAACAGCGTTTCCCCCTTGCTGGTGGACGAGGTCGAGACGTTCAGCGTGATCACGTCGGCTGACAGGCGCTGGGCTGCCAGCTCAAAGGTGGTGCGGGTGCGCGTGGAGTTCTCGAAGAACACGTTGCACACCGTCTTGCCGCGCAACAACGGGACTTTCTTGACCGCCCGGGCGCCGACTTCAAGGAACGAGTCGGCCGTGTCGAGAATTTCGGTAAGCAGCTCGCGGGGCAAGCCGTCCAGAGACAGGAAATGGCGCAGCTGGCCCAAGTGGTTGAGCTGCAGCGGGCGCTTGGCGTCGAGAGGCGTCATCGCAATGGACTCTTAAAGGGCGGTGGAGAGGTCTTGAAGTTCGAGCGCCAGCGGCTCGGGGCCGGACAGCTTGATGCGTTCATTCGGTGCCAGCGACAGGGTGGCGCCGACCACGTTCGGACGCACCGGCAGTTCACCGGCGTCCAGGTCCAGCAGGCAGACCAGCGTGACACTGGCCGGGCGGCCGTAATCGAACAGTTCGTTGAGCGCGGCGCGGACGGTGCGGCCGCTCATCAGCACGTCATCGATCAGCACCAGGTGCTGGCCTTCGATCTCGAACGGCAGTTCAGAAGGGCGCACCTGAGGGTGCAGGCCGTTCTGGCTGAAATCATCGCGATAGAACGAAACGTCCAGCGTGCCCAGCGGAGCGGGGTTGTTCAGTGCCTTGAGCAGCGTCTGGGCAACCCAGACACCGCCAGTGCGGATGCCGATGAAACGAGGGTCGCTGATGCCGCGCTTGCTCAGGTGAGCGTTCAGGTCAGTGGCCATCTGACGAATCAGTTCGGCGGGATCGGGCAGGCTCATGGTTGCTCCTTAGAGGCTCGGGCAGCGTCCTTCCCAGACTGTGTAAAAACTACTGCGCTTGGCAATACTGCGTTAAAAACAGGCGAAAAATGCTCATTCAGAACACCTAAACTCCGCTTTTTTTTGCCTTGTCTTGCCTTCGCTCGTGACGTTTTTACACAGTCTGGTCCGTGGCGCGATGCTCAAGCGATAACGTGGAATCCGGGTATCTCGAAGCGATAACGGCAGAAAAAGTCACACATTCAACAGTTCGGGGTGCTCATCCAGCCAGCCTTGCAGCAATAGCGCAGCGGCAATGGCATCCACCGGATTGTCGCGATAGCTGCCCTTCTGGCCGCCGCGCGCCATGCGCTCGCCCTTGGCTTCGAAGGTGGTCAGGCGTTCATCATGGGTGTAGACCGTTACACCAAAGCGTCCGTTGAGCTTGCGCGAGAATTTTTCCGCGCGCGCGCTCATGTCGCTGGGCGTGCCGTCCATGTTCAACGGCAGACCCACCACGATCGCATCAGGTTTCCACTCGTTGATCAGCGCCTGGACCTTGTCCCAGTCCGGCACGCCATTCTGCGCCTTGAGCGTGCAGAGTTCACGTGCCTGGCCGGTAATCGCCTGGCCGACCGCAACGCCGATCTGTTTGGTGCCGTAATCAATGCCCAGCAGCAGCCGTAAGGCGGCCATCAAGCGTGCCCTGCCTGGGTCGAGATCAGGTTGAGATTGATGCCCAGACGTCTGGCGGCGGCGTCCAGACGCTGCTCGCTGTCCACATCGAACAGGATGGCCGGGTCGAACGAACAGGTCAGCCAGGCATTGTCGGCCATTTCAGCATCCAGTTGACCGGCATCCCATCCCGCATAACCCAGGGTGATCACATTTTGATCAGGTCCGTAGCCATCGGCGATGGAGAACAGCACATCCTGAGAAGTCGACAAGGAAATTCCGCCCGGAAGATTGACCGTCGCCTGAAAGGTCTGGCCGCTGGGATGCAGGACAAAGCCGCGATCGGTCTGCACCGGCCCGCCGGTATGAATGACGATGTCCTGGCAGTGTCTCGGTGCCGGAAGCTCCGGTCGCAGTTGTTCGAGTACATCGGCCAGGGTCAGGCTTTGCGGGCGGTTGATCACCAGCCCCATGGCGCCATTGGCGTTGTGCTCGACAATGTAGGTCAAGGTCTGAGCAAAGTTCTCATCGTGCATGTGAGGCATGGCGATGAGGAACTGATGCTTGAGATAACTCGGAGAGACTTTTTTCATGAGCCCTAGTTTGGCGTTGCCTTGCGCGGCTGACAACTGACACGTGTGGGTGTCGAGCGTCAGCGGGCAAAAAGTTCAGTTGCTTGACAGCTTGTCTCCGCGTGCAAATTTCCAGGTGCGGATGATCTCCAGTCGATCGATATCCGCCAGATCGCCGGTGAACGGCGCAAAAGGCGCCGCCAGACGCACGATTCGCTGTGCGGCCTGATCCAGCAAAGGCTGCCCTGAAGATTCAAGCACCAGCACTTCATACAACGAGCCGTCCCGATTGATTGACACAAGAAGTCGTAAATTACCGTAGATCTGCTTGCGTCGTGCTTCCTCAGGATAGTTCAGGTTTCCGACCCGCTCGACCTTCTTGCGCCAGTCATCCTTGTACCAGGCGCCTTTGTCGCGCATGGTCGACGCCGCATTGAGGCGGTGGATCTTCGGGCGCTTGGCGTAAAGCTGCTGTTCGGTCGACAGTTCGGCTTCCAGGCTGGCGATTTCGTTGCTCAGTTCCGAGCTGTCGAAGGTCGGTGCAGCCTTGGTGGCGGGCTCGGGCTTGACCTCATCGCGTTTGGCAACGGTTTTCTGCTGGCTGGGCGCGGTAGTCGCGACGGCGGTCTTCGGCGCTTCCTGTTTGACCACCGGCTTGCTGGCCGGGGGCGGCGTGACCTTGTTGACCTTGGTGTCCTGATAGGGCGCCAGTTCAGTGGTCTTGAGCGTTTCGGCCTTGTCCAGGGTGCCGCTGCCCTGCTGATCGTCTTGCGCCAGAAAGTCAGCCTGCTTGGGCTTTTCTTCGCTTTTGAAGGTGGCCAGGGTGATTTCCAGCGTCTGCGAGATCTGCTCCGGCTTTACATAGGTGAACCCCACGCCAAGGATCACCGCGAGGTGAATCAGCGCCGCGATCATCATGGTAAAGCCCAGGCGATCGGCAGGACGCACACCGACGTTGGCGAGTTCCAGGGGGAGGTCGTTTTTGGCCATGGATGTCATTGGCGGTTCAGCATCTCGTCAGCCTGCATGTCAAAATCCGTGTCGTGTTACAGGTGGCGCATGATAACGCAATGTGCCGCGCCGCTCTGCTGCGGATCGGACGAAGGGAATCGATCTGACGCCGTGGCGCACGGTGTTGACCGTGGCCGGCGGCGTCAGTGGCTGATCAGCCCTTGCGTGCTTGCAGCTTCTTCTCGATCGCGTCCATCAGCAGGCCACCAATGTTGGTGCCGAAGGCGTTGTCGATCTCGCGGATGCAGGTCGGGCTGGTGACGTTGATTTCGGTCAGGTGCTCACCGATCACGTCGAGGCCGACGAACAGCAGGCCTTTTTCACGTAGGGTCGGGCCGATCTGTTCGGCGATCCAGCGGTCCTTGTCGCTCAACGGACGGGCCTCGCCACGCCCGCCTGCCGCCAGGTTGCCACGCGTTTCGCCGGCTGCCGGGATGCGCGCCAGGCAATACGGGACCGGTTCGCCATCGACCATCAGAATGCGTTTGTCGCCGTCCTTGATGGCGGGCAGGTAGCCCTGCGCCATGATTTGCTGCGTGCCGTGGGCGGTCAGGGTTTCAAGGATCACTGACAGGTTCGGATCGCCCGCACGATGGCGGAAGATCGACGCACCGCCCATGCCGTCCAGCGGCTTGAGGATCACGTCGCCGTGCTGTTCGGCGAATTCACGGATGATGTCCGCGCGGCGGCTGACCAGTGTCGGCGGTGTGCACTGCGGGAACAGCGTGGCGAACAGCTTCTCGTTGCAGTCACGCAGGCTCTGCGGCTTGTTGACCACCAGGACGCCGGCACGCTCGGCCTGCTCCAGCAGGTAGGTGGCGTAGACGAACTCCATGTCGAACGGCGGATCCTTGCGCATCAGGATCACGTCCAGATCGTCAAGACCTGCGTCGACTTCGGCTTCGAACTCGAACCACTTGGCCGGATCGGCAAACACCTTGAGCGGCTTCATGCGTGCGCGGGCCTGGCCGGCGTTCTGATACAGGTCTTTCTGTTCCATATAGAACAGTGACCAGCCGCGTTCCTGGGCGGCAAGCAGCATGGCCAGCGAGCTGTCCTTTTTATAGGAAATGCGCTCAATGGGGTCCATGACAATCCCTAGGCGAACGCTCATGGGCAATATCCTCTGATCGGTAAGGGCCGCAACGGCCGTAAAATTGGCATCAGGGTGGCGCTCCGATTGCTCCCGGTCAAGGGGCAGGCCTGCCGCGATGCGCCAAGGTGCACTTTATGGATTGCGTCTGGAGAGTGTGCTAAAAAGGCTCGGCATCCGGTCTTCGGTCCCAGTGGATCAACGAAGCGATACCGTCAGGCTCCCAGTGCCTCGCAGAATGCGCAAAAATTCGCTGCGGCGATGGAAGAGCAGCTATGGAACAACACGCCTCCGCCCTGAAAGTCATGGTCATCGATGATTCGAAGACCATCCGCCGCACCGCCGAAACACTGCTCAAGAACGCAGGCTGTGAAGTCATCACTGCGATAGACGGTTTCGACGCGCTGGCCAAGATTGCCGATAACCACCCGCGAATCATATTCGTCGATATCATGATGCCGCGTCTGGACGGTTATCAGACCTGCGCGCTGATCAAGAACAACCGGGCATTCAAGTCGACGCCGGTCATCATGCTGTCCTCCAAGGACGGCCTGTTCGACAAGGCCAAGGGGCGGATTGTCGGTTCCGATCAGTTTTTGACCAAGCCTTTCAGCAAGGAAGAACTGCTCAGCGCGATCAAGGCTCATGTGCCGGGCTTCGTTGCAGCAGAACAACACATACCATGACGCCCGCGCCTGATGTAGCGCGCTCGTAATCTGACGGGGAACACCCATGGCTCGAATATTGATCGTCGATGACTCGCCGACTGAAATGTACAAACTCACCGGCATGCTGGAAAAGCACGGTCATGAAGTGCTCAAGGCCGAAAACGGCGCTGATGGCGTGGCCCTGGCCCGTCAGGAAAAGCCCGATGCCGTGCTGATGGACATCGTCATGCCGGGGCTCAACGGCTTTCAGGCAACGCGTCAGCTGACCAAGGATGCCGACACCAGCATGATCCCGGTGATCATGATTACCACCAAGGATCAGGAGACCGACAAGGTCTGGGGCAAACGTCAGGGCGCACGCGATTACCTGACCAAGCCGGTGGACGAAGAAACCCTGATGAAAACCCTGAATGCGGTGCTGGCCGGCTGATTGCCGGAATCGCCATGGCCGAGCCGCGCACCGCTTTTGAACTGCTTCTGGATATGGATCGACGCTGTCGTTCGCTGGCGGCGGGCCTGCCGCTGCAGGAAGCCCATCAGCAGGACTGGGTCGGTATCGGCTTTCGCATGGGCGAGCAACGGTTTGTAGCGCCGATCGGCGAGATCGCCGAAATCCTTCACGAACCCCATCATGCGGTAATGCCCGGTGTGAAGTTCTGGGTGGCGGGTATCGCCAACCTGCGCGGTCGCTTGTTGCCACTCATGGATCTGTGCGGGTTTTTCGGCCACGAACTGGTGCCGGTGCGCAAACAGCGACGGGTGCTGGTGGTCGAGCACCATGATGTATTTGCCGGTCTGCTGGTCGATGAGGTGTTCGGCATGCAACGTTTCAGTCAGTTGAGCCTCATACCCCAGACCCCGCAGGACATGGATCAGCGTATGGTGCCGTTCCTGCGCGGGCAGTTTATCCGCGAACAGGCGTGGCAGATCTTCAGCCCGTGGGCGCTGGTGCAGTCTGCGGAGTTCATGGACCTGGCTTCCTAGCATGTCGGGCCTGGTGTGTTTCACAATTGATCCAGGCGGGGGCCTGATTAATGAGTAGTACAGACCGGTCAAGGGAAGGCGCAAGAAGCCGGACGCAGATTATTCTGCTGTTCGTGGCGCTTATCGTTTTCATCATGTTGCTGTTCGCCAACTTCGCTTACCTCAACACTCAGTCCAACTACGACAAACAGTACATCGGGCATGCCGGTGAGCTGCGCGTCCTGTCGCAACGCATCGCGAAAAACGCCACCGAAGCGGCTGCCGGCAAAACCCAGGCGTTCAAGTTGCTGGCCGATGCGCGCAATGATTTCGACGTGCGCTGGGGCTATCTGAGAAAGGGCGACCCGGCCACCGGCCTGCCTGCGGCCCCCGACCTGATACGCGACGAATTGCGCACCGTGCAACGTGACTGGGAAGGGCTGCGCAAGAGCACCGACGTGATTCTGGCCAGCGAACAGACCGTTCTGTCGCTGCATCAGGTGGCGGCAACGCTGGCCGAAACCATTCCGCAATTGCAGGCCGAATACGAGAAAGTCGTCGAGAGCCTGCTGCAAAGCCGTGCGCCCGCCGCACAGGTGGTGGTTGCGCAACGCCAGGCGCTGCTCGCAGAACGAATTCTCGGCTCGGTCAACACCGTGCTGGCCGGTGATGAAACGGCTGTGCAGGCCGCCGACGCCTTTGGCCGCGATGCCAGCCAGTTTGGTCGGGTGCTCAACGGCATGCTGGAGGGCAACGCCACGCTGCGCATATCCCAGGTCGAGGACCGCGATGCGCGCGCGCGGCTGGCGGAGATCGCCGAGCTGTTCGAATTCGTCTCCGGCTCGGTGGACGAGATTCTCGAAACCTCGCCCGAGCTGTATCAGGTGCGCGAGGCCTCGGGCAACATCTTCAACACCTCACAGACCCTGCTGGATGAAACCTCGGTACTCGCCAACAGCCTGGAAAACCTTGCCAAGCGCCGCACCATGAACACCGTCGGCGGCTATGTGCTGGGCTTGCTGGCGCTGGCGTCGATCATCCTCATCGGTTTGGTCATGGTGCGCGAGACCAATCGCCAGTTGCGCGAAACTGCGCAGAAGAGCGAACGCAACCAGACGGCGATCATGCGTCTGCTGGACGAGATCGAGAACCTCGCCGATGGCGACCTGACGGTCACGGCCTCGGTGACCGAGGACTTCACCGGGGCGATTGCCGACTCCATCAATTACTCCATCGACCAGTTGCGCGAGCTGGTGGTGACCATCAACCTGACTGCCGAGCAGGTAGCGGCTGCGGTGACCGAAACCCAGGCGACGGCCATGCAATTGTCGGCTGCTTCAGAGCACCAGGCGTTGCAGATCAGTGCGGCGTCGACAGCTATCAACGACATGGCGGCGTCCATCGATCAGGTTTCGACCAACGCCTCGGAGTCCTCGGCCGTGGCGGAGCGCTCCGTGACGATAGCCAATAAAGGCAACGAGGTGGTGCAAAACACCATTCATGGCATGGACAACATTCGCGAGCAGATTCAGGACACCTCCAAACGCATCAAGCGTCTGGGCGAGTCGTCACAGGAGATTGGCGACATCGTCAGCCTGATTGACGACATTGCCGACCAGACCAATATTCTGGCCCTCAACGCCGCCATTCAGGCGTCGATGGCCGGTGATGCCGGGCGAGGGTTTGCCGTGGTAGCCGACGAAGTACAACGGCTGGCCGAGCGTTCGTCGTCTGCGACCAAGCAGATCGAAACGCTGGTCCGGGCCATCCAGAACGACACCAACGAGGCGGTTATCTCCATGGAGCAGACCACCAGCGAAGTGGTGCGCGGTGCCCGGCTGGCGCAGGACGCCGGGGTGGCGCTGGGCGAAATCGAAGGGGTGTCCAGAGTGCTGGCCGAGCTGATCGAAAGTATCACCGATGCCGCCCACCAACAGGCCGAGTCTGCCGGGCAGATTTCGCAGATCATGACCGTCATTCAGCAGACCACTTCGCAGACCACCTCGGGCACATCGGCCACCGCCGAAAGCATCGGCAACCTGGCGAAAATGGCCAGCGAAATGCGGCGCTCGGTATCGGGCTTTGCCCTGCCGTCATCGAAGAAAGCCGGATGATGTACCGCACATGAACAACCTTGATTGGGTAACGGACGGTACTCGTCATGGCTGATCGTCACGATTACGTAGCTCTTGAGTGGCTGAAGGGCGAGATCGCCGAAACGCTGCGCCAGGCCCGACAGGCGCTGGACCCGTTCATCGAAGACCCGACCAACGCTGCAGCGATGGCCGAGTGCCTGAACCTGGTGCATCAGGTTCACGGCAGCCTGCAGATGATCGAGTTCTACGGCGCCGCGTTGCTGGCCGAGGAAATCGAGCAACTGGCGCTGGCGGTCCAGCAGAACCGCGTCAGCCATCCGATCGAGTCCGAGCAACTGTTGATCCAGGCCATGAGTCAGTTGCCGGTTTACCTGGAGCGCATTCATTCCGCGCGCCGCGACCTGCCGCTGGTGGTCTTGCCATTGCTCAATGACCTGCGCAGTGCGCGGGGCGAAAGTCTGCTCTCGGAAACCAGCCTGTTCGCCCCGCAACTGGTCGTCGTGCCGCCGCTTGATGAAGAGGAGCTGGCGCGGCGCAATACCCCGGAATTGCCCAACCTGCTGCGCAAGCTGCGCCAGACCCTGCAGGCGGCGCTGGCCGGCCTGATGCGTGAGCAGGGCGTGCAGACCCAGCTCGGCTACATGGCCAAGGTGTTTGCCCGGCTTGAACAGTTGTGCGAAGACGCGCCGCTCGGTGCGCTCTGGCGGATCGCCTCGGCACTGGTCGAAACCATGCTCAACGGCAACTTCACCAACAGCCCGGCGCTGCGCAGTCTGCTGAAGGATGCCGACAAGGAACTCAAGCGTCTGGCCGAGCAGGGCGTCACCGGCATCAACCAGCCCGCCCCCGAAGAGCTGTTGAAAAGCCTGCTGTTCTATATCGCCAAGTCCGACAGCCTGGCGCCGAAGATGCTCGACCTCAAGGACCAGTACGCGCTGGCCGATGCCTTACCTGGCAACGATGTGGTCAATGAAGAGCGCGCCCGCATGGCCGGTCCGGACCGTGACGCCATGCGTTCGGTGATCGTGGCCTTGTGTGAAGGGCTGGTCAGGGTCAAGGAGCGGCTCGACGTGTTCGTGCGCGGCGACCGTCAGCATGTCAGCGAGCTCAACGCGTTGCTGCCGCCGTTGCGGCAGATTGCCGATACCCTGGCGGTGCTGGGTTTCGGCCAGCCGCGCAAGGTGATCATCGATCAGTTGTCTGTGGTGCTCGGTCTGGCGCAGGGGCAGCGCGAGCCCAGCGACGCTGCGCTGATGGATGTTGCGGGTGCCTTGCTCTACGTCGAATCGACCCTTGCCGGCATGGCCGGCAGTCACGAGCAGGTCAGCCGCGAGGAAAGCCGCCTGCCGACTACCGACCTGACGCAGATTCATCAACTGGTGATTCGCGAAGCCCGCACGGTGTTGCAGCAGGCCAAGGACGTGATCCTCGATTACATCGACGGCGAGTGGGACCGGCAGCGGCTCGATCCGCTGTGCGCGCTGATCGTGCAGGTACGGGGTGCGCTGGCGATGATCCCGCTGGCCCGTGCTGCCAGCCTGCTGGCCGCTTGTAACGAATACATTCAGGAACACCTGCTGGTGGACGAAACCCGTCCCACCTGGGTTCAGCTCGATTGCCTGGCCGACACCATCACCGGCATCGAGTATTACCTGGAGCGCATGCTCGAAGACCATCAGGCGCCTGGCGACCAGGTGCTCGACATGGCCCAGCAAAGCCTGGCACGGCTGGGCTATACGCCCGCTGCGGACACTCTCGAAGTGCCGTTGCTCGAAGAGATCATCACTCAGGACGAGTTGCTGGAGCTGGATGACCGCAAGGCGCTGGTCAGCCCCACGCAGACTATTGCCCAGGTCCTCGCCAGCCCGGTCTCGGCCGTCAACCCTCCTGCCCGTAACGTACCCACCAGCCTGTTGCCGCCCGCGGCCGGAGAAGAGGCGGTGGACGACGAGTTGCGCGATGTGTTTCTCGAAGAGGCCGACGAGGTGCTCGACGCGCTGCGCGAGTACCTGCCGCGCTGGTTCACCTCGCTTGGCAGCGACGGCCATTGGGACAGCACGGCGCTGACCGAGGTACGCCGTGCGTTTCATACGCTCAAGGGCAGCGGCCGGATGGTGCGTGCACTGATCCTCAGCGAACTGGCCTGGGCGGTGGAAAACCTGCTCAACCGGGTGCTGGAAGGCGACGTACTGCCGGGCCTCGAGGTGCAGCAATTGATGAGCGAAGTGCAGGCGCTGCTGCCGTCGGTCATCCGCGACTTTGCCGAAGATGCACAGTGCCAGCGTAACGATGTCGACCTGTTGGCGGCCCGTGCCCATGCGTTGGCCAATGGGCTGGAGCTGCCGACGCTGCAGGTCGCGGATGATCATGAGGCAGGCGAGCCTGTTGCCGCCGAAGCGCTCGATCCACAGTTGCTGGAGATTTTCCGTCAGGAAGCGCTCGGCCATCTGAACACCC
>Ga0207655_1003953_pt1 | contig 10748 bp, 9 predicted proteins | sample KBSM44metaG_FD_184398 | JGI IMG/M metagenome (GOLD analysis project Ga0207655, IMG submission 184398) | Miscanthus rhizosphere microbial communities from Kellogg Biological Station, Michigan, USA - KBS M4-4 metaG (SPAdes) (version 2) | ecosystem: Host-associated > Plants > Roots > Rhizosphere >... | reverse complement strand
TCGTCAGGGATGCTAACAGTGCAAATTTGCATATGACAATGACGAATAGTTGCAGGGTGGGCGGGCAACTTTGCCTGTCAGGATGCTGGCGAAGAGACACACCGCCGTCGCGGGCAAGCGCGCTCCTACAGCGTCCATGTTGAGGTCGCGGCGTTTTCAATATCGCTCCCGCGGGCAAGCCCGGCTGCTACGGGGTTGTGTGAATTCCGTAGCAGCACGGCTTGCCGACGGGGCTGTTCAGGCCTGCAGGCTGAACAGCGCCACTTCAGGCGCGTCGCTGACCCAGTGCTCGGTCACCGTCCAGCCCGCTTGCGCGGCGAGGGCGGTGAAGGATTGCACGGTAAACTTGTGCGAATTTTCCGTGTGCAACCGCTCACCGGCGGCGAAATGGAAACGCTGCCCGGCGACTTCGACCACCTGATCCATCTGGCTGACCAGATGCATCTCCATGCACGCCTGCTCGGCATTCCAGACTGCCAGATGGCGGAAGGCGTCGACGTTGAAGTTCGCCCCCAGCTCACGGTTGATCCGCGTCAGCAGATTCTTGTTGAAGCGTGCCGTCACACCTTCGGCATCGTCATAGGCGGCCACCAGCGTGTGCTCGTCCTTGACCATGTCCACGCCGACGATGAAATGCGCGTTCTTGCCCAGCACATCGTGGGCCGAATGCAGAAACTCCACGGCCTGTTCATGGGTGAAATTGCCGATAGTGGACCCGGGGAAAAATCCAACGCGAGTGTGGCCGTTGGCTTCCTTGGGCAAAGTCAGCACGCGGGTAAAATCGTCCACCTGAGGCGCCACCACGAGCGACGGATAGCGCTGGCGCAAGGCCTTGGCCGCCTTGTTCAACGCCGTGGCACTGATGTCGATCGGCACGTACACCGCGATGTGCGGCGCGGCGTCGAGCAGCAGGCGGGTTTTCTCGCTGGCGCCACTGCCGAACTCCACCAGTGCGGCACCTTCGGGGATGGTCGCGGCAATCTGCCCGACGACATCCGTCAACAGTCCGGTTTCGGCGCGGGTGGGGTAGTACTCGGCGGTTTCACAGATGGCCTCGAACAGGTCCGAACCCTTGGCGTCGTAGAAATACTTGGGCGACAGCGTCTTGACCGGCGCCGACAGACCGGCGACCACGTCGCGGGCAAATTCGCTGTCGTGGGGGTTGACCACACCGGGCTGGCGCGCATCACGGGCCAGGCGCAGGCCCGACACCATCCAGCGTTTTTCGGCATGGAAGAAATTGCGATAGGTCACTCGGCAATGCTCGGGCGAGGTCACGCTGGCGCCACCGCGCAAGACCATCTGGTTGACCATGAACTTGCCGTTGTACTCGCCCACCGCACCCACCGAAGGCTTGAAGCCGGGGTAGGCGCTGTAGGCGGTCTGGGTCCACTGCCAGGCCACGTCGTCAACCTGTTCGAGCAAGCCTGCCCGGGCGGCGGCTTCCCATTCAGCCTCGGTGGGCAGGCGTGCGCCGGCCCAGTTGGCGAAGGCCGCCGCTTCGTAATAACTGATGTGGGTGACCGGGGCATTCGGATCGATGGCTTCAAGGCCGCGCAGGCTCATGCGTTTCCAGCCGTTGTCGTCATGTTGCCAATACAGTGGCGCGTTCCAGCCAGCTTCCTGCACCAGCGTCCAGCCTTCGGACAGCCACAATGCAGCGGTGTGATAGCCGCCATCGGCGATAAAACTCAGCCACTGGCCGTTGGTGACAAGCCGATCACTGATCTCGAACGCCTGCAGGTAGGTGGTGTGGCGCGGGCCTTCGTTATCGAAGGCAAAACCCTCGCCGCCATGGCCGATCTGCGTGAGACCGGCGTTGAGCGGCTTGAAACGCCCGCGGCGGCCGGAGGTATCCTTGGGCCAGCGCGGATCATAGGCGGGCTTGAGCGAGGACAGGCTGAACAGGTGCAGGATGTCCATCAGCAGCAGTTCCTGATGCTGCTCTTCATGAGCCAGGCCCAGTTCGATCAGGCTGCAGGTTTGGGTCGAAAGGCTGCCGGCAAAAAGCCGGGCCATCTGTTCGTCGACATGGGCGCGGTAGGCGCGCACCTGATCGACACCGGGGCGGGTCATCAGGCCCCGTTGCGGGCGCGGATGGCGTGGGCCGACGGCTTCGTAATAGGAGTTGAAGAGGTAGCAGAAGGCGGGATCGAACGGCGTGTAGTCGGGGATATTCGGAGCCAGCAGGAAGGTCTCGAAGAACCAGGTGGTGTGCGCCATGTGCCATTTGGCGGGGCTGGCGTCGGGCATCGATTGCACCACCATGTCTTCGGGGCTCAGCGGTGCGACCAGTTGTTCGGTACGGCTGCGAACGCTCTGATAACGCTTGTACAGTGCAGTGGCGGCAGGTGTTTCACGTAGCTGACGGGAGTGGCGCGTCATCGGGGCTTTCTCCGGTGTTTGCCTGCGCATTACTGCGCCGGTTTGAGCATCAGTGGACTTCGATCGTCACCTTGTCTGGATAGAACGCCACGTGCCCGGCGATCTCCTTGACCGCAGGGAAGGGCTGCTCATAGCTCCAGACGGCATTTTCAGCGGACTCGCCATTGGCCTTGAGGCTGAAATAGCTGGCATCCCCTTTGTAGGGGCAATGTGTTCGATGGTCGGTTATTTCGTAATGTTCCATGGAAATATCCGAACGGGGCACATAGATGACCGCCGGGTACTGTGCTTCCTTCAATTCCAGCGCCTTGTCGCTTTGCGCGACACGCACGCCCTTGAATTGCACGGTGACCCGGCCTTTGAGCGGGGCGATGGTGATGGGGTGATCCGGACCTGGGGTTTTCATGGCGCGTCATCCTGTCTGATCGAGGGAGATGGCAAACCAGGCGTGAGGCAGTCGGGCCGCCAAGGGAGGAAGGGCAGTGTAGTTGCCCTCCCGGCAGGTGACCGTGGTTTTTGCTGGCAGGTTCCTTGTCGAGCCGATGAACGGGCGGGCTTCAGTGCTGCGAATTCACCGAGCTGTCCACGGAGCCATCCACAGGATCCGGCGGCACCGGGCCGTCCTGGCTGGTGTCGATGCTCACCACCACTGACATCCCCGGGCGCAGGCGCTCTACGCCGTCCTGATCGTCGTCCACGGTGATCCGCACCGGGATCCGCTGTGCGATCTTCACGAAGTTGCCCGTGGCATTGTCCGCCGGCAACAGGCTGAATTCCGAACCCGCCGCTGGCGAGATCCGCTGCACCCGCCCGCGCATCTTGCGGTTTTCCAGGGCATCGACGGTGAAGGTTACCGGCTGTCCCAGGCGCACATTGGCCATCTGGGTTTCCTTCATGTTGGCGATGATCCAGCGCGGTTTGGGCACCAGCGCCATCAGTTGCGCGCCAGAGTTGACGTAGGCGCCCAGGCGGGTGCCGATCTGGCCGAGCTGGCCGTCTCGAGGCGCCGTGATGCGGGTGTTACTCAAGTCGATACGCGCCAGCTCGATGGAGGCTTCGGCGTTCTGCACCGAGGCCTCGAGGGAGCCGCGGTTGACGATCACCGTCTGCAAATCCTGACGGGCGATTTCCAGCGTGGCCTTGGCCTCGGCCAGGGCGGCACGGGCCTGGGCATCGGCGGCGCGGGTCACGTCCAGTTCGCTTTTGGAGATCGAGCCATCGGTCACCAGTGCCGTGCTGCGGCGCAGGTCCGCGGCGGCCTTCTCGCTCTGGGCCTGGGCGTTGGCGACCGTTGCCTGGCGTTGGACGATGGTCGCTTCGGCGCTGCGCCGCTGTTGCAGATTGTTGTCCAGCGCGGCTTTCTGAATGCCCAATTGCGCGAGGCCCTGATCCAGATGCTGCTGGTAGATGCGGTCATCGATGCGCACCAGCAGATCGCCTGTTTTGACCCACTGGAAATCCTGCACCGGCACTTCATACACGTAGCCGCTCAGCTGCGGCCCGATGATCGTGGTCTGCCCGCGTACCTGGGCGTTTTCGGTGCTTTCGATGGGGCTGCTGAACGGCGGCAGTTGCCAGGCGTACAGCACCACCAGCACCCCGGCCAGCGCGACACCGCCGAACAGGATCGACGACACCAGGCGAATCTTCGCCGAACGCGGCTGGCTGGTGGCGGGCATCGCTGCCGGTGCCGGGGCGGGGCTTGCCGAAGGTGCCGGGGCGGCCTGGGTGGGCGGTGGGGTGCCGGAAGGCTTGCTCGGTTCTGTCATGAAGGTTGTACGCCGCTGGGTTGAACGGAAGAGGGTGTCGAAGGAGATGGCGTGAACGGCGCGACCGGTTCGGTGGTGATCCACAGCCAGGTCGCGCGGCTGGTGATCCAGATCATGGTCAGGATCGCGATCAGGGCGATCAGCATGAACACATCGTTATAGGCCAGGGTATTGGCCTCCCGGGTCGCGGCGGTGGCCAGGGCGCGAATGCCCTGGTTGGTGCGCGCCGAAGGGTCGGCGATGGCCGAGAGGTACGAGGCGCTGGAACTCTGCAAGCGCGCCTGCACCTGCGGGTCGAGCAGGGTCACGTGCTCGACGATGTGCGCCGAATGAAACTTCTCGCGCCAGACCTGAAAGGTGCCCAGCAACGCCGAGCCGATCAGGCTGCCGACGTTCTGCGCGATCCCGAACAGCACCGAGAAACTGACCATGTTGCGCGGGTTGCTCAACACGCCGCTCATGCCCAGCACCAGCGTCGGCCCCAGAAAGAAGGTGCCACCGAACGCCAGCAGGAACTGGCTGAAATACATTTGCGGGCCACGGGTGAGACTGGTGGAGAAGCTGTCCATGATCGAACCCGTGGCCATCAGCGCCAGGGAGATGATGAGCGGCTTGAACAGGTGCTGCGGGTGAATCGTCATCGCACTGACCACCAGCCCCGCGACACTGCCCAGCAGCATGAAGAAATACAGGGTGTGCAACTGTTCGGTGCCCTGATTCATCCCCTGGAGAAAACCTACGGCGCCGGTGGCCTGTTCTGACAGCACGATACGGGTGAGCAGCACGCCCATGGCGAAGCGGATCATCCGCCCGCTGCCCAGCCAGCGGGTGATCAGCAAGGGGCGAGTGCGGTTGTGCTCGATACAGATGCCCATCACGATCAAGGCGATGGAGGAGGCCAGGGCCACGCCAATCCACGGCTCCTCCAGCCACCATTCGATGCGCCCCAGCGACAGCGCCGCACACAGGGCAGCGAAGCCGGTGGCGAGCAGGATGAAGGTCAGGAAGTCGAGCTTTTCAAAGGCCTTGAAGCGATCACCTGGCGGCAGCTTGAGGATCAACACGCAGCCCAGGGACAGCAGGCACATTCCCAGCTCGAACAGGTACAACCCGCGCCATTCGGCGATCTGCAGCAGGTCTTCGGACACCAGCCGCGCCAGCGGTGTGGCCAGCTGTGCCGTGCCCAGGCCCAGCACCAGCGCTTTCATGCGCCACTTCTGCGGGAAGGCCTGGATCATGTAGTAAAGGCCCAGGGAGCTGAGCGCCGCGCCGACCATGCCGTGAGCGGCGCGCACGGCGATGGCCGATTCGATGTCGTTGACGAACAGATGGGCGAAGGTCACCAGCGCGTAGAGCACCAGAAACACTTCGGTGAACGCCCGCAGGCCGAACTGCTGGCGAAACTTCACCAGCAGCAGGTTGATCGAGACGTTGGTCATCACATAGGCGGCGGGCAGCCAGGCAATCTCAGCCTGGGTCGCGCCCAGCGCGCCTTGCAGGTACTGCAGGTTGGCAACCACCAGCGCATTCCCAAGTCCGCCAGTGAGGGCAACGATCACCCCGACAATCGCAAACGCCCAGCGCTTGGGCGTGGAATGCAAAGGCGTAGACGGCGACCCGGGAATCGTCGGCCGCTCGTGGGGTGCCCAGTTGTGGGGTGTGTACTTGTCGTTCATCGAGCAGACCTGAAGGATGCTGTCCTGAGACCGTGGCTGCAGCGATATTACTCACCAGATGCCCGTGGCGTATGACGATTGTGCGTGAGAGGAGTTTAGATGCTCTGGATTGGATTGGAGGTGGGTCAGGAATTTATGTCTACGGCAGCACGGCTTGCTGATGCGGGCGATCTTGAAGACGCCGTCGCGGGCAAGCGCGCTCCTACAGATGCGAGCACCGATCCGTAGCAGCACAGCTTGCCGGCGGGGGCGATCTCGAGGGCGCCGTCGCGAGCAAGCTCACTCCTACAGGGTCGAGTCAACCCGCCCGTAGCAGTCCGGCTTGCCGGCGGGGGCGATCTCAAGGGCGTCATCGCGAGCAAGCTCACTCCTACAGGGTCGAGTCAACCCGCCGTAGCAGTCCGGCTTGCCGGCGTCGGCGATTTTTGGGGCGCCGACGCCGGCAAGCCGGACTGCTACGGGATGGTGGTGTGTTTTTGATTTTGATCTTCATACGCGGTGGTGCAGGCGCCGCCGAACGCGACGTTAAGGCGCCAGGCCGAGCGCAGGTGTCGTGGAGGGGGATGAGCGGCAGGAAGCCGCTAGCCGTGCGGGCCATGGACGGCGCTCATATGGACGGGACGGCATGCCCCTGGAGCGGCGCCGGAGCGAGGGAAGCCCGAAGGGCCCCAGCCTGTCGCAATGGCTTTGCTTACTTTCCCCGTAAGGAAAGTCAGTCGCCCGTAAGGGGCGAAACCCTAAAGCCCAACCACCGCCATAACGGATATACACACAATAACGGCGTCGCCCAAAGACGCGGAGCGTCAAACGAGCCGTTACCACGCGGAGCGTGGGAACGATCATTTAGCAGGCGAACGCCCACGCGGATTTGTATCCCACTGTATCCACACCCCCCACAGACACTTACCGATGAAATAGCCCCGCCCCCCCGACACATCCGCGATACCTCCAGACCGTTCAATAGGCTCCAACGAAACACACAACCTTGAACACACTGAAAACCCTTGGAGATCGCCATGAACTGGAAAAACCTCTCAATCGCCACCCTGTTCGCCGCCCTGAGCCTGGGCGCCCTGTCTGCCCAGGCCCAGGACCTGGCCAAACCACAGGCCTACAAATACGGCGACCACCTGGACATCCAGAAAGTCATCTCCTCCCACGAAGGCACCACCCCGGTCTGCGGCGTCGTCACCTCGCAACTGACCTACCTGGACTCGATGAACCAGACCCACGTGCTCGACTACAAGAGCTTCTCCGGCGGCTGCCACGACAACTGATCAGGCAGGTACTCCCTATGTTGCTCATCGCATTCCTGGGCGGGATCGTCACCGTTCTCAGCCCCTGCATCCTCCCCGTGGTGCCGTTTCTGTTCGCCCGCGCCGACCGCTCGGTGTCCTCGGTGCTGCTGACGCTGCTCGGCCTGAGCCTGACCTTCGCCCTGGTTTCAAGCCTTGCGGTGGTGAGCAGTGATTGGGTAGTGACCGCCAACGGCATCGGCCGGCAGGTGGCGCTGGTGATCCTGGTGCTGTTCGCCCTGTCGCTGTTATCGGCCAGGATCGGCCACTGGCTGACCTGGCCCCTGGTGACACTGGGCAATCGCCTGGACCCGGCCACCCGCCGGCTGTCCGGCCCTTCGGCCTCGTTGCTGATCGGCGTGGCCACCGGGCTGTTGTGGGCGCCCTGCGCCGGGCCGATTCTGGGGATCATCCTGACCGGCGCCATGCTGCAAGGCCCGAGCGCGCAGACCAGCCTCTTGCTGTTGGCCTATGGCCTGGGCAGCGCAGTGTCGCTGGGGGCGCTGATCTTCGCCGGGCGCGGCCTGGTGGCGAAGCTGAAACTCTCGCTGCCGGTCACTTCCTGGTTGCGTCGCGGGGCGGGCCTTGCGGCGCTGGTGGTGGCGGTGACCATCGCCAGCGGTTCGCAGAATCAATTGCTGGCTGGCACCTCATCCCAGGGCGCGGCGGCGGTGGAGCAGGGCCTGCTGAGCGGCGTGCCGAAGGTCATCGATTACCTGATCAGCAGCGTCAAGGCAGCCTCGGCACCTGATGTCAGCGCCAAGGGTGAAATGCCGTCGCTGTCCGGTGCCGTGCAATGGCTGAACTCGCCAGCGCTGAGCAAGGAGTCGCTGCGGGGCAAGGTGGTGCTGGTGGATTTCTGGACCTTCGACTGCATCAACTGCCAGCACAGCATTCCCTATGTGAACGAGTGGGCGAAGAAGTACGAGAAGGACGGCCTGGTGGTGATCGGCGTCCACACCCCTGAATACCCTTACGAGCGGGTGGTGGACAACGTGCGCAAGAACGTCGCCAAGCTGGGCCTGAATTACCCGATTGCCATCGACAATGACTACGCCATCTGGCGCGCATTCGGCAATCAGTACTGGCCTGCGCACTACATCATCGATGCCCAGGGCCAGATCCGCTACACCCACTTCGGCGAAGGCGGCTACGACACCCAGGAGCAGGTGATCCAGCAACTCCTCGCCGAAGCCCGCGCCAAGGGCTGATCGAGCGGGCTACACCATGCGGCGCACGGTATTGTCCTTGCGCACGAAGTGATGCCAAAGGGCTGCAATCACATGCAGCCCGATGACGTAGTAGAAGATCGTCCCCAGCAGCACGTGGTAATGCTCCAGCGTTTCGGCGGTGTCCTTGGCGATGGCGAACGGAGCGGGAATGCTCAGCGACGTCAGCGGAATCGGTAACGCACCGCGTTCCAGCAACACGGTGAACAGGCCCAGCAGCGGCTGCGCGAACAGGAAGGCATACAGCGCGTAGTGCGACAGGGTCGCGGCCAGACGCAGGGCACCCTCCAGTGGCGGGGTGATGCCCGGGGGCGTGTGGCGGTGACGCTCGGCGATGCGAAACCAAGCCATGATGAACACCACGATCCCCACCCAGAAATGACTCTGGACCACCAGCGCGCGCAGATCGGTGCCCTTGGCGAACTGGCTGCGGCTGAGAATCAGCGCGTAGGCCAGCACGATCAGCACGGCCATCACCCAGTGAAACCAGCGGGCCTTGTAGCTGTAGCGTTCGGTATTGATAGGTGTACTCACGGTCGGGTCCCTCGGTTCCTGGTTTTTTTTTCGCAGGCAGTTTGCCTTGCCTTTATGAACGCTGTCAGCGCCACAGGTTTCGATCAAGCGCTGTGATGGCTTTCAAATGGCGTGCCGGTTTTACCAGCGCAGCCCCATGCCTTGAAACGTTGCAAAACGCTGATCGGCAGAATGTTGCAGATCACGGTCCTTAGAATGTTTTGCATCCATAACCGTTAAAGTGTGTGGTTTATATTCATGTCCAACAAATAGGCGCCAAATAAATAACTTGTCAGTAATAAGTAATACTATTTGTTAAAGAGTTAATTCGAATGATGTTATTCAAATGAGGGTATGGCTCGATATTGAAGTTATTTTGTTTTTAAGATCTATAAATTGCTCTGTTTATAATTATTCATAATTAGCAATCCATCGAAACGAGTTTGACAGGTAATCCACTTGGATCCATCTTTATCACCGACGGTTCAGCGTCCCTGACTATCGGTCTGACCAGACTGGCATTTTGCCCAGCTCCACTGGGGCCTTCACCACCATTCATGGATATTTGCACACAGGACTCTGCACATGGACGTCCCCGGATTCGCTCGCCTGTTGAAACAGCAAAACATGGACTCCGAAGTGTGGTGGGATTCGTCCCCCACAGAGTGCGCCCTCTTTAAAAGGCGCATGTTGTCGCTTTATCCCGATATGTCGGATTACATCGCTCATTTATTGCCCGAAGTCTTTTCGCGACAAGCTGGCGATATCAGCGGCGCCACCACTAATCCGAGCCTGATCAGCCGCACCGTACTGGAAAACAGCGCTAAATGGCGCGACTACCTCGCCAGTCTGTCCCTGAGCCTGCCCAGTGCCGAAAAGGCCCGCAGGGTCTATGACCAGGCCATTGTCGAAGGCGCGAATGTGCTTTATCCCTCGTGGGTGGGTTCTGCCAGGCGCCATGGCTGGCTGTCGGCGCAGATCGATGGCGGCGAGCGCATGGGCGAGGGGATGCTGGTGGCCCGGGGGCTGCAACTGGCGAGCCTGGCGCCGAATGTCATGGTCAAGGTGCCCGGCAGCGAGCAGGGCTATCGCGCCATCGAACAGTTGGTGGCCGAGGGCTGTTCGGTCAACAACACCTTCTGCTTTACGGTGTCGCAGGTCGCTGCTTGCCTGAAGGCCATCCATAACGGACGCCTGCGTGCACAGGTTCAGGGCGTGAATACCGATCATGCCCGCTATGTCATCAGTTTCATGATCGGCCGGCTGGGCGCCGAGCCCGAGTTCGAAGGCCAGGCCCGGCAACGCCGTCTGCACCTGACCGCAGCCGACCGGCGCTGGGCCGAGCTTGCGGTCTATCAGGCGATGCAGGCGCTGCTGCGCCGCTGGCAGACACCGGCGCGGCTGTTGCTGTGCAGCCTGAAGATCGACACCGATGTGCGCGGCCGCGAGCACTGCTGGCACCTGCAGCGCACCGGGGCGGATGCCACGCTCTATACCATGACGCCGCAGATCCTCGAGTTTCTCATCCGCCGCCAGCAGCAAGGCCAGCCGATCGTGCCCGCCCGGGACTGGGTGCAGGTGCCCAAGCGGGTGCTGAACCGGCTGATGGCGATTCCCTATTTCAACCAGGCGTACTTCGAAGGCGATCTGGCGCCGTCCGAATTTTCCCGTCATCCGGCGTTCATCACCGCCAGCCGCGATGCACGCGATGGCCAGGAGCGCTTGCTGGCGTTCGTCAAGAATGCACACGGCGCGCCTGTGAATGGCATGCCCATGGAGCGTGCCTCATGAACCGCATGATCGCGCTGTGGGCGCACCCGCGTTCACGCTCTACGGTGCTTGAGCGGGTGTTCATCGAACGCGGCGATTTCGAGGTGTTCC
>Ga0207655_1003952_pt1 | contig 10749 bp, 11 predicted proteins | sample KBSM44metaG_FD_184398 | JGI IMG/M metagenome (GOLD analysis project Ga0207655, IMG submission 184398) | Miscanthus rhizosphere microbial communities from Kellogg Biological Station, Michigan, USA - KBS M4-4 metaG (SPAdes) (version 2) | ecosystem: Host-associated > Plants > Roots > Rhizosphere >... | reverse complement strand
CGCTGCGGCGGCGCGACGCGCATGGACTCCGTGCTGAACGGCCTGCGCGCATTGAACGGCCAACTCGCCGACGGCGACATGGTCATGGTCCACGATGCGGCACGTCCCGGCCTGACGCCTTCCTTGATCGCGCGCCTGATCGAAGGCGTCGGCGACGACCCGGCCGGCGGCCTGCTTGCCTTGCCGGTGGTCGACACCATGAAGCGCAGCGCACCCGGCGCCGACGGTGCGAGCGTCAGTGCGGCGACCGTACCGCGTAACGGCCTGTGGTCGGCGCAAACGCCGCAGATGTTCAGCTACGCGCTGCTGCTGCGCGCATTGGGCAGCGCGCCGGACGCCAACGCCATCACCGACGACGCCAGCGCCGTCGAAATGCTCGGCTACGCGCCACGCCTGATCGAAGGCCATCCACGGAATTTGAAAGTAACACTGCCAGCGGATATCCGCATCGCCGAAATGTACCTGGCTAACAAGGAAGACTAACCATGACCAAACTCCCATTCCGCATCGGCCAGGGCTACGACTGCCACGCGCTGGTGGAAGGCCGCAAACTGATTATCGGCGGCATCGACATTCCGCACCACGTCGGCCTGCTGGGCCACTCGGATGCCGATGTGCTGCTGCACGCCATCACCGATTCGATCCTGGGCGCGGCCGCCTTGGGCGATATCGGCAAACATTTCCCGGACACCGATCCCGAATTCAAAGGCGCGGATTCACGCAAGCTGTTGAGGGAAGCGGCGAAGCGCGTAGTGGCGACCGGCTACAGCATCGGCAACATCGACTGCACCATCATCGCCCAGCGCCCGAAAATGGCGCCGCACATCATGACCATGCGCGCCAACATCGCGGAAGATTTAGGCGTCGACATCAGCCAGGTCAACGTCAAAGCCAAGACCAACGAAAAGCTGGGCTACCTCGGCCGCGAAGAAGGCATTGCCGCCGAATCGATCGCGCTGCTGATTGCAGTTTAAAGCTTGACGGGGAGTGACTTCATATCAAAGGTCACAGAGATCGGGATGCAGAACATAATCTGCTCGGCCGTCATCATCTTCCCATGCGTTGGTTGAGTTTGTATCAACCCAACCAATCCCAATGTGGATATTATTTTCCATTATTGAGATTTGCTGAGTGCAGATTTAGCCAATGGTACCGTATCGATAGCGATACTAATGTCTTCAAAAAACAGTGTCGCCTGTGTTGCCAGTACTTTTCTGGCTGTGGCGCGCGGGACGGGAGGAAAGTCGCGAATGAACTCATCCATTGTTTTGCCGGCCAGTAGATAATCGAACATGCGCTTGATCGGCACCAGTGTGCCTTTGAAGACAGGCATCCCATCCAAAATATTGGACTCCATTTGCACCAGCGGGTTCAGTGATTTCATGTAGCCCAACATCTCCGGGTCGATTGGGGCGCGAGGCGATGTGCGTTGCGAAATAATTCGTCCGTTAATACGTACCACCGGCGGAGGTAATGCATCAAAATCCAATGGGGGGCATTCCTCATCGTATGGAGCCGGCCGACGGAACATCGGCATCACGTCGGCCCAACTAGCCTTGCTGTCGATAAAATTTGATGGTTTCATGCTTATTTGCTCTTCGAAAAGTGATGATGCGGATTTCGTCGTCTTGCTCGGTATAGCTCACGATCACTACTTCGCCGCGAAGCATGCCAAGCGTATTGAAGCGCTGTTCGTCGTACTGGTAGCGCGTGTCCTCGTATGTCACCGACTTTCCGTTAAATGCCGCATGTGCGTCGGCGAAATCCAGTCCGTGCTTGCGCAGATTGCTATGGCGCTTCGCTTCGTCCCAAGTATAGGTAGTCATCTCAGTTTAGCGGCTTAAAGATGTCCTTCAAGCGGCGCTGAAAAAGAACAGGCCGGAGGCATCTCTGGATATCCTCCGCTTGCTGCGCGACTCATCTTTAGCTTGGATCAAATGTGCGCGGAATGGTTCAAGCTGGCGACAGTGGTTGGCGGCTTCCTTTATTGTCGGACGATGCGACTGGGAGGCGGGGATGTGGAAATTATTCGGAGTTGCGGTCGGACTGGCTTTGGTGACGCCGCCGGGGGCGGAGAAATCAGCAACGACACGCGCGCTTGAGGTCGGTGCGAAGGTGTTGCAGCGGAATCGTCCGGTCGCGGGCTTCGATATGTATCTGGTCGGCTTTCATCCGATGAAGGAACATCCTGAGCAGCAGTTTGAAGCTCATCATTACTGTCATCAGATGAATGAGGATTTCGCGCAGTGTGTGCTTTTTGATGGCAACTCCCGGACGGCTAATCTGCATGGCGTTGAGTACATCATTTCAGAAAAGCTGTTCAAGACGCTGCCAACCGGGGAGCGGCAGTTCTGGCACCCGCATAACGGCGAGATTCTCAGCGGTCAGTTGATGGCGCCCGGCATCCCCAAGGCCGCTGAGAAAGCGCTGATGAAGACCAAGATGAATAGCTACGGCAAAACCTGGCACGTCTGGAACACCAGCAGCGATGCCTTGCCACTGGGGCCGCCGATGCTGGCCTGGTCGTTCAACCGCGACGGCGAGGCCCAGCCCGGCCTGGTCGAAAGCCGAGACGGCAAGATGAAGCTCGACACTGCCCAAGCGCGCCAGCAGCGCAGCGATCTTCGGTCCCTCGCAAAGCCGCAGTCGGGCGTGGATGATCTCAAGGATAAATTCGCGCGCCCCACCAGCGACATTCCCGGTGTTACGGGCGAATAGCCGCTTACTGCGTTAAAAGACTGCGCAAGCGGTCCTCCGTGCCGGGTATCCGTTCCAGTCGCGGATAGCGCAACGAATCAAAATAGGGAATGCTGACACTGCGCGCGGCGCCGTCAGCTTCGATGGTCAGTTCAATGGCGCGCTTGCTGACAGCAGCGTCGCGGATGGCTTGCTTCAGCGCTTCGTCCGAATAGGCTTGGCCACCGATGGCGGTCAGCCTGGCGCCCAGACTGATGCCAGCCTTGAAGGCCGGGCCCTCCCATGCAACGCTCTTCACGGCGCCTTTCTTGCCGATGACCAGCCCGACGGAAGTGGAAAGGTCGGTGCCGCCAAGGTCTTTCTCGTATTGGACGAAATAGTCGGTCGGCTGATCGGTGTAGACCAAACGATAGCCGCTGCGTTTCAGGCCATCCAGCAGATGCGCGTCGTCATGCGCGTTCAGGCGCTGGCTGAAGTAGCCCGCCCAATCGTGCGGCGCGATGTTGTTCAGCGTCTTGCACACGTCTTCGAATGTGTAGGTGCTGATGGTGCGCGCATTGTCGCCAGCGCCGAAGAACACGGCGGCGAAGTCCTGCATGTTTTTGCGACCGCCGGTCAGCTCGCGTAGCAGCATATCGACATCGAGCCAGAGCATCACACCTTCCGCGTAGTAGTCTTCGCGACGCTGCCAGTCGCGCCAGTGCACTGGCTTGGCCGGCATGTACAGCGCATCGACAGTGCTGTCCTGCAGCGACTTCCAGGCACGGCCCGGACGATTCGCCATCAGTGACGCATCGACCGCCAGTGCATCCAGCGCCTGCTGCATCGTGCGCAGTCCAAGCCGCGGCGTCATGACGTGCGCCCAGAATTCGGTCTGACCCTCGTACACCCACAGCAGGGTGCCGCGCATCGGCAGATTCAAATTCGGCGTCCACAAGTCCGCAGGCTGGCGCGTGCGGCCGTTCCACGAGTGGATGAATTCATGCGCGACCAGATTTGCCATCAGCGCCTGCTCGCCCGCGTCCTGCGCATAGCTGGCGGAGACGTTGATCTCGGTCGATTCCTGATGCTCAACGCCACCGCCGGAAATCATCACGTCCGACAGTGACATTAGAAAGTCGAAATGCCGATAGTGCCGCGAGCGGAATAGCTGCGGCACTGCCTTGGTCATTGCACTGAATTTGGCGATCAGTTCTGGCGGCAGATTGAGGGCCGCTTCGGTATCGCCAAACATATTGAGCCGCACCCCGGTGGCCAGGTCGATGTTCTTGCTGTAGCGGCCTGCGTAGACCGGCGCATCGACCAGGTCTTCAAAGCTGGTGGATTTGAATTGCACGCGGTTGCCGCTGGCCTGTGCTGTCTCCAGCGAGGTCGCAAAGCGGAAACCATCCGGCATCGTCAACCCGGCCTGCACGTTGATATTGCGGATAAACCAGCCGGCAGGATAGAGCGCCACCTTTTGCCATGGGAGCATGAGCATATCGCGCGACATCAGCTTGGGGCCAGCGGCTGCGGGCAGATACTGGAAGGCGATATCCAGTTCGCGCACACCAGCCGGCACGTCGACGTGGAAAGCGTAAGGGTTGACGACATCGCGCCGCCATGCGAGACGCTTTGCTCCGGCCATGATCGTCAGGCCGGCCAGCGGCGCGGCTTCCTGCGTGGCCGAGTGGCTGCCGGTTTCCCACTGCGGATACAGCAAAACCATGCTGCCGGCCTTTTGCACCGGAATGGTCTCGTGCACGCGGAAGATTTTATGGATGCTGTCGGCGGCATCGACCTGCAGTTTGATCTCGCCTTTGAACGTTATGTCGCGTGGCACTGCGATGGATGGAGCGGCGAGTGCAGGCTGTGGCCCAACGCTGGAAAACGCCGGAGCGATGAACGCTGCGGCGAGAAGAGGAAGTAGTCTGGTTTTCGTCATAAGGCTTGATCTGCAATATGTATGCCATATGATAAGCCTTTGATTTCCAGGTCGTGTGACTGTCCGCGTGGCCGCAAGCGGTCACGCGGACGTCCGCTTATGCGGGCACGCGCGTCAGCAGGCCGGCGATGGCGGTGTCCAGCCTGGTCGTGCCTTTGCGCGGCTGGCCTTCGAATTCGATCCAGCCCTGGTTGAAACCATCCAGCATTTGCATGCGTGGCGCCGGATTTTTCATGCCTTGTGCGGTGAACAGTTCTGCCCATGTTTCGCGGGGCACCGCTTGTGCGCGGACCTGGCGGCCGAGCAGGCGAGTGAAGCTGGCTGCGATGTCGTCAGGGCTGATGCGCACCGGGCCTTCCAGCTCGACGATGCGATGACCGCTCCATGCTTGCTGCAGCAGCTCTGCCGCCAGGGCCGAGATGTCGGCACAGGCCACCATCGCTACCGGACGGTCCAACGGCTGCAGGTAGCTGGCGATCGTGCCGGTCGTACGCGCCGAGGCCACGTCCCACAGGCTGTTTTCGATAAACCAGCCGGCACGCAGGAAAGTCACCGGCAGGTCCAGCGTGCCAAGCTCGCGCTCCATGATGCCCAGCTGATTCAGCAGATTAGGCTGCGTCGCCTGAGCGCCGATGGTCGACAGCACGACCACGCGTGCTGGACGTGCAGCGGCCAGCGCTTCGCGCAGGGCAGTGATGGTGCGGCGCGCTTCGGGGAAGCCTTCGGTAGGATCGAAAGTCGGCGGCAGCAGCACGAAGACCGCCTCGGCCCCGCTGAAAGCGCGCGTCAACGCCGCTACGTCGTTGACGTCGGCCAGCGCAACCTCGGCGCCGCGAGCGGCCCACGCCGCGCCCTTGGCCGCATCGCGCACCAGCGCGCGCACCGGTAGTCCCGCTGCCAATAATTGCGTTCCCAGCGCCGAACCGACTTGTCCCGTAATTCCGGTAATTGCATACATGGTGTTCTCCTTTAAAAACGATAGGAAGAATTTTGCTGCAAGCCGTCCCATACTCCGATAGCATGGGATGCATATCATTAATGAGTTTCGCGCATCTATGGCTTTTGACGAACGGGTAGTGAATGGCATGCGGGTGTTGGCCGCCATCGTGGATAGCGGCAGTTTCGTGCGCGCCGGCGAGGCGCTGGATATGTCGCAGTCCGGTGTCAGCCGCGCCATCGCAAAACTGGAAGAGCGGCTGAATATCCGCCTGTTCGACCGCACCACGCGCAAGGTGTCGCTGACCGACGAGGGCCGCCGCTTCTATGCACAAGTCGGTCCGTTGCTGGCCGGGTTGGAGGACGCCGTCGCCTCGGCGGGCGAGGGCGCGGTGAAGGTGCGTGGTCGCTTGCGCGTGAACGCCGATCCGGTCACAGCGCGGCTGCTGCTCGGCCCCAGGCTGGGCGGCTTGCTCAAGCGGTACCCGGAACTGGACCTGGACCTGGTGGTGCGCGATCACCTCGGCGATATGGTGGGCGATGGTTTTGATCTGGCCATCCGTCTCGGCCAGCCGCAGACGTCATCGCTGATCGCCCGCAAGCTGACGGACACGCGCGTGCTGACCGTCGCCACGCCGGCCTATTTGCGCAAGCACGGCACGCCGAAAAAGCCCGGCGATCTGGAAAGCCCGGACCATGTCTGCATCCACTTCCGCAATCCGGTTACAGGGCGGCCCTACGATTGGGAATTCCACCGGGGCGGCAAGGTCACCATCGTTTACCCGCGCAGCCAGATGACCCTCAACGATGCCGGGACCATGGAGAGCGTGCTGCTGTCTGGCTACGGCATGGCGCAAGTGATCGATATCGCCGTCGAGCCACTGCTGCGCTCCGGCGCGCTGGTGCCGGTGCTGACCGCGTGGCCGGACGAACGCTTCCCGCTGTACGCGCTGTACCCATCGCGCCATCACCCGCCGGCCAAGACGCAGGCCTTCCTGGAATTTGTCCAGTCTCTGCTACGATAGCGGCTTTGGGGAATGAAGATGGCGCGCGATATTTACGCTTATCGGCAGTTGGCGGTGGAGTCGGTCGAGGAGGACGGGCGGGTGGTGATTCGCCCGGCATCCGGCCAGGCCTATGCCACCGACCTTAACGTGCATTGCTCGCGCCACCTGAGCGACACCAGCGTGTATCCACTGGGGACGATTTTCCTGGTCAACGCCAAGCTCACCGACCGCCTCGGCGGCGAGCGGTACCTGTACGTCTGGCACGGCGATGAGGTCAAGGTGCTGTCGGACGATGAGGCCGAGGTATTCCTCGGCGCATACCGTCGCGTACGGCTTTAATGCACAGCGTGTAGCTTGACTGACGGCTGGCCGTCATCCTTGGCCCGCACGGCAATCAGCACCGCCATCGCCAGCGCCAATCCCCCGCCGAGCGCCATCGCGCCCGACACGCCAGTGTGATCGACGGTCAAGCCGCCCACCAGCGCACCGCTGGCCAGCGCAACCTGCACGATGGAGACGAATACCGCGCCGCCGCTTTCCATCGCATGCGGCGCCGCCTGGAAGATCCAGGTCTGCACTGAGATCGGCATCATGCCAAAGCCAACGCCCCACAGCACCACCAGCGCGGTGGCCGTCCACGCATTCGCGCCCAGCAGCGGCAATGCGCCGATCGCCACGCCCAGCGTGACGCCGGTGACGATCAGTGAGGTGCGCACGCTGCGCGCCACCAGCGCGCCGCCGATCAGGTTGCCGAAGAAGCCCGCCGCGCCATATGCCAGCAGCAGTGTGCTGATAGTGGTCGCGTTCAGGTGCGTCACCTGGCTGAGGAAGGGCGAGATGTAGGTGTAGGCCGAGAACTGGCCCAGGAACACCAGCACGGTCGCCAGGATGCCCAGCCGCGCTTTCGATACGCGCAGCAGTTCCGGCAGCTGGCGGAAGGTGATGGCTTTTTCCGGCGGCAGCTTGGGCAGCAAAGCCATCTGCGTCAACAGCACCAGCAGGCCGACCGCACCGGCGGCCGCGAAGGCGGTGCGCCAGCCGAACAGTTCTCCGAGGAAGGCGCCGGCCGGTACGCCGGCCACGGTGCCGACCGAGACGCCGGCAAACACCACCGCCGTGGCGCGTGTCGCCGCTTCGGGCGAGACCAGCCGCGTGCTGAGTGCCGGTCCGATGGCCCAGAAGCCGCCCACGCCGATGCCCAGCAAGGCGCGGCCAACCAAAATTAGCGGGAACGAGTGCGACAGCGCGACCAGCGCATTGGACAGCACCATGGTGGCAGTCAGCCCCCAGATCACGTAGCGGCGATCGGCCTTGCCGACGCCAACGGTGACCAGCACGGCCGCCAGTGCGGCGACAATGCCGGGTACGGTGACCAGCATGCCAGCCACGCCTTCGGTGACGCCCAGTTCGGCGGCGATGGCCGGCAGCAGGCCGACCGGCAGGAACTCGGTGGTCACCAGCGCGAATGCACCAGTGGCAACAGAGAGTACGGCCAGCCACGGCGAGCCGTGCGGTTTGGGTTTAGGGGAGGGAGCGTCCTCGCGGACGGCGGTATTTTGATTTTGCATGACGAATTCCTTTGAACGGTAAAAAGGCTTGAGTTTTTTACTGGTCGGTTCATAATGTCGTCTGCGAGATACTTTGTCAATGAATTTTTAACCGAACGATATGAAAGAGCGAAAAATCGGCCGCCCGCGCACCTTCGACGCGGATAGCGCGCTGGAAAAGGCGATGAAGGTGTTTTGGGAAAAGGGCTACGAAGGCAGTTCGCTGCCCGAGCTGACCGAGGCCATGGGCATGAACCGCCCCAGCCTGTACGCGGTGTTCGGCAACAAGGAAAACCTGTTTCGCATGGCGCTGGAGCGCTACGGCGCCACCCACGACCCGCTGTTCGACGCCGCGCTGGAGTTGAAAACCGCGCGTGCGGTGGTCGAGCATTTCCTGCGCGGTAACGCCAATGCCCAGACCGAGGAGGAGGCGCCGCATGGCTGCCTGGTCATCAACGGCGCGCTGGCCTGCAGCGACGATGCGCTGCCAATCCGCCAATCGCTGATCGAACGTCGCGCGGCGGCCGAGGTGCGCCTGCGCGAACGCTTCGAGCGGGCGAAAGAGGAGGGCGACCTGCCGGCCGATTTCTGCGCCAGCCAGATGGCGCGCTATGTGATGACGGTATCGAACGGCATGGCAGTGCAGGCCGCCGCCGGCGCCACGCGCCAGCAATTGCAGGAGGTGGTGGATCAGGTGCTGCGCGGCTGGCCGACCTGATCCCCGGTTTCAGCAGACCTAGTCGGTCGTGCTGTCGTCATCATCGTCATCGGTTTCGGGCACGCCGTTTTTGACCGATTCACTGCGGGCGGCGTCGAGCGCCGTCTTGAGTTTGCCGGCGTTGGCCATGAACTGGTCGACGCTGCGCTCCTCGCTGTGCCGCACTTCCGGCGGCAGCAAGACCGACATGTAGAGTTCATCGGCCGCGCGGCCGGTGCTTTGCAGGTTGGTCATTACCATCAGTCCCGATCCCGCCAGCAGCATCACGGTCGCCGTAATCAGGAAGCGGCGCGGGTGGTGCGGCTTGATCGTCAGCAGGTGGAAGAACACCATGCCGCAGGCGATCGCCAGCGTCACCAGATTCCCGTAGCGCGTCAGCGATTCGATCGACCAGGCGTAGGCCAGCACCGAGCTGCCGGCGCGCCATAAGCCCACTGTCGCCAGTGCGCTGCCGAGGATGAACAGGTGCCGCCCAATGCGCGCGTGGCTGCCGAACAGGCGGTTGGCCAAGGCCCACACGCCGGCCCACAGCAAGCCCGCCGCCAGGCTGGAGGCCAGCACCAGCAGGTAGCGGATCAGCGCAAACGGCTCGACGTCGGACAGCCAGGTTTCCAGGCAGCTGAACACGGCGATCAATACCAGGCCTATGGTGGCGGGCGTTGTGCCTTCCCAGCCGTGCATGGTGGTGTCGGCGATTTCCGGTGCGACCGGGAAGTCGTACGGCCGCACCCGCAGCCGCGTGTGGCCGAGGCGCACCACGGTGTCGCCATCGAGCGTGACGCTGTCGTGGCGCCGGCCTTTGTAGATGGTGCCGTTCTTGCTGCCGAGGTCGCGCAGCACGATCTGATTGTGCTGATCCATTTCGACCACGGCATGGCTGCCGGCGCTGTGGGCGTCGTCGAGGATGATCTCGTTGTCGTAGCCGCGGCCGATGCGGATCGGCAGCTGCGCCACCTTGTGACGGTGCAGCACGTCGCCATTGCGGGCCAGGATTTCGACGAAGTAGGGGGCTTTCATTTCGCGCCTCCTTTCTTCTGTTTCTGGTTCAGTGACAGCGACTCGAGGAACACGCGCGACAGGCGCAGCCCGTTTTCATACGAGACGCCGCGCGCATCGAGCCGGCTCTGCAAGCTCATCAGGCCCTGGTCGGTCGTCGCCGTCAGCAGCGCGAAGTCGTACAGGCCGGCGAACTTGCGGTAGGCGCGCACGCACAGCACGGCGCGCAGCGGCAGGTCTTTGTTCTTCACGAAATCTTCGGTGCAGTTGGGGCCGGTCAGGCGCGCATCCTTGTTGCTGCCGAAGTGCTCGTTCTTGAACGAGGCGCTGGCCAGTTGCGCGAAGCGCAGCTTGTCGAGGCTGGTACTGCGCAGGAACTGGTGGCGGATGCTGATCTGTCCGGTCTGCAGCGAGCCGCTGACGAAGATTGCCGATTCCATCGCGCAGCTGGCGTCGTCCACCGTGAACGGCTTGTCGGCCTTGACGTTGGAGCGGCCCCAGCAGCGCATCTGCTCGGACTCGCGCACCGGCACTTGGTACGGTCCCATCGGCTTAAGGCTCAAGGGGCTGGACAGCAATTGGTTGACCATCGCGGTCTGGTGGGTCAGCAGCTGGCTGGCCACCACGGCGGTGAAATCGGTCGGCGCTTTTTGCTGGGCTTCGACTTTTTTCAGCAAGTCCTGGGCGTAGCGGGCCGGCACCAGGAAGCTGACCAGTTCGCCGTCGAGGCGTTTGGAGACGTTGACGCCGGCCACCGAGCCGTCGGCCGTCACGCTCGGGCCGCCGCTCATGCCCGAGTTGATCGGGCCGGTGAACATCAGCTGGTCGTAGAAGCTGCGCGCGATGACGCCGTTGTAGGCGCCTTCGGAAATCGCGAAGCCAAGGTCGAGCGGATTGCCCATCGAGTACAGATACTGGCCCTGG
>Ga0207655_1003949_pt1 | contig 10753 bp, 9 predicted proteins | sample KBSM44metaG_FD_184398 | JGI IMG/M metagenome (GOLD analysis project Ga0207655, IMG submission 184398) | Miscanthus rhizosphere microbial communities from Kellogg Biological Station, Michigan, USA - KBS M4-4 metaG (SPAdes) (version 2) | ecosystem: Host-associated > Plants > Roots > Rhizosphere >... | reverse complement strand
TTAATGTCCTATCACTTCGACACAAATGGACGACAATGTCTTCACGTAAATTCGGCCTGAACCTGGTTGTGGTGCTGGCCATCGCCGCGCTGTTCACCGGGTTCTGGGCACTGATCAACCGCCCGGTTTCCGCCCCCGCCTGGCCAGAGCAGATCTCTGGCTTTTCGTATTCGCCATTCCGCCTGGGTGAAAGCCCGCAGAAGGGCCAGTACCCTACTGACGACGAGATGCGCCAGGACCTGGAGCAGTTGAGCAAACTGACCGACAGCATCCGTATCTACACCGTGGAAGGCACCCAGGCCGACATCCCGCGCCTGGCCGAGGAGTTCGGCCTGCGGGTGACGCTGGGTATCTGGATCAGCCCGGACCTGGAACGCAACGAACGCGAAATCGCCACCGCCATCGAGCTGGCCAACACCTCGCGCAGTGTGGTGCGGGTAGTGGTCGGTAACGAGGCGCTATTCCGCGAAGAAGTCACCCCGGAAAACCTGATCAAATACCTGGATCGGGTACGTGCGGCCGTAAAAGTGCCGGTGACCACCAGTGAGCAATGGCACATCTGGAAGGAACACCCAGAACTGGCCAAGCACGTCGACCTGATTGCCGCGCACATCCTGCCCTATTGGGAGTTCGTGCCGATGAAGGACTCGGTCGAGTTCGTCCTCGACCGCGCCCGTGAGCTGAAGCACCAGTTCCCGCGCAAACCCCTGCTGCTGTCGGAAGTCGGCTGGCCAAGCAACGGCCGCATGCGCGGGGGTGCCGATGCCACCCAGGCCGACCAGGCCATCTACCTGCGCACCCTGGTCAACACCCTCAACCGCCGTGGCTACAACTACTTTGTCATCGAAGCCTACGACCAGCCGTGGAAAGCCAGCGACGAAGGCTCGGTAGGCGCCTACTGGGGCGTGTACAACGCCGAGCGCCAGCAGAAGTTCAACTTCGACGGCCCGGTGGTGGCGATCCCGCAGTGGCGTGCTCTGGCGGTGGCCTCGGTGGTGCTGGCGATGATCGCCCTGATGGTGCTGTTCATCGACGGCTCGGCCCTGCGCCAGCGTGGCCGGACCTTCCTCACGTTCATCACCTTCCTGTGCGGGTCGGTGCTGGTGTGGATCGCCTACGACTACAGCCAGCAGTACAGCACCTGGTTCAGCCTGACCGTGGGCGTGCTGCTGGCCCTCGGCGCGCTGGGCGTGTTCATCGTGCTGCTCACCGAAGCCCACGAACTGGCCGAGGCCGTCTGGATACACAAGCGCCGCCGCGAGTTCCTGCCGGTGCAGGCCGACAGTGCCTACCGGCCCAAGGTGTCGGTGCATGTGCCGTGCTACAACGAACCGCCAGAAATGGTGAAACAAACCCTCGACGCCCTGGCTGCCCTGGACTACCCCGACTACGAAGTGCTGGTGATCGACAACAACACCAAGGACCCAGCCGTGTGGGAGCCGCTCAAGGCCCACTGCGAGAAGCTCGGCGAGCGCTTCAAGTTCTTCCACGTCGCGCCCCTGGCCGGTTTCAAGGGTGGCGCGCTGAACTACTTGATCCCGCACACGGCCAAGGACGCCGAAGTGATCGCGGTCATCGACTCGGACTACTGCGTCGACCGCAACTGGCTCAAGCACATGGTGCCGCACTTCGCCGACCCGAAAATTGCCGTGGTGCAGTCGCCGCAGGACTACCGCGACCAGCACGAAAGCGCCTTCAAGAAGTTGTGCTACAGCGAATACAAGGGCTTCTTCCACATTGGCATGGTCACCCGCAACGACCGTGATGCGATCATCCAGCACGGCACCATGACCATGACCCGGCGCAGCGTGCTGCAAGAGCTGGGCTGGGCCGAGTGGTGCATCTGCGAGGACGCCGAACTGGGCCTGCGGGTATTCGAGAAGGGCCTGTCGGCCGCCTATGCCCACAACAGCTACGGCAAAGGCCTGATGCCCGACACCTTCATCGACTTCAAGAAGCAGCGCTTCCGCTGGGCCTACGGCGCCATCCAGATCATCAAGCACCACGCCGGCGCCCTGCTGCGCGGCAAGGGCAGTGAGCTGACCCGTGGCCAACGCTATCACTTCCTGGCCGGCTGGCTGCCATGGATCGCCGATGGCATGAACATCTTCTTCACCGTCGGTGCGTTGCTGTGGTCAGCGGCGATGATCATCGTGCCGCACCGGGTCGACCCGCCACTGATGATCTTCGCCATCCCGCCACTGGCGCTGTTCTTCTTCAAGGTCGGCAAAATCATCTTCCTCTACCGCCGTGCGGTGGGGGTGAACCTGAAGGATGCCTTTGCGGCGGCGCTGGCGGGGCTGGCGCTGTCACATACCATCGCCAAGGCGGTGCTGTACGGGTTCTTCACCAGCAGCATGCCGTTCTTCCGCACGCCAAAGAATGCCGACAGCCACGGGTTGCTGGTGGCGATTTCCGAAGCGCGTGAAGAGCTGTTCATCATGTTGCTGCTGTGGGGGGCGGCGCTAGGCATCTACCTGGTGCAGGGGCTGCCGAGCTCGGACATGCGCTTCTGGGTGGCGATGCTGCTGGTACAGTCGTTGCCTTATCTGGCGGCGCTGGTGATGGCGTTCCTGTCATCGCTGCCCAAGCCTGCACCCCAGGTACATCCCGCGCACACTTGACCTGGACTGCCGGCCACCTGCAGCTCATCCTCACAGATAGATGAGCTCCAGCGTGGCCGCCCCATCGATGAGCGTCTCGTCACGCAGGTCGAGCTGGCGCATAGGCGCAACATACAGCTCGACCATCAGCATAGCGTCGAGCTGCCTGATCAAGGTAGGCCCGGCAGCAGTGCGTTCGCTGGCCGCGAACCCGTGCAGGCGATTGTCGGTGTGAAGGAACGCTGTTCGTGGGGTTGGCTCCCAGCCAGCACCACCTTGAGAGGAATACAGGGGTTGCAATGCAAGCCCATCGCCTACCACCGCACCGTCGAACCGCAACGACCACGCCAGGCTGTCGCTGGCCTTTTTACCCGCGCCAAACAAGACAGAACGTGCAAGGCCTTGCACATGGGCGAACGTTCCTGACTGGCGGTTGTCAATCGCGCGAAGGGCAAACCGAGTGGGGCTGTCACAAGTCACCGCGGCGGACAAAGACCGTCGCAAGGTACTGGTTTTACTGGCAGACAACTCCCCGGTCGCGATCACGCCAAAATCCACGAGGCCGTCATTGCCCAGATGCAATTTACACGCTGCGGGTACAACATTGGCTTGCAGTGCCAGGCTCACGGCAGCATCGTCGACAGCCATCATGCCACTTGCCTGCAGCTCGGCCGTGCTCGACAGATCCGACGTTGCGTCGAGCCATGCATCAACGGTCAGGCGAGCCGTGAAGGTTGTGCCTTGAAGGGGTACATTGGCCTCTAGTGGCGCGAGCTGCATTGCTGGCAACCAGTGAACCTTGTCGCCCTTCATCTGCCAGGGGCTGCGCGCGCTTGCTGCTCCCAAGGCCACCGGACGGCCATCGAGCCGCGCATCAGAAAGCAGCAGTGAATACTGCCCTCGCTCAGCAAAACCGAAAACATCACCATTGATGCCATCAGCCAGATAGCTGAGGACCATATCGGTATCTCTGGAACACTGGACTGTCATCTGCAGGTGCCGCTCTCCCAGTAGGTAGCGATTGCCTTGTTTCTGCAACTGGGTCTTGTTGACCTTGCCGTAATCGATCTGGGGCTGGCCGAGCGTAATCTGACAACCCTGTGCGGCCGCAGCACAGCTCATGCCCATCAACAGCAAGGCCAGGCACAGCTGTCTGCACACGCATTCAGATCGCATGGCAGCGTGCGGTGGTCGTTTCATAATATTGCTCCGGGTCCGGGCTGTCGCTGAGGGTGAATTCAAGGGCACAACCAGAGCCGTCTGGCGAAGTCACGTGGTAGCGCTCTTCCTCTTGGAAGTCATGCAGGAATATCAAGCCTCCGGCCTGCACCATGGTCACGAAGCTTCCGTTGGCATCCACTACCATGGAACTGTCCGCCAAGGGCGGCCCGTCGCCCTGCAAAGTCTGCAACAGCACGCGCCTGGTCCGCTCGACGATGAAACTCAATTGGGAAACCGCGCCTCGACCTGCCCGTACGATGCCAAGGCTGTTGGCCAGATCGACACTGCGCGGCAGGCTTCGGGGCTGCACCTGCACTCGATTGTCTGCGTAGGGGGTAATCCGTGAGGCAATGGCTCGGCCTTGGCGATCGGTCCATACGGGGCCGCTGGGCGTATCGACCTTCACCCCGTGAAGATCACCCACTTCGATGAGCGCGAAAGTATCCTGAATGGAATAAGGTGCTAGCGTGATGCCCTGTGCATGCCCAAGGGCCCCACCGCGCAGGTTGGCTGCCAGGGTTCGTGCAGAATCGCCAGTCTTTGAGTAATCCAGCTGCACCTGGCTGAAGGGGGCCAGCCAGGAAACCCCCACACTGGGTAGCAGCGCCGGATCATGGCTATCGTGACTGCCACTCAGGCGATAACCTAACGTATCGCTGACCTGTTCTCGCAGGTTGAATGAAGAACGGTACTGGTCACCTGAAGCTCGGGTCGAGGCACCAAGACGACGATTGGTGCCCAATGGCACGCTAGCGCTCATGTAAAGAAGACGCCCTCGATCATCTGCTCCTCTGAGGCTCCATTCCACACCAGCATTCAATGACACCTGCCCCAACGTCGCTCCCCAGCGCAGGTTTGCCTGGCTGCTGGTCTGGCCATTACGCGTGCGCGATTGGCCGCCCCCGACACTGAAGTTGCCCAGCCCAGTGCCCTGCCATGACAGGCCGACGCTGAAAAAATCGCGCAAGCCCTCCAAGCGACCTGACGGCTCAAGCGCCTGCTGGAGGTCCTGATAACTTTGGCTCTGCAGCCCATAGGTCAAGCCCGCTCCCCATCCGCCGGCAAACTGCTGGTTCAGGGTCATCTGGCTTTGCATCCCCCTCTCCTGATGCAACGGCTGCGAGTAGCCCAGCGACCATTGCATCTGAGCCTGCGTCCACGGCTTAGCACCGAGCGCGAACCCGGTAGCCTGATAGCTGTCGGTCGCAATTAGCCCTCCCCCCACTTCCAAGCCATCAAGCACACTCCCGCTCCACCCGGCGCTAAGCACCCAAGGTGACGCGGCGCGACTGTGGCGAAGTTGACCAATGCCGAACTGGTATCCTCCTGACAACCCCGCCGCCATCGGCGAGGCAGGCAAGGTCAGGCGACGCTCCTCACCGTCCGCTTCATGGATAACCATTTCCAGTTCAGCAAAGGCATCGACTGGCGCAGGGCTATCAATGGAAAACGGGCCTGGCGGCACGACGGTGGCATACACCAGGCGGTTGCGCTGGTAGATCTCCACCCTCGCTTGGGACTTGGCGATGCCTTGAACCACGCGACGTTGTTGTAGATGGCCCAACGCCTGCTCGGAAAACAGCTGAAAACCGTCAACCGAAACGCCGCTCAGCACGGGGTTACCCATCTGGATCTGACCGACCTGCAGGACAGTCGCCTGATCGGCGAACGTTCGCTGGGCGTAGGCTTCCAGTGCGTTGAGCCGACTTGCCTGTTGCCCCAGACTGGCAATCTGACGGCTGCGCACGATCCAGTCCCCCAGGTTCAAACCCGGCTCGGTAAGGGCAGTCCAGGATCTGCTGCTGCCGTCCTTGAAACGCGTATCGAGCATCGACACGTCGTAGTTGAACATTGCAGCGAACCCACCTGAGTCATAAGCCGAAAGGTCATCGCCTGCGGCGGCCGGGCGCAGGGCTTGCGCAGGCACCACCATGGTCACACTGGCGGACTGAGGGTCTGCCTGTATCTGACTCTGTGGGTAGCTTGACAGCAAGTCGATGCAGGAGCCCTGGTTTTCGCTCGCCGCAGCCGTCGGCAACCGAATCCCACCCGCCTCGAGCAGGCCAGTGTCAATGCACAAGCTGCCGTCGTCCAGAAAGCGTGCCTGTACCGTTCCTGATCGTGAGCCGTTTATAGTCAGGCTCACGATGTGATTGCCTGGGGTGAAGCGCGGCATGTCACGAAAGTAGGCCGCAAGCTCCTCACTCAAACCCCGTTGACGCAAGAGTTCGAGATCGAATGTCAGGCCATCGCTGGCTCTGCACTCAAGAAATAGAAAGGCCCAAGGGAGCGCCATCAGACATTGCCAGTTCGCTGTTCGGCTGCTCTTGGCCCGCCCATTCAATTGCCGCCCCTGAGTAACGGCGCTTCAAATTCATCGACGGCAAAGCCGTACACTGTGGCCGGGAACAGCCTGACACTTTGCGGGGCCTGTGGGGCTGGCGATTCCAGGCGAACCTCAAGCGACTCGCCAGGCAAAATGTAGGCGCGTGGCAAGTAGCCTTGCGCATTCGCAGGCATCAACCTCACTTCCTGCGCCAGCCTAACCACATAGGGCGTCGGGTTATCAACCTGCAAACCTTGCGTGCCGTAGCGCCACTGCAAGCCCTCCCAGGGCGAGCGGTTGGGGGCCAGGCCCTTGGGGTGAATGATGACCGGCAGGTTCTGCCTCACACTGACCCCCACCCTGGCAATACGCTTACCGGCCACTTCCTGCTGTGGCACGCCTTCGAATACAACCCGCTTCAACCGCTGGGTGAGCAGAGGCGCGGTAGCGCGCAGCATGAACCTCACCTGCTGCTGCTCGCCGGCCTCGACGCGCCAGGCGGGCTGGGTGAGAAACAGCAGGGGCTCCTCATCCTCCGGCAGGTTCTGCAGGGTTACCAGTAACAGCGCTGGGGCTGGATCATCATTTCGCACCGTGATCGTTGCCTCGCCTTCGGCTTCATTGACGATCACCACGGAAGTTTCCGGGACCATGCCGGCGGCCTGGGCGCCGCTGATCGACAGCAGCATGCAGCCAGCACTCAACAGCAATTGCTTCAATTTGCTCATGCTCGACTCGATACAAGACAGGCTCGCTGCCCGAAAGGCAGCGAGCGAGGGAAGAGACCGAGCCCGCGCTTGCCATCGTAGCGACAAGCGCGCGCTCGGTGCGCCCTTAGAGGTAGGACACCTCGATGGTCGAAGCACCATCGATGGTGATGTCGTCGGTGACCGTCAGGTTCTTGAGCGCGGCGATGGTCATGTCGACCTGCAGGTCAGCGGTCAACTGCTTGATGGCAGTAGGTATCTGCGCGTCTACCGCAAAGCCGTGAAAGTGGCCCTCCTTACCGTTGTACAGGCTGAAATTAATTGAGTTGCTGTCCGGCGCCCAGGATTTGCCGCTGTCGGCCGTAATCAGACGAGTCACTGAACTGTTCCCGTCGACGACAACAGAGCTTGCAACCCCTTGCAGGAAATAAGCCCCAATACGCTGGTCGAGATCATTGGTACCCAGGCCGAACGTGACGTTGGAAGGCATCATATTGCTGTCTGCCCGACCATCAACGCCCCGCAAGGCGAACCGAGTTGGCGCACCACAGTTCACGGCAAGCTGCTGGGGCTGCGATTTGAACCGGGTCACGCGATCCTCTCTGAGCTCGGCAGCCGTGATGACACCAAAGTCGAACGTTCCGCCTCCGCTGAGCGACGGCGTGCATGCACTTGGCTTGATCACTCCGCTGACGATGACATCTGTAGTATTGGCGAACACGGCTGTACTGCATCCCAGTGCCATACCCATGGCAATCCACTGCTTGATATTCATAGCGCTCTTCTACCTTTCGATACGAGTTGGTTGACCCTCTAGGGGCCGATGCAACCTACCCCCACCCGCACTGCGTATTCAGCGTGAAATACCTCCCCTCAAGGCAAGCGTTCTGTTGCGATCAATCGACACCACACGCTTCACACATAGGTTTTGCTTTAAACTACCGCTCCTTGCCTGCCTTGCCCTGCTTTCGGAGATTTACCATGACGGCGCCTGCCGAGCTCTCGCCTACCCTTCAACTGGCCTGCGACCTGATCCGCCGTCCCTCGGTCACCCCCGTCGACGCCGACTGCCAGGCGCAGATGATGAACCGCCTGGGCGCCGTGGGCTTCGAGCTGGAACCAATGCGCATTGAAGACGTCGACAACTTCTGGGCCACCCACGGCAGCCAGGACGGCCCGGTTCTGTGTTTCGCCGGCCACACCGACGTAGTGCCCACCGGCCCGGTGCAGCAATGGCAGCATGAACCGTTCGAAGCACTGATCGACGCCGACGGCATGCTCTGCGGCCGCGGCGCCGCCGACATGAAGGGCAGCCTGGCATCCATGGTGATCGCCAGCGAGCGCTTCGTGCAGGACTACCCCAACCACCGCGGCAAGGTCGCGTTCCTGATCACCAGCGACGAAGAAGGCCCGGCCCACCACGGCACCAAGGCAGTGGTCGAGCGCCTGAAAGCGCGTAACGAGCGCCTGGACTGGTGCATTGTCGGCGAACCGTCCAGCACTACCCTGCTGGGTGATGTGGTGAAGAACGGCCGCCGTGGCTCGCTGGGCGCCAAGCTGACCGTGCGCGGCAAGCAGGGCCATGTGGCTTACCCGCACCTGGCACGCAATCCGATCCACCTCGCCGCCCCGGCGCTGGCAGAACTGGCCGCCGAGCACTGGGATGAAGGCAACGCATTCTTCCCACCCACCAGCTTCCAGATCTCCAACCTCAATTCCGGTACCGGCGCTACCAACGTGGTCCCGGGCGAGCTGACCGCGCTGTTCAACTTCCGCTTCTCCACCGAGTCCACCGTCGAAGGCCTGCAGGCGCGGGTGTCGGCGATTCTCGACAAGCATGAACTGGACTGGTCGATCGACTGGGCACTGTCGGGCCTGCCATTCCTCACCGAACCGGGCGAACTGCTCGACGCGGTAGCGTCCAGCATCAAGGGCGTCACCGGGCGCGACACTCAGCCGTCCACCAGCGGTGGCACTTCCGATGGTCGCTTCATCGCCACCATGGGTACCCAGGTGGTCGAACTGGGCCCGGTCAATGCCACCATTCACCAGGTGGACGAGCGGATCCTGGCCAGCGACCTCGACCTGCTGACCGAGATCTACTACCAGACCCTAGTCCGGTTGCTCGCCTGATGCTCGCCTGCCCTCTTTGCCAGGCGCCCCTGGCGCAAGTCGATAACGGTGTGGCGTGCCCGGCAGGCCACCGCTTCGACCGCGCCCGCCAGGGTTACCTGAACCTGCTGCCGGTGCAGCACAAGAACAGCCGCGACCCAGGTGACAACCAGGCTATGGTCGAGGCCCGCCGCGACTTCCTCGACGGTGGCCACTACGCGCCGGTCGCCCGTCGCCTGGCCGAGCTGGCTGCCGAGCGTCAACCTGGCGCCTGGCTGGACATTGGCTGCGGCGAGGGTTACTACACCGCGCAGCTCGCCCAGGCCCTGCCGGCCGCCGACGGTTATGCACTGGACATTTCCCGCGAAGCGGTCAAGCGTGCCTGCCGCCGTGCACCGGAAGTCACCTGGATGGTCGCCAGCATGGCCCGTGTGCCGCTGGCCGACGCCAGCTGCCAGTTCATCGCCAGTGTGTTCAGCCCGCTGGACTGGGCCGAGGCCAAGCGCCTGCTCAGCCCTGGCGGTGGGCTGATGCGGGTCGGACCGACCAGCGGCCACCTGATGGAACTGCGCGAAGTGCTCTACGATGAAGTGCGCCCTTACGCCGACGACAAACACCTGGCCTTGATCCCTGAAGGCATGGCCCATGCCCACAGCGAAACCCTCGAGTTCCGCCTGAGCCTGGCTGCGCCCAAGGCCCGCGCCGACCTGCTGGCCATGACCCCGCACGGCTGGCGCGCCAGCGCCGAAAAACGTGCCCGGGTCATCGACCAGCCCGAGCCGTTCGAAGTTACGGTTTCCATGCGTTATGACTATTTCGTGCGCCAAGACTGAGCACACCCGGAGCCCTTTATGCGCCAACCTGATATCGAGATCTACCTGAAGGACGCCGACGTCGACCACAAGCAGATTGCCGAGTGGCTCACCCAGGCAATCGGCCCGTGCAGCGAATGGCAGCAGAAAGGCCATACCTTCAAATGTCGGGCCGGTAACATTCCGGTCACCTGGTTACCCAAGGCTGTAGGGAAATGGAACAGCCTTTACTTGGAAAGCGACCAGACGCCGTGGGCTGATGACGTGGCCTGCGCCCACGCCGCATTCGCCGCACTCGGTGTGGAAGTACGCTGCGCGCCGGGTGGCTGGGTCGAGGAAGACGGGGAAGAAGATGCCGACCGCTGGGTCCGCATCAGTGCCGATGGTGAAGAGGAAATCACCTGGCGTACCAGCTGAAACAGGTTGCTTCAGGCTGCAAGTTACACGGTCAACTTGCAGCTTGAGGCCTACCGCAAAAGGCTCAGAGGCCCACTACGTCTTCGGCTTGCAGGCCTTTCTGGCCCTGCACGCAGGCGTATTCCACCCGCTGCCCTTCGACCAGGGTACGATGCCCCTCACCGCGGATCGCCCGATAGTGGACGAATACATCCGCACCACCTTCGCGCTGAATGAAGCCATAACCCTTGGCATCGTTGAACCACTTTACATTCCCAGTCTCACGAGACGACATCTGAACTACTCCGGTTTTTTATTGTGAAGATCGCCTTGCAGGCATGAGGCGACCTGCCCCGTGCCAACGCCGCTTGCTGAAATATCCTGCAAGTGGCAGGCCGAGTATATGACACAGAACAAAAAAAATTGATGACGGTCCCGCAGTTGGCCGATTTTTGCTGAACTTACGCCGATACGGCAGACTAAATAGCTGGATACTCACCTGAAAATCACACCCAGGGCACACACCCCATGACCCGTTCCCCCCTGCACCGCCTGATCTTCGGCGGCCTGCGTCGC
>Ga0207655_1003947_pt1 | contig 10757 bp, 12 predicted proteins | sample KBSM44metaG_FD_184398 | JGI IMG/M metagenome (GOLD analysis project Ga0207655, IMG submission 184398) | Miscanthus rhizosphere microbial communities from Kellogg Biological Station, Michigan, USA - KBS M4-4 metaG (SPAdes) (version 2) | ecosystem: Host-associated > Plants > Roots > Rhizosphere >... | reverse complement strand
GATTCGAACCAGCGTACTCGTAAGAGGGCAGATTTACAGTCTGCTGCCATTAACCACTCGGCCACCTCTCCGGCGAACCTCGAAATATAGCACGGTTTTGTGACTACCCAGAAATCCCGGCATCAAGAAGATGCGGAAGAACTGCCCGAGGCGTGAGCCCACGATTATCTCCGAAGTTCAACCCTCCGGCCGCTGCGCCTCCCGCCATGCGCGCGCTTCGCCGAAATGACCGCAGCCGATGAACGGCACGGGCGGGCGCAGCGCCGAAAGGGGCGACGGATGATTCGCCATCAGCACCTTATGGCGCCCAACATCGATCAACGCGCGCTTACTCTGCGCGTGCGAGCCCCACAGCATAAAAACAACAGGTTTGGTGCCAGCCGAAACATGGCGGATGACGGCATCCGTCAGCACTTCCCAGCCGCGGCCGGAATGGCTGGCGGGCTGCGCTTCTTCGACCGTGAGGCAGGTGTTGAGCAACAGCACGCCGTGCTTCGCCCACTTCACCAGGCTGCCGCCCGGGTTCGGAAACGGCGGCTGCGGCGCGCCGAGGTCGCGCTGAAGCTCCTTGAAGATGTTGCGCAGCGACGGCGGCAGCGCCACGCCGGGCGCCACGGAGAACGCCAGCCCCTCGGCCTGGCCGCGTCCGTGGTACGGGTCCTGGCCCAGGATCACCACGCGCACCTCGTCGGGCGGCGTGAGTTCCAGCGCCCGCAGCGGCTGCGGCGGAAAGATCACGGCGCCCGCATCGAGGCGTTCGCGCAGGAAACCCAGCAACTTCTGCCCGACGGCGCCACCGAAAAAGTCGTCGACCAGCGGCTGCCAGCCGGGCGCTACCGGCCAGTCGGCGGGATCGCTGCTCGACAGCTGATCGGGCCGATTCATTTGAACAACGCAGCCAGGGCCTCGCCGGGCTCCTTGGCGCGCATGAACGCCTCGCCGACCAGGAATGCATTGACGCCGGCCGCGCGCAGCGTAGCCACGTCCGAGCGCGTGGCGATACCCGATTCGGTGACGGGCAGGCGGTCCGCCGGCAGCCTGGGCAGCAGATCGATGGTCGCCTGGATCGACACCTCGAAGTTGCGCAGGTTGCGGTTGTTGACGCCGATCAGCGCGGTCTTCAGCTTGAGCGCGCGGTCGAGTTCGGCGGCGTCGTGCACTTCCACCAGCACCGCCATGCCCAGCCCGCGCGCGATGGCTTCGTAGTCCTTCATCTGCGCGTCGTCGAGGCACGCGACGATCAGCAGGATCGCATCGGCACCCATTGCGCGCGATTCGTACACCTGGTACGCGTCGATGATGAAATCCTTGCGCAACACCGGCAGGTCGCACGAGGCGCGGGCTTGCTTGAGGTAGTCCACGCCGCCCTGGAAGAACTGCTTGTCGGTCAGCACCGAAAGGCAGGCCGCACTGATCTCTCCATCGCCTTCGGCGTAGCTCTGCGCAATGTCGGCGGGAATGAAGTCCTCGCGCAGCACGCCCTTGCTCGGGCTGGCCTTCTTGACTTCGGCGATCACGGCGGCATGGCCGGCGGCGATCTTGGCGCGCAGCGCGGCTTCGAAATCGCGCGTCAGCACGCGGCTCTCGGCGTCGAAGCGAACGGCCTCGAGCGGCGCGCGCTTCAGGGCCGCCGCCACTTCCTGGTGCTTGACGGCAACGATCTTGTCGAGGATGTCGGACATAGCTTTGGGTTCCGTTTTCTTGAGGCTCAGACGGCCGCAGAGGCCTTGACCAGTTCGGCCAGCTTGGCCTTCGCCGCGCCCGACGCGATGGCAGCGCGCGAGCGCTCCACGCCCGCCGCCACCGAATCGACCACGTTCGCCGCATACAGTGCGGCGCCAGCATTCAACAACACGATGTCGAGCGCGGGGCCGGCGTGATTGTCGAGCACGCCAAGCAGCATCGCCTTCGACTGTTCGGGCGTCTCCACGCGCAGTGCGCGGTTGCTCGACATCTGGAAGCCGAAGTCTTCCGGATGCAGTTCGTATTCGCGAATTTCGCCGTCCTTCAGTTCGCCCACCATGGTGGCCGCACCAAGCGAAATTTCGTCCATGCCGTCGCGGCCGTAGACCACCATCGCATGCTCGGCGCCGAGCCGCTGCAGCGCACGCACCTGGATGCCCACGAGGTCGGGGTGGAACACGCCCATCAGGATGTTCGGCGCACCGGCCGGATTCGTCAGTGGCCCGAGGATGTTGAAGATCGTCTTGATGCCGAGCTCCTTGCGCACCGGCGCGACGTTCTTCATCGCGGGATGGTGGTTCGGAGCGAACATGAAGCCGATGCCCACCTGCTCGATCGAGCGTGCGATCTGCTCGGGCTTCAGGTTGATGTCGACGCCCAGCGACTCCAGCACGTCGGCGCTGCCCGACTTGCTCGACACGCTGCGCCCGCCATGCTTGCTCACCTTGGCACCCGCCGCGGCCGCGACGAACATCGAGCAGGTCGAGATATTGAAGGTGTGCGAACCGTCGCCGCCGGTACCGACGATGTCCACGAGGTGCGTCGTGTCCGTCACGGGCACCTTGGTCGACACCTCGCGCATCACCTGCGCGGCGGCGGTGATCTCGCCGATGGTTTCCTTCTTCACGCGCAGGCCGGTAATCAGCGCAGCCATCATCACGGGCGAGCACTCGCCGCTCATGATGAGGCGCACGATGTGCAGCATCTCGTCGTGGAAGACTTCGCGGTGTTCGATGGTGCGCTGCAGCGCTTCCTGGGGGGTGATCATGGAAAGTCTCCTGGAAAGTGCGTCAGGAACCGACGCGAACGGCGGGCGCGTCGGTGAACGCGAGCTTGAGGCCGAAGCCGATGAAAAGCACGCCGGCGGCGCGGTCGAGCCAGTGCATGCCTTTCTGCACGGCGCTGCGGTGCGCCATCCAGCTCGCGGCCATGGCCCATCCGACGTTGACGGGGATGGCGTTGAGATTGAACAGCACGCCCAGCAACACGAAGGCCAATGCCTTGCTGTCTGTGCCCGGCGCGATGAACTGCGGCACGAAGGCCAGGAAGAACAGCGCAACCTTCGGATTCAGCACGTTGGTCCAGAAGCCGCCAAGGAAGATCGCCTTGAGGCTGCGCGCCTCGCTCACGGCGGCCACGGCTTCCAGGTCGGCTGGTGGCTTCGCGCGCGACAGCAGCATGCGCACACCGAGGTACAGCAGGTACGCCGCGCCGATGTACTTGAGCACGGTGAAGGCCGTGGCGGATGTCGCCATCAGCGTGCCGACGCCGACCGCTGCGGCGAAGATGTGAACGAAGCAGCCTGCCGTGATGCCAAGCCCCGCCATGACGCCGGCGCGCACGCCCGAGCGCAGCGAGTTGGTCACGACGTAAAGCACGTCGGGGCCCGGCGTCAGGTTCAGCAGCCAGCCGGCGGCGATGAAGGCGAGCAGATGGGGAAGATCAGGCATCGCGTTCTCGCAGCACTCAGGACTTGTTGAAGAAGGCGCGGATCGCGCCGATGGCCCGGTCGACGCCGGCGGCATCGACATCGAGGTGCGTCACGAAGCGCAGGCGGTAGAGCCCGGTTGCAAGGATGCCCTGCTGGTTGAGGCTCGCGAGCAGTTCCGAAGAACGCGCCTGCGCGGCGCCGGCAAGATCGACGAACACGATGTTCGTGTGCGGCGCCTCGACCTTCAGCCCTTCGATGCCTTCGAGCCCCTGCGCCAGGCGCTGCGCCAGTGCGTGGTCGTCGGAGAGACGGTCGACATGACGGTCGAGCGCATGCGAAGCCGCTGCCGCCAGAAGCCCCGCCTGCCGCATGCCGCCGCCCGCCATCTTGCGGATGCGGTGTGCCCGCGCGATGAACTCCCGCGAACCCACCAGGGCAGAACCGATGGGCGCGCCGAGCCCCTTGCTGAAGCACACCGACACGCTGTCGAAACATTGCGCGATGCGGCGGGCTTCCGCGCGGATGTCGCTTCGATTGTTCAATGCCGCCTGCGCGGTTGCCGCATTGAAGAGCCGCGCGCCGTCGAGGTGCCGCTGCAGCCCCCTGCTTCTCGCCAGATCAGTCGCCGCCTGAACGTACTCGAAAGGCAGCAGCTTGCCGCCCAGCGTGTTCTCCAGCGCCAGCAGCCGCGTGCGGGCGAAGTGCGCGTCGTCGGGCTTGATGGCCGCCTCGATCTGCGCGAGCGGCAGCGTGCCGTCGGGTGCATGGTCGAGCGGCTGCGGCTGCACGCTGCCGAACACCGCGGCGCCGCCGCCTTCCCAGCGGTAGCAGTGCGCCTGCTGGCCGACGATGTATTCGTCGCCGCGGCCGCAGTGCGACAGGATCGCACAGAGGTTGCTCTGCGTGCCCGTGGGCACGAACAGCGCCGCCTCGAAGCCCAGCATGGCCGCGATCTTTTCCTGCAACGCATTCACGCTCGGGTCGGTGCCGAAGACGTCGTCGCCGAGCGGCGCCGCCATCATGGCCTCGCGCATCGCCGGGGTGGGTTGCGTGACGGTGTCGCTGCGCAGGTCGACGAGGGAGGAGCGGTCTGTCATGGCGGGATCAATCGAGAAAGTTCTTGAGCATGGCGTGGCCGTGCTCGGTGAGGATCGATTCGGGATGGAACTGCACGCCCTCGATGCGCACATCATGCGCAAAGCCGGTGTGCCGCACGCCCATGATCTCGCCGTCGTCGGTCCATGCGGTGATGGCCAGCTCTTTCGGGCAGCTTTCGCGCTCGATGGAGAGCGAGTGGTAGCGGTTGACGGTGAACTTCGCGGGCAGCCCCGCGAACACGCCTTCCTGCGTGGTCGTGATCTCGCTGGTCTTGCCGTGCATCAGCTGCTGCGCGCGCACGATCCTGCCGCCGAAGGCCGCGCCGATCGCCTGGTGGCCCAGGCACACGCCGAGGATCGGCAGCTTGCCCGCGAACTGCTTGATGGCCGGCACCGAAACGCCCGCTTCCGCCGGCGAACAAGGCCCCGGCGACACCACGAGCCGCGTCACGCCCGAGGCGATCAGCTCGCCGATCTGCGCTACCGTGATCTCGTCGTTGCGATGCACCTGCACATCCGCGCCCAGCTCGCCGAGGTACTGGACGATGTTGTAGGTGAAGGAATCGTAGTTGTCGATCATCAGCAGTTTCATGGCTTGCTCACAATCCGGTGCACGCCCTTGACGACGGGGAATACGTTGAAGTTGATCAGAAGGCCCAGCTTGAGGCCCGAAAGACGCAGCGCGGCCAGCACCTGGGCGCGATGCAGGTCGGTCAGCACGTCGACTGCCCTGAGTTCGACGATGACCGACTGCTCGACCACGAAGCCCGCGCGGTACACCTCGCCGAGCGAGCGGCCCTTGTAGGTGGCGGACAGCGCCACGTCGCGCGTGAAGCCGATCTCGCGCTCGGCGAGTTCGATCGCCAGCGCGGCGGCGTAGGCGTCTTCGCTCAGGCCCGTGCCAAGCACGCGCTGCACCTCGACGGCGGCGCCGATGATCTCGTGCGAGAAGTCGTTCTGAATATCCGGTGCGGTGCTCATTCCAGGCCTTCCTCGACCAGTTCGGCGGCACGCAGGAGTGCGCGCGCCTTGGCTTCCGTTTCCCTCCACTCCAGCTCGGGCACCGAGTCGGCCACGACGCCGGCCGCGGCCTGCACGTGCAGCATCTGGTCCTTCACGATGCCGGTGCGGATGGCGATGGCCACGTCCATGTCGCCCGCGTAGCTGATGTAGCCGCAGGCGCCGCCGTACAGGCCGCGCTTGGTGGGCTCCAGCTGGTCGATGAGCTCCATCGCATGCACCTTGGGCGCGCCGGTCAGCGTGCCGGCCGGGAAGGTGGCCTTGAGCACGTCGATGGCGGTCATGCCGTCCTTCAGCGTGCCTTCGACGTTGCTCACGATGTGCATCACGTGGCTGTAGCGCTCCACCGCGAAGGCTTCCGTCACCTTCACGGTGCCGGTCTTGGCGATGCGGCCGATGTCGTTGCGCGCGAGGTCGATGAGCATCACGTGCTCGGCGCGCTCCTTCGGGTCGTTGATGAGTTCCACCTCGGCCGCCTTGTCGAGCTCGATCGATGCGCCGCGCGGGCGCGTGCCGGCCAGCGGGCGGATGGTGATCTTCTGCTCGCCTTCGCCCGTGTTCTCCTGGCGCACCAGGATCTCGGGCGACGCGCCCACCACGTGGAAGTCGCCGAGGTTGTAGTAATACATGTAGGGCGACGGGTTCAGCGAACGCAGCGCGCGGTACAGCGACAGCGGCGACTCGGTATAGCGCTTGCTGATGCGCTGGCCCACCTGCACCTGCATGAAGTCGCCGGCGGCGATCATTTCCTTGGCGCGCTCCACGGCTGCGAGGTAGTCGGCCTTGGCGAAGCTGCGCTCGGGCGGGTGCGGCTGCGTGGGCTTCACGATGGGTGCGCTCACCGAGTACTTGAGCTTTTCCTTCAGCTCGCGCAGGCGTCGCTTGCCCACGGCATAGGCCTCGGGCTGCTTCGGATCGGCATAGACGATGAGGTAGAGCTTGCCCGAGAGGTTGTCGATGACCGCCAGTTCCTCGCACTGCAGCAGCAGGATGTCGGGGCAGCCCAGCGTGTCGGGCGGACAGCTGTTCTCGAGCTTGCGTTCGATGTGGCGCACGGTGTCGTAGCCGAAGTAGCCCGCGAGGCCGCCGCAGAAACGCGGCAGGCCGGGCCGCAGTGCCACCTTGAAGCGCTTCTGGTATTCGGCAATGAAGTCCAGCGGATTGCCCGCGGCGGTCTCGACCACCTGGCCGTCGGTCACCACCTCGGTGACGGCCTCGGCGCCGAAGCCGCTGGCGCGCAGCAGCGTGCGCGCCGGCAGTCCGATGAAGCTGTAGCGCCCGAAGCGCTCGCCGCCCACCACGGATTCGAGCAAGAAGCTGTGCTTGCCACCGCCCTGCGAATGGGCCAGCTTGAGATAAAGGGACAGAGGCGTTTCGAGGTCGGCAAAGGCCTCGGCCATCAGCGGAATGCGGTTGTAGCCCTGGGCGCTGAGGCTCTTGAATTCAAGTTCGGTGATCACGGATTCGTTCTCCAGTTGCCGGCCGGCGCTGCTTTGGCCGTGGCAAGGTCATTCACGGATGGTCCGGCGTCGTCGTGTGTGTCGATCCGGAACCGCGGGCGCACGGCGTGCGCCGTGCAATCAAACAGTCAGCGAAGTATGGCGACGCCAGGGCCAGGCTCCCCGGCTGCCTTCACCTGTTTGAATGATGTGATGAACGAACATATGAGGCGCGGAGTTTAGCCCACGAAAACGCGCAAGCGTGCACCGGGAGCCGCCAACCTCGGTTTTGAGGGTTCCCCCGAGGGCGAAACGTAAAACGAAAAGATACATTCGCACGACCGTTCGCAAAAATCCAAGGAGTCCCCCGTTGACTGCTCTTTCGCTTCCGGGCGCGTTCTTCTCGCGCCTCCTCCTGGGCGCCTGTCTGGCCACCGCAGCCCTCGGCGCCTCGGCCGCGCAGGTCGACGTGGCCGGCGTCAAGCTCGAAGACCAGATGGATCTGCGCGGCACCCCCCTGGTGCTCAATGGCGCGGGCATTCGCTACAAGGCCATCTTCAAGGTCTACACGGCCGGCCTGTACATGGGCAAGAAGGCATCGACCACCGAAGAGGCACTGGCCGCGCCGGGCCCCAAGCGCGTGGCCATCACCATGCTGCGCGACATCGACGCGAACGAGCTCGGCAAGCTCTTCACCAAGGGCGTGGAAGACAACTCGCCCAAGAGCGAGATGGTCAACCTCATTCCCGGCCTGTTGCGCATGGGCCAGATGTTCGCCGACCAGAAGCAGCTGAAGGCCGGCGACACTTTCACCATCGACTGGCTGCCCGGTACCGGCACGGTGATCACCGTGCGCGGCGTGGCGCAGCCCGATCCGATCAGGGAGCAGGCCTTCTTCAACGCGCTGCTGCGCATCTGGCTGGGGCCGAATCCGGCCGACTGGAAACTGAAGGACGCGCTGCTCGGCAAGCAATAGCTCGCCAACAAGCAGGCAGCGCCGCTATCGCATCGCGGCCGCCCCGAACTCGGCCAGCGAATCGACAAAGCCATCGGCATCGACGCCGCGCACCGGCTCGCCGTGGTTGTAGCCGTAGGTCACGAGCACCACGGGGCAACCCGCACCCCGTGCGGCGCGCGCGTCGTTGCTCGAGTCGCCGATCATCAGCGTGCGCGCAGGCTGGGTGCCCAGTGCTTCGCAGGTCTTCAGCAACGGCAGCGGATCGGGCTTCTTGCGCTCGAAGGCATCGCCGCCGAACACCAGATCGAAGAAGCCGTCGAGACCCTTGCCGGCAAGCAGCGGCTTGGCGAACGACGTCGGCTTGTTGGTGAGGCAGGCCAGCCTGAGGCCTCGCGCACGCAGCGCCTTCAACCCGTCGATCACACCGGCATACACCGCCGAATGCTGTCCGTTGATGGCAAGGTAGTGATGCTGATAGCGCTCCCACGCGCGATCGAACAGCGCACGCGCCTTCGCGCCAGCAGCGTCGGCGCCCGACGGCGCCATCACGTGCACGAGCGCGGAATGGATCAGGTACTCCGAGCCCTTGCCCACCATCGCCTCGATGGCGGCAGGCGCCACATGCGGCAGCGAGAGATCGTCGAGCATGCGGTTCAGCGACGCGGCGAAGTCGCCGAGCGTGTCGATCATGGTGCCGTCGAGGTCGACGATGGCTGCGTCGAAGCGGGTGTGGTCGAAGCTAATAGAGTTCAAAACAAACAAATAGAGTTCAAAAAATTGCCTGGTACTCTACTGGCCATCAAAAAATAGAGTTCAAAAAAATCGTAAATGCCGGGTGAAAAGCGAAGGTGCACCCGCAGTAGCTGCAGTTCATCGAAGATGTGAGAGCCAAGCCTCGTGAGGCGCAGTTTTCGCCAAACGCATTCCTGATCGGACGATCAGATTTCGCACGTCGCCTGACTTGAGGAGAACACCAGGCTCCACATTTGGGATCGGCATGTTGTGCGAGCCAACCAAGCGCCGCACGAGAAATCGGGTACCTACGCGACGTAGGCCGCCATGAAGACCCGTACAGCCTCGCGCAGAAGAGCCCTGTTTTCCCGGGAATCCGGCATCTCGAGCTTCAGCAGTCCGCGGATGTGCCCGGAGCCCAGGAACATCGACAGGAAAAGGTCCGCCGCCTGAAGCGGGTTCCGCACCTTCAGCGTGCCCGCCGAGTTGGCACGGCGCAGGTATGCAGCCAGCGCGTCGTTCACACGCTCCGGGCCCTCCTTGTACAACGCGCGGCAGACTTCCGGCTGCGCCCCCGCGACGCCATAGACAGCGCGCAACGCGCCCAGTGCGTCACCGCGCACCAGTGCGAGAAACCGAGCGCCGATCGCCAGCAGCACCTTCTCCGGCTGGTCCGGGTCCAGCGTCCCGGCGCCAGGGAAGCCAGCCATTACGGCTGCCGTCCTGTCGCGCACGACCGCCTCGAACAGCCCCTCTTTGGAGCCGAAGTTGCTGTACACGGTCATCTTGGAGACGCCTGCGTCCGCGGCGATGGCATCCACGCTGGCACGCTCCAGGCCATGCTCGTTGAAGTGCCTTTGCGCCGCTTCCAGGATGCGCCGCACGCGCTCGGGATCGCGTGGCCGCCCGCGTTGGGGCTTCGGAGCAGAAACTGGTAGACGGGCCATGGGCATATTTAGTGGACTTGACAGTTTACTATATCGACTCTAAATTACTGTACCAGATAGTCCAATAATCTACCAGCCCACACGGAGCCCATCACCATGAATGACGTCATCATCATCGGCGGCAGCTTTGCCGGCCTCGCCGCCGCCCTGCAACTCGGCCGTGCCCGCCGCAAGGTCACCGTTCTCGATACCGGCCGGCCGCGCAACCGCTTTGCCGGCCACTCGCATGGCCTGCTCGGCCACGATCACAAGCCACCGCTGGACATCCTGGCCGAGGCGCGGCAGCAGCTGGCGCGCTATCCAACGATCAGGCTGGTCAATGCCCGGGCCGAGAGCGTGTCTGGCGCCATCGACGATTTCTGCGTCGTCACTGACGATCACGAAAGCCTCGGGGCGCGCCGCGTGATCCTGAGCTACGGCGTCGCCGACCAGATGCCAAATGTTCCGGGCTTTGCCGAAAGCTGGGGCACGTCCATCGTGCCCTGCCCCTATTGCGACGGCTTTGAAGTCGCCGACCGGCATTGGGGCCTCGTCTGGTCCGGCCCGCAATCGCACAATCAGGCCAGGCTGTTCCGCGATTGGACCGACAAGTTGACTGTCTTCGCCGATGGTCACGACATCCCGCCCGATATCCAGGCCGATCTGGCGCGCCGCAACATACCTGTCATCGATGGCCGGATCGTCGAGATCGCCCATCACAAGGGCCATATCTCCACAGTCAATCTCGATACCGGCCGCAATGTCGCGGTCGACGTCCTGTTCGCCCATCCGCGCAACAAGCCGTCCGCAAGCCTGCATGAATCACTGGGCCTCGCCACGGTGGATACGCCCACCGGCATCGTCCTCAAGGTCGACGAGCGCCGCCAAACCAGCATGCCCGGCATCTACGCCGCCGGCGACCTGACCACGCCCTTCTTGCCCTCGGTCACCCAGGCATCGTCGCAGGGCGCGATGGCGGGAATCTTCGCCCAGCAATCGATGCTGGCTTGAGAGCATCGATTCCCTTCTCCGGTTGCCGGGCGCCAGGCCTCATCATGGAGTGTTATGAGCGTGCTTGAACTGAAGGTTCCTCCCCCCATCGTGGCGCTTGTCCTGGCGCTTCTTATGTGGCTGACGCCAGCCATCGCGGGCCTTGTGCAGATTCCCTATCCGGCCCGCGTGCTCTGCGCC
>Ga0207655_1003942_pt1 | contig 10765 bp, 9 predicted proteins | sample KBSM44metaG_FD_184398 | JGI IMG/M metagenome (GOLD analysis project Ga0207655, IMG submission 184398) | Miscanthus rhizosphere microbial communities from Kellogg Biological Station, Michigan, USA - KBS M4-4 metaG (SPAdes) (version 2) | ecosystem: Host-associated > Plants > Roots > Rhizosphere >... | reverse complement strand
GGCGTGCTGCACGGCGACCTGAAGCCGAGCAACGTGATGCTCAGCGAAGAAGGCGTGCGCCTGTTCGACTTCGGCCTCGGCCAGGCCGAAGAGGGCATCTTGCCCGGCCTGCCGCACCTGAGCCGCGACCGCTTCAACGCCTGGACCCCCGGCTACGCCGCCCCCGAACTGCTCGAAGGCCAACCACTCTCGGCCAGCGCGGACGTGTACGGCGTGGCCTGCGTGCTCTATGAATTGGCGGGCGGCAAACACCCGTTCCGCCGCTTGCCGTCGACCGAGGCCCGCGACGGCCACCTCGACCGCGAGCTGCACGCACCTCGGAATCTACCCAAACACTGCTGGCCAGCCCTGCGAACGGCGCTGGCTTTCGATGCGGCCAAGCGCACCATCACCGCCGCCCAATTGCGTGACGCCCTGGGCGCCACTTCGTCTTTGCTGCAACGCCTTCGACTGCGGGCGTAACGGATGACTACCGAACAGGGAGCAAGCAATGTTCAACTCAGCTAACGAAACGCACTTCAGCCTCACAGTCGAAGACTACGTCGGCGACCTGCAAGTGCTGTCGTTCACCGGCACCGAAGGCATCAGCCAGCCGTATCGCTTCGACCTGGAACTGGTCAGCGAAAACCCGGACCTGGACCTGGAAAAACTCCTGCACAAGCAAGCCTTTCTGGCGTTTGATCCGAAGGGTTCTGGCATCCACGGCCAGATCTACCGCGTCGCCCAAGGCGATGCCGGCAAGCGCCTGACCCGCTACAAAATCTCCTTGGTGCCGCACCTGCAATACCTGCATCACCGCACCAACCAGCGCATCTACCAGCAGATGTCGGCGCCGAAAATCATCGCCCTGATCCTCGAAGAACACGGCATCAAAGGCAACGCCTACAAATTCCAGTTGAGCCAGCCGTGCCCGGACCGCGACTACTGCGTGCAATACGACGAAACCGACCTGCACTTCGTCCAGCGCCTGTGCGAAGAAGAAGGCATTCACTACCACTTCCAGCACAGCGAAAAAGCCCACCTGCTGGTGTTCGGCGACGACCAGACCGTGTTCCCCAAACTCGGCCAGCCCACCGCCTACGTGCAAGGCAGCGGCATGGTCGCCGACGAGCCGGTGATCAAAGGTTTCAAGCTGCGCCTGGAAACCCGCACCGGCCGCGTCACCCGCCGCGACTACGACTTCGAAAAGCCCAACCTGCGACTTGAAGCGGCGTACAAACCCGACGGCGAAAGCACCGAACCGGACCTCGAAGACTACGACTACCCCGGCCGCTTCCTCGACCGTGCCCGCGGCAAATTCCTCAGCCAACGTGCCCTTGAACGCCACCGCGCCGACTATCAACAAGCCGAAGGCCGTGGCGACCAGACCACCCTCGTCAGCGGCCATTTCGTGGAAATGTCCGACCACCCGCGCACCGAGTGGAACGACCTCTGGCTGCTCACCGAAGTCGTCCACGAAGGCAAACAGCCGCAAGTGCTCGAAGAGGCGGTGACCAGCGACACCACCGACAACAAAGACGACTTCCACCAGGGCTACCGCAACCGCTTCCTCGCCACCCCGTGGAACGTGTTCTACCGCCCGGCCCTGGAACACCCCAAACCCCGCGTCCTCGGCAGCCAGACCGCCATGGTCACCGGTCCCAAAGGCGAAGAAATCCACTGCGACCAATACGGCCGTATCAAAGTGCAATTCCACTGGGACCGCGAAGGCCTGGCCGACGACAAAACCAGCTGCTGGCTGCGCGTCTCTTCGAGCTGGGCCGGCGACCGCTACGGCGCCATCGCCATCCCGCGCATCGGCATGGAAGTCCTCGTCACCTTCCTCGAAGGCGACCCCGACCAACCGCTGGTAACCGGTTGCCTGTACCACAAGGAAAACCAGGTTCCCTACGACCTGCCAGCGAACAAAACCCGCACCGTCTTCAAAACCCTCAGCTCACCGGGGGGCGGCGGGTACAACGAACTGCGGATCGAAGACAAGAAAGGGGCGGAGCAGATCTTCATCCATGCCCAGCGGGATTGGGATGAAAACGTCGAGCACGACCAGAAGATTCGGGTGGGGAATGAACGCCACGACACAGTGGTGAAGAACACCTACACCGAGCTGAAGGCCGAAGAACACCGCACCACGATTGCTGATCGCAAGATCGAAGCGCGGATGGATGATCACCTGACGATTGGGCAGAACCAGCACATCAAGCTTGGGACTGCGCAGCTGACCAGTGCCGGGAAGGAAATACACCTCAAGGCTGGGGACAAGATTGTTATCGAGGCTGGGATGGAGCTCACGGTTAAGGCCGGGGGGAGTTTTATCAAGCTCGATGCCGGTGGTGTGACGGTTGTTGGGCCGGTGGTGAAGATTAATGCTGGCGGGTCGGCGGGGAGTGGGACCGGGATTGGGATTAAGCCACCGGTGCTGCCGGGGGCTGCGGATAAGGATAAGGCGGGGAGTTTGATGGATCAGGCGTTGGGGAATGCGGCGCCTGAGAAGGTTAAACCGAAGGCTTTTTTTGTGTTTTCTGAGTGATCGACATGAATGGTGTTTTGAAGAAGAGCAATGGCTTCGCTTTAGCGGTTTTCACCGCCTCGCTGCTGAGCCTGTTTCATGGCAGCGCTTATGCGGATGAATGTCCGTCTGAAGATTTTTCCCAGTTCCTTCCGGCGTTCTCTGCGAATGCTGAAACCCAGCAGCGGTTGACTGCGATGACGGTGAAGTCGCTGGTTTTGAAACCGGTGGGAGAACATGGGGTTTTTGAGCCGCAAACGAGGGGAGTCAACAGTTCCAATTTGGCGTTTCCGCTAATGGCGCCCGTAGCCACAGACAAGACAAAAGGTGTCGAAGTCGAAGCGATCGACGACAGTCACTTCAATGTTGTGGATAAGCGGGCGGGTAACAGCAACATCAAGATCTTCAACTTTTCGCGCCAGGCGTGCTGGGTGCTTGAGGGTGTTGAAGACTGGTCGATCAGTGAGAAAGATCTGGTGGTGGCGAGCAAGCCGAGCATGAGCACCGCCGAGAATTTATGTTTTCAGCGTGCGGAAGCCTACGGAGGGCTGGGGGGGCTAGAGCAATACCGGCTGACAGGTGAGTTATTCGAAGCTTCGCTGGAAAATTATCTATGTGCGGCCGCCTCGGGTGATCCTCAGGCCAGTCTGAATGCTGCGAGTTTGAGTCTTTCGGGGATGGCTTCGCAGTTGGAGACGGAGAAGGTTGAGGCGCTTTTTAAAGCGGCGGCGACCACTCTCGCCGATGGTGCCGCCTCTCTATCCACGTTTTATTGCTACGGGAATAACACCGCGGCTGAAGGCCCTTGCCAGCATCCCGAACAAGCTGAAAAGGAGCTTATCCGCGCGGCATCGATGGGCTCGGCTGACGCTATGAATTATTTGGGTTACTCCTTTGAAACAGGGGAGTTGGTGACCAAGGATTTATCCAAGGCACTGGCGTGCTATCGCCTGGCCGCCGACAAGGGTAACGACACTGCCCTGAACAATTTGAATCGATTGAAAACGCAAGCGGCTGAAGCTAATCAAGCCAGCAGCCATTGCTACTAATTTGCAGGATGCAGAAATGACAGAGCCACTTGATTTAACGAACAAGTACACCGGCGGCGACTACGTATACAAGATGGGCGGGGACGGCGTCAAAACGAACGTAACCGGAAAAAAACTGATTGATTGTTCGCATATGGTTAATTTGTTGCTGACAGGTGCCGGCTACAACATTCCGTATGAAGAGACGCGTGAGATGGAGAATTCCAACTATTACACGACTGTTTTGCCGAAAGATGTGAAACGCGGAGATATTGCTCTTTGGATTAATGAGATTTCCCATAAAGGCGGTAGCCCGCTATTTCACACAGGAATTGTTGAAGATTTCAATCCTGGCACTAACAGCGGACATATATTTGGTGCGCAAACAAGCACTGGCCCTGCAAAGGCTTTGTTTGGTCCTAAGCCTCCAAGCCACTATTGGCCCGTCGTTACGAAGTTTCTAAGGGCTAAAGAAGAGTTTAGGACCGGTGCAGCAGCGCCTGCACCTGCTCAAAAGACGGCCCAACCGTCGACCAGCAAAGCTTCTATTATGAATTTTCAGTATCCCATCAGAAAACATGGCGGGAGTCAGTTTGAAGATGCTGATGAACTATACAAAGCTCTCGAAGCTGAAACATCGGGGCACTACTTGCTTGGAAGTAATCAGTTCTGGCACGGAGGGATTCATATCACTAATGCCAGCGCACCTCAGTGCGTTCGTGATGAGCCTGTACGCTGTATCGGTGATGGTGTGGTTGTGGCTTATAGATTGAATAAAAACTATCTGTCTTCAGAGTACGCAGGGGCGACAAGCTGTGCGAATTTAAAGTATTCGACATCATTTTGCCTAGTGCGCCACGAGTATGAGTCTCCTGCCAATGAGAAGTCGGAAGCAGTAAAAAGCAATAAATTAAGTTTTTTTAGTCTTTATATGCATATTTTGCCCTATGAGCTTTATAGTGCGGAAGAAGAAAAAACTAGTAGGATTGTTAAAGTCGTAAATGGTGGGTGGCCTGCACGTAATCATCATAAAGATCAAGCTGAAAGTAGTACTGTAGGTGATATACATAATGGCGTTGAGTTCGAAATTCTGAAGGAGCAACCTACCCTTGATGGTAAGTATACATTCGCCCAAGGACGGATACTTAAAGGTAAAATTGCCGAGCTAAAAAAAGGGGATGTTGTTTGGTTCGCTACTCAAGAAGATGGCAAGCCAATAAGAAATAGCAAGGGCAAGGAGCGATTAAAAGCAGTTCTTCCTCCTGAGCGACTAACGCCCGGCTATTGGAAAGGGATGGTCGATGCAAGTGTCAGTTCATTACAAGGACTCAAAGTAAGAAGTGCCCCGGTCGGTGAAAATGGCGGGGCGCAGGTTGCACCGGAGCAAGTGCTTTGTACTGGGAGTATGATACGGTTTGATAGTGGGAAGGTTCAGTGGTTGTTCCTTGAAGATGGAAAAAAATACCCAATGGCGGAGTGTTCATTTATTCCCTCAGAAGGAACCGGCCTCAAAGGGGCCGGTGTATTGCCAGAAAAATTCTGGTGCTGCGTGGATGACGTCGGTCCGAAACGACTAATAACAAGGAAAAAAATCACACCGACCGTTTTTGATAGCGTGGTTATTACTAATTCAGCAATCAAGGCAGGCGAGCCAGTAGGATATATGGGACTCTATGAGGTGCCTGCTAATGCAAAAGGTGGAGTTCACAGCAAATATCAGGTTCATGTCGAGGTTTTTAGTGCGGATACAGAACTAGAAAGTTACTTGAAAAATCCAGCGGCGTTGGTTGATGGGAAGAAATACCTGGTTTTGAACGAAGGGCAGATGCTGGCCGCCAAAACTGGGACTGATGAAGCTCCTGTATTCACCGAGCAGGAGCCTGCTATGAAGGCAAAAACTTATGCTTCGATGGATCGAGTTAGTATTGTAAAGGATGCTGCAGGAAAGGAATGGGTAAAAGTTACTGTCCGAAATGACGGTAAACCTCAAACTGGGTTTGTTAATAAAGAAAAGGGAGAGCTGATTTGTCAGCATGATTGGGAAAAGCTGGGTTTCAGAGTAGTAAAAGAATCCAATCCTAACGCCGATGGGTTCTTGGATCCAGGGGATATGCCGGTATTCTTTCAGGAGCTGTATGCAGAAATCGATGCCAAGGGTACTAAAGACAATGACGTAACTCCGGCTGAGCTTCAAGCGGCTCTGCGTGATCCGGAAATACGTAGTAGTTGGTCAAAGTTGATTGCTAATCATCCTACCGAGTGGCAGGCAAAGTCTTCTGAGGCAAAGTGGGAAAAGTTAAAAACTCTACTGGAGGACTCACCGGAGCTACTCAGACATGAGCAGGAGCGAATAGATAAGCTTGTATTCTGGGATGAAATGGCTGGTTCGATGCAGGTTGCATTCACCAATAAAGTTTATCATTTCCATCCTATAGAATTTATTAGTAATCTTAAGCCGAAGGGTGGTGCAGCCCATACCGGGTTATTTACTGTGGCAGACGGTAAAGCAGCGATTAAAGTGATTTACGAAAAATATGGAAAAGAAATGGCGATCATTATCGAGCGGATGTATCGCGACGAGACGGCCCATTTTGAGTCGGGTCAATATGCAAATTGTGGAACCGGTGGGATGGAGGCTTTTGGCGGCCCTCCTTACTATGGTTGGGATGGTGCAATCTTCGAAGCAAATCCAGAATATGCACCGGTTGGTACTTGGTCGGCATTCGAGAACAAGGGGATGAGCGGCCAAGGCGGCAACCAACAGGTTACAGATAAGAAAAAAGTTTTCATAGTATTGCCTTCGGTGTTGGCTGGCATGGAGTATAAGGCTGCATACATCAACAAGTATGACGGTAACTGGGCACGCTGGCACTCTAAAGAAATAGGTGCGCAAAATGCGTATAAAACTCATATTCAAGCAATTCGCGCTAGGTTTGTAGAGGCGCTGGAGAAAGGAGAGTAAATGAAGATTTTAAATTTTGTTCCTAGTATTGCCTTCAAAGCATGCATTGGGGCAGCGCTTTTTTTAATTACAGGATTGGCTTTCGCAGATGGTCAAGACGGTGTTGATGCTCGTTCTGAGGGTGAAGGCTGCTATGGCTACCTGACCGAGATGGTTAGGAGTAGTGACTTTCCATTTCGTTATACAAAGAAAGAAAAAATTAATCTGTTGATTGATGATGATAATGGTGAGCGCATACTGGCTCAGTTGTTCTATAAAACTTCTGGTGAAGGTATTGTTGGGTGGGTTAAGTATTATGTTCAAGATGAGGCGCTATTTAATGCATCGGCAGATTTGGATGAGCCTGTTGAGTTGAAGTATGATAAAAAATACGCGGAGTTGTATAAGGGTTGTATTGCTAAGCTTAATAAGTAATTTTGTTTGTGGGGATGGGGGTTGTCTGTGAGGTTAAATGCCGGCTCCAATAAATAGAGCCGGCTCGTTTCTTACTCGTCCTCCTTTTTTACTAGAGAATTGAGTAGTGAAAAAACAGGCGGATGGCGCCGATATATAGTCGTATGTTTGATGTGAAAACAAAAGCGAAAAGGGGACTGACTTAGTTATGAGGTAGGTTTAGTTGTTGTTAAATAAATCGACCCCTTTTTTTATTTGAAAGTATCGGTTTAGTGACAATGAAATCGTTTATCTTGTTTGTTTGCTTAGTTTTTCCGATCTTTTCTTTTTCAGGTGAAAAAAGTTGTGGTGCAGTTACGTCAACTTTGGAGTTTAATTTATGTGTTAAGCAGGTACATGATTCTGCTGACTCTAGATTGAATGTTAGTTACAAGCAACTTATCGCGAGAGTGAAGTCTCAATATCAAATAGCTCCTGACCAAGGAGCGAAATTTTTGGTTAAGTTAAAAGCTTCACAATTGGCTTGGCTGAAGTTGCGAGATACTAATTGCGCTATAGAAGCTTTTGAGTATGATGAGAAAATGCCGGCTTATGAGGTGACGGTAAATGTTTGCGTCACCAAAATGAGTCTCGAGCGTTCAGAGTATTTAGATAATACTTTTCCAGATAACTATAACGCCCCTAAGGAAAAATGATTAGGTAAGCGTGGTGTGTTTTACAGCTGGTTTTATATGCTGCGCTTAGCGAAAGGTAGCGAAAGAGGACTGATTTAGTTATGAGGTAGGTTTAGTTGGCGATTAATAAATCGGTCCCCTTTTTGCTGTCCACTTAAAGGCCGAGTATTTGGTTACCATTGTTTGTTTAAATAGGTTGTTACGATGCGTAAATTTTGTTTTTTATTATTGGTATTTATGCTCTGTAGGGTCTCCGTGGCTCAGGACGATAGCCTCTATCTGCGGGGGGTGGTAGTAGATGGACCCTATAAAACAACTGCTGTCGAAAATGCGGAATTATCGGTTTTGGAAACGGGAGATGCAGAGTATCCCGTGTCTTTAGTCCTCGACGTGAAAAACAGCGATGGAGTATCGGCTAGACAGTTAGTTGATAAATATGATGTTGCTGGTTCGCCACCTAAGGTCGAATCGATATTTTTTTATCCGGTCCAGGATGTAAAGAATGTCTTTGTTTTGGTTTCTTGGGAAATTAACAGTAGAGGTATTGGTACCTACGGTACTCTGTATCAGGTCTATGCTTATGCACGAAGTAGCAATGGTAGGTTGATCTCCAATCAATTGATTCAGGCTAATAGGTACTTGAGCGGGATCGATGGCTTTAGTGAGGGTGTGCCACAAACGTTTGCTTATAAAGATGCGGCCTCAATAAAGGCATACGTAAAGAAGCACCTTAATACGCCATAACCCCTTACGAAGGGATCTGTTAAAAAATACAAGGATGATTGGGATGAATCAGTTTATAAGACTCCTTATTGGTGCAACGTTTAGTGGTCTGCTAGGTTTGCCCACTGCATTTGCGCAGGATGATTGCAGCGAGAGCACCATAAGCGAGCAAATTGACAGGTGTTCTGATGTCGCGAAGAACGCTGCCGATTCTCAGTTGAATACGAGTTACCACCAACTGATGGCTCGACTCGAAGCGCAGTATCGAGCCGAACCCGACACTGGGGCGGCGTATACGGCGAAGGTCAAAGAAGCACAGCGTGTGTGGATAAAATTGCGCGATGCGAATTGTCCGCTCGAAGCGTTTGAGATTAAGCCTGGCACGTCCGCCTATGTAGCGACGGTGAACAATTGCATCGCAAGAATGAGCCGCGAGCGTACAGCCTTTCTGGACAATATTGCGCCCGACATCGTGAATGGTTCAGCTGTTGGGCGAGGGGCAGACGTCTCGTGTCCATCCCAGAACTTTGCTCAGTTTCTGCCGGCGTTTTCTGCCAATGCCGAGTCCCAGAAGCGCCTAACCGCACTGGCGGTAAAAATATTGGTATTGAAGCGCACCTCGGACCCTGGTCAATTTGAACCGCAAATTACTGCGGAGACTGGCTCCAGTTTGGCGTTTCCGTTGATGGCCGCGATGGAAGGCAAAACTGAAGGGGTTGAGATCGAAACAGTCGATGACACTCACATGAACGTTGTGGATAAACGGGCCGGTAACAGCAACATCAAGATTTTTAACTTTGCTAAAAAGTCGTGCTGGTCGCTGGTGGGGATTGAGGATTGGTCGATCAGCGAGAAGGAGCTTGTCGCACCCGGTAGACCCGGAATGAGCCGCGCGGAGAACCTTTGTTATCAACGTGCTGAGGGCTTGGGTGGGTTAGGGTTTCTTGAGCGATACCGTCTGACTGGGGAGTTGATTGAAGCGTCCCTGGAAAACTATGTCTGTGCTGCGGAGTCGGGCGATCCACAGGCGAGTCTGTCGGCGGCAAGATTGAGTCTTTCGCAGATGGCGCCTCAATTGGAAACCAGCAAGCTTGAGGCATTGTTCAAAGCGGCATCGACGACGCCGAACGGCGCGCTGGGTTATGCCACTTATTTTTGTAACGGTAATTCCACCGACTATAGCGGCCCTTGCCTGCACCCCGAGCAGGCAGAAAGGGAGGTTATTCGCGCAGTTTCCATGGGCTCCACAGATGCGATGAATTACCTGGGGTCTTCTTTTGAGAATGGCCAGTTGGGAACAAAGGATATGTCCCGGGCGTTGGCCTGTTATCAGTTGTCAGCTGATAAAGGTAGCCCGGGGGGGAGCGACGGCGTGAAGCGTTTGGTTTCGCAAGGCTCAGACATAAAGGCCAGTCACTGCCTGTAAATTTCGCGGTGCAGGTATAAACGCTGAAGAAGGGGACTTTAAGTCCCCTTCGTAACGTCCCTTTTTTATCCGAGTTTCGCTACGCCTTCGCCCGATGCTCCGCCGGATTCGGCGAATCAATATGATCCAGCGCTCGCTCCACCAACAACTGCACCCCATCGGCCATTCTGCTGAGCGCCAGGGCGACTGAGCGGCGGGTGCCTTCGATGTCATCGGCCAGGTCGGCGGCGATGGCGCTGATGGACTTCAGGTCTTCGGAGGCGTTGGCCAGGAGGGCTTCGGTGTCGATGTCGGGGGAGACGGTGAAGAGTTTGCCTTTGCGCTTGGGTTTTTCTTTGGGGGGTGGGGCGAAATGGTGGTCGAGGGCGCGTTCGGCGGCTTCGTGGAGTTTTCTGGAATCTAAGGATTCGTAGGGGGATGTGGCTGGGTTTTCTGGGGGATTCGGTGTTAGCTTGATCATTTGAGTAGTACCGATATTAGGAGCTAGCACCGTTTCCCTTGCACTTCGAATGAGGTGGCAGCTGTGTATAGGTGTGCAAGACCGGAATCGGCAAACCGGCAGACCCGAAGGTCTCCCACACACAGCCGCCATAACGATTCGGGAGCATAAGAAAACGCTCAATGAATAGCCATAACCGATTGTGTGCCGATTCCGGACTTGCACGTCCGAGTCACCGATTTTGCGGTGACGAACAGAGGTTATCGGTGAACGCCAAGGTCGCCTAGTTCACGGACAGCCCGGCGTTTTGAAGGAAATGTCCGAGTGGTTTGAGGGCATTAAGATCAAAAGATCGCAGCCTTCGGCAGCTCCTACAGGAATGTGTTTCTTTAGGTGTAGGTCGGGTCCCTCAGAATGAAGTGCAAAGCGTGACTTAGCGGTCATCATGCGGGAAAAGCGGTTCATCTTCTTCTAACACAACCCGACAGTGGCGTTCTGGCTTGGAGCCGCTACACTGCGCCGGCCGTTCATTTTTCTTTTGAGGCTGTGCGCATGAAATTTCGTTTTCTTCTGTGGATGCTGGGTTTGTTGATGGGTAAGGCCAGTCGGACTAA
>Ga0207655_1003939_pt1 | contig 10767 bp, 8 predicted proteins | sample KBSM44metaG_FD_184398 | JGI IMG/M metagenome (GOLD analysis project Ga0207655, IMG submission 184398) | Miscanthus rhizosphere microbial communities from Kellogg Biological Station, Michigan, USA - KBS M4-4 metaG (SPAdes) (version 2) | ecosystem: Host-associated > Plants > Roots > Rhizosphere >... | reverse complement strand
CAGGGTTTTTCCACAGGGGTATTCATTTCAAACCGACAAACTGCCAATAGAAGCCGGTTATTTGACCACCCCAGAGCAAGGCAATCCAGCCGGCAATTGCCAGATACGGGCCGAAGGGAATCGGCGTCGAGGTTTTCTGGTCCCGCAGCTTGAGCAAAATCACCCCTAGCACGGCACCCACCAGCGAGGACAAGAGGATGGTCAGCGGCAAAATCTGCCAGCCGCCCCAGGCCCCAAGCAGCGCCAGCAGCTTGAAATCGCCGTGACCGATGCCGTCCTTGCCGGTGATCAGCTTGAACAGCCAGAACACCGACCACAGCGCCATATAACCCAGCACCGCGCCCCACAGGGCGTCGTGCAGCGTTACGAACAGCTCGAAGCTGTTGACGATCAGCCCCAGCCACAGCAGCGGCAGCACCAGCACGTCGGGCAGTAACTGATGCTCGGTGTCGATCAGGCTCATGGCCAACAGGCCCCAGGTCAGCACGATCAGCAGGCACGCCGGCCAGCCGAAACCCAGGTGCCAGGCAATGAATGCCGAGAGCAGGCCGCAGACCAGTTCGGTGAGCGGGTAGCGCTTGCTGATCGGGGCGCTGCAACTTGAGCAGCGCCCGCGCAGGAACACGTAACTCAACACCGGAATGTTTTCCCACGCGCGGATCCGGTGGCCACAGTGCGGGCATTGCGAGTGCGGCAGCATCAGATTGTAAGTGGGCAACGGCGCTTCAACGGGCAGCCCCAAAACATCGTGAGCCTGCTGGCGCCATTCACGCTCGAGCATTTTCGGCAGGCGCCAGATCAACACATTGAGGAAACTGCCGACCACCAGCCCCAGCAGCAGGGCGGTGAAGACAAAGGCCAGTGGATAGAGACTGAAGAGTTCGTCGATAGGCATGTCAGATCGCTGAGCCGAGTTGGAAGATCGGCAGGTACATCGCCACCACCAGACCGCCGACGATCACCCCGAGCACCACCATGATGAACGGCTCCATCAGGCTGGTGAGGTTGTCGACCATGTTGTCCACTTCGTCCTCGTAGAAACCCGCGACCTTGTCGAGCATCTCGTCCAGTGCGCCGGACTCTTCGCCGATGGCGGTCATCTGCACCGCCATGTTCGGGAAGATGCCGGTGGAGCGCATCGAGAAATTCAGCTGCATGCCGGTGGAAACGTCCTGACGGATACGCAGCACGGCGCGCTTGAACACCACGTTGCCGGTGGCCCCGGCCACCGAGTCCAGCGCTTCAACCAACGGCACGCCGGCTGCGAAGGTGGTCGACAGGGTCCGGGCGAACCGCGCCACTGCGGACTTGTACATCAGCGTGCCCACCAGCGGCAGCTTGAGAAACCAGGCGTCACGCCGGTCGCACATGGCCTGGGATTTTTTCAGGGCATGGCGGGTGCCGAAAAAACCGGCCACCAGCAGACCAAGAATCGCCCACCACCATTGCTGCATGAATTCGGACAGGCTGATCACCATCAACGTAAAGGCTGGCAGTTCGGCACCGAAGCCAGAGAACACCGACTGAAACTGCGGCACCACCTTGACCAGCAGAATCCCGGTAACCACCGCCGCCACCAGCACCACGGCCGACGGGTAGGTCATGGCCTTCTTGATCTTGGCCTTGAGGCTTTCGCTCTTTTCCTTATAGGTCGCGACCCGTTCCAGCAGGGTGTCGAGCGCGCCGGACTGTTCACCGGCATCCACCAGGTTGCAGTACAACTCGTCAAAATACTGAGGCTTCTTGCGCAGCGCGGCGGCGAAGCTGTTGCCGGCGGCGACTTCCTGTTTCACCTCGTCGACCAGTTTGCGCATGGCCGGGTTCTCGAAGCCTTCGCCAATGATGTCGAACGACTGCAACAGCGGTACGCCGGCCTTCATCATGGTCGCCATTTGCCGGGTGAACAGGGCAATGTCCTGGGCCTTGATGCGCTTGCCGAAGCTCAGCAACGAGGCGGATTTCTTGCGCACCTTCCCGGGGTTGATGCCTTGCTTGCGCAACTGGGCCTTGACCAGTGCGGGGTTCTGGCCACTCAACTCGCCGGTCACCTTGCTGCCTTTGCGGTCCGTACCTTCCCAGGCGTAGATGCTGATTTTCGCTGCCTTGACCGCCATGTTCAGTCCTTGGTGACCCGGTTGATTTCTTCAAGGCTGGTGATGCCTTGCATGGCCTTGATCAGGCCCGAGGTGCGCAGGTCGTTGAAGCCGTCCCGGCGCATCTGGGTATCGATTTCCAGTGAGTTGCCCTCGGCCATGATCAGCCGTTGCAGTTCGGGGGTGTTCTTCACCACTTCATAAATCCCCACGCGACCCTTGTACCCGCCGTTGCAGTGATCGCAACCGGCGGGCTCATAGATCGTGAAATGGCCGATGCGTTCCTCGGGGAAACCTTCCTTGATCAGGGTTTCGCGGGGGATCTCGATGGGTTTCTTGCAGTGGCTGCAGAGTTTTCGCGCCAGACGCTGGGCAATGATCAGGCTCACCGAGGTCGCGATGTTGAAGCCGGGGATGCCCATGTTGTGCAGGCGGGTGAGGGTCTCTGCTGCGCTGTTGGTGTGCAGGGTGGACAGCACGAGGTGACCGGTCTGGGCGGCCTTGATCGCGATTTCGGCGGTTTCGAGGTCGCGGATCTCGCCGACCATGATCACGTCCGGGTCCTGACGCAGGAACGAGCGCAGGGCCTGGGCAAAGTCCAACCCTTGGCGTGGATTGACGTTGACCTGGTTGATGCCTTCCATGTTGATCTCCACCGGATCTTCGGCGGTGGAGATGTTGATGTCGACGGTATTGAGGATGTTCAGCCCGGTGTACAGCGACACGGTTTTGCCGGACCCCGTGGGGCCGGTTACCAGAATCATGCCTTGGGGCTGCTTGAGGGCGGCCATGTACAGGTCTTTCTGTTCCGGCTCGTAGCCGAGGGCATCGATGCCGATCTGGGCGCTGGAGGGGTCGAGGATCCGCATCACCACTTTCTCGCCCCAGAGCGTGGGCAGGGTGTTGACCCGAAAATCGATCGACTTGCTCTTCGACAGACGCATCTTGATCCGCCCGTCCTGGGGTTTGCGCCGTTCTGAAATGTCGAGGCTGGCCATGACCTTCAGGCGCGCGGCAATGCGCCCGGCGAGCTGAATCGGCGGCTTGGCCACCTCCCGCAGAATGCCGTCGGTGCGCACCCGCACCCGGTAGTTCTTTTCGTAAGGCTCGAAGTGCAGGTCGGACGAGCCGCTCTTGATCGCGTCCAGCAGCATCTTGTGCACGAAGCGCACCACCGGAGCGTCGTCGGCGTCGATTCCGCCGAGGGTGTCCTGTCTGCTGTCGTCGGCCGACTCGATGTCCAGCCCGTCGAGGTCGACATCGGCCATCTCCTCCAGGCCGGTGGCGTGGGTGTCGAAGAATTTTTCAATGGCGTCGGTGAGTTTGTCGTCTTCGACCAGAATGGCTTCGGTGCTCAGCCCGGTGCTGAACTGAATGTCATTGATCGCCTGGTGATTGCTCGGGTCGGAAATCCCCACGAACAGTTTGTTGCCGCGCCGCCAGAGGGGCAGGGCGTGGTGCTGGCGCACCAGTTTTTCACTGACCAGGCCCTTGGGCTGGGTTTCCTTGTCGAGACAGTTGAGGTCGAGAAATGCCATGCCGAAATGCTCCGAGGCTATTTCGGCGACCTGCCAGCTCTTCACCAGTTTGTTCTGCACCAGGTAACTGACCAGCGACAGGCGATTGCGCTGCGCCTGCTGCCAGGCCTGCTGGGCACTCTTTTCCGTGAGCAATTCGGCCTGGACCAGTTGTTTGGCCAGACCGCTCAGAGCGATGTCATTCATGGGGTTTCCACGTGCTTGCCGTTCATGACTTATAGCCTAGTCAAGTGACAGCGCCAAACACCCGGGGTGCAGGTGACAAAAAGTGTCAGATAGTGCGGTTACGGGCTGTAGGAATCGGCACGATGTCCGGTTCACGCCCAGCAGGCCGGGGCTGCGAGCGCTTGGCACGGGCTGTGCTGATTCCTGTTCAGATCATGAGATTCCGACTCATGCATGGAGCGTGTCTATGAAGAAACAACAAGGTTTCACTCTGATCGAGCTGCTGATCGTTGTGGCGATCATCGGTATTCTCGCGACTGTGGCGCTGCCGCAGTACTCCAAATATCAGGCGCGGTCGAAGGTGACGGCGGGGCTGGCCGAAATCTCGGCGATGAAAGTGCCGTTCGAAGACATCATCAATCAAGGGACGAACCCCACGCTGGCTGCCGTTAAAGGCGATGCGGGCACTACCACCTCCAACTGTGCACTGACCGCCTCGGGGACAGCTGCAGATGGAGCGGGCACCATCGTTTGTACGCTGGCCAATGCGCCGGCACCGGTGGTGGGCAAAACCATCACGCTCACACGAACCGCTGCCAACGGCTGGTCGTGTGCAACGACCGTTGCGCCGGACTACTCCCCTAAAGGCTGTACAGCAAGCGGTACCTGATCCATTTGGAAGTCCGAACGATGCCCCGCTCTGCGGGGCATTTTCGTTATGTCGACTACCTGGCAAAAGCTTCAATAATTTCAGTGCTTTAGGAACTTTTCGAAAAGCCGCAACTTGCATGTAAATATTTCACCGGTCATGCAATTTGCATGATTCCGAAAATATTCATAGTTTTTAAGTTGTTGATTTATAAGGGATTATTAAGATTTTAAAAGTTGGCACAACGTTCGCAATATCTACGGTAACCCTGCTGACAAGACACGCAGCAGACTTTCCAGAAAAACAGGAGTTACTCGTATGAAGAAGTTCGCTATCACTGCCGCTGCTGCTACCGCGCTGACCCTGACCATGGCTTCCGGTGCATTTGCTCAATCGACCCAGACCACTCAGGCTCCAATGACTTTGGCTGCCGGTGAAGTCACCAAGGCTAAAGAAGCTACTTCCGATACCTGGATCACTACCAAAGTCAAAAGCGACCTGGTAACCGAAAAAGGCATTCCTGGTACCGACATCAAAGTCGAAACCAACAAAGGTGTGGTTTCCCTGTCTTCTGACGTCGCTATCACCGAGGCTCAGAAAACCACCGCAGTGAACATCACCAAGAAAATCAAAAGGCGTGAAAGCGGTCTCCGCTGACGGCCTGAAAGCCGAGTAAGGCAAGACTTCTCGCCTGAACCGGGAGAAGACGCGACAGGCGGGCCGAGCAATACGTCTGCCGCACTTTAGAGTTCATGCGACCGGCCACACGGAATGTGGCCATTACAGGCCCCGGCACATGTGTCGGGGCCTGTTCTATTCAGGGGCCGGAAAAGGCGGGGAAGGTCAATTCCCGCGTTTGCTGTTGATCTGCTTCAGGCGATTGCCTTCAAAGCGCAGGTATTGATACATGCCGTTGCTCGGGCCGTAGGTCCATTCCTCGACCTGAAACTCTTCACGACGGTTGGCGCTGCGTTTGTAACCGAGCAGATCGCGACCAACCGGCTCACCACATTTTTGCAGCACCTCGCTGGCGCGGTCGCCAAGGCTGACGAGTTGGCTGCCGCAGCGCAGGGTATCGGACGCCGCAGCCTGGCTGGCGATCAATGCCAGCCCCATTGCAGTCAGCCAGTTTCGGTTCATCACTCGGCATCCAGATGCATTTGCGTCACCACTCGCCCGTCGCTCTCCGCTTCGCCGAGATTGGCGTCGATGAAGTACACGCGATCGTCGGCCAGTTGGCCTTTATCCACCAGGTAGTCCTTGATGCTGCTTGCACGGTCCTGACCGAGCTGGCGCAACAGCACGTCGCTGGAGCTCCAGAACTTGATCACGTCGGCACGCATTTTCGCCGTGCGTTCTTCCTTGCCCAGATCCTTCCATTCGGCCGGTGGCTGGGTTTTCAGACGGGTGCGATAGATGCCCTCAAGCAGCGGGCCTTTTTCGTTATCCGGTACCTGAATCAGCGAAGCCTGAGCCGGCACCTTGTCGCCCCGGCGCTGGAGCATCTTGTAGTAGTTGTACTGGTATTCACGTTCCAGGCGCTGTTCTGCGAGCAACGGACCGTCGCTGCTTTTTGCCGCGGTGCCTTCGATTTCCAGGCGCAGGGCCGGACGCTCCTTCAGCGCTTGCGACAGCTTCACCAGCGCCGCTTCGGCGTCCTTGCTCAGGTCGCTGGATCCCGGTGCGAAGGACACGGTGCCGAGGTCTTCCGAGCTGCCACCGCTGACCAGTCCGCCGATCAGCTTGAACGGTGCGGCGGCGGCCTTGACGATCAGGTTGCGCAGGGTCTGCCAGACAATCGGCATCACGCTGAATTGGGGGTTGTTCAGGTCGCCGGTGACCGGCAACTCAATGGAAATCTTGCCGTCGACGTCCTTGAGCAGGGCGATCGCCAGTTTCAGTGGCAGGCTCACGGCATCCGGGCTGTCGACTTTCTCACCCAGTTGCAGTTGCTCGACCACCACTTTGTTCTCGGCCTTGAGCTGGCCTTTGATGATGAGGTAATGCAGGTCGAGGTTGAGCCGGCCCTTGCGGATCCGGTAGCCCGCGAACTTGCCGGAGTAGGGCGTCAGGGTGGTCAGCTCGACGCGTTTGAAACTGGTGGCGATGTCGAGACTGGCCATCGGGTCGAACGGGTTGACCGCGCCCTTGATGGTCACCGGCGCATAGCGGTCGACCTTGCCCTTGATGTCGACGCTGGCCGGTTTCGCCTGACGGCTGTCGATGGTGCCGATCTGGCCGTTGAGCTGCTGGATCGCGGTGGCAAAGTTGGGGGTCAGGCTGAAGTCGGCGAAGTTGGCCGAGCCGTCGTTGATCGCGATGCCGCCGATGTGAATACCCAGCGGTTTGTCATTGCTCGCCGGTTTCGCCGCGGCGGTCTTCGCCCCGGAATCGGCCGGCTGCGGAATGAGCAGGTCGTCGATGTTGGTGGTGCGATCATCGTTGATCATGAACCGCGCATACGGCTGGAACAGGTTGACCCTGTCGATCGACAGGCTGTCGCCGTGCTGATAGTTCAGGCCTTCGACCACCACCTGCTGCCATTTGAGAAAGTCGCGGGTTTTCAGGGTGTCGAGGGTGTGCAACTGATCGACCTGAGCACGACCGGTGACGCTGAGGGCCAGCGGGTCAGTGCTTTTCAGGTTCACTTTCAGGTCGCTGCCGAGCATGCCGCTGCGCAGTTCGAGACGAATGAACGGGTTGATGTAGGACTGCGCGACCCGCAGGTCGATGTCCTGGGTTTTCACGTTGAGCTGCGCGCTGACCGGGGCCAGATTGACCACGCCGTCGGCGCTGATCTTGCCTTGCTTGCCCAGACCGGTATCGAGTTTGAGGTTGAAAGGCGAGCCGTTGAGGCTGTCGAAGTTTTGCAGATCGACGTTCAGCGGGGTGACGTCCAGGGTGACTTCCGGCTTCGCCGAACGGTCGGCCAGATGCACTTTGTAGTCACGCAGTTGCACGTCCTTGATCAACACTTGCCACGGTTTGCTCGGCGCGGTCGGTTCAGGTTTCGGCGAGTCGGCGGCCGCCGGGGTGCTTTTCGGCTCCGCTGCAGCTTTGGCAGCGGGTTTCGATGGCTGGCTGGCGAACAGTTTTTGCCAGTCCAGTTGGCCGTCCGCTTCCAGCGCCGCCCAGGTTTCCAGTTTCTGACTGCGGATCTTGCCGACCACCACTTGCTGTTTGGCCAGGTCCACCGTGGTGTCGCTGACGTCGAGACGCTCGAGTTTCGCCAGCTGACGTCCGTCCGGCGCCTTGATCGCGAACGGCGCGATGTTGACCGCGACGTTGCTCAGCAGCAGTTCGGTTTCCTTGGACAGGTTGAGCTTGTAGTCGGTGCTCAAGCTGACGACACCCTCTTCCAGCACCAGTGGCACGGCGTCGCGCACGTAAGGCCAGAAGGCTTTCATCTTGCCATCGGTGATCTTGAGGGTGCCTTCGGAGGCGATCGGGATCAGGCTGAAGTTGCCTTTCCAGTCGATCTGCCCACCGGCCGGGCCGATCGCGACGAGGGTCATGTCGGCGTTGTCTTCGGGCAGGGTGCTGAGGTTTTTCAGCTCGAAGTCGAGCTTGTCGTAGAGAAATTCGATCAGCTCGCTGGGCCGCGCATCCACAAAATGCAGGTTGCCGCCGGCCAGCTGGATCCGGTCGATGCGCAGCGGAAACGGTTTGGCGTCGGGATCGGCCGGGGTGGGCTCGCTGGCCGGGAGCTTGAACAGACCGAGAAGATTGAGCTGACCGTCTTTGGCGAACAGGATCTCGGTTTTGGATTTTTCCAGTTCGATGTCGGACAGATGCAGGGCTTTGGTCCACAGACTGTCGAGTTGCAGGTTGGCGTACAGACGTTCGAAGCCGACCTGTTCCTTGCCCGGCTCGCCGATCACCAGGCCCCACAGTGTGAGTTCAAGGCTGAACGGGTTGAGTTCGATGCGCTGCAGATGCGCCGGCACCATGGCGTAGTTGGCCAGTTGCTGATTCACCACCCTGAGCGCAATGCCCGGCAAAATCAGGAACCCCAGCAGGCTGTAGAGGGCCAGGGCAGTCAACAGGGCGCCAATCGCGCGAATCAATCCTTTGGGCATGTGCGGCTTCATCTGTCTGAATCGGAGTGCCTTGGAGTATGGCACGCGATTCCGGTTCCGAAGTACATCGCACGAGACAGGATTGTTCAGATTTGTCTGCAATTTCTGTAGGAGCTTCCGAAGGCTGCTCCTGCATGGGTAAAGATCAGAGCTGCAGAATCAGTGTCTTCAACGGCGGTTGTTGATCCATCGACGGGAAGTCCCGGCCCGGAGTCATCACGCTCCATTCACGCACCGGCCGCCCGGCTTTTTCGGCGCAGCGCAGCACTTGTTCGCGCCAGTCGTCCATGCTGACTTTCGCCAGATTGTTGCAGCAGATCAGCACACCATTCTCGGCGGTGGTCAGCAGGGCTGGCTTGAGCAGGCTTTGATAATCACGCAGCAGGTCGACGGTGCCGAACGCGCTCTTGGCCCACGCGGGCGGGTCGAGGAGCACCAGATCGTACTGGCGCTGTTCCAAGCGTTGATAGCTCGGCAGTTTCTGCCCGCGACGCTGACTGATCGGCAGGCCGGCGAGTTGGCGGATCGCCGGGAAGTAGTCGGACTGGATGAATTCCATGGTCGGCAGTTGCGGATTGAGCTGACCGTTCTCGCGCCCCACCGCCAGATTGCCCTCGGCGAAATCCAGGTTGCACACCTCACGTGCACCGCCAGCTGCTGCGCTGAGGCCGACGCCGCAGGTGTAGGCAAACAGGTTGAGCACGCTTTTGCCCTTGGCGTGATCCTTGACCCAGCCGCGGGTGTTGCGCAGGTCGAGGAACAGCAGCGGATCCTGTCCGGCATGGCGTCCGCGCACACGATAATTCAGGCCCCATTCGTGGCCGACCAGATCGGCCAGCGCGGCGTCGTCGGCGCGGTAGACGCTGTCTTCACGGTCGATTCGCGAGTTGCCACGGGAGCGGTCGTTGTAGACCAACAGGGTTTCAAGGCCCAGGGTCTGGTTGACCATGGCGTGCAGTTGCAGCAGGTCTTCGCGTGCCAGGGTCTGGTGGAAACTTTGCACCATCAGTTGCGGGCCGTAGCGGTCGATGGTCAGGCCGCCGGCACCCTCCTGGCTGCCGTGGAACAGCCGATAGCAGTCGGTGCCCTGGCGGTGCAGCTCGGCGAGCAGATCCTGGCGTTGATCGAGGGCGGCGCGCAGCGCCAGGTTCAAGGAAGACATGCGGGCGCCTTGCTGGAGGGAATCGGGGCGCGGGAGTTTAGCAGTTTGGCAGGCAATCGAGGGGTTCCCATCGCGAGCAGGCTCGCTCCCACAGACGATCATAAGTCCTTGTGGGAGCGAGCCTGCTCGCGATGCTTTTGCGGCCTTACTGGTTCAGGCGTTTATCGATCAAGCCCTGCACCACGCTCGGATCCGCCAGAGTCGAAGTGTCGCCAAGGCTGTCGAGTTCGTTGCAGGCGATCTTGCGCAGGATCCGCCGCATGATCTTGCCCGAGCGGGTCTTCGGCAGGGCCGGGGCCCACTGGATCAGGTCCGGTTTGGCGAAGCTGCCGATTTCCTTGCTGACGTGGGCCAGCAGTTCTTTCTTCAGCTCATCGTTGGGCTCGGTGCCATTCATCGGTGTGACGAACGCATAAATCCCCTGACCTTTGACGTCGTGGGGATAACCGACCACGGCGGCCTCTGCAATGCTGTCGTGCAGCACCAACGCACTTTCCACCTCGGCGGTACCGATGCGATGGCCGGAGACATTGATCACGTCATCGATGCGCCCGGTGATCCAGTAATCGCCGTCCTCGTCGCGGCGGGCGCCGTCGCCGGTGAAGTAGTAACCGGGATAGGGCTTGAAGTAGGTGTCGACCATGCGCTGCGGATCGCCGTAGACGCTGCGAATCTGCGCCGGCCAGCTCGACTTGATCGCCAGCACGCCACTGCCGGCGCCCTTGATCTCCTTGCCGTGCTCATCGAGCAGCACCGGTTGCACGCCGAACATCGGCTGGGTGGCGCAGCCCGGTTTGATCCGCTGGGCGCTGACCAGCGGGCTGAGCATGATGCCGCCGGTTTCGGTCTGCCACCACGTATCGACAATCGGGCAGCGCTGTTCGCCTACGACGTTGAAATACCATTCCCACGCTTCCGGGTTGATCGGCTCACCGACACTGCCGAGCAATCTGAGGCTTTGTCGCGACGTTTCCTGCAAGGGCCCGGCGCCTTCACGCATCAATGCGCGCAGGGCGGTGGGGGCGGTGTAGAAGATGTTGACCTTGTGTTTGTCGATCACCTGCCAGAACCGCGAAGTACT
>Ga0207655_1003937_pt1 | contig 10769 bp, 8 predicted proteins | sample KBSM44metaG_FD_184398 | JGI IMG/M metagenome (GOLD analysis project Ga0207655, IMG submission 184398) | Miscanthus rhizosphere microbial communities from Kellogg Biological Station, Michigan, USA - KBS M4-4 metaG (SPAdes) (version 2) | ecosystem: Host-associated > Plants > Roots > Rhizosphere >... | reverse complement strand
ACCTAAATCATCATGGGTATGAACAGACAGGATGGCTTTATCGATGTTTGGCACGCGGTGAATTAACTGGCTGATAATGTTGGCGTACTCGTTTGGCAAGGTGTAGCCAACGGTATCCGGAATGTTTATGGTGGTGGCACCGGCATTAATTGCGGCTTCGACCATGCGGCACAGGTCGTCAATCGGGGTACGGCCACCGTCTTCGCAGGAAAACTCCACATCGTCCGTGTAGTTACGGGCGCGTTTCACCATGCGCACCGCACGTTCAATCACTTCAGGCAGGGTGCTGCGCAGCTTGGTGGCAATGTGCATGGGTGAGGTGGCAATAAAAGTATGGATACGGAAGGCCTCGGCGACGCGTAAAGACTCGTAGGCGGCATCAATATCTTGTTCAACACAGCGTGCCAGGCCGCAAACCCGGCTGTTTTTAATCGTGCGTGCAATGGTTTGCACGGATTCAAAATCACCCGGTGAGGACACAGGGAAACCGACTTCCATAACATCAACGCCCATACGTTCCAGCGCTAACGCAATTTGCAGTTTTTCTTTCACACTCAGGCTGGCTTGTAATGCCTGTTCACCATCACGCAGAGTGGTATCGAAAATAATAACTTGCTGGCTCATCGTGTTCATCCTTTTGCGTTTCTTGCCTTGCAACGAGCATAAAAAAACCCGCGACAGGCGCGGGTTTTTAACTTTTAGCAGGTTCGAATCAGTGTTTGATTTCGCCCACAAGTCTACCGCGCAGATAAGTTGCGTTTAGTAGTAGACCTGATAGACGGAAAGAACGTGACATGTTTCAAACCTCGTGAATTTTTTGCTGCCTCTATTGGTACTGGAATCGCCAATCAATGTCAACCATAAGCGAAGGGTTATTTTTTTGTCACAGTAAAGAAAAATGTTCTGACATTTAACGCCTGCGCAGAGTATTAAACGAGACCCTTTGCACGCGCGGCGTTTAGTGCCGACGATCCGGGCCTGAAGGGCTACGGTGATGGAGTAATGCAATGAAATATAATGATAATTTACTGTCGTGGCATTATTTTACCCAGGCGGTTTTGTTTAAAGGCAGCATAATCGAATGTGCATGACGCGTTTATAAGAGACTTACGCCATAAAAGTGCCCGACCAAAACACGGCTGCCTGAAGGCCTGCATCATATGTTTTTTTTATTTCTTAGATACGGCTGGAAAAAATATCAATCCCAGCATTTTCCTCTGCTATTAACAGACGTATTTAGTTTAATAATCGTAAGCCAAAGTTGGCGAGCAGAGCCTTTGTATCCTGCGCCCTTTAATAAAAGGCGTTTGGCGTTTGCCAGCCCGTTTTTCTGCGGTTATGGTAATCGACCTACTCTTAGAAAAAATAACCCAGCAGAATTCTCTGTATCGGGACAGCAGAAATGAATTCTGCTGTCTTTGCAAAAACATAAGGTTTTGATCTTAATTGGCGAATAGCAGGGCAGGATGCATGTGGCTAGCGGGAAAGCAGTCGTCAGTAGATTCAGTTCCTCAAGCCGGGAGGCAGAAAATGGAGATGTTGTCAGGAGCCGAAATGGTCGTCCGGTCGTTAATCGATCAGGGCGTTAAGCAGGTATTCGGTTATCCGGGTGGCGCAGTGCTCGACATTTACGATGCGCTGCAGACCGTCGGCGGTATTGATCACGTTCTGGTTCGTCACGAGCAGGGCGCCGTGCATATGGCCGATGGCCTGGCTCGCGCAACCGGCGAAGTGGGCGTGGTGCTGGTAACGTCGGGTCCGGGCGCAACCAATGCGATCACCGGTATTGCGACGGCCTATATGGATTCTATTCCGTTGGTTATTCTGTCAGGTCAGGTGCCTTCATCCCTGATCGGCTACGACGCCTTCCAGGAATGTGACATGGTCGGTATTTCCCGTCCGGTGGTGAAACACAGTTTCCTGGTGAAAAATACCGAAGAGATCCCGACGGTACTGAAAAAAGCCTTCTGGCTGGCATCCACGGGGCGTCCTGGACCGGTAGTTATCGATCTGCCAAAAGATATTCTCAACCCTGCCAATAAGCTGCCTTATCATTATCCGCAGGAAGTGAGCATGCGCTCCTATAATCCGACGATTCAGGGGCATAAGGGCCAGATCAAGCGTGCGTTAAACACGTTGCTGGCAGCGCATAAGCCGGTGATCTACGCCGGAGGCGGCGCGATTACCTCTTCGTGCGAAGCCGAACTGCTGCAGCTGGCCGAGCGCCTGAATATTCCGGTTACCACGTCATTGATGGGGCTGGGCGCGTTTCCCGGTAGTCATCGTCAGTGCGTAGGCATGCTTGGCATGCATGGCACCTACGAAGCAAATATGACCATGCACAATGCCGATTTGATCTTCGGGGTGGGCGTCCGTTTTGATGACCGCACCACGAACAATCTGGCGAAGTATTGCCCGAACGCTACCGTGATGCACATCGATATCGATCCTACTTCCATTTCAAAAACGGTGGCGGCCGATATTCCGATCGTTGGGGATGCCAAACAGACGTTACAGCAAATGCTCGAACTGCTTGACCAAAGCGAAGCGAAGCAGCAAATGGACAGTCTGCGCGACTGGTGGCAGTCGATTGAAACCTGGCGTGGTCGTCAATGCCTCGAATACGATCGCACCAGCGACAAAATCAAACCGCAGGCGGTTATCGAAACCATTTGTCGTCTCACCAACGGGGAGGCCTATGTGACCTCGGATGTGGGTCAGCATCAGATGTTCGCCGCCCTCTATTACACCTTCGATAAACCCCGTCGCTGGATCAACTCCGGTGGTCTCGGCACCATGGGCTTTGGCCTGCCTGCCGCACTGGGGGTGAAAATGGCCCTGCCTGACGAAACCGTCATCTGCGTTACGGGCGATGGCAGTATTCAGATGAACATCCAGGAGCTCTCTACCGCACTGCAGTACGATTTGCCGGTGTTGGTGCTGAACCTGAATAACCGTTTCCTGGGCATGGTGAAGCAGTGGCAGGATATGATCTATTCTGGCCGCCACTCTCAATCCTATATGGAATCGCTGCCTGATTTTGTTCGTCTGGCAGAAGCCTATGGCCACGTGGGTATTGCCATTAATCATCCCGCTGAGCTGGAAGAGAAGCTGGCCATGGCGCTGGAAACCCTGGCGACAGGACGGCTGGTCTTTGTTGACGTCAACGTTGACGGCAGCGAGCATGTTTACCCGATGCAGATTCGCGGTGGCAGTATGGACGAAATGTGGTTGAGCAAAACGGAGAGGACATAATTATGCGTCGCATTTTATCGGTTTTGCTGGAAAACGAATCCGGCGCATTGTCTCGCGTAGTGGGCCTGTTTTCACAACGCGGCTATAACATTGAGAGTCTCACCGTTGCGCCCACTGACGATCCTACGTTGTCACGCATGACGATTCAGACCGTGGGCGACCAGAAAGTGCTGGAGCAGATCGAGAAGCAACTGCACAAGCTGGTCGATGTACTGCGCGTCACGGAGTTGGGGCAGGGCGCTTACGTTGAACGTGAAATTATGCTGGTGAAAATTCAGGCAACGGGCTATGGCCGTGAAGAGGTAAAGCGCAGCGCCGAAATTTTCCGTGGACAGATCATTGACGTTACGCCTTCGCTTTACACGGTTCAGCTGGCAGGGACGAGCGACAAGCTGGATGCCTTTTTGAACACCGTCCGGGAAGTGGCGGAAATTGTTGAAGTAGCCCGCTCGGGGATTGTGGGCGTGTCTCGTGGTGAGCGCATTATGCGTTAATGACGCACTGGTAGCCTCAGCGAAATTTGCAACCCGGCGAAATGCCGGGTTTTTTCTTTTTAATGCGTAAGACAGCCAACCATCGGAAAAGCGGTTGCTACGCGCACTTTTCTGCTGTTAGATGTGCTAGAAAGGATGTCCATAGCTTATCTGCGGATTAACGATCAGCTTAAGCCTGTTTAATGGTGGGGTTACAGTGAAACTGGATGAAATTGCGCGTCTGGCGGGTGTATCGCGCACCACGGCCAGTTACGTTATTAATGGGAAAGCACGGCAGTATCGTGTCAGCGACAAAACCGTTGAGAAAGTCATGGCGGTGGTGCGCGAGCACAATTACCATCCCAATGCGGTAGCGGCAGGTCTGCGCGCCGGTCGCACGCGCTCGATTGGGCTGGTCATCCCCGATCTGGAAAATACCAGTTACACGCGTATTGCTAACTACCTTGAACGCCAGGCGCGCCAGCGCGGCTACCAGCTGTTAATCGCCTGTTCTGAAGATCAGCCCGATAACGAGATGCGCTGTATTGAACATCTGCTGCAACGCCAGGTTGATGCGATTATCGTTTCAACGTCGCTTCCGCCCGAACATCCTTTTTATCAGCGCTGGATTAATCACCCGCTGCCGATTATTGCGCTGGACCGGGCGCTGGATCGCGAACACTTTACCAGCGTGGTGGGTGCCGATCAGGATGATGCCTTTGCGCTGGCTGCTGAATTGCGTCAGCTTAAAATCAGTAATGTGCTGTTTATGGGCGCGTTACCTGAATTGTCGGTCAGTTTTCTGCGCGAGCTGGGCTTCAGAGATGCCTGGAAAGGGGATGAGCGCCCGATAGATTACCTTTACTGTAACAGTTTTGAACGCACTGCCTCCGCAGCCCTGTTCGAAACCTATCTGGAAAATCATCCAATGCCAGATGCGCTTTTCACCACTTCTTTTGGCCTGCTGCAGGGCGTTATGGATGTTACGCTGAAACGTAACGGCCGCTTACCGGCCGACCTGGCGATTGCCACCTTCGGCGATCATGAGCTGCTGGACTTTCTTGAATGTCCGGTCCTGTCTGTGGGTCAACGTCATCGTGATGTCGCCGAACGGGTGCTGGAATTAGTGTTGGCTTCTTTAGATGAACCCAGAAAACCCAAACCCGGTTTAACCCGAATTCGTCGTAATTTATTACGGCGGGGACAATTAAGCAGAATTTCTAAATAAAATCAGGGCAGCAATGCGTCTGCCCCTGACTATTACCTGCTGTTTTTAAACTCTTTCCTTACAAAGTAAAAAAGCGTCAGCGCTAATCATCTATGCTAACAAATTAACTTAACAGACCATTCTTGTTTACTTACAACTTAGCCGCTGTTTAAAACCCCCCGTCCGCGCGCGTGCCGCTGTGCATCCTTTAAGAAATCCCCTAAAATGCGTCCCCTGTCTCAAAACGACGCGCCGCCGTTCGGCCGGAATAAGCGCGCTAATTTTAGCCATGCTGTTTCGGGGCAGGTTTTTTTATTCAGTTATTCATTAGTTTAATTTTGATTAATCATCTTTTGGCGTTTTGAAACCTTCCCAGCGTTAATTCCCGCCTCGGTAAATAATCATATTCACCTGCCGCTCCGGCTTGACAATGATTTCCTACGATCCTTAAACTCGTTTTGTGGTAAAAAGTGGGATAAAGTGGTGTTATTGGGTAATTGAGGGGTGAGACTGGCATGTTCCGTGGAGCAACGTTAGTCAATCTCGACAGCAAAGGACGCCTGGCGGTACCAACCCGCTATCGCAATTTGCTGAACGAGGAATCACAGGGGCAGATGGTGTGTACCATCGACCTCCACCAGCCATGCCTGTTGCTCTACACCTTGCCCGCCTGGGAAATCATTGAGAAGAAGCTGGCGAGTCTTTCCAGCATGAATCCTCTGGAGCGCCGCGTGCAGCGCTTGCTGTTGGGGCATGCCAGTGAATGTCAGATGGACAATGCGGGCCGCTTACTGGTGGCGAATACGCTTCGTCAGCATGCAAATTTAAGCAAAGAAGTGATGCTGGTTGGGCAGTTCAACAAGTTTGAACTGTGGGATGAACAGACCTGGTATCAACAAGTCAGGGAAGATATTGACGCAGAACAGTCAGCTCAGGCGCCTTTATCTGAGCGGTTGCAGGATTTATCGCTATAGCTATGCAGGAAAATTACAAACACACCACCGTGCTGTTGGATGAGGCGGTTAATGGCCTCAACATCAAGGAAGACGGAATCTACATCGACGGCACTTTTGGTCGTGGCGGTCACTCACGCTTAATTTTGGCGCAGCTTGGCGCCAGCGGAAAGCTCATCGCCATTGACCGTGACCCGCAAGCTATCGCCGCGGCGGCTGAGATAAAGGATCCGCGCTTTTCCATTGTTCACGGCCCTTTTTCCGCCCTGGCGGACTACGTGGCAGAGCGTGAACTGGTTGGGCGCATCGACGGCATCTTGCTGGATCTGGGGGTTTCGTCCCCGCAGCTGGATGATGCTGAACGTGGCTTTTCTTTTATGCGCGACGGACCGCTGGATATGCGAATGGATCCAACGCGGGGCCACTCTGCCGCCGAATGGTTAAAGCAGGCGGAAGAAGCCGATATCGCATTTGTGCTGAAAACGTATGGGGAAGAGCGTTTTGCAAAACGCATCGCCCGCGCCATCGTCGAGCGCAACCGTGAACAGCCAATGACGCGCACGAAAGAGCTGGCAGAGGTGATCGCCGCGGCCACGCCGATTAAAGACAAGTTTAAACATCCGGCCACCCGCAGCTTCCAGGCGATTCGGATCTGGATTAACAGCGAACTGGAAGAGATCGATACCGCCCTGAAAGGCGCGGTCGAGGTTCTGGCTCCACAAGGGCGTTTGTCCGTTATTAGCTTCCATTCGCTGGAAGACCGTTTAGTAAAACGCTTTATGCGCGATCAAAGCCGGGGGCCGCAGGTGCCGCGCGGACTGCCAATGACCGAACAGCAGCTCAATGCGCTGGGCGGTCGTCAGTTAACGTTACTGGGCAAGATGGTACCGGGTGACGCCGAGGTGAAAGAGAACCCCCGTGCGCGTAGTTCCGTTTTACGCATCGCGGAGAGAACCGACGCATGATCGGCAACGAAAGGCACAGCCTACCCGGCGTTATCGCCGGGGATATTTTGCGCAAAGGCAAAATTCCACTGCTGTTGCTGATTGCTGTACTGGTTTCTGCCGTGTTGGTGGTCACCACTACGCATAAAACGCGCCTGTTAACCGCCCAGCGAGAGCAGCTGGTGCTGGAGCGCGATGCGCTTGACATTGAATGGCGCAATTTGATTCTGGAAGAGAACGCCCTTGGCGATCACAGCCGCGTTGAGCGGATCGCCACCGAAAAGCTGCAGATGCAGCACGTTGATCCTTCGCAGGAAAACATCGTGGTGCAAAAATAAGGATCTGTTACTGCTAATGAACGGCGTAAAAAGAACGCTGAAGTTAAAAAAACCAGAAGATAAAGCCAGCTTTGTAAGCTGGCGTTTTGCGTTGTTATGCGGTTGCATTTTGCTGGCGTTAGGTGGGCTGCTATCCCGGGTTGCGTGGCTGCAGGTGATCAATCCAGACAAGCTGGTTAAAGAGGGCGATTTACGCTCCTTACGCGTTCAGGCGGTGCCGACCGCGCGCGGGATGATCAGCGATCGCGGTGGCCGTCCGCTGGCGGTCAGCGTGCCGGTTAATGCGATCTGGGCCGATCCTAAAGAGCTGCACGATGCCGGTGGCGTCACGCTCGACAGCCGCTGGAAAGCGTTGTCAGATGCGCTTTCCATCCCGATCGATCAGCTGGCCGCGCGCGTAAATGCCAATCCCAAAGGGCGCTTTATTTATCTGGCGCGCCAGGTTAATCCCGCCATTGGGGAATATGTTAAAAAACTCAAGCTGCCGGGCATTCACCTGCGCGAAGAGTCCCGTCGCTACTATCCGGCGGGGCAGGTCACCTCACACCTCATCGGCTTTACCAATATTGATGGCGAAGGCATTGAAGGCATCGAAAAGAGCTTCGATAAATGGCTGACCGGCGAGCCGGGCGAGCGAACCGTACGTAAAGATCGCTATGGCCGTGTTATCGAAGATATCTCCTCTGTAGACAGCCGTGCCGCGCATAACCTGACGCTGAGCATCGACGAACGCCTGCAGGCGCTGGTCTACCGCGAACTTAATAACGCGGTGGCGTTTAACAAAGCGGAATCAGGCACGGCGGTGCTGGTGGACGTTAACACCGGTGAAGTGCTGGCGATGGCCAACAGTCCGGCATACAACCCGAATAATCTGAGCGACACGGCCAAAGACCTGATGCGTAACCGCGCCATCACCGACATTTTTGAACCCGGTTCAACGGTGAAGCCGATGGTAGTGATGACGGCGCTGCAACGTGGCGTGGTGAAAGAGAACAGCGTGCTGAATACCGTTCCCTACCGCGTCAACGGCCATGAAATCAAAGATGTCGCGCGTTATAACGAACTGACTTTGACAGGTGTTTTACAGAAATCGAGTAACGTCGGTGTTTCACGACTGGCGTTAGCGATGCCCTCCTCAGCACTGGTAGAAACTTACGCGCGCTTTGGGCTGGGCAAACCGACCAATTTGGGGCTGGTCGGGGAAAGTAGTGGCTTATACCCTAAAAAACAACGGTGGTCTGACATAGAGAGGGCCACCTTCTCTTTCGGCTACGGGCTAATGGTAACCCCGTTACAGTTAGCGCGAGTCTATGCAACCATTGGCAGCTTTGGCATTGCCCGTCCGCTGTCGATAACGAAAGTTGATCCGCCGGTAGGCGGAGAGCGCGTGTTTCCTGAGGCCCTCGTGAAAACCGTGGTCCACATGATGGAAAGCGTGGCGCTACCGGGCGGCGGCGGGGTAAAAGCCGCCATTAAAGGCTATCGCGTGGCGATCAAAACCGGTACGGCGAAAAAGGTCGGCCCGGATGGTCGTTACGTGAATAAATACATTGCGTATACCGCAGGCGTTGCGCCTGCCAGTCGCCCTCGTTTTGCGCTGGTGGTGGTCATTAACGATCCCCAGGCCGGTAAATATTATGGTGGTGCGGTTTCTGCACCGGTGTTCGGTGCCATCATGGGCGGCGTGCTGCGCACCATGAACATCGAACCGGATGCCCTGCCGACCAATGACAAAAACGAGTTGGTGACAAACAGAAGTGAGGAATCAAGTGACAGATCGTAACCTGCGCGACTTACTCGGACCGTGGGTGCCTGACGCACCCGCGCGCCCGTTGCGTGACATGACTCTGGACAGTCGCTTAGCGGCTGCAGGTGATCTGTTTGTTGCAATTGCAGGCCATCAGGTTGACGGACGCCGGTTTATTCCTCAGGCAATTGCGCAGGGCGTGGCGGCCGTTATCGCGGAAGCGGAAGGGGAAGCAAGCGACGGTGAAATTCGGGAGATGCACGGCGTACCGGTGATTTATCTGGCGCAACTGCATCAGCGTCTTTCTGCCCTGGCAGGCCGTTTTTACCAGCAGCCGGGCGAAAAGCAGAAACTGATTGGCGTGACCGGTACGAACGGCAAAACCACGACCACACAGCTGCTGGCGCAGTGGGCCAGCCTGCTGGGTGAAACCAGCGCGGTGATGGGGACAGTCGGCAATGGTCTGGTCGGGCAACTGGTCCCGGCTGAAAACACCACCGGTTCAGCGGTGGATGTGCAACATAACCTGGACGAACTGGTCAGGAAGGGCGCATCGCTGACGGCAATGGAAATTTCCTCGCACGGGCTGGTACAGCATCGGGTCGCAGCGCTGCCGTTTGCCGCTGCCGTCTTTACGAATCTCAGCCGCGACCATCTTGATTATCACGGTGACATGCAGCAGTACGAGTCCGCTAAATGGCTGCTGTTTTCCGAACATCAGGTCGGTGTGGCCATTATCAATGCTGACGATGAGGTCGGTCGCCGCTGGCTGGCAAACCTGCCAGACGCTGTGGCCGTCACGATGGAAAATAATCTGCAGCCCGGCTGTCATGGCCGCTGGCTTCGTGCGACTGACGTGAATTATCACGACAATGGTGCGCACATTCGTTTTGACTCCAGCTGGGGCGAGGGCGAAATGAACAGTCGCCTGATGGGCGCCTTCAACGTCAGCAATTTACTGCTGGCGCTGGCGACGCTGCTGGCGCTGGGCTACGCCTTGGAAGATCTGCTGCGCGTAGCGGCAAGACTGCAGCCGGTGAACGGACGCATGGAGGTCTTTAGCGCCACCGGTAAACCCACCGTGGTAGTGGATTATGCCCATACGCCAGATGCATTAGAGAAAGCGCTGGAAGCGGCGCGGCTGCATTGCAAAGGCAAACTATGGTGCCTGTTTGGATGTGGTGGCGATCGTGATAAAGGTAAGCGCCCACTAATGGGAGCGATCGCTGAGCAATTTGCCGACATCGTGGTGGTGACAGATGATAACCCACGAAGCGAAGATCCGCAGGCTATCGTACAGGATATTCTGAGTGGGCTGCTTGACCCTGGCCGTGCCCGCGTGGTCGCCGGTCGGGCGCAGGCCGTGACCAGCACCATTATGCAGGCCCAGCCCGATGATATCGTACTGGTGGCTGGAAAAGGTCACGAAGACTATCAAATTATTGGCAATCAACGCCTGGATTACTCCGATCGTGCCACGGTCGCCACACTGCTAGGAGGCGTAGCATGATTCCGGTTTCATTGAGCACATTGGCAGAGATCGCCAGCGGCACCCTGCACGGCGATGACCTGGTTTTAAATGACGTCACGACGGATACCCGTAAGGTCACCGCAGGCAGCCTGTTTGTGGCCATCGTGGGCGAGCGTTTTGATGCCCACGACTTTGCAGAAGATGCCATCGCCAAGGGTGCCAAAGCCTTGCTGGTGAGTAAGCATTTACCTGTCTCAGTGCCTCAGGTGGTTGTAAAAGATACGCGTATCGCCTTTGGTAAGCTGGCAGCATGGGTGCGCCAGCAGGCCACTGCCCGCGTTGTTGCGCTGACCGGCTCATCCGGCAAAACGTCAGTGAAAG
>Ga0207655_1003936_pt1 | contig 10771 bp, 8 predicted proteins | sample KBSM44metaG_FD_184398 | JGI IMG/M metagenome (GOLD analysis project Ga0207655, IMG submission 184398) | Miscanthus rhizosphere microbial communities from Kellogg Biological Station, Michigan, USA - KBS M4-4 metaG (SPAdes) (version 2) | ecosystem: Host-associated > Plants > Roots > Rhizosphere >... | reverse complement strand
TTGCTGTTCTAGTCTCTGGGAACGGCAGTAATTTACAAGCCTTGATAGATGCAAATCTATCAGGGCAAATTGTAGGTGTACTGTCTAATAAAGCAGATGCTTATGCCCTAGAGCGTGCTCAAAAAGCCAATATTGCTACGGCAGTTATTTCGCATAAAGACTTTCCAACTCGTGAAGTGTTTGATGAAGCAATGCATCAACAACTTTTGGCTTGGCAAGTGGATGTAGTTATTTTAGCCGGCTTCATGCGCATTTTAACTCCCACCTTTGTCAATAAATGGCAAGGGAAAATGCTGAACATACATCCCTCACTTCTTCCAGCTTACAAAGGCGTGAACACTCATCAACGTGTTTTAAACACAGGTGATCGTTTACATGGTTGTACCGTACACTTTGTAACGGCTGAACTGGATTCTGGTCAATCAATTGCCCAATCCGCTATTTCAGTTAAAGAACATGATACTGCCGCATCATTAGCAGATCGAGTACATACACTTGAGCACTTTATCTATCCACAAGTAGCAGAGTGGATATGTAACGGTCAACTTACATGGAAAAATGGCCAAGCTTATTTCCGTGATCAAGTTCTTAAACACCCTATTCGTTTTGCAAATTGGTAAAGCATTTTACTTAAAAGCAAAAATAAAAAAAGGACATGCTAGCATGTCCTTTTTTTATAAGTTTAAAAATTAATTTGGCTGAGTATGAATCAATTTCTTTATAGAGTTCACTGTATCAATAGGATGTTCTAGAGGGAACATATGTCCCCCTTCAACCACAGTAAACGGAATTCCCATTTTTCGCTTTGCCATTTGAGGAAAGCCTCTTTTTAAGAAAGCACTTTCTTTCCCCACAACCAAATGCACAGGCATCTTAGGTTTTGGCATAGGTAGCCACCACCAAGAAGGATTTTTCCGGAAAATTGCAACTTCATCTTCACGAGAAATAGTTAAAGTAACTCCACCGCGGACCGAGTCTTCTTTTAAAGCATAGTCAATGTAAGCTTGAAAACAATCTTCATCAAAATCTTTATAGAAACCTTTAGGACGCAGTAATGAGGCAGCCTGCTCTCTCGATTCCCAATGTTCACGACGACGTGCAGACAAGCCCGCTGGTGTCATCGCATCAACCAATTTAGGACGAAATAATTTTGCCATATGAAAAGCAAATGAATATCTTCCTAAAATAAGAGGTGGGTCTAACATAATCACTTGAGAAAAGAGTTCAGGACGCTGAAAAGATGCCATCAAAGTTAAAACTGAACCAAGAGAATGTCCAAGTCCAATGACTTTACGTCCTTTAGCCTGCCGCACAATACTATCAATCACCTGATCAACCAAAGAAGGCCAATGGTTAGTCACAGGATAACGTTTATCAGGACCAATCAAGGGAACATAAATAATGTCATATTCCCCTTTCAACTGATCAAACAGTTTTTGATACACTTTTGAGGGTACGCCATTCGCATGAGCAAAGTGTATAACTGGTTTCATTGACATACCGCTATCCTAAAACAGATTTTATTGTAATTTTGCGCTTTGACGAGTCTGCACTTCTTGAGCAATAGATCCACTTACCCCTTGCCCTATCTGTGCACCCATACGACCTAAAATTGATTGTAATGGGTTACGCTCAATTGTGTAGTCAACTTTATTATCAAGGTTTAGTTCACGCATCAAGCTCGTAATGTTACCTGAACGGTCAGCAACACCTAACTGGATTGCTTGGTCACCAGTCCAGAACAAACCAGAAAAAATAGCTGGATCATTCGATTTCAAACGCTTTCCACGTCCTTCTTTAACTGCGGTAATAAAGTGAGTATGAACATTATCAAGAACAGATTGAATGTGCTGCTTTTGTGCAGGATCAATCGGTTTTGTCATACTTAAAATGTCTTTATTCGTTCCTGCTGTTAAAGTGCGATCTTCGATACCAAGTTTCTGAGCTAAACCAGTAATCCCATAGTTAGGCATGATGACACCAATTGAGCCCACTAAACTCGATGGATTGACAATAATTTCATCTGCAGCAGAAGCAATATAGTACGCACCCGATGCACCCATATCACCAATAACGGCGTAAACCTTCTTATCAGGATGCTGTTTTTTCAAATAACGAATTTCCTGCCAGATTTCATCAGACTGAACTGGAGAACCGCCAGGTGAGTTAATATTAAGTGCAACAGCTTTACTATTTGATGCCTCAAAAGCACGCTTAAGCGCTTTATTGGTATCTTCACTATTCACAGATTGATTGCTTGAAGCATCAATAGTTCCAATAATATCCACAACTGCCAGATGAGCACTGCTGCTACTTACAGCAGATCCTTCTTTACTGGTTGAGCAGCCCTTACCCATGAGTACAATAATGAATAACAAATAAATAAAAGTTAATGTTTTAAAGAAGATACCCCAACGGCGACTTCGACGCTGTTCCTCTACAGAGGCAAGTACAGCCTTCTCGAGAATTTGCCATTCTGGTCCATTTTGTTTAGGGATTATAGGTTCATTTTGTGGTTTTGGCGGCCAATCGGACATAAAATTCTAATCCAAATTAATCTAAAATGATGTCATTATATACGTTGATTTGATAAAAACTGTCTAAATAATATGATTTCATTTATAATAATTTTATCTTTTTTTAATTATTGCTTCCTTTTCCCGCGATAGATGACCAAATTAGATATAAAAAGCATGAACTATTTCCTACTCAAAACTTTTAGCCGCCAGCCAATTAAATTTGGACGTTTTTTTGCTCGTATGTTGGCAGGGTTAATCAATACTTTAAAAATTACTAAAACATCAAAAAGTATAGAACTAAACCTACAAATCGCCCTTCCACATTTAACGCCACAACAGCGAATAGAGATTACGCAACAAGCTATTCGTAATGAAATCACCTCATACTTTGAATTTTTAAGTATTTGGGGTTCATCAAATAGTAAGAATATCGAAAGAATTCATCATGTTGAAGGTGAACATTACTATCACGAAGCGCTTGCAGCAAAAAAAGGGCTTGTTATGATCATCCCACATTTTGGCACATGGGAAATCATGAATGCCTGGTGTTCACAGTTCACTTCAATGACAATTTTATACAAGCCTGTAAAAAATGTAGATGCAGACCGTTTTGTTCGAGAAGCACGTAGTCGTGAGCAAGCCAATTTGGTCCCTACCGATGAAACTGGTGTAAGACAAATTTTTAAAGCTTTAAAACAAGGTGAAACCACCGTAATTTTACCTGACCATACGCCAAATGTTGGTGGTGATATGATCAATTATTTTGGCGTTCCACTTGCCTCAAGTAATTTAAGTGCCAAGCTCATCCAAAAAACTAAAGCAAAAGCTTTATTTCTTTACGCGATTCGTAACGAAAATGATGGCTTTACGATGCACATTGAACCTATGGATGAGAAGATCTACGAAGGTAGTGCGGATGATGGAACTTATGTCATTCATCAGGCTATTGAACAACTCATCCAGCGTTATCCAGAACACTATCACTGGAGCTATAAACGTTTTAAGGCAAATCCTGCTTTAGATAATATTTACAATATTGATCCAAATGAAGCACTTCAAATTGTAGATAGACTTAAAGCCGAAGCTTCACAAAGTTCTGTGAAGCCAAGTCCGCTCAAAACGTCGAGTGTATAAAACCATTTGATGATTACGAGATACAAAACTTAATGTTCCTTGCTCAATTGTACTTTTAAAAGGAATATTAAGTACTTGTATTCTCGCTATCACCTCTTTGCTTGGATGACCGTATCGGTTATTAAAACCGGCAGAAGCAACAACAAGCTTTGGCTTTAAGGTCGCTAAGAAGTCATAGGCAGAACTATGTTTACTACCATGATGGCCTAATACCAAAACATCTACTTTTAAATCAGGATATTCCTTTATTAGTTGATATTCTGCTTCCCATCCGGCATCCCCCATAATTAAATAGTTTTGATAACCTTTTATTTGTTTTAAGTGGATATAAACAACACAAGAATATTGATTTTGATTTGAAGAAGCTAAAGTTAAATCATTTTCTTTAGGCCAAAGTATCTCAATATCTAACTGTGGATATTGCCATTTTTGCCCTTGATGACAATAAGTAAATGGTTCTTTAACCTGCTCTTTCCACAACTCATTCGATATGACTTGTTTGATAGGAAAAGCCTGAGCGATAAAAGGAAATGCACCACTATGATCTTGGTCAAGATGAGATAACACGACATGATCTAATTGTTTAACACCTTTCTGTCTTAAATATGGGATCACTACATTTTGACCAATACTAAAAGCCTTCTCATCATAAGAACCGCCAGTATCAATTAACCATGTCTGCTCTGGATGCTGCAAAAAGATGGCTTGTCCCTGTCCCACATCTATAATATTTAATTGGATTTGCTGGGATAACTTATTTGGAATGATTAAGGGTAAACAACATATAAGACCCCAAGATTTCGGTAAAACACCACGTGGTAAAAATAAGATAATAATGACACAGCTAAGACACACCAAAGTAAGTGGTGTCAGGCTAAAACCTTGTAATGGTAAGGATAGTTTCTCTAAAAGACTAAAACATGTCAGCACTATACTGAGTAAAATATCATTAATCTGAAAGAGTGCATTTCCAAGTGAATTAAAAATAAGCCACACACAAGCAGCGAAAATATTTAAAGGAACAATAACTCCTCCTAACAGAGGAACAGCAATAATATTTGTGAGAGGTGCTACCCATGAAATTTGCTGAAAGAAAATCAACATTAGAGGACATAGGGCAATAAATATTTTGCCCTGAGATTCAATTAGGGTTTTAGTTAAAAGAATTATTCTAGATAGTAGACTCACTGAAGCAAGACTCGGAGTCTGTACTATGGTTTGATAAATGCGTAATAAAATAAAGCAAGAACCATAAGAGAGCCAAAAACCTGCCGATAAGACACTAAATGGATCGAAAAGCAAAAGTAGACTTGCGCTATAAACCAAGAGTGAAAATGGCTTAACAGGTAGTTTTATCCACAATAAAAAAACAAATAAAAATACTGAAAGTAAAGTTCTTAAGGCTGGGATTTCAAAGCCGACAAATGCGGTATACATCAAAACCCCAAAACATAACGGAATCATTGCCAATATTTGCTTGGGTTGCCACAAGTAAATCTGCGGATAATAACGTCGTACTAATTGATGTAATCCCCAAGACAACATGATTGCAAAAATAAGGACATGAGGCCCTGAAATGGCCAACAAATGAGAGACTCCTAACTGCTTAAATTGATTTTTAGTCTGTTCATTTAAAAGGCTTTCATCTCCTGTTAGAAGTGCTAATAACAGTCCTTTGTTCTGTAAGGGAGATTTTTTTAGCATTAATCTAAATTTTAGACGGAGTTTTTCTATATTTAATTGTTGTCTAGTAAAAAACTTTTGTTGCTGTTTTAAGTGACTTTGATAACCCAACCGATAAATTTCATCAGAGCTTAAAGGTTCAATATGCTGAACACTGAAACCTGACATTATATTTCGTTGAATGAACCATTGTTCCTGATCAAAAGCACCTGATACTGCGTAACTATGGGCAGGTCTGGTTTTACCCGAAATCCGATAGTAGTGGCCTAATTGTAATTTTGGACCCTCTATCAATGCCTTCTCATTTTCATTTTTTAAATATAATAGCCAATTGACTACATGGGATGACCGCCCTAGAACCTGAGCGAGTTGCTGTGTCTTATTATCTTTTTCTTCACTTATTCGATCTATATACACAACAATGTTTAAAGACTCAGGTTGCATCTCCCGTAGTTGTAGTCTTTCATTTAAAGCATGCTGAGCATATTGATGACCTATAACAAAAAGGCTTAGACCACAAACTAAACAGTAAACTGCTTTTAATATAGGTCGATTTACAACGATATACTGCTTAAAAATATAAAAAATAAAGCTGATAAAGAGGAGAACTTTACCAGCCCAACCATATTGCGTTATTAGGGGAAGATCTATTCCCATAAATGCAATACCTACAACCCACCCCACTAAAATAAGCTTTAACATTTAAAATCATATCGTTATCTTTTTAGGGGCAAAATTAAAGCCCAACTGAGTGGGCTTTAACAATGTGATTTAATGACAATTTTTTAAGAACCACTCACCCAAAGACCATCTTCCATATGCAAGATTGAATCTGCTGCCTGAGCCAACTGCTCATCATGAGTCACAATGAGCATGGCCATGTTGAGTTCTTTCTTAAGATCAGTCAGTAATTCAAAAATGCCTAAAGCTGTTTTACGATCTAGGTTTCCTGTTGGTTCATCAGCCAAAACAACCGCAGGTTGAGTGACCAAAGCACGAGCCAAAGCGACACGTTGGCGCTCACCGCCTGAAAGCTCACCTGGCTGATGATCCATACGATGAGATAAACCCACTCGATCTAGTAAATATTCAGCTTGTGCTTTTACCGATTTGTATTGGCTATCTGGGCGAAGCATAAGAGGCATTGCCACATTTTCAAGCGCAGTAAACTCAGGTAACAAATGGTGAAATTGATAAACAAAACCGAGGTATTTGTTACGTTGAAAACCACGCTCGGCTTCACCTAAATTATCAAAACGCTGACCATTTAAAAATACTTGTCCTTGCGTTGGTTGCTCTAGACCGCCTAGCGCATGAAGCAAAGTACTTTTACCTGAACCACTCGCACCAACAATCGAAACAAACTGCCCTGCTTCAACTTGTAAAGAAAGACCTTTAATGACTTCAACCTTAGATTTACCATCATCAAAATGTTTATAGATATCTTTCGCTTCTAAAACAATTTTACTCATAGCGCAGTGCCTCGGCAGGTTGAACTTTGGCAGCACGAAGCGCCGGATAGATAGTCGCCAAGAAGCTTAGAAGTAAAGACACAATCACAATAATCGTCACATCTTGCCATCTTAAATAAGAAGGTAGGTAATGCACAAAGTAAGCATCAAATAGATTTAGGCCCAAAACATTGTTAAACCATGAAATGATGTCACTAATAGTTAAAGCTAAAATTACACCTAAAACCGTACCTGCGACTGTACCAATCACACCAATCACGGTGCCTTGCACCATAAATATTTTAGTAATCATCGATGGTGACGCGCCTAATGTACGCAAAATGGCAATATCTGATTTTTTATCAGTAACAACCATCACTAAAGACGAAACGATATTAAATGCTGCAACCACAATGATAAGTACAAGTAACAAACCAACTAGTGTTTTTTCCATTTGAATGGCATTAAACAGATTGCCATGTGTATAGGTCCAGTTCGTCGCGTAGAAATTACTTGGTAAACTTTTTACCAAGTCATCCGCAACTTTTGGCGCGGCAAAAATATCATCTAGTTTTAAACGGACACCTTGAGCACCATCTGGTAAGCGTAATAGGGTTGACGCATCATAGAGAGCGATATAACCCACCATAGAGTCGACTTCAGCACCTACACTAAAAATACCAACCACTTTAAAACGCTTGAAACGAGGCACTACACCCGCTGGAGATGGCGTCGCTTCAGGTAAAACCAATGTCACGCTGTCATTTAGACGTAAGCCTAATGAATCGGCCATATCTTTACCAAGGACAATACCAAACTCACCCTTTTTAAGTGAATCTAAGCTACCAGCAACAATATGATTTTGAATAATAGAAACATTCTTTTCATATTTTGGGTCAATACCCGTCACCATAATACCAGCGACTTGCCCTTGCGCGGTTAACATACCTTGCAATTGGGTAAAAGGTGCAACCCCAGTTACATGTGGATGATGTTCAACTCGTTTTACCAGTTCAGGCCAATCCGTGAGGATTTGTGTAGATGAAACTGTTGCTTGTGGAACCATTCCCAAAACACGGTTTTTTAGTTCTCGATCGAAACCGTTCATCACAGAAAGTACCGTAATCAGCACAGCGACACCTAGTGTCAAACCGATCATCGAAACCAATGCAATAAAAGAAATAAAATGATTACTGCGTCTTGCGCGAGTATATCTCAACCCTATATACAGTGAGATTGGTTTAAACATACCTTCTAAATCCAAGGTGATTGATGGGAAATAGGAGATGCTCATGTCAAATCGCATCCACATCTACTATTTGGCCATATCGTTAGATGCTGTATTAAGGTTTAAAAATCAGTAAGTTCTGATCTTTCCTTAACAATCCTAATATTATATTGCTGCGCTATTTTCTACTACTTAAGTTGGGAGATCAATTTGATCATGCATTTCGCTACGAATTAGAACAATTTAATGAATAAGCTCAACAAATTACCCAAATCTTCTCCTATTTAGGCTTAATATGTCGGACAAAATTTCGATTTGCCTGAATGTCTTTATAGAAATATAAAAATAGTCCAAACAGGATAATTAAAGCACCTACAAAAACCATAATCGAAAGTTGTTCATGATTTAAAGCAGCTCCAATCATCATGGCTAACATTGGCGTAATAACTGTCGTTAAAGATAAAGTCGTTGCCTGAATATTTTGTATAAGCTTGAAATAACAAAACATGGCGACTAATGAAGCCATCAGTACCGTATAAATTAAGGCAAATAAAGATTTGGCCTCTGGTAAATGTGTTGGTGCATATTGCCAAATAAATGGAATAAGACAACTTGCCAAAATCGAAGAAACTAAAATAGAGCCCGTTGCCTGAGCCATAGGCTGAATTTGTGCATTAACTTTCTTAACCCAAAAAATTGAGAAAGAATAGACAAAAACACTGATCAGCATGAGAACAATGCCAAACGGATGCACATGCTGATTCGATCCATTCAAGCAAATAATCGCTAAACCACTTACGGCAATAGCCATACCTAACCATTGCAACTTATAAAGTTGCTGACCGAATGCAAAACGACCGATTAGTCCAGCCATAATGGGAGCTAAACCAAACATAAGCGCAATCATGCCTGAACTTAAATATTGGGTAGCGGCATATGTGAAAATTTGAGAACCAATTAAGCTAAAAGATCCGGCAACGTAACTATGAATAGCTTGTCGATGAGTTGGAAAAGGCGTTTTTAAAATCAGCAATATGATTACTGCCAAAGGCAATGCAATAAAAAAGCGTAACAACAATGCCCACATAAGATGTAAATCGGACACACTCCAAACAATGGCTAATGGAGTTGTTGCCCATATAAACACTAACAAGGCATAGGTTAAAGCCAAATTGGTTTGCGATGGCATGCGATGCTCACTTAGCTGTTTTACGTTTTTGCTTTAAAATTGTTTGATCTAATGCACTCGAAAATTCACGCTTATCCCGTTCGGAAATAGGTGGCGGTCCGCCAGTTTGCACACCCGCGCCACGAAGCGTATCCATGAAATCACGTAGATGTAACCGCGCTTTAACATTAGCGGTTGTATAAACCTCACCTCGAGGGTGAATAGCAACGCCACCCTTTTCAATTACTTGAGCTGCTAGTGGAATATCTTGCGTAATGACAATGTCATTTTCAATCATACGATCAACTATTTCTTTGTCGGCCTGATCTGCACCACTTAAAACCTGTATTGACTTGATACGAACAGAAGGCGTAATCCCAACATTTTGATTAGCAACAAAGATGACTTCTAATTGATAACGATCTGATGCGCGCAAAATCACTTCACGTAATATTCTTGGTAAAGCATCTGCATCTACCCATAGCTTAAATGGCAGCAAGTTATTCTCTATTTCCATTAAAAATATAAGTCTAACAGATGCTTTTCTAAGGTGAATAGTAATAAACATTAAACTTATTTTTAATTTAGTGTTTAAGTTTTTTAAGAGCCAGATCTACCTTTTATTTTATAATTAGCAGCAATATCTATCTTTCAATGACTAAATATGTGCTTTTACAAGAGAATTTACATATGGTGACTTGAAAAATAGCAAACACCCTCGATTTAATATAACAAGTAATGTGAACCCAACAGCATCATGCTTATGAAAAATCAAAACAGTCCAGAAGTTATTAAAGTAAATGACCAAAATTTTGGTAGTCATGGCGAACATTGGAATCTATTGACGTCCCATCCCGAAACAGATGTACCAAAATGGTTAGGACTAGCACTTGATGCACCCGTAATGCCAATGGGCTTATGTGAACATGAAGAAGAGATGGATCAATCTTTTTGGTTGATTCAAGGCCCACAAAACCAAAAAGTTACAATCAACCAGATTATTGCGGTTGAAAATCAGAAACCTCGCGCACTCAAAACAGCCTTTCCAAGTTTTGAAAGTCCATATCAATATAATGCGAAAATTGAACGTATCATTACTTGTGACTCTGCGACACAAGCTGTTTTAAGTTTAAAACTAAATAAAGATACAACGGTTTATGCATTTGATAATTTATTTAGCGTTAACTCATGTCAATATGACAAAACCCAAGACTATCAAGTTCAATTTAATGCATGGGCTTATGAATTAGAACCTGTTCCAGCAGGTGAAAAAATTGTTGTTGATGACCCCGCATCAATTAAACATCACCGTGCATTAAATGCAATTTTAACTGAACATAATGGTATTGCTCCTGAAAATTTACAGGAGCTCATTAATGAATGGCAACCAAAAACTCCAGAAGATCAAGAACCTGTAACCGTTGATTTTTCTAAAATGGTTGCTTATTTATATGGTGAAACTCTTGGTCAAGAAGATGAAGCATGGTTCCAAGGTAATATCGTTGGTAAAACTTCTATGACATTTATGGGGGCAGAATATACCCTTTATGATGTTACTTTGGTTTTAGAAGATGATCTTCCTGCCATA
>Ga0207655_1003931_pt1 | contig 10773 bp, 10 predicted proteins | sample KBSM44metaG_FD_184398 | JGI IMG/M metagenome (GOLD analysis project Ga0207655, IMG submission 184398) | Miscanthus rhizosphere microbial communities from Kellogg Biological Station, Michigan, USA - KBS M4-4 metaG (SPAdes) (version 2) | ecosystem: Host-associated > Plants > Roots > Rhizosphere >... | reverse complement strand
GCCCTTGAACTGCAACAGGCTGTTCAACAGGTTGGGCACATCGCCCAGGTTGCTGAAGAAGTTACTGACCCCGGTGCGCAGGAAACTTGGCGTGACGTATTTGTAGCCATTGACCACCGGCAGGAACACCCACTCGTCGAAACGGTAGTTGAAGTGGTAGACGCGGCGGTTCCAGGATTCCAGCGGATCATAGACGTTGAGGGCGTTGAGCGACGAGCGCTCGAACTCCTGCTGGTCCAGGCCCGGGTTGAATTTCAGCGACTTCAGGGGCTCGGTGAAGCCATCCGGGCTTTCCACGCGCTTGACGGGTGCGGCCTGGGACACGATGGGTGCCTCGGCGGCTTGAACAGCGCCTGCGCAGAGCAGTGCGGCAGTCAGCAAAAGATGTTTAGCCACGGAAGAACTCCAGCATGGCGTCGCTGTTGACGCGATAGTTCATGTTGCCGCAATGACCGCCATACGGGTAAACGGTCAGGCGATCGCCAAAGGTCTTGCGCAGGAAACCCAGGTCGCCCGGGCCAAGGATCACGTCGTCGGCGTTGTGCATGACGGCGATCTTCTTGCTGCCGGCCAGGTAATCCTTGAGCGCATACAGGCTCACCTGGTCGACCAGTTGCAGCAGGCTGCCACCGTCGGTGCGGGCGCGCCACATCGGGATCACCTGTTCGGTCACGTAGCAGTCGAAGTCACACTGCAAGGCGCGCTTGAGGAACGGCGACAGGCTGGTGCCCTCGCTGATCGGCGTCTTGGGCGGGGTGATCAGGCCACGGCGGTTGATCAGGTCAGAGGTGAACGCGATGTCGGCTGCCGAGAAACGGAACGAGGTGCCGATCAGCATCGCCATCTGTTCGTTGGACAGGTGCTGCTTGGACTGCTGGAAGTCGTAGAGCAGCGCGTCGTTGAGGTCGATGTAGCCTTTCTCGCGGAAGTAGCGGGTCAGCTTCTGCAGCACCAGTTCATAGAAGGTGGTGCTGTTGGTGATGCCTTTCACCTCGGTCTGCACCAGTTTGTCCAGGTTGGTGATCGAGGTGTAGAGGTTCACCGGCGGGTTGATCAGCAGCACTTTCTTGAAGTTGAAACTGCGCCGGGTCTCGTCCAGTTTGCTGACGAAGGCTGCGTCCAGCGCGCCGAGGCTGTAGCCGGTCAGGTAATACTCGGTGACTTGCAGCTTGCTCTGCTGGGCGCGCACGGCCTGCATGACCCGGTACAGGTCTTCGGCGTCTTCGCTGGTGACGCCGGGGGTGGCGAAACGCGAGGCGGCGCTCATGAAGTCGTAGCTGGTCGGCGACGAAAGCTGTACGACGTTATACCCGGCTCCGTAATACAGGCGCTTGAGGTATTCGTTGAGTGTGCTGTTGTACGGTGCGCCGGTGCCCGCGATCAGGAAGATCAGCGGCGCCGGCTTGTCCTGCTTGGCCAGGCGATAGCGCAGTTTCTTCACTGCCCAGAAGTTGTCCGGCAGGGTGAACTCGCGGTCCGGGCGCAAGGTAAGGCTGTAGTCGTCCTGGTCGATATCGGCGTCTTCAGGCACTTTCGCACGCAGATCGGGAGGCGTGGTGGCGATGGTCGCTTCAAACGGGTTGGTCAGAGGGAAGCCATAGCTGGACGGATCGACGTCGACCGCCATCACGGACGCACTCAAGAACAGGCCGCCAGACAGGGCGGCGAGGCGTAAAAAACGAAGCATGACTGAATCCCTTGGGAAGAAGTGCTGTTGAGATACGCAGGCTATGACCCGGGTACGGGGCGAAAAGTGCCGTAGTGGCATTTTGCACCGTATTTGAGTCATCCCCGTACAGACCCTAGGCGACAATACAGGTTCCAGCACCTTTGGCGTGTCAGCTTGTGCTTTTTATGTGAGGCAGATGCCGTTCGCTGTCTGCTACGGATATGCTGAGCGTCGTTTTTTTGCCCTTGGGGTGTGTTGTGTCCCGTCGTCTGCCGCAGATATTGCTGTTACTCGCCCTGGCGCTCTGGCTGGCTGCCAGCTATGGCGTGCGCTATGGCCTGATGGAGGATGTGCGTTGGGTGGGGGCCTGTTCCGACGAGGCCGTTGCGCACTGGCAATGTTCGGTGCGCTCGAACCTGGGGCTGTTGATTCACTTCGGTGTGCTGGGCTGGGGCGCTTTGATTGCGTCAGTGCTCGGGTTTGCCGTGCCGAACCGTGTTGGCCGCTACCTTGCCTGGGTGGGGTTGCTGCTGGGGATGCTGGCGCTGGTGCTGTACTCGGCGAGCCTTGCGGTGTTTGCCGTAGTCATCGCCGGGCTCAGGCTAGTCCGCAGTCACCGCGGTCCGTAGCAGCACGGCTTGCCGGCGGGGGCGTCGTGTCAGCCAATGCATCTTTGAATGATCCACCGCTCCCGCCGGCAAGCCGTGCTGCTACGGGTAGGGTGTGTTTGAGGACTGCAGACAGCATAAAGGGGAGCCGAGGCTCCCCTTTAAATCGTTGCACGTGCTCTTTTCTTATTGTTTTAGGGCGGTCTGTTGTTGTTTTTGGCAACCGGTCCCTTCACAGCGTTTTGGTGGTCCCCATCCGGGACACAAGAGCAAACGTATTTTTTTGAGCGCTTATCTGCTTTGGTCCACTTCGCTATCGCGACAGACCCAACCCGTTCGGACGCTACCTTGAGGTAGTTTTATTGTTCTCTGTAGGGTGGTGAGGCCGAAGCCCCTGCAAAGCACATCTACTCCAAAAAAATCAGTTGGCTGCGTCTCTGTACCGTTGTTCTTGTTATGTCAGAGCCGATTCATCTTATTTTTATTGGGTTTTCACATTTTGTTCTTGTTATGCAGGAGATATAGCAGGTGCCGTGCCAACTTTTTAAAATCCTTTAAAATCAATGGCTTATGTATTTCGCTGATTTATCGGCTGCTCCGGCGTCAGCTATTCTGTTTCCGTGTTACCCGGATTCTGTTCTGCAATCCCCTCAGCGGTAACACAATGTGTTCCGCACGCTGCGCCACAGCGCCAGGGTCATCAAAGCGCAGGCCAGGGCCCATCCCAGCGCCTGCGGATTGCTCAAGCCCTCACGCAGCAGTTGCGGGACGATCCCCGCGCCGACGATAAACGCCAGCAGCGCCGTCTCACGCGGCGACACCCTCACGGGCCTGAACAAATAGAAGAGGGCGGGCAGCCAAAGGGTTGCCGTGGGAAAACTGCGGTAACGAGGATCGAACACCATCGCCAGCATCATTACTGCCGCCGCGAACCCAGCCGCGCCCAGCCACCAGAAAGCCCTGGCATCCAGCCAATTGAATGCCCGCCCGCGCCAGCCGGTTCTGGCCGACAGGGTCAAGGCGGCGTGGGCCAGCACCAGCAGATTTAACGCCACCAGTGCCAGCGCCCACAGGTACTCCCCGGTAAAACGGCTGGTGACCCGCGCCAGTTCGCCCCAAGTACCGATGCAACAGCCGCCGAACACCGCCAGCAATGGCAGGATCAGCGCCTGGCGCGGCTGGGTCACCCGTCCGGCCAGCGCCAGCGCGATCAGGGCAATCCCCCCGCTGACGGCCAGCCATACCGGCCACAGTGGCAGGTTCGACACGGGGCCGGCCAATACGCCTTTCTCCTGGCGATCAGCATCGAACAGTCCCCAGTAACCCCCGACCGCACCTTCAGCCCCGCGTTTCCACGGCTGGTCGAAGGCTTCGATCAGGTTGTAGTGCCAGCCGTTGTGCTCGGCCATGGCGACAAAACTGCGAATGAACCTCGCCTCATTGACCCGGCTCGGCAGCGCGGTTTCCCGCTGCCGGCCTTCGCTGGGCCAGCCGGTTTCACCGATCAGGATGTCTTTGGGGGCGAACTTCTCGCCGAAGGTCTGACGGATCTGCGCCACGTGAGCCAACGCATCGTCGATGCCCCTGGGGTCGTCTTCCCAGTAGGGCAGCAGGTGGATGGTCAGGAAATCCACGGCGGGCGCGATGTCCGGGTATTGCAGCCAGTACTCCCAGACATCGGCGTAGGTCACCGGTTGTCTGACCTGGGCCTTGACCCGGCCGATCAGCTTCGCCAGTTGCGCGCCGGTCACTTCCTTGCGTAACAGGGTTTCGTTACCGACGATCACAGCGGTGACAACATCGGGGTAGGCGTTGGCCTCCTTGATCAGCGCCTTGATCTCCTTGTCAGTGTCCGCCGCACTGGCGCTGACCCAGGCGCCGAGCATCACCTTCAGCCCGTGTTTGCGCGCAAGTTCCGGGATCGCCTCCAGGCCCGTCATTGAATAGGTGCGGATGCATTCAAAGCGCGTAGCCAGCAAGGCAAGGTCTGCGTCCATGCGTTCGGGGCGCGGCTTGAAGGGCTGGTCGAACGGAGATTGATCCTTGTCGAACGGCGTGTAGGAGGCGCATTGCAGCTTGTGCGTGGGCGTCGCGGCGTCAGGCAGAACCACAGGTTTCCCCAGGCCGTACCAATAACCGCACAGGGCAAACAGAGCAATCAGACAGGAGCAAAGGTAAAGGACGACAGGCGAGCGGGAAGTGGCGGGCATGATCGGGCCAAAAGAGGGCAGACGGCCCGCAGCATATCACCGGCAACCGCTGTCCCGCAGGAGCGCGCTTGCCCGCGATTGCGTGGTGTCAGACGCCAAACTTGTCGATGACGCACCGCAATCGCGGGCAAGCGCGCTCCTACGGTTCGGGGCTGGGCGCAGCATTTTCGTTAGCCATGCAATTTTCGGACGGACTGCGACTGCTTTTACGACCTGTTTGTCGTTGATGGCCCAGTGATGTCGTTTCCCGTTGCCTGAGTGTCGCTAAGAGGAAAGGCACAAGGTTGGTGGGGGTTGATGATCGTTTCGTCAACGCAGCGAGTGCGGCTGCGCAGGCAAGTGGTTAAAGCGTGAAGGCCGGGCGATGCGCCAAATGTGGGCGAGCGTCGAAGGCCAAAAAAAACGTTAACGAAATCCGACGACCGTCGGGTTCAGACTACCGGGGAAGTACAGATGAAGATGCGAAAAATCCTGGGTGCCGGTGCCGCTCTGGCACTTGCCATCAGTTCCACGCTGGCCCTTGCCGACACCAAACCTGAGCTGAGCATCGGCTACGTGGATGGCTGGTCCGACAGTGTTGCGACCACCAACGTGGCCGCCGAAGTGATTCAGCAGAAATTTGGCTATCCCGTGAAACTGCAGGCAGTCGCTGCCGGGATCATGTGGCAGGGCGTTGCTACCGGTAAACTGGACATGATGCTGTCGGCCTGGCTGCCAGTGACCCATGGCGAGTACTGGGCCAAGAACAAGGACAAGGTCACCGACTACGGCCCCAACTTCAAGGACGCCAAGATCGGCCTGATCGTGCCTGAGTACGTGAAAGCCAACTCGGTCGCCGACCTGAAGACCGACGAGTCCTTCAAGAAGAAAATCGTCGGCATCGACGCAGGTTCCGGCGTGATGATCAAGACCGACCAGGCGATCAAGGACTACGGCCTCGACGGCTACAAGCTGCAGGCCAGTTCCGGTGCCGGCATGATTGCCGAACTGACCCGTGCCGAGAACAAGAAAGAGTCCATCGCAGTGACCGGCTGGGTGCCGCACTGGATGTTCGCCAAGTGGAAACTCAAGTTCCTGGAAGATCCAAAGGGCGTGTACGGCGCGGCTGAAACCGTGGACAACATCGGCAGCCTGGACCTGGCCAAGAAAGCCCCGGACGTTGCCGACTTCCTGAAGAAATTCCAGTGGTCGAGCAAGGACGAGATCGGCGAAGTCATGCTGGCGATCCAGGACGGCGCCAAGCCTGAGCAGGCGGCCAAGGACTGGGTGGCCAAGCACCCTGAGCGCGTCAAGGAATGGACCGGCAAGTAATCCTGCCATAAAAGATTCATGTTCATCGAAACCGCCCGGCGAGCCCTCGCCGGGCGGTTTTTTATTTGCGCCTGCAACTGTAGGAGCGCGCTTGCCCGCGATTACGATCTGTCTGTGACATCACTGTCGGCTGACACACCGCCGTCGCGGGCAAGCGCGCTCCTACAGGTGTCTGTTTCGCCAAAGTTGCCTCTTCTTTTTCCTGCGACGAGCAAGTTTGCGCGCACGGATGTAACAACTAATGTCGTTCTAATACTAAGGTCGTCTGGAGTACGGCCCAGAGCGGGCTAAAGTTGAATACGTGACATCCATCTGTGCTGCGAGGACAAAAACAATGAACGACAGCATTTACCTCTCGATTCAGAACAGCCCGCGTTTCAAGGAGCTGGTCTCGAAAAGGGAACGATTCGCCTGGATTCTCTCGGCGATCATGCTTGGGCTCTATGCCGCATTCATCCTTCTGATTGCGTACGGGCCTCAGATTCTGGGCGCCAAACTCAGCGCCACATCATCCATCACCTGGGGAATGCCGATCGGAGTCGGGTTGATCGTCTCTGCGTTCGTGCTGACAGCCATCTACGTGCGCCGCGCAAACGGCGAGTTCGATGAGTTGAACAACGCGATCCTGAAGGAGGCACAACAATGAGCCGGCGCCTGTTAGCAGCTCTGGGCCTTGCCGCTTTCGCACCGACACTCATGGCGGCGGACGCCCTGACCGGCGCCGTGCAGAAGCAACCCCTGAACATCGCCGCGATCATCATGTTCGTGGCCTTTGTAGCCTTCACCCTCTGCATTACGTACTGGGCGGCGAAAAAGAACAAAACGGCAGCTGATTATTACTCGGCGGGCGGCAAGATCACCGGTTTCCAGAACGGTCTGGCAATCGCCGGGGACTACATGTCGGCGGCGTCCTTCCTGGGTATTTCCGCACTGGTGTACGCGTCCGGCTACGACGGCCTGATCTACTCGATCGGTTTTCTGGTCGGCTGGCCGATCATTCTGTTCCTGATCGCCGAACGCCTGCGCAACCTTGGCAAATACACCTTCGCTGACGTGGCGTCCTACCGCCTCAAGCAGAAGGAAATCCGTACCCTGTCCGCCTGCGGTTCGCTGGTGGTCGTGGCGTTCTACCTGATCGCGCAGATGGTCGGCGCGGGCAAGCTGATCCAGCTGCTGTTCGGCCTGGACTACAGCGTGGCGGTGGTGCTGGTCGGTATCCTGATGTGCCTGTACGTGCTGTTCGGCGGCATGCTGGCCACCACCTGGGTGCAGATCATCAAGGCGGTGCTGTTGCTGTCTGGCGCATCGTTCATGGCGCTGATGGTGATGAAGCACGTCAACTTCGACTTCAACGTGCTGTTCTCCGAAGCCACCAAGGTTCACCCCAAAGGCGAGGCGATCATGAGCCCGGGCGGTCTGGTCAAAGATCCGATCTCCGCGTTCTCGCTGGGTCTGGCACTGATGTTCGGTACCGCTGGCCTGCCACACATCCTGATGCGCTTCTTCACCGTCAGCGATGCCAAGGAAGCCCGTAAATCGGTTCTGTACGCGACCGGCTTCATCGGCTACTTCTACATCCTGACCTTCATCATCGGTTTCGGCGCGATCCTTCTGGTCAGCACCAACCCGGCGTTCAAGGATGCAGCAGGCGCGCTGATCGGCGGCAACAATATGGCGGCGGTGCACCTGGCCGATGCCGTGGGTGGCAGCCTGTTCCTGGGTTTCATCTCGGCGGTGGCGTTCGCGACCATCCTGGCAGTGGTTGCCGGCCTGACACTGGCTGGTGCCTCGGCGGTGTCCCATGACCTGTATGCCAGCGTGATCAAGGCGGGCAAGGCCAACGAGAAGGATGAAATCCGCGTCTCGAAATACACGACTGTTGCGCTGGCCATCGTGGCGATCCTGCTGGGTATTGCCTTCGAAAGCCAGAACATCGCGTTCATGGTCGGCCTGGCATTCTCCATCGCGGCCAGCTGCAACTTCCCTGTGCTGCTGCTCTCGATGTACTGGAAAAACCTGACCACCCGTGGCGCCATGATCGGCGGCTGGATGGGCCTGATCAGCGCGGTCGTGCTGATGATTCTCGGCCCGACCATCTGGGTGCAGATCCTGCACCACGAGAAGGCGATATTCCCGTACGAGTACCCGGCGTTCTTCTCGATCATCATCGCGTTCGTGGGCATCTGGTTCTTCTCGGTGACCGACAAGTCCAAGGCGGCCGAAGGCGAGCGTGAACTGTTCTATCCACAGTTCGTGCGTTCGCAGACCGGCCTGGGTGCCAGCGGTGCGGTGTCGCACTGATTCGCACTGATGTTTGAGTAAAACCCGCTAAAACAAAACGCCCCGATCATTCGGGGCGTTTTTGTTTTGTAGCGCCTGGTCACGTAGCAGCACGGCTTGCCGGCGGGGGCGTACTTGAGGCCGCTCCCGCCGGCAAGCCGTGCTGCTACGGGATATCAACCCGTGTCATATCCTGCCGAGCAGGACCAATATCAGCAGGATGACCAGAATCGTACCGATGATGCCCGATGGCCCGTAACCCCAGCTTCTGGAGTGCGGGAATACGGGAAGCCCCCCGACCAGCAGGAGGATCAGAATGATGATCAGGATCGTGCCTATGCCCATGATGAGTTCCTTTTCGTTTTTGTGAAGTGGTGTTTCATTCGGGTCGTTGCCCGGCGGGCAAAAAGGCGAACCGCTTGCAGATTCCGACCTGTGGGATGAGCAAAAGGTTCGACGAATCTGACGTAGCGGTTTGCCCGGCATATTCAGCGAGCTAATGAAGGCATTGTCTGACAATGCCGCTGTTTACACTGAGGTCACTTCCTCGGGAAACGACAAGGCACTGGCTATGCAAAATCGCATCATGATCACTGGCGCAGGATCGGGCCTGGGACGGGAAATCGCACTGCGCTGGGCCCGCGATGGCTGGCAACTGGCATTGTCCGACGTCAACGACGCCGGCCTTCAGGAAACCCTGAAGCTGGTTCGCGCAGCCGGTGGCGACGGTTTCGTTCAGCGCTGCGATGTTCGGGACTACAGCCAGCTCACCGCCTTCGCACAGGCCTGCGAGCAGAAGCTTGGGGGCATCGACGTCATCGTCAACAACGCGGGCGTGGCATCCGGCGGCTTCTTCGATGAGCTGTCGCTGGAGGACTGGGACTGGCAGATCGCGATCAACCTCATGGGCGTGGTCAAGGGCTGCAAGGCGTTCCTGCCACTGCTGGAAAAAAGCAAAGGCACCATCATCAATATCGCGTCCATGGCCGCCCTGATGCAGGGCCCGGCGATGAGTAACTACAACGTGGCCAAGGCCGGCGTGGTGGCGCTGTCCGAAAGCCTGCTGGTGGAGCTGCGCCAGCAGGAAATCGGTGTGCATGTGGTGTGCCCGTCGTTCTTCCAGACCAACCTGCTGGACTCCTTCCGCGGCCCGACGCCCGCCATGAAAGCCCAGGTCGGCAAGCTGCTGGAAAGCTCGCCGATCAGCGCCGCCGACATCGCCGAGTACATCCATGAACAGGTGCAAAAGGGCGAATTCATGATCCTGCCCCACGAGCAGGGCCGCATGGCCTGGCAGGTCAAGCAACAGAACCCGCAGGCCATCTACGACGAGATGACCCACATGGCCGAGCGGATGCGGGCCAAGGCGCGAGGCTGACCGTCTCGCACGATCCGGGCTGCATTTTCTGATAGGGTGGCGCGCATCTTTTCGCACACCCTTGAAGGCAACCCTCGTGCTCAACTACCTCTGGTTCTTCCTCGCCGCCCTGTTCGAAATCGCCGGCTGCTATGGCTTCTGGATGTGGCTGCGCCAGGGCAAGAGCGTGCTGTGGATCATTCCCGCGTTACTCAGCCTGACCCTGTTCGCCCTGCTGCTGACGCGCATCGAAGCGGCCTACGCAGGGCGTGCCTATGCCGCATATGGCGGGATCTACATCATTGCCTCGATTGCCTGGCTGGCGGTGATCGAGCGCGTGCGGCCACTGACTTCTGACTGGATCGGCGTGGCGTTGTGCGTCGTTGGCGCCACGATCATTCTGCTGGGCCCGCGCTGGTCGGTGTCTTGATCGTCCCGGCCTGAGAATGCCCCGGGAAAAATCCTGATTCTGGATGCGGACCTTTCGGCAAGGTTGTGACGCTTTTGGCCGCTTTGTAGGACGTGTCTGTCAGCCAGCGCCTTGCGGTGTTGAAGGGCATGACTGATTTGATCGCGGCGCATTGAAGCGCCAGGGCGGGCGCGTCAACCTGCTCCCTCGGTTACATCCAAGGGAGTAGGAAAAATGCTGGTACTGACGAGAGAAATAGGAGAAACCTTCTCCATCGGTGATGACATCACGGTGCAGATTCTGGGCATCACCGGCAATCAGGTGCGCCTGGGGATCGACGCCCCGCAACACGTGAAGATTCACCGCGCCGAGGTCTATAAACGGATCGCGGCACGGCTTGCGCTGATGGCAAACCAGTCGACGGGCGTCTAGACCCGAGTCCTCACGCCTTGCGGCACTTTTTCATTCGTCGAAATACTCTTTGGGCACTTCGTGCTTGAGCATCAACTGGCATTGCTGGCTGTCCAGATCGAAAAAGATCACCGCCTGACCTTTACTCAACGCATGCCGGACCCGCAGGACGCGGGTCTCAAGCGGTGTGTCGTCGCCATTGTCAGTGCCGTCGCGGGTCACGAAATCCTCGATCAGACGCGTCAGGGTGTCGGCTTCGAGTTGGTCGTGGGGGATCAGCATGGCAGTTCTCTGGGATGGCAAAAGGCAGATGGCGGGGATGCTAGCGTGGTTAACGGATGGCGGCTACAGGCCCGGCCGATGATTCGCACAAATCCCGTGAACACTCTGTTGGTGCTCAAGCTTAACTTCATAAGCACCTACAGCCGATGCGCCGGGATCACTCTGTGGGAGCGGGCTTGCCCGCGAATGCGTCAGACCTGACGCATCGAGGGGGGCTGACCCGCCGCCTTCGCGGG
>Ga0207655_1003928_pt1 | contig 10782 bp, 4 predicted proteins | sample KBSM44metaG_FD_184398 | JGI IMG/M metagenome (GOLD analysis project Ga0207655, IMG submission 184398) | Miscanthus rhizosphere microbial communities from Kellogg Biological Station, Michigan, USA - KBS M4-4 metaG (SPAdes) (version 2) | ecosystem: Host-associated > Plants > Roots > Rhizosphere >... | reverse complement strand
AGGCGAAAGCAATTCAAACGGCGATATATAATCGGTGGCACCGCGATAATCCTTGGGCTTGGCAACAGAAGCACCTCGCCTGGTATCTGAATCATTACATGGACCAGCACGCTGAACGTACACGCTACTACTATATGCTGACCATACGATTGCTCACCCTTCGACTAGGTAAGGGTTGGCAGTTCAATCAGAAAATCAATGACGGTTTTTTCGAAAATCGGCCGATCAAAGCCGAAAAACTCGGCCAATCGGTCGTTAGGATCTAGGATAAAAAGCTTGATTAGTAGATGCGCGAAGGTAATATAAGAAGGCAAAGCGCCACCTATCTTAAAAAGCTTTACGATTTTTATCGAATTTTTTTTAGCCCATAAAATTTTGTCACATCGCCCATTTAGTAAGAAATTCTAAAAAGGAAGAACAAATTGCCTAGGATTGACTACGAGAACCTGCTTCGAAATATTTCAATTGACGATGTAGCTGTCCGCCTAGGCATGACGCTAAAGAAAACCTCCGCGAAACAATATAAGTCTCTCTGCCCTTTCCATGATGACAAAACACCATCGCTCCTGATCGACGCAAATAGAGACAATGGCAGACAGCACTACTATTGCTTTTCATGTGGCGCGCGTGGAGATGCTATTGATCTAGTTAAACAGAAGTTTAATCTCAGCTTTAGAGATGCTGTCGAGTGGCTAGCTCCATCCCCTACATCATCTGGGCGCGGCCACAGCAAAATCACTGAAAGAAAATCGAATGCACCATCAATAAATCTCTCAGCATTGCAATTCGGGTATAACCTTTATCAGAAAGGGTCAAACCAGGCGGCATTAAACGCATGGATAATAGAGCGCAGCCTAGACCCTATAACAATAAAGCGAGCCGGCTTTGTTTATGCATCACGTAATTTTTTATCTAGATCCCTTGAAACAGAAAATGATCGCTCAGTCAGGCGTGAATACGCCGGCGACTTAGAAGATGCATTTCTAATTAGAAAAATTATTCCCGGCGTTTCAGCAGAAATGCACCTACCATTGAGTACTGGTAGCGAATCGGAAAATAGATACAGCGACTTCTTTATCGCTGATAGAATCATTTTCCCACTTCATGATGATCAAGGGCAGTTATTAGGACTAGCAGGAAGGGTCGCAGGGGCGACCAGCGCCTCCGTACCAAAATACCAATTTACAAGAGAGTTCCCCAAGGCAACAATTTTATACCGCGCCAATTTCGCTTTCAATTTAATTAAAAGCAAAGCAAAGAGCGGGAACAAAAATATTTATCTCTATTTATGCGAAGGCTTTCTAGATACTCTTCGTTTCGAAGCACTCGGCATACCCTCTGTCGCAGTGATGGGTAGCTCCATTAGTGAGCAACAGGTGAAGCTTCTACTATCACTTAGAGATACTCTACCAAAGGACACAACGCTCACGGTTGTCGTTAGTTTTGATAGGGATGAAGCAGGTTTACGTGGAGCATCCGATGCGTGTTTAAAATTTTTGAACGCGCCAATAGAGTGTGCTTTTTTGTGGCCGACAGCGTTACAAGTTAATAGTAACGGCCTCGAAAGCCCCCCTGCAAAGGATCCCAACGATTATCTAGAGCATTACTCTAGCGATTCCGCTCAGCAATTTTTATTAAACGCAACCTATCCGCCGGAAGTTGCGGTCCTTGCGTACGCCTTCGGCGTAACAGCCGAGGATATATTGAATAAGGATGAGTGGGAGCTTGCGCCTCGAACTCGCCGCTTCAGGGCCTTCAGCCAGGCTTTCATGCAGATCGAAAAAGCCGTTGGCTCGAAAGCTAAGGACCTCATTAAAACTTCATTTATAAAAATAGAACTATCAAAAAATATCGCTGCCACTCATGAATGGCTTGACTTTATAACCGACGCCACATCAGATAGATATAAATCATATTCAGAAAGTTTTCTCACCGATTCTGGAGCACGACTAAACCACTCTCGTATCCTCGCCTACATGGGATCGCGTCGGGGAGAGCTGCCATGCGATGAGCCTCGCTGGGAACGTTTAGATATTGCTGCAACCGTTTTTAACACATTACTAACAGACCGCCTGAGAAATAATCTTACTGATGGTGCTATTGGCTCTTACAACGCGGTATGGGTACCTAGGTCCTTTGGTGGATCAGATTTCCGCCTAAAGATCATGCCTCTCCCTGAAGACCTGATCGTTCAACAATACTTATTAAACGAAATTCTTACTGAGCGCTGGGACCACGAAGGTTTCACAGATTTACCATTCAGCCGAAGAATACCTGGGGTTCGTTACTACAGAGAAGATCGCCGTACCGTTACTACGGGTTTCGATAGAAGAGGTAATGGTAACGGAGAAGAACTTAGCTCACAGACTCTCAGCTTTGCCTATCAAATCGACATGGATGTACTGGAGGGCCGTCAGCCAGCGTCAGATCAAGGCATGTATAGACCTTATGCAGAGTGCTGGCGGGAGTTTATGACATCGCTAACACAACAAGCCACAGAAATTGGATACGTCTATTCAATAAGGCTAGATGTTAAGCGCTACTATGACCAACTTAGAAGGTACGTTGTTCGCGACCGACTGCTCCCACAATTGCAATCAGCCATTGCATCGGTCACTGATGACACCGCTGAATTTGCAACCCTGCTCAACTTTGGGGAGCAGAGACCAAGTGCCGCGACAAAAGCATCCTTAGTTCTTGATCGGCTGGACGAACATCTTTTTGGGGTAAATTACGCAAGACCAGACACAGGGTTCGACGACACTACAAATAAATTTATGGGCATCCCTCAAGGTCCCGTACTATCAGCCTGGATTGGCTCTATAGCACTTTTCCCCGTTGATGAGGAAGCATATCGCTTTATGACTAGGCTTAATGCTGATCATAGGCGTGTTGGCTACGCTCGATATGTTGATGACATCGTGCTGCTGGCGGATACTCCAGAAACTCTAGCAGAGATGAGAGAGGCTATCGACTTATGTGCACGTAAGCTGGAACTAACGCTCCTTGCGAAAGCAGATGAAATACCGGCGATGAGTGCTGAGGACTTTACATCTTATATTAATGAAGGAAGAGCCCTAGCGGCCTATGGACCTGCGTGGGAACCGCCCTTAGTTGGAGATGGTGAGTCAGGCTGGGATTTCTGGTCCGTTGCACCTGCAACGGATCGCCAATCCGCCTTGCAGTTGCTCCACAATGTAGAGTTGTATAAGGCGTCGAAGTCTACCCTTCTCAACACTGTTAGAACTGCATTCCAAGCGCCTGATCTACGAGCTTCAGAACTCCCCAAAGCAGCCCGGTTAATCTGGTACTCGATTGCGGTGGAGCACTTGGGATATCACGACTCCAGTGAGATGCTGTCTCAGTACATGGAGTCATGGGATGAATGCATACAAGGTGCCGCTTGGGCACTCCGGCCAGAGTTATATGGTTGGGAATCACCAATTTTGTTTGCACTCGAAGGGCTTGAGCATCTGATCGATAAACAGTCACGGGATATTGCTGAGCTTTCAGCTGAAGAAAATGTATTACGACGTCACCGTATAGCATGGCTTGCAGAACTCGTTTTGAGCGAAGAGTTTGACAGTTATGTGGCCAATTCCACGCTTGCTCCTCAGCATCAACTGAACGTTCGACTGGCACTCGTTCGTTGGAAAGCTATGCGGCTTGTCGGGAAAGCAACAGCATCCGCCGATCAACTGGATGTCGAGCGTTCCAGACTAGTACAAACTTGGCGACCATTCGAATGGATGCATAAGGCTGTGTCGTTGCTGACAGAGGCTGACCAGTCAGGGGTGGATCCTCTTACTCCACTAGTCGCACCAGCAGAAGTTCAAAAACGTAAGGGTATTATGTCTGGGCTCGCGGCAGACGTATTCATGGCTCTATTACCTAATAGTGACGATAAATCCGAGCCTTTGAATGAAGAGCAGCAAGCGTCTGCATTTAGTATCGCCCTGCAAACAATTGTAGCCATTGTTCCAAAAGAAAACCTTCCAGTTTGTTTGAGTCGAAGAAATCACCTTATATGGAACAAGCTGACGCCCTCCTCTCCAAATAGAATAATAATCCCACCATTACCCGGCATCAAAACTACTAGGCTTTTTTCTTGCGTAGGTGAAAGTGCGGACAATAGTGGATCTGCAGTAATACACGAGATCGAAGCGCTAGACTTTTCCGCAGTTGATAAACCACCCGTTTTCCTTGGTTCTGAAAGCGGTCGCCAGATCAAAGCTCTCAGTACGACTTGGTCATCCGAAATCATAGCTGATTCCCTAGTACGGATTAAAGCTGAGTTGGCAACAGAGGACTACTTTCTTTTACGTGAGCGCGCTTCAGCTGCGAACATTGACATTTCAGCAGACACACTCAAGCTAGCTGCTAAGCTATACAGAGCAGTTGTACAAATAATTACCACATACACTGAAACCAACGACAATAAAGAACTGGTCCCTGCATGGCCTTATATCGCAGCCGATTGCAACAATGAGTTTTACTACCTAATTACCAACGGCGTCTCTCGTGAAGAGCTTGGAAATAGGGCATTCATAAGGGATGGTGGTCGAGCTCTACGCACAACTGAAGTACCTATCTTTGAAGCCAACCTTTGGCGAGCAGGCGTGGCCATTTCTGATTATCTTGGTCTTTATGACGATCATACCAAGTTTAGTAGCGCCGACTCGGACATTACTCTTGATGCAGCCGCACTAACGAATCCGGCACGATATGTTCTACGGACGCAGCTTCGCAAGCTACGCGGTGCCTATGCCGATTCACAAATAAGCAAACGCCGAAGTGATGATGGATTGTTACCCGCGACGGTAGTTCGCGCGCTTCGTCTGTTGGAGACGTTTCCAGACCAAGCCGACAACTCACTAAATTCAATTTTCTATGTTCTGGCAGCTGAGGCAGAGTCAGCTGCTATGTATCTAGCATTTCGTGAGAGCTGGGAAAAAACTGACTCTGCCTCGTTCTTAGCGTCAGTGGCTGACAAAGTTCTAAACCGTCTACCTCTATCTATTGGCCAAGTACTTTCAACTAGAGATGACGGCGCTCGCGGTGTACGTCGTGACCTTGTTGGTCCGCTATGCTTTGCTAGACGACTGTTCTCTGTCTCTAAAGAGTCACCTATTAATGAGCTTCCAGCTTGGAAAGCGATGCGTTCGGGAGTAGTAAGTGCCGGCATTTATGTAGCGCTTGAGGGACTTATCGCTTCGTTGCGAAGCCATGGTTCGTTTGAAAGATATGAAAATTTTGATTTTCCAGAAGATTGGGGAATACCGTTAGCACCAAATAACGGCCTTAAGTATACCCAGGCTCCTAAAAACAGATCTCATTCACTAAACCGAACACCCTTGACTGAGCAGTGCCGAAGACTGGTTCAGCATCTCGGGCATCGCCTGCTTCATGACAACCTGGAATGTCTACCTCGCGACTTGTATGAGAAAATTGCAACAGTTTCTAAAACCCTAGCTTCGATTGATTACAGAGATGAAGAAGCTCCATTTCTGGAATGGCCTTTCGAAATACTAAGCGACCAATGCTTAGCGTTATTAAATCTAGAACTTTTGGAGTCCGTAGTCCTATTAGTAAAGCAAATAGATGAAGAGCTTGGGTTTGAGCCAATTTTGGTAATCGAAAAGTCTTATGGTTACAACGCTCAGACTAAGCGCTTCACGGACTCGCGAAATGGCGTCCGGGACGTTACTCCGTGGATGATATCTCAGTTCCCGAAGCTTTCTAAGCACATCGAAGAGATTTCTCATGAGGGTCAATTCCTTCGAGTCTGGACGGAAGTTTTTGACCGAACCAGTGGAAAACTTCTCTCAGTCTCAGCTCTTGGCGAGCCGTTTGCTTCTATTGCTATTATTAAACCTACACTGCACTCTACTATTGAAGAGGCAGAAATTGAAGATCGCACTCAGTTAAGTGACATTCATGAGACAGATTCAGGCAAACACTACTTTGACTTTTCTGCGGGAGGAACTTCAGAGCCAACTCCAGGACAACTTTCCGATACTAATGTAGAAGATCTTCCTGGAAGTATTGCGCTAGAAACGCCGCCCAAATCTGATAATAACGTCGAGAAAACAACACAGGCTTCATCTTTGCATACCGGTTCCTCCACGAATCGGAATGCAAATTCATTCAGAAAGCAGCAAGCGGGGCAATGGGAATTACGTGGAGCATCGAGCAGGCCTAATGGACTTATTCGTATAGCATTTCTCCAAGCTGACTTCGACTTAACATACCAGCACCCCTTTGTTGAGGCATGCCCTACTCAATGGCCTTTCGGAGCCAAAGTAAGTAAAGAAATATCCGCGCATTTAAAATCCAACCTAAGCTCTAAGTATAGCTCTTTACTTAGAGCGGCTGAGCGACACGACACAGCACACTTATGGACCAAGTCTGAGTTTTTGCCAAGCTGGTCAGAGCACCGCCGTCGCTCCATCCTGCGTCGTGTAATCGACTCGTGTCAGAATTTCAACGTAGATTTGCTCATACTACCGGAGTACTCGGTCAGACGTGAAACACTTGAGTGGCTGAAGACATATATTGTCAACAAATCCGTTTCAGTGCTAGCTGGAACGTATATGCATATCTGCGAGCAGCACTCTGACAAGCACTTAACTGCGCCCCTTACATTACTTTGGCCACTGCCACAGTCAGTATCAAAAATACTATTAGCATCACTACAAAAAAAGAACCTAGGCTCGACAAGTGATTATGACTCGCTGCAACGGGGGCAAGTTCTTGAGTTTTCCCGTAACAAAAAATATCGCTCAATTGCCTTGGAGGAATTCTTCCGGCCTTCCTCCCATACCTTAAAACCTCTATTTAATCCTAGCGAGCTAGCCGCAAAGCTTGGAGAACAGATAGGTTTCGAGCCAACACCAGAAGCTCTCATAACTCTCCTAGCGGAGACTAGACTCCCATTAAAATACCTACTGGAACTAATATGCTCTGAGGCATTCTTGGTATCTAGCCCTGCCAACTATGTTCATATGGGAGAAGATCTCAAAGCAATGTGGCGTAGGTTCGGAAGGGCAGCAACAACAGACGAAGTTCTTTTAGATATTGGGGCTTTGTCGAAAAAACTTTCGATCACCGGTGATGGGATCGAGGCCCGTAGGTCGATACTAGCCGTCCCCGCAGCGACGTCTAGATCTGCTGATTACTGGTTCGCAGGACAAGCTGGCTTTCTCGCAGCAGGGACCACTACCGTATTCTGTAATAGCATAGATGGAAAAACACTTGTAGGAGGAAGCTGCTTCATTGGCCGAGGTAGTTGGAAAGCAGAGGATACCACTTTGGGCTACCTTGCTAGGATCACCCCATATCATGGCTGGTCTAAAGGTATTTACTATAACAATAAAGATGATGCGCTGAGTCGTGACGACCAAGCCTTGGTTATTTCAGACATAGATCCTCATAACATGTTAGAAGGCAAGCCTCGCGCTCAAACCATGCCCTCCCCACTGCAACTTGTAGCATATTTGCCACTTGTAGAATCTATTGACTGGCAGCAAACCCAATCGAATCTTCTTAAAGCTCTCTCCATATCACTTCCTGATGACATTAGCTCTTCATATGAAAGTAATAAAAAGCGCCCTCAAGAGGAGTCTATCTTTTGGAGCTCAGTGTGGAAATTAAAAAACACTGCTGACGCAGATGACTTTAATGAGTTATGGAGCAAATTTTCTGACAAAAAATCTCTACTGTCTCGCGCACAAGCCTATCAAAACAATGTAGATATGCAACCCACTGCTCCTCGTGGGTCACTGGGCATTTTTTCCTCGCCAGCACTATACGACTGGATTGATGTCAACCTAACATTAACAGAGCACGAAGAACTTCCGAACATCTCGGTCCCACCTTGGAGGTTCCCTGACAAGTAATTTAACTAAAACCTGCAATCAATATAAAAACAGGCTTGCATACGTTAATTGATCGCAAGCATGCTTAAGAAATCCGCTTTGGGCTTATTTCTAGATCCAAAGCGGAATACCAATCATCAGCTATGGCGAAGACAGTAACCGCCAAGGTAATTTGCGTCCAAACAAGCAATACGGCAATCACGCTAGGCTACCCGGTTCGATTCCACCGAAAGCTATAACGAGCTGATTTATTTATAGTTACTTGATGGGGTACGCCAAATTTTCCAGCGAGTTCCACACCAGCAAAAAACCTAGCTCCGTTGACTTCTACCGTACGTCTGGTGCCGCACCATTCAAGGTTCCATAGAAAGCCTTCAAAATCTCTGGAACACCCGAAAAACCCGCCTTCTGGCGGGTTTTTTCGTTTTGGCGTTCCGTCGGATTCCTTCAAAAACTGGTGGGTTCCAACCGTTTCAGTTTGGGGATCAAGGTCACTTCGAAGAAAGGGAGTACCTTATGTCGCACCTGAGAGCCGCCTCAAAACCTACGAGGTCCCGCGCGGCACTGTCGATATGACCTCATGCAGCCCTTGGAATCCATCAAGCAGCGTGGAACGATAGACGCTGCTTTAGGGTTAGAGCTTCCCGCATAGCATCACGCACGAGACAAAACGCCTTGGCACAGACATGAAAAATTGACATGGATATCTCAACTGTACAAAGCATCAAGCTCGCGATTGTGGCGGCAACCGGACTGTCAAAAGACGCGCTGCATATCTATTTTGGCATGGCGGTCTATTTGACGATGATCGTTGGCACCCAACGATTCAGGCCATACTTTGGTTGGCTGGTTGTTTTACTCATTGCGTGTGCTGGCGAGTGGGTAGATCGGCGAGACGATATTGGCAGCTTCGGATACTGGCGCTGGCAGGCCAGCGCTCATGACGTTCTCAACACATTGTTTTGGCCGACGGTGCTAACACTGCTTTGGCTTTTCAAGTGCCGCAGTAAATAAAGCGTACATCCGTAAGACTCTCGCAATCCGCTCTGGAGTTTAATTTTCGATCCAGACCCTCACCGCAAGGTGGGCCTTTGTTTGTGTGTTCGCTACCCCGCCGCGCAATTACCCCAGGGCGGAGCAAGCATGACCTATCAGGCTGCCTTCTGCTCCAACGTCTCCCAGCCCAAACAAGCCAACGCCAGTGTGCGTGGTACCGCTTCACGACCACTACTGTAGCGGCTGATACTGCGCGCACTGACGCCCAGCGCTTCGGCAGCCTGGTCGAGCGTCATCCGATGCCGCAGCCGCCAGCGAATGAATATCCGGGTGTTCTCATCCGGGGCGTTTTGGGCAAGCGCGTCCAGCAGTAGGGTGTCGGCACCGATCTGAATATCCAGCGTCGGCCATTCCACGGACCAGCCTCCATCCCCTAACGTTACGTCTTCGAACGCTTTGCGCTTAGCCAGTGGCGCCAAGCCCGGATACGCTTTAAGCGCGTCGCTCATATCCAGGGTAAACCGCTGCCCATTGGTAAAAGTCAGCTCAAGGCTAGCGCCCGACCGAGGCTGAACCGCCCGCAGGCGGGGACGTTTCATCGATGCCATTTCATCCACTCCTTCTTGTGTCAGATAGCGCCCCTATCACCTCCAGTCAGTGATACTGCTCGGACCGACTTTCGCGATCACATGCCGATCGCAGAAACGATAAGTTGAAACCTTACCGCAGACGCAGCCCGCCTTGATTTCAATCAAGGCTGAAAGCGCTGGAAGGCATAGCTTGGGCTCAGCACCCCACTTGCGAGAATGGACGCTATGGCCAAGAAATTCCCCACCAACCCCAGCCACCCTGAACGCATCTGCTGGGGGTGCGACCTGTATTGCCCCGCCAAAGCGCTGGCCTGCGGCAATGGAGCCGATCGCACTATGCATCCGGTGGAGTTGTTCGGGGAGGACTGGGACCGTATGGAGGACCGGTTGGACAAGCCGGTTCGCGAGGTTCAGCAGGCGCAATCCAACTGACCGCAGGGGGCCGCTTTGCGGCCCATCGCAGGCAAGCCAGCTCCTACACAAAACGCGCAACACCACAGGCACAGCGCTGGCCTGCGATGGGCTGCGCAGCAGCCCCAGGTGCCTCCGTCAGAACGCCGTACTCACCGTCAACGACAGGTTCCGCGGATCACCATAAATCGCCCCCGCGTAGAACCCGTAGCGGGTGTAGTAGTGCTTGTCGAACAGGTTATTGGCATTGAGGCTGACACTCGTATCGTCAGTCAGCTGGTACTTGGCCATGGCATTCCAGATCGCATACCCCGACCAGTTGACGTCGGTAGCACCTGTGCTAACACCATTGCTCGGCTGCCCAGCCGGGCTGGATACCGCGCGAATGTTGCTCTGCGCGGTCACCCCTGCGCCAAGTGTCAAGCGGTCCAGCGGGCCAGACAGCCGATACGTGGTCGAAGCCTTGAACAGGTGCGACGGGTCGCTGCGGCCATCACTGTCGATACGGCGGAAGTGCAGGTACGTGTAGCCCGCGTAAACGTTCCAGTTCGGGGTCAGTGCACCGGCGATTTCCAGGTCGATGCCGTCGGTTTCCTGGCCAGAGCCGGCTTTGTAGGCGTCGTTACCGGTCGGTGTGGTCAGGTCGCCGTCCAGCACGGCCTTGTTTTCCTGCTTGGTGCGGAAGTACGCCGCCGAGGCATTCAGGCGGCCATCGAACCATTCGCCCTTGATGCCGGTTTCGTAGCTTTGCCCGCGAATCGGCTCGACCTTGCTGCCGCTGCTGGTCTCGGCGGTCTGCGGGGTGAAGATGTCGGTGTAGCTGGCGTATAGCGAGTAGGTGTCGTTGAGGTCGTACACCGCGCCCAGGTAGGGGGTGACGATGCCGTTTTCTTCCTGGCTGGTGCGCA
>Ga0207655_1003927_pt1 | contig 10784 bp, 11 predicted proteins | sample KBSM44metaG_FD_184398 | JGI IMG/M metagenome (GOLD analysis project Ga0207655, IMG submission 184398) | Miscanthus rhizosphere microbial communities from Kellogg Biological Station, Michigan, USA - KBS M4-4 metaG (SPAdes) (version 2) | ecosystem: Host-associated > Plants > Roots > Rhizosphere >... | reverse complement strand
AAAGACGGTGATACAGTCACTCCTGGCACCATATTGGCTGAAGTTGAAGGGAGTACACATTCGCTCCTGACTGGGGAACGGCTCGCACTTAATCTGTTACAGCGTATGTCCGGTGTTGCTACCCGAACACGTTCCTACGTAGATGCTCTTGATGGATTGAAGACCAGACTTGTCGATACGCGCAAAACAACACCAGGCCATCGCTTGCTGGAAAAGTATGCTGTACGTGTGGGGGGCGGAGCCAATCACCGGTTTGGACTGTATGATGCCGTTATGATCAAAGACAATCATATTAAAGGTGCAGGTAGCATTACAGAAGCTGTGCAGCGAGCACGGGCAGTTATTCCGCATACGATGACGATTGAAGTTGAAACGGAAAACATTGCTCAAGTACAGGAAGCCTTGCAAGCTGGGTCAGATATCATTATGCTGGATAACATGCGGCCTGATCGGATGCGAGAAGCAGTCGCTCTGATTCGTGAACAGGCTCCGCATGTGAAGATAGAAGCATCCGGCAATGTGTCACTTGAAACGATTCGAGGAATAGCGGAAACGGGTGTGGATGTAATTTCGGTTGGCAGGTTAACCTATTCTTTTGAGAGCCTGGATATCAGCCTGGATTTAAACGAAAAGAAAGAGGGGTGAACCTCTTTGATTCTAGTCGTAGACGTGGGCAATAGTAACATCGTGCTCGGGGTATATCAGGGCCGTGAACTGTTGCATCATTTTCGTCTGAGCACATCTCGTCAGTCCACAGTGGATGAATACGGCGTATTGATTTATAATTTATTTCATATGTCCGGTATTTCTGCCCGAGACATTGAGGGTGTCATTATTTCATCAGTGGTTCCGCCACTGGTGAGTGTCATCGAAACGATGTGTGTGAAATATGTGGGCAAAAAGCCATTGCTGGTTGGGCCCGGTATCAAGACCGGCCTGAATCTACGATATGAGAATCCGCGTGAAGTAGGGGCGGATCGGATCGTGAATGCTGTGGCGGCCGTGGAAAAATACGGCGGCCCGCTTGTGGTCGTTGATTTTGGTACAGCCACGACGTTCGACTGCATTGACGAGAAGGGCCATTACCTTGGCGGTGCGATTGTACCCGGTATTCACATTGCTACCGAAGCTCTTTACGAGCGAGCAGCGAAGCTACCGCGAATTGAGCTGGAGAAGCCGAAGAAGGTGATTGGGCGCAATACCGTGCATGCCATGCAGTCCGGCATCATCTATGGTTATGCTGGCCAAGTGGACGGCATCGTAGAACGAATTCGCGAAGAGATGAAGGCTGAACCTATGGTTATTGCTACAGGAGGTCTTGCTACTCTGATTGCAGAAGAAACCCGTAGCATTGAGAAAGTTGATCCACTGCTTACGCTTGAGGGGCTACGTGTCATCTACGAGCGGAACCGGGAAAGGTAGACATACAAAGGGCGGCATACAGCAGGCTGGGATTACAGCTTAAATGTTGAGCCGTTTTTTTCTGTTAGGATATTAAAATGACACGCCAAAGGAGGCTGAATGACTTGGAAAACAACAACAAACATGACCGGTTGATCCGTGGTACAGCGATGAATGGAAAGGTAAGAGCGTTTGCCGTTCAGACCACAGAACTGGTAGAAGAACTGCGTAGAAGACATGATACGTTTCCCACGGCTACAGCAGCTATGGGGCGTACAGTAACGACAGCAGCCATTATGGGTGCCATGCTTAAAGGTGATGAGAAACTAACTATACAAGTGAACGGAGATGGCCCAATTGGCCAGATCGTAGCCGACGCTAATGCCAAAGGTGAGGTGCGCGGTTATGTTTCCAATCCGCATGTACATCTGCCAAGCAATCGTTTTGGTAAATTGGATGTAGCTGGGGCGGTGGGTACAGAAGGTTTCATAAATATAACGAAGGATCTGGGGCTGAAAGACCCGTACCGTGGTAGCATTCCGATTATCTCGGGCGAACTGGGCGAAGACTTTACTTATTATTTTGCTCAGTCAGAACAGACGCCTTCTGCTGTTGGCGTGGGTGTGCTGGTTGATACGGATAACTCGGTTATTGTTTCGGGCGGATTTATTATCCAGCTTCTCCCAGGCCTCACTGATCCCGAGATTACAGAAATCGAGAATGCCATCGGTGCACTGCCTCCGGTGACAACCTTGTTGAACGAAGGACTCGAGCTAGAGGAATTGTTGCGCCGTCTCCTGCCGGATGTGCAGGTCATGGGCGAACTGGATATTCGTTTTAGATGTAGTTGTTCTCGTGAACGTCTGGAACAAACCTTAATCAGTCTTGGTCAGTCCGAGCTGGAGCAATTAATTGAAGAAGAAGGGCAAGCTGAAGTGGTCTGCCAATTCTGTAATGAAGCGTATGATTTTAACAAAGAGCAGCTAGAGGCCATCCTAGAACAAGCCAAGAATTGATCGATGCGGGGACGGGATGAGGTATGACCAGACAGGAAAAAGGATTATGGACGGCGGTCGTTATTTTGACACTTGGCGTGCTCGTGATGGGTACATTCATGGCGATGCAGGTGCTTCATCAGGGGAAAGAAGATGCAGAGACACCTCATGATGCCAACAAGGAAGAGGGAAGTACGGTTGCAACGATTAACGGTGAAGTGATTACGGATAAAGATTGGACAGATGCATTAAAACGACGTTATGGCAGTGAAATCCTGCTGCAGATGTTGAACCGAAAAGCGGTTTATGCTGAAGCCCTTCAACGCAATTTGGTGGTTACTCCGAAAGAGATTGCAAGAGAAATGGCTGGAGCGATGGATGGGTATGATTCAGAGAAGTCATACTATGATGCCATGAAATCACAGCTTGGCCTGTCGAAGCAGGATCTCGAATTAGAGGCAGGTTACCGTCTACTGCTCGAAAAGATTGCTACCGCAGGTATCCAGGTGAAGGATGACGATATTCAAAAATACTGGGTAGAGCATCGAGAAGACTATATCACCCCTGAGAAATATGATCTGTCTATTATTGTGGTAAAAGAAAAGTCTGATTCAGAGGCTATATTGACGGAGCTTCGGAACGGGAAAGATTTCGAAGAAATGGCTCGTTCCGAATCAGAGGATAGTTACTCCCGAGATGCGGGAGGTAAACTAGGGTGGATTGATCAGAACGACCCTTTCCAACCTAAATCCATTTTGCAAAGGGCTGCCAATATGTCAATCGGTGATATTGCTGGTCCAGTGAAAGTTGAGGACGGTTATGCCATCATCAAACTGAATGACAAAGCCGAACGCCAGGAGCAGTCAGCAAAGGAAGTACATGAAGAGATTCGTATGGAGCTGGCCTTAAGCCAGGCTGATCCACTTCCGCAGGTAGAGCAGATGCTGCGCGATAAATACGAGGCTGTGATCATCTCCGAGATTCCTGCCTCCTGAAACGAAGATTGACAATTTTCCTGTCTTATAGAAGTTGCATCTTGATAAAAATACTTTGTCTACGGTCTCAGGGCCCAAGGCAAAGTATTTTTTTGAGTACTCATATTGACAATGGCGTGTAACGTGATAAGATGAAAATAATCAAAAACCTACTCGTTTACTCGGATATAAATGTATCATGATATGCATGAATTTAGATGTTTTCAATGTAATAAAGAAACTTTCGGAAAACTCGGCGCTGCCTGATACCTGTATGCGTGGTTCTTTATGCAGAAAGGAACGGATAATCACCGGATTTCCGCAGTTCTTCATAAACATCCAGAGGCTGACTTGCACAAATCGCATAAGTTTACAGGAGTTAAGTACCATTTATACCATTAAGGAGGGCATTCATATGGCTAAAGTAGTTAATAACGTAACTGAACTCATCGGAGGTACTCCGCTTGTTCGTTTGAACAATATCGTACCTGAAGGTAGTGCTGAAGTATTGGTGAAGCTGGAATACCAGAACCCAGGATCAAGTGTTAAAGATCGGATCGCAGTTAGCATTGTTGAAGAAGCGGAAAAAGAAGGCAAGCTGAAACCGGGTGGTACGATCATTGAGGCAACAAGCGGTAACACGGGGATCGGCCTCGCGATGGTTGCTGCTGCTAAAGGCTACAAGTCTGTTATTGTAATGCCTGAGACGATGAGCTTGGAGCGTCGTAACCTGCTTCGTGCTTATGGTGCTGAGCTTGTACTTACACCTGGAGCAGAAGGAATGAATGGTGCAGTCAAAAAAGCCGAAGAGCTGTTGAAAGAAAACCCGTCCTACTTCATGGCTGAGCAGTTCAAAAACAAAGCAAATGTGAAGATTCACCGCGAAACGACAGGTCCTGAAATCGTTGAAGCGATCCAGTCTGTAGGCGGCACGCTTGATGCATTTGTTGCGGGCATCGGTACTGGCGGAACAATCACAGGTACAGGTGAAGTGTTGAAAGAAGCGTTCCCTGGAATCAAAATTGTGGCTGTAGAGCCGGCAGCATCACCAATTCTGGCTGGTGGCAAACCGGGGCCTCACAAAATTCAGGGAATTGGAGCAAACTTTATTCCTGAAATTTTGGATCAAGAAGTATATGACGAGATCATTCACATCGAGAATGATGATGCATTTGAAACGGCTCGTGCTGTTGCAAAAGAAGAGGGTATTCTGTCCGGTATTTCATCCGGTGCAGCGATTCGCGCAGGACTTCAAGTAGCCAAACAACTGGGTGCAGGTAAACGCGTTGTTGTTATCGTGCCAAGTAATGGCGAACGTTATCTGAGCACACCGCTTTACAATTTCGAGGCGTAATTCAGACACAGGACGTATCATTTACCGGATAAGCTTAATGTTTCTGAACAGTTTATATCAATCCTTTCTGCCCTGACGGGTAGGGAGGATTTTTTGCGTAATGCTTTTAAAAGCAACGGCGCTTTAGTATACTATCAAACAATAAGAACTATATAAGTTGAACACTCGGTTGCATAGTTTATTGTGACATCGGAGTGTCTGTCTAAATTATATAGTGACACAAGAAGGGCGGCGGGCCGCAGTGACACACCTGATGACAACATACGCCGACTGGGAAGCATGGGCTGGACAAGGTTGGACAATGTTACCATATATAACGAAGTCGGATGAGGGACCGTATCATGGCGGTTTACCGCTAACGTGGGAGGCAGCGTGGCAGCAAGCATCTCCTAACGCAATTGTGCTGGAGAATGGCAAAGGCGGAAGGTATACTTTCCTCGGCTTAAATCCGGTATCCATCGTTTCCGGCAAAGGACAGGAAGCCACAATTCATGACGTGTTTCAAGGAACAAGCAGAACAGATCAGGGCAATCCGCTGGATGTGCTAAAACGGTGGACATCACCTTACCGAGCACCCAAGGTTGACGGAGCACCAGATTTTGCAGGCGGTTGCGCCGGATACCTCAGTTATGATGTAGCCAGATCACTGGAGAAACTGCCAACGATTGCTGAGGATAATCCTGCACTTCCAGATTACTGGTGGATGCGCTTTGAGGAAATATGGGCATACGACCATGAGCAGCAGGCTCTTTTCTGTATGGTGCATCTGGAAGTGAGTGCTGAACAGCAGGAACAGGCCAATCTACAGAGTCTCTATGCTGCGGCTGGGAAACGTGCGGTAGCCATGCAGCAACGCTGGCTTCATATTATGGGTTTCGCTCAGGCAGAGGAGCAACAGCAAGCGTTGGAGCTCCGTCACAGGCGGGTTCATCTTGCCCTACGCACAGAAGAATCCGAACGGGAAACAGAGGGATGGAGGACGTCCTTCCCACAAAAGGATTTTGAACAAGCTGTTCTTCAGGTACAGGAGTATATCAGGCAAGGCGATGTATTTCAGGTTAATCTGTCCCTGCGACATGAAAAGCAGCTCCAATCCAGTAGCGAGCATATCTATGAATGGCTGCGTATCGTGAACCCGTCACCCTATATGGGAATGCTTCGCAGTCCCGAATTCCAACTGGTCAGTGGATCGCCAGAATTGCTCGTCAAAGTGGAGAACGGCAAAGTGAGTGCGCGGCCCATCGCAGGAACACGAAGAAGAGGACGAGATGAAGCAGAGGATCAGGCGATGGCAGATGAGTTGCTTGGCAGTGAGAAGGAGCGAGCCGAGCATATTATGCTGGTTGATCTGGAGCGCAATGATATCGGTCGAATTGCTGCGTATGGATCGGTTCATGTTCCTGAATTAATGACAATCGAGAAATATTCGCATGTTATGCACCTGGTTTCACAGGTGGAAGGCAAGCTGGCGGAAGGATTAACTGTGTTTGATGTCATTGCCGCAACGTTTCCTGGCGGAACGATAACGGGTGCTCCGAAAGTACGCACGATGGAGATTATCGAAGAGCTTGAGCCAGTACGACGGGGGCCATATACAGGGTCAATCGGATGGATAGACTACAGTGGCAATATGGAGCTGAATATCGTTATACGCACTCTTGCGATTAAGGATGGGACGGGTTATGTGCAGGCTGGTGCAGGTATTGTCATTGATTCCGATCCATATCGCGAGTACAAGGAGTGTTCCAACAAGGCTAGAGCAATGATGCGAGCTGTGAACTACAGTGAACGAGCGGAGGCTGACACAGCGCAGGCATCAGCAGGAGAACCCCAACGCGAGCAGAAACACACGAACAGAACAGAATGAAGCGATGAAATGGAATAAGTTAAAATAAACAAGGCATCCGCCGTAATCTGCGGTGGAATATGAGGAGGAGCAGACCTATGATTCTGGTTATCGACAATTACGATTCCTTTACCTACAACCTGGTTCAATATCTGGGTGAATTGGGGGAGACGGTGGAAGTTCGCCGCAATGACGAGATTGATCTGGCAGGTATTGAAGCACTGGCACCGGATCATATTCTGATCTCTCCAGGTCCATGTACACCGAATGAAGCGGGGATCAGCTTGGCAGTTATCGAACATTTCAAAGGAAGCATTCCCATCTTTGGCGTCTGTCTTGGACATCAGGCGATCGGGCAGGCGTTTGGAGGCAATGTCATTCGAGCGGATCGGATGATGCACGGCAAAACATCGGAGATGCATCACCAGGGTACATCGGTATTTACGGGGCTGCCTTCTCCGTTTACGGCAACTCGGTATCATTCATTGATCGTGGAACGTAGTAGCCTGCCGGATTGTCTGGAGATTACAGCGGAAACAGCTGAAGGAGAGATTATGGGTCTGCGTCACAAAACGTATGCGATTGAAGGGGTACAGTTCCACCCGGAATCCATCATTACAGATCATGGTCATCAGATGCTTCGCAATTTCCTATCACAGCAAAAAGCGAACGTATAATATGCAATATGCCGCGATTAATGGGGAACTGGTTCAACTGGCGTCGGCTTTGGTTCCTGTAACGGATCACGGCTTTTTGTACGGACTGGGGCTGTTCGAGACCTTTCGAACATACCAAGGAGTTCCCTACCTTCTGGAAAGGCATCTGGAGCGCATGGCTTCAGGCTGTGAAGAGTTGGGCATTCCTTTTACAGTGACAGCAGAGGAAGTCAAAGACTGGATATCCCGTCTGATGCAGGGAAACGAACTTAAGGATGCGTACGTGCGTTATACAGTATCTGCTGGTGAAGCGCCGCTTGGACTACCTTCGGGGGATTATACAGACCCCACACATATCGTACTGGCAAAATCATTACCTGCCCCTTCTACTACTCTGTATGAAAGGGGTAAAATGCTACAACGTCTATCTACACCTCGTAATACACCGGAAAGCCAAATCAGATTCAAGTCGCTTCACTACATGAACAGTATCTTGGCGAAACGTGAATTAAACACTTATGTTGGGCAAGACCAGCGATTACTGAGCGCAGAAGGATTACAACTTACGCGCGACGATTATGTTGCGGAGGGCATTGTTAGCAATATATTTTGGGTGCGAGAGAAAGTTCTCTACACCCCTTCGTTGTCAACAGGCATTCTTCCAGGGATCACTAGAGCGGTGGTGATGGAGATTGCCGCAGATCAAGGCATCGCTTGCGTAGAGGTGCAGGCACTATGGGAAGATCTACAGCAAGCAGATGAAATTTTTCTGACGGGTTCCGTAGCCGAGCTCGTGCCGGTGACGACGTTGCGGGATCTGAGCGGCACTGAAACAGATATCAGCAATGGAAGGATTGGTCCGGTAACGGCAGTACTGCTGCGTATGTACCGGGAGAAAGCGGGGTATACTTCATGACACTTACACCGGTCATCTATGAACGGAAATATGAATGGGGACCAGCTTCAATTACGCTGGGATCCCGGACGCAGATTATGGGCATTTTGAATGTCACGCCAGATTCGTTCTCAGATGGTGGGCGCTACAATAATGTGGAGCGGGCAGTAGCCCATGCGAAACAAATGATGGAGGACGGTGCGGATCTGATTGATATCGGTGGAGAATCCACCCGTCCAGGATCAGAGGTGGTCGGTGCAGATGAAGAACTTCATCGAATTATTCCGGTGATCGAAGCCTTGCGTGCAGAGGCGCCACATATTCCGATCTCCGTGGATACGTACAAGGCTGACGTTGCGCGCCAAGCCATTCTTGCAGGGGCCCATATCATCAACGATGTATGGGGGGCCAAGGCCGACCCGGATATGGCGCGGACTGCTGCTGAGCTGGGTTGCCCGATTATTCTGATGCATAATCGGCAGGCAAGAGACTACACCGATTACCTGCTTGATGTTGTGCGTGATGTGCAGGACAGCGTTCAGCTTGCGCTTGCAGCGGGCGTAGAGGAGAGTCAGATTATACTGGACCCAGGGATTGGTTTTGTGAAGGACCTCTCGGAGAACCTGGAGTTGATGTCTTCTCTCGGTCTGTTAAACGAGTTGGGGTATCCCGTGCTGCTTGCTACATCCCGCAAAAGATTCATCCAGCACACGCTGGATGTAGGTGCTGACGATGCGCTGGAAGGTACAGCAGCAACGGTTGCATTTGGCATTGCCCAAGGCTGCCAGTTGGTACGGGTTCATGATGTGAAGCCGATCCGGCGGACGGCGGACATGTGTGATGCGATGTTATATCGTTCTCCGGGCTTACGGAGAAGATCATAATGGAGGGCCTTCACGGCCCCTTCATGTTGAAGCGAAGCGTTTTGATATAGAAAGTATTTGAATAGAAGGCAGGGGAACTGGATGGACAGAATGGTATTGCACCGCATGGAGTATTACGGGTATCACGGTGTGTTTGCAGAAGAACGAAAGCTGGGTCAGCGGTATTACATTGATCTGGAGATCGATATGGATCTGGGTGAGGCTGGGCGTAACGATGATCTGACCAAAACGATTAATTACGCAGAGATTCATGAGCTGGTGAAGCAGATCGTCGAAAATAAATCATTCCAGTTAATTGAAGCGTTGGGTGAACATATTGCATCTTCTTTACTAGACACTTATACTATTATCAATGCATTGACAGTCAAGGTGACGAAGCCGCACCCGCCATTTGATATTCATTTTGGAGGCGTAACGGTAGAGCTTCGCCGCTCAAGAAAGTGAGAACCGATCATGATTGCACATTCGACCTCTGAATCCTCAGAGGCTTATATTGCTTTAGGGGCTAATTTGGGTAATCGGGAGCAGACGCTGCTTGAAGCGTTAACGCTTCTGAATGAACATCCTCATATATCTGTGCTGCGCTGCTCTGCACTATATGAGACAGAGCCGGTAGGATATGTCGATCAGCCTGCGTTTTTGAATATGGCTGCTATGGTCAGTACAAATCTGACGCCGGAGCTTTTGCTCGCCGAATTGCTCAGTGTAGAGAATCAACTTGGACGGGTTAGGGATATTCGCTGGGGCCCGCGTACGGTGGATCTGGATCTGCTCTGGATGCATGGAGAGACGCGAGATACCGAACTGCTTCAACTGCCGCATCCCCGTATGGGAGAGCGGGCTTTTGTACTGGTGCCGCTGTCGGACATCGTACCGCAGAACGAGGCATCAGGTCTGCATACCTTTGTACACGCATCGTTGTCTGTACTGGATGGAAAGGATGGAATACAGCGTTGGAAAACATGCAATTGGCCAACCGAATCCGGGCGTTCCGGAAGCTGAAAGGGTTAACCCAGCATGAGCTTGCGGCCGAGACAGGTATATCTTTGGCTATTCTGGGGACGATTGAACGTGGAAATCGGAAAGTTACACCACAGGAACTAAGTAAGATAGCGGGTGTGCTCGCGATTAGTATCGAGGAATTACAAGGGAAATAATGAACGGCGGATAACGAAGAACGGATAAAGAGGTGAAACAGCAAGCATGCTTAAGATTGGTAATATTGAAATGAAGAATCAGGTTGTTCTTGCACCTATGGCTGGTGTGTGTAATCCTGCTTTTCGCCTGATCGCCAAAGAGTTTGGTACGGGCCTTGTCTGCGCTGAGATGGTGAGTGGTAAAGCCATTGTTCATGGCAACCAGCGGACACGCGAGATGTTATTTGTGGATGAACGTGAGAAACCGCTCAGTCTGCAGATTTGGGGAGGCGACCGGGAATCACTTGTCGAGGCAGCTAGAATCGTAGATAAGGAAACCAATGCAGATATCATTGATATTAACATGGGGTGTCCTGTTCCGAAGGTAACGAAGTGTGATGCAGGTGCACGCTGGTTGCTGGACCCGAACAAAATCTATGAGATGGTATCGGCTGTTGTAGAAGCTGTTGAGAAACCAGTCACTGTTAAAATGCGGATCGGTTGGGACAACGAACACATCTATGTAGTGGAGAACGCTCTTGCGGTGGAACGCGCTGGTGGAAGTGCTGTCAGCGTGCATGGACGTACAAGAGAACAACTCTATACAGGTACAGCGGATTGGTCCCATATTAAAAATGTCAAA
>Ga0207655_1003922_pt1 | contig 10799 bp, 8 predicted proteins | sample KBSM44metaG_FD_184398 | JGI IMG/M metagenome (GOLD analysis project Ga0207655, IMG submission 184398) | Miscanthus rhizosphere microbial communities from Kellogg Biological Station, Michigan, USA - KBS M4-4 metaG (SPAdes) (version 2) | ecosystem: Host-associated > Plants > Roots > Rhizosphere >... | reverse complement strand
CGGAGCCGGGTGTATACTCGACTTTCGCGCGAAAGCGCCTGCAGGTCTTGCGAACATGACGCAGATTTCCGAACGCCTTCTGGTTCAAGCCCACCTCGACGCCAAGCAGCCCAAGCCGCTGACAGCCGAGGAAGAGGCTTATTACCGCACAGCCATCGCAGCCGAGCTCAAAGCTCAGGACGCGGTGCTGGTTGCACACTTCTATTGTGATCCAGTCATTCAGGCCCTGGCCGAAGAAACCGGTGGCTGCGTCTCCGACTCTCTGGAGATGGCCCGCTTCGGCAATGCTCACCCGGCCAAGACCGTAGTGGTCGCCGGTGTGAAATTCATGGGCGAAACCGCCAAGATCCTCAACCCTGAAAAACGTGTGCTGATGCCAACCCTGGAAGCGACCTGCTCGCTGGACCTGGGTTGCCCGGTGGACGAGTTCTCGGCGTTCTGCGATCAGCACCCGGAACGTACGGTGGTGGTGTATGCCAACACCTCGGCGGCAGTCAAAGCCCGGGCGGATTGGGTGGTGACTTCCAGTTGCGCGCTGGAAATCGTCGAAAGCCTGATGGATAACGGCGAAACCATTATCTGGGGCCCGGACAAGCACCTGGGTACTTACATCCAGCGCCAGACCGGCGCCGACATGCTGCTGTGGGACGGTGCCTGCATCGTTCACGAAGAGTTCAAGGCCAAGCAGCTCGAAGACATGAAGGCGCTGTACCCGGACGCGGCCATTCTGGTGCATCCGGAGTCGCCGACCGCCGTGATCGAATTGGCCGATGCGGTGGGTTCCACCAGTCAGCTGATCGCTGCCGCGCAAAGCCTGCCGAACAAGACCCTGATCGTTGCCACCGACCGCGGCATCTTCTACAAGATGCAGCAGCTGTGCCCGGACAAGGTCTTTATCGAAGCGCCAACGGCCGGTAACGGCGCGGCTTGCCGCAGTTGCGCGCATTGCCCGTGGATGGCGATGAACACCCTTGAACGCACGCTGAAGAGCTTGAAGGAGGGGACCAACGAGATCTTCGTCGATCCGGCGTTGATTCCGCAGGCGATTCGGCCGTTGAAGCGCATGCTCGATTTCACGCAGGCGGCGCGGATGAAGCTGGCGGGTAACGCCTGATTCGTTGGCAGTGAGCCAAAAAAACGCCCCGGGTTGATCGGGGCGTTTTTGCATCTGGAGGATTATTTGGTCTTCTTCGGAATCCGCACCAACTGGGTGTTGGAATAGATGTCGTGCCAGCTGCGCTTCTGCTTGTCGAACAGCGACCAGAAGAACCCCAGCCCGAGGCATAACCAGGACGCGATCGACACCACAAAGCGCAGCAGCGCCTGCCACAGGCTGATGGATGAGCCGTCGGCGTTTTGTACGCGGATGCACCACACCTGCATGCCCAGGGTCTGGCCCGACCAGGTCCAGAACTTGGCGAAGAAGCCGAACAGCACAAACAGCAGAACCGTCGACAGCAGTGGGTCACCGTCCAGGGCGCCGGCCTCGGTCAGGGTGCGCATCCGGTCTTCGCCGATGATCGCCATCTGGATCATCTTGTAAACGCCGCTGGTGACGATCAGCAGCGCGGTGCACAGCAGGAAGTCGTAGAACATCGCTGCCAGGCGACGACCCAGGCCTGCGGCGGGAAAGTCGCCTTGGGGGTTGAGCAGGTGTTTCGACATGGCTGCCTCAGAACGGAAAAAAGAAGCCATTTTACGGATTTGCGCGCACAAAAAAGCCCCTGATGTCAGCATCAGGGGCTTTTTCGTAACAGAAGATTAGCCTTCTGCTTGTACTTCGTCAGCCTGCATGCCTTTCTGGCCTTGCACAGCAACGAACGTCACTTTCTGGCCTTCTTTCAGGCTCTTGAAGCCGTTGCCCTGAATAGCGCGGAAATGCACGAACAGATCCGGACCGCTTTCTGGAGTGATAAAACCAAAACCTTTCTCGTCGTTAAACCACTTGACGGTACCGCTCTGACGTTGGGACATTTCTTATTTCCTTTGACGCAAAAATGAATGACAGTCTCCTTCTCATGAAAGAGTACTGGGGCTGGTTGCAGGAGAGTAAGAAGACGTCGAACGGGATGTAGCTAACTTGTAGGCTACTGCCCAGGTCACGATTTCCAAGCGACCCATGCAAACACAGTGATCAAACTCTACGCCAACTACGGGAGAAAAAACAAGCCCCGCGAAGGCCCGGATTTCCTCAGGTTGATGGCAATTAGAGTGGTCACTAGTGCGGGCTTATTCGATCGAGTTGTTCATTGCTTTTCGATTGTTATAAGTAACGTTCATAAACGAAACGTATGCACTATTTTATGGCGGTTGCGTTACAGATTAGTGCACTGTTAACGCAGCCGCGTTACTTATAGAAACAGTCAATCAGCCACGATAGTAGCGTTGTGGAACAAATGGCATTTTGCTTACAAGCAAAGGCACCTTTTTCCCACGCACAATGGCCCAAACTGGCGTTTCCAAAACGGTATAAGCGCTGTCGAGGTAACCCATGGCCAAAGGACCGCCCAAGGTCGGACCGAAGCCGCCGCTACAAACGCTGCCGATGATTTCGCCAGCTTCGTTGACGATCTCTGCACCTTCACGCACCGGTGTACGTTCCTGCGGCAGCAGGCCAACGCGCTTGCGGCTGACACCGGTTTGCTGTTGGGCGAACACGGTTTCGGCGCCAGGGAAACCGCCGGCCCGCGCACCATCGGCACGTCGAGGCTTGGAGATGGCCCACAGCAGGCTTGCTTCGATCGGCGTGGTTTCAGTGTTCATGTCGTGGCCGTACAGGCACAGACCGGCTTCCAGGCGCAGGGAATCGCGGGCGCCGAGGCCGATGGCCGCGACTTCCGGTTCGGCCAGCAGGGCGCGAGCCAGCGCTTCAGCGTTGGCCGCCGGTACGGAGATTTCGTAACCGTCTTCACCGGTGTAGCCCGAACGGCTGACAAAGCAGTCCACGCCCAACAGTTTCACGCGGGTGAACTGCATGAAGGTCATCTTCGCAACTTCCGGTGCCAGGCGTGCGAGCACGGTGACGGCGGCCGGGCCTTGCAGAGCGAGCAGGGCACGCTCTTCGAACAGCGGTTCAATGGTGCACTGGTCGCCGATGTGCTTGCGCAGGTGCGCCAGGTCTTGGTCCTTGCAGGCGGCGTTGACCACCAGGAACAATTCGTCGTTACCGAGGTTGGCGACCATCAGGTCGTCGAGGATGCCACCGGCCTCGTTGGTGAACATCGCGTAGCGCTGCATGCCCTCCGGCAGGTCGATGATGTCCACCGGCACCAGGGTTTCCAGGGCTTTGGCGGCGTTGGCACCGGTCAGGCGGATCTGGCCCATGTGCGACACATCGAACAGCCCGGCCTGATCACGGGTGTGCTGGTGTTCTTTCATCACGCCCAACGGGTATTGCACCGGCATGTCATAACCGGCGAACGGCACCATGCGGGCGCCGAGTTCGAGGTGCAGTGCGTGCAACGGGGTCTTCAACAGTTGTTCGGTGGACATATACAGCTCCTGAAAATAGTGCAGATGCGCGCATCAGCACTCGATAATGTTGACCGCCAAACCGCCACGGGCGGTTTCCTTGTATTTGCTTTTCATGTCGGCGCCGGTCTGGCGCATGGTGCGGATGACCTTGTCGAGGGAGACGAAGTGCTGACCGTCGCCACGCAGGGCCATGCGCACCGCATTGATGGCCTTGACCGAACCCATGGCGTTGCGCTCGATGCAAGGCACTTGCACCAGTCCGCCAATCGGGTCGCAGGTCAGGCCGAGGTTGTGTTCCATGCCGATTTCGGCCGCGTTTTCCACCTGCTGCACCGTACCGCCGAGCACTTCGCACAAGGCGCCGGCCGCCATGGAACAGGCAACGCCGACTTCACCCTGACAGCCGACTTCGGCGCCGGAGATCGAAGCGTTTTCCTTGTACAGAATGCCGATTGCAGCGGCCGTCAGTAGAAAACGCACCACGCCGTCTTCGTTGGCGCCGGGGATGAAGCGCATGTAGTAATGCAGCACCGCCGGGATAATGCCGGCTGCACCATTGGTGGGCGCAGTGACCACGCGTCCGCCGTTGGCGTTTTCTTCATTGACCGCCAGGGCGTACAGGTTGACCCAGTCCAGTACCGACAGTGGATCGCGCAGCGACGATTCCGGGTTTTTGCACAGTTGCCGATGCAGCGCCGCCGCCCGCCGTTTGACCTTCAGCCCACCGGGCAGGATGCCTTCGTTGCGGCAACCGGCGGCGACGCAGTCTTGCATCACTTGCCAGATCTTCAGCAGTCCGGCACGGGTTTCCGCTTCCGGGCGCCAGGCGCTTTCGTTGGTCAGCATCACCTGACTGATCGATAAACCGTAGGTGCTGCAGTGACCAAGCAGGTCCTTGGCGCTTTTGAACGGGAAGGTCAGCGGCGTGGCGTCTTCAACGATGCGGTCGGCGCCGGCAGCGTCTTCATCGACCACGAACCCGCCACCGACCGAGTAATACTCGCGGCTGCGCACTTGCAGGCCGGCCGCGTCGAATGCGCGAAAGATCATGCCGTTGGGGTGATAGGCCAACGGTTTTCGAATCATTGCCAGGTGTTCTTTCTCGTTGAACGCGATGCTGTGTTCACCGAGCAGGTTCAAGCGACCGCTGCTGCGAATCTCTTGCAGGCGGGCGGTGACGGTTTCGGTGTCCACGGTGTCCGGGTGTTCGCCTTCCAGGCCCAGCAATACGGCCTTGTCACTGCCGTGGCCTTTGCCGGTGGCGCCGAGCGAGCCGTAGAGCTCGATTTTGACGCAGGTAGTTGCCGATAGCAGCCCTTCACGGCGCAGACCTTCGGCGAAGCGCGCAGCGGCACGCATCGGGCCGACGGTGTGGGAGCTGGAGGGGCCGATACCAATTTTGAACAGGTCGAACACGCTTAACGACATGGTTGTTCTCCGGTTTCTTGTTATGAGGATCGACACAGATCCGATGGGGGAACTGCGATCCTGTGGGAGCAGGCAAGCCAGCTCCCACAGGAGGAGTACGGTGTTCTTGAAGGGGGCGAGCACTCACCCCCCTAGATCAAGCGTAGCTTTCGATCGACGGGCAGGCGCAGACCAGGTTGCGATCGCCAAACACGTTGTCGACGCGACCGACCGGTGGCCAGTACTTGGCTTCGATCAGCGACGCTACCGGGTAAACGGCTTGCTCGCGGCTGTACGGATGAGTCCACTCGCCGACGATTTCCGCAGCGGTGTGCGGGGCGTTTTTCAGCGGGTTGTCATCCTTGTCCAGTGTGCCGTTTTCCACCGCGCGGATTTCTTCGCGGATGCGGATCATGGCGTCGCAGAAGCGGTCCAGTTCTTCCTTGGATTCGCTCTCGGTCGGCTCGATCATCAACGTGCCGGCCACCGGGAACGACATGGTCGGGGCGTGGAAGCCGAAGTCGATCAGGCGCTTGGCCACGTCATCGACGCTGATGCCGCTGCTGTCTTTCAACGGACGCAGGTCGAGGATGCATTCGTGCGCCACCAGACCGTTGCTGCCGGTGTACAGCACTGGATAGTGCTCTTCGAGGCGACGGGAAATGTAGTTGGCATTCAGGATCGCCAATTGCGAAGCGCGCTTGAGGCCGGCGCCACCCATCATTCGAATGTACATCCAGGTGATCGGCAGAATGCTCGCGCTGCCGAACGGTGCCGCGCAGACCGCGCCTTCCTTGCGTTCCATCTGGGCGTGGCCCGGCAGGAACGGCGTCAGGTGCGACTTGACGCCAATCGGGCCGACGCCTGGGCCGCCACCGCCGTGTGGGATGCAGAAGGTTTTGTGCAGGTTCAGGTGCGATACGTCGCCGCCGAACTTGCCCGGTGCGCAGAGGCCGACCATGGCGTTCATGTTCGCGCCATCGATATACACCTGGCCGCCGTTGTCGTGAATGATGCCGCAGATTTCGCGGATGCCTTCTTCGAACACACCGTGGGTCGACGGGTAGGTGATCATCAGCGCGGCGAGGTGTTCGCGGTGCTCGATGGCCTTGGCGCGCAGGTCTTCGATGTCGACGTTGCCGCGGGCATCGCACGCGGTCACAACCACACGCATGCCGGCCATGTTGGCGGTGGCCGGGTTGGTGCCGTGGGCGGACGACGGGATAAGGCAGATGTCGCGACGGTCTTCGCCACGGCTCTGGTGGTAGGCACGGATCGCCAACAGACCGGCGTATTCACCCTGGGAACCGGCGTTCGGTTGCAGGGAGATCGAGTCGTAACCGGTGGCGGCGCAGAGCATCGCTTCCAGTTCATCGGTCAGTTGCTGATAGCCGGCGCTTTGTTCGGCCGGAGCGAACGGGTGCAGGGCACCGAATTCAGCCCAGGTCACCGGGATCATTTCGCTGGCGGCGTTGAGTTTCATGGTGCAGGAACCCAGCGGGATCATGGTGCGATCCAGGGCCAGGTCCTTGTCCGCCAGTTTGCGCAGGTAGCGCATCAGCTCGGTTTCGGAGTGATAACGGTTGAACACCGGGTGGCTGAGGATTGGCGATTGGCGAACCAGTGCGGCCGGGAGGGTGCTTTGGACCGAGGCGGCCAATGCAGCGAAGTCCGGCAGGGCCTTGCCGTCGGCCAGCAGGCTCCACAGGGTTTCGACGTCAGCCTGGCTGCTGGTTTCGTCGAGGGACAGACCCAGACGCTCAGCATCGACCACGCGCAGATTGATCTTCTGCGCATGAGCCTTGTCGTGCAGGGCCGCCGTTTGCGCGCCGGTTTTGATCGTCAACGTGTCGAAGAAGCTGGCTTGCTCGACGCTCAGGCCCAGTGCACTCAAGCCTTTGGCGAGGATCGCGGTCAGGTGATGAATGCGATTGGCGATCTGCGTCAGGCCTTTCGGGCCGTGGTACACGGCGTACATGCTGGCGATGTTGGCCAACAGCACCTGGGCGGTGCAGATGTTGCTGGTGGCTTTCTCGCGACGGATATGTTGTTCGCGGGTCTGCATGGCCAGGCGCAGGGCCGGCTTGCCGAAACGGTCCACGGAAACGCCGACCAGACGGCCCGGCATGTCGCGCTTGAACGCATCCTTGGTGGAGAAGTACGCCGCGTGCGGGCCACCGAAGCCCAGCGGAACGCCGAAGCGTTGCGCGCTGCCGATGGCCACGTCGGCGCCGAACTCGCCCGGCGGGGTCAGCACGGTCAGGGCCAGCAGGTCAGCAGCGACCGCGACCAGCGCATTCGCCGCGTGGAAGCGTTCGGTCAGTTCGCGGTAATCGAAGACGTCACCGTTGCTCGCCGGGTATTGCAGCAGCGCGCCGAAGAATGGCGTCACGTCGGTCAGTTCACGCTCGTCGCCCACCACAACGTCGATGCCCAAAGGCTCGGCACGGGTGCGCAAAACGTCGAGGGTTTGCGGGTGGCAATGAACGGAGGCGAAGAAGGCGTGGCTGCCTTTGTTCTTGCTCAGGCGTTTGCAGAACGTCATGGCTTCGGCAGCAGCGGTGGCTTCGTCCAGCAGCGAGGCGTTGGCGATCGGCAGGCCGGTCAGGTCGCTGATCAGGGTCTGGAAGTTCAGCAGCGCTTCGAGACGACCCTGGGAAATTTCCGGTTGGTACGGGGTGTAGGCGGTGTACCAGGCCGGATTTTCCAGCAGGTTGCGCAGGATCGGCGACGGCGTGTGAGTGCCGTAGTAGCCCTGACCGATGTAAGTCTTGAACAGCTGGTTTTTACCGGCGATGGATTTGATCAACGCCAGGGCATCGGCTTCGCTCAGGCCGTCTTCGAGACCGAGGACGCTGGTGCCTTTGATGCTGTCGGGAATGACGCTGGCGCTCAGGGCTTCCAGGGAGTCGAAACCGAGGCTGTTGAGCATGGCTTGCTCGTCGCCTGCACGCGGGCCGATGTGGCGGGTGATGAATTCGTTGGCGGTCGTCAGATTGACTTGAGTCATGTCGGCGCTCCTCAGGCTTGGGCAATCAGACGGTCGTAAGCGTCTTGATCCAGCAGTTGGCCGACAGCCGAGGCGTCGGTTGGCTTGAAGCGGAAGAACCAGCCTTCGCCCAGCGGATCTTCGTTGACCAGTTCAGGGCTGCTATCGAGGGCCGGGTTGGTCTCGACCACTTCTCCGTCCAGAGGCATGTACACGCCGCTGGCAGCTTTTACCGACTCCACGGTGGCGGCTTCTGCGCCTTTGTCGTAGGACTGCAGCTCAGGCAGTTGTACGAAAACCACGTCGCCCAGTGCGTTCTGTGCGAAAGCGGTGATGCCGACCGTAACGGTGCCGTCAGCTTCGGTGCGCAGCCATTCGTGATCTTCAGTAAAACGCAACTCGCTCATGGAAACTCCTAAGGGGGCCAGACTCGTCTGGTGGACGCGATGGAATGCAGGGGCAAAAACCCTGCTTTATAGGAGGTTACTAAGCAAAAAGGCGGCCAATGTTATTTTTATGTTTAAAAACAATAACTTATAAGTTTTCGTAAGCCGTTATATTTCTGCAGCTGTAGCGAAATCGCTACAGCCTGAAGCAAAGAAAAAAGCCTAGGTGGATCAAAGCCTTGCACAGCGCTGATCAGAAGAGGGTGTATCGATATCGTTCCACTGTAGCGCTTTCAGTACAGATGAAGGTCGCTTTCGGGCATGGTTTTGAAGGCGACATGATCGTTCCCACGCGCAGCAAAGGAATGCCTCAATGGACGCTCTGCGTCCGCTCTTGGAACGCGGAGCGTCCCAGGCTGCATTCCCACGCAGAGCGTGGGAACGATCACCGAGTAAGCCTCACGGCTTATTGGGAATCCCGTACTTGCGCAACCGATGGGCAATCGCGGTGTGGGAGGTTTGCAGGCGGCTGGCCAGTTGGCGGGTCGAGGGGTAGCTGACGTAGAGCTTTTCCAGCAGGTCCTTCTCGAACGCTTCCATGGCCTGTTCGAGGCTGTCGACCTCAATGTCGCTCTGGCGCGCCACAGAGGTGCCGGCGATGTCGAGGTCGCCGATGTCCACCAGGCTGCTTTCGCAAATCGCCGCGGCGCGGAAGATCACGTTCTGCAATTGCCGTACGTTGCCTGGCCAGCGATTGCCCAGCAGCGCCGGGTAAGTGCCGGGGGCCAGGCGACAGACCGGGCGCTGGATCTGCGCGCAGGCCTGCTGCATGAAGTAACGCGCCAGCAGCAAAATGTCCTGGCCGCGCTCGCGCAGGGGCGGGACTTCGACATTCAGCACGTTGAGGCGATAGAACAGGTCTTCGCGGAAAGTGCCTTCGCTGACCATTTTTTCCAGGTCGCGATGGGTCGCGCTGAGGATCCGCACGTTGACCTTCACTTCGCGATCGCCGCCAACCCGACGGAAGCTGCCGTCGTTGAGAAAGCGCAGCAGTTTCGCCTGCAAATACGGCGACATTTCACCGATCTCGTCGAGAAATACCGTGCCCTGGTTGGCCAGTTCCATCAGCCCCGGCTTGCCGCCCCGTTGCGCCCCGGTGAAAGCGCCGGGGGCGTAGCCGAACAGTTCGCTTTCGGCGAGGTTTTCCGGCAATGCCGCGCAGTTCAAGGCCAGGAACGGCGAACTGTGGCGGGCGCTGATGGCGTGGCAGGCGCGGGCCACCAGTTCTTTGCCGGTGCCGGTTTCACCCTGGATCAGCAACGGTGCATCGAGGGCTGCGACGCGCTGGGCGCGGGCCTTGAGCGTACGAATCGCCGGGGATTCGCCGAGCAGCGCATCGAAACCTTCAGCGTGATCGTGGTGCAGCGCCGAGAGGCGTTCACCGATGCGGTTCGGTTGATACAGGGTCAGCAGGGCGCCGGCGTCGGTGATCGGCGTGGCATCCAGCAGCAGGGTTTGACCGTTGACGGTGATCTCGCGCAGCGGCAGGCGGAAGCCGTTTTCCAGCAATGTGTCGAGCAGCACCGGGTCGGCAAACAGCTCGCTGATGCTTTCACCCGCCGGTTCGCGACCGTACAGGGCAATCAGTGCCGGGTTGGCCAGCAGCACCTTGCCGGCGCTGTCCAGGGCCAGCACCGGGTCGGTCATGGCGGCGAGTAGCGCATCGAGCTGCAAGTGACGGCGTTGGCCGGGAAGGATGTCGACCACCGTCACCGCTTGTACACCACGCACGTTGAACAGCGCATCGCGCAGCTCTTCGAGCACGGCCGGGCTCAAGGTCGGGGCGTCGATGTAGACGTTGGGCGGCACCATTTCCACCGCATCCAGATTGAGATTGCGCCCACCGAGCAGAGCCAGGACTTCCTGGGTGATACCGACGCGGTCGATGAAACTGACGTGGATGCGCATGGGGCGGTTTGGTTCTGGAGTGCGGAGGGTGGCAAGTATGCCTTGGGGCGGGCCAATGGTGAAATCCTGTACAGGACTTCATGACAACGATGATCTCCTGTGGGAGCGGGCAAGCCCCGCTCCCACAGGTTCAGCGTTCACCGTTTTATCCCAGGTGTTCAGGTTTGACCGGGTCGCCGGATTTGATGTCGAGTTGGGCCCGCACGTCTTCAAACATTTCGTCGTAGTACTTGTGCATGGCGCCGATGTTGGCGGTCTTGGGCATGCCGTACTTTTGCGCGATGCGCGTGGCGTGGCGGGCAAAGTCGAAGGCCTGGTCCTTGGGCAGATAAAACTCTTCATTATTCAGCTCCTTGCCCTCGACCGAACCACGCAGCGTGAAGAGCATGCCTTGGCCTTCCTTGGGATCCTGAGCAATTTTGTATTCAATGTGCAGGTTGTAGCTGTAATCGTCCTTGTTCAGCGCATGGCGCTCGATGTGCAGGTGTCCGGGTTCGAACGTAGCCATTGGCGTCTCTCCTTCAAAGGCATTGAATCAGGGCAGACCTCACGCCTGCCCCCCTGCGTTTCTTTCT
>Ga0207655_1003917_pt1 | contig 10804 bp, 13 predicted proteins | sample KBSM44metaG_FD_184398 | JGI IMG/M metagenome (GOLD analysis project Ga0207655, IMG submission 184398) | Miscanthus rhizosphere microbial communities from Kellogg Biological Station, Michigan, USA - KBS M4-4 metaG (SPAdes) (version 2) | ecosystem: Host-associated > Plants > Roots > Rhizosphere >... | reverse complement strand
TAGACACATTTCTTGGCGCTGGTTCAGAAAAAAAGCTACTGTTGAGATGGCATTTTTTTATTATCTAATTTTAGAAATGTTTAATAAATCTCCATTTGTTTTATGGTCCTTTTAATTTATGTATTTCCTTTTCATACATCTTTATTTTCTTTTCTTTAGGATAGAAATATTCAAAAATAATCCCAAATATTGTAAAGCCAACTATCAAAATGATAAATACATAGGCTAACCCCTGATATACATTCAATAATTCGTCGTCTTTTTGAATTACTTTCGCCACGCTATGTTTAGATACTACCCTCAATTGTTGTAATGAATATTCAGAATGAATCGACGTTAAACTTCCTAAATTTAAAACTGAAAAAGTGATACTTTCTGACGGTCTCAAAGATTTAAACTTTAAAACTTTATAATCTTTATCTACTATTTCTTCAAACTTAACTTGAGGGTTATTGACCTCAATAAGTGAAGAATCCTTAATTTTATGGACTGTAGAATCAAGCTTTAGTTCAATCTCACGGTCATTCGAGGTAAGTAAATTTGTAGGCAACCATACCTCTATGTCTTCTTGAATTTGTTTACCAGTATTAGTAATAGTTAGTGAGTAAGAAGTGCCCAATGCTGTTGTAATAGGTCCTTGATAAGTGTATTCCAGCTCATATTTCAGTTCTTTTTGATCTAAATACCATGTGAGAAACACAACAACAACAGGAATAAGCACTCCTGTTAATAGCCATTTAATATTATTAAACATACGAAGAAACAGAATTTTTTGATTAGTTCTAAGATATAGAATTCTATTATTTAAATATATATTGATTAAAAAAATTCCTTAAAATCATATGTCATTTAACATAATGGGCGTTATCCGAACTAATATTTATAAAATTAAATAAAATCAATCTCTTAAAAAGATTTCACCACCCTGAAAAACAGTAAAAAGCCGACTTAGACACAAGTCGGTTTTTTTTTAACCTATTTTGATACTTCTTGCCAATAAATTTGATTGAAAAACAATCAATTTCCAATTGTTTCCTGATTTATCAAGGCTTCACTCAACCCATTTTATCCCCATTTTCTGCGGATAATGCTTGGGATAATTTCCGAGATTAATCATAAATTACAGAAAAAATAATTTTTAAAAAAGGACCTGGAACTTTAAAAAAATGGACTTTTAAAGGTGATTTACAATTAGATTTTATTCTTTATTAGGTTTTAAACATGTCTGAAATCAATACAATGGCAGAAGAAATTAATACATTTCTAGCTCTAAGAGGTTATCCGCCTTGTTCTGATATAAACCAATTCACATCCGACCAATGGTTTGATCTTTCACAAATTGCAATGTATCAGTATCACAACATAGCTCTATGGTATCTTTTTAAGCAGTTTAGTATCGAGCGAACAATGAAAAAATTGTATTAGCAGATAGCCAAAACTTATTAATTTAAAAAAGGAGCTTTTAGCTCCTTTTTTAAACTTTATAAAAGAGTTTATGTTAATTAATCTTTGTTTGATTTTTATTAGTTACTAATCATACAGATTTGAAATTTAAATCATTATTAAATAGCTTGTTATATAAGCAACCTAACATTTTGATTGTATTTAAATTAATCTAATTTCAAAGTAAAACCTTTAAAATATAATAGTGGCATCACTTTATAATGTGTCCTAAGGACACATTATAAAGTGATGGCGATTAATTTCAAGTTTTATTTTAATTTCATTAAAAATCAGTAATATAAAAAATATTTAAAAAAAAATAACTTGACTTTTCCATCTCTAAAAGGATATAAGTCCTAAGGACTTATATCCTTTTAGAGAGTAATATTTATGAAAAAAGACTCAAAATTATCTCTAGATAAGGCAATGATAATTTGGTTTTTGAATGAGTATAAATATGGCTCAATTAATCGCTTTGATTTATTTATAAAATTTAGAGAATTGTTTTTTTCAAAAAAACTAGGAAATGAAAAAATTGCAGTTCATGGAAATACAGATTTGGAACTGGCATTTAAAAAATTCACGAATGAGTATCTTGAACATGAACCTTTTGTAAAAGCATATGGTCCACATTCAACAGGATATGGATACTTTGCCAAGATTAATACTAAACTTACCCCAAGTGAATTAATTTTTCCTCTTTTTCCATATGCATATCTTACTCATCTATCTGCAATGAGGCATTACTCTATTACGGATCGGATTCCTAAAAAAATACAAATTGAGATTCCCTCTAGGTCTAAATGGAAAGCCTTAATAATTGAAGATATTAAAAAAATGGATGTATCAGCTAGAGATAAGGACTTGATTTTAAAATATTTACCTCGATACCCTAAAAGTGATGAAATATACTTCAAGAAAAGAATTTTGGTATCATCTACTCGTACACCATTGCCTAATTTAACTTTAGATAATGGTATACGAGTAATAGAAATAGGGGCTCTTTTTGTAGAAATGATTAATAACCCCAAAGAATGTGGGGGTATTGAGCATGTCATGGATATATTTCAAGAATATGGTTTAGTATTTAAGAAAAAAATTTATAAAGCTGCTTTAGAATCTAGCTTGATTTCACAAACCAGAATCGGCTTTATTTTTGAACAAATTCTAAAGCAGTCAGATTTAGAAATTATAAAAATGAAGAATAGAAATAAAGACCTAAGAGGAGGTAGTAGAGTTTTCCTTACTGGAGAAGACTTTTCCAATATTATTAATATAGAATGGAATCTTTCTTTAAATCACCCTAGTGTAGTGTCATATGGAATTGAATTTAACTCAATGGGTTAATGACTCAGATGAAGATTACATAGACATTAGAAAAGCTATGCATATTGTACTACTAGCTATTGGATCTAGTAGCCGTTTATCATCTATGATGGCTCTTAAGGGTGGTATATTGATGGCCATTCAATATGCAAATACTCGATTTACTACAGACTTAGATTTTTCTGCATTACAGAATCCAGAGGATGTCGATCCTGAGAATCTTCGTGATGAATTAAATCAAGCATTACTAAGTGCCGAAGCTGAACTTATTTCATATAACATTTCTTGTCGTGTTCAGAAAATAAAAAAGCAGCCAAAAGCTTTTGAAGCAGCTACATTCCCTTCGCTAAATATTACTATTGGATATGCGAAAAAAGATAATGATGGAGCTATGAGACGTCTCGAAAGTGGCTCGGCTGCAAACACAATTAGTATTGATTATAGTTTTAACGAAGTTACAGGTGAATTAGGTGAAGTAACTTTAGAAAATGAAGAAAAGATTCAAGTTTATAGTTTTGCTGCTTTAATGTCGGAAAAGTTTAGATCTATTTTACAGCAAGTTGTAAGAAAACGAAGTCGACGGCAGGATGTCTATGACTTACATCATTTGATTTCAAAGTATTCGACACATAGTGATGGTGAAAAGTTCCAGGTATATCAATTATTAATTGAAAAATCTGCTGGAAAAGGTATTAATGAATATTTAAACAAATTAGCATTACAAGATCCTAACATCAGGTCTAGAGCTCAGGAAGGTTTTGATGAGCTTATTTATGAAGATGTTGAGGTGGTATCTTTTGAAGAAGCTTATTCTCTTGTTCAAGAATACTTTGAATCATTACCCTGGGAGGAATCATGAATGCAGGTAGAAGCATTCAACTTCCAAGGGAAAAGATCTACAAATTTGGATGTTATAAAACAGATACATTACAAAAGTTTTTCTATTTTTTTAGTTATAGATGCTTTTAATAAAGAAAAATACTTAGCTAGAGAAGAGATAGAAAACTTTATAGACGAATTATTTTCTTTTGTTAATCAAGCTACCACTTATTTAGAATTTGTTGATAAGTTTAAGAAATCTAATAAGTTTTTTGATGCATCTATAAGCTTTTTGTGGTTGGAAAAGAATATTTGTCATGTTTCTTTTTGTGGTGATTGTCGTGTCTACTTAAATGGCAATTTGAAAACTATAGATCATACTCAAGCATGGAAAATGTGTTCAAGAAAGACGGCAAATCTTAATTTAATTGGTGAATTATGTATTAAACATCCTTATCAAAATGTACTACTTAAAAGTGTTAAGAAGGATGAGTGCGAAATAATTAATTTTGATCTCCAAGCTGGAGATCAGATTCTGATTATTACTGATGGAGGATGGCAACAACTACATCATAAGATTGTAAAACGAGTATTTAATACAGATGAAATAAGTAATAGAATTTTTGACGATAATGCTAGTGGGTATCATATTAAAATAGATTAGAAAAGCGTCTTATAATTATAGATATATTCCTTTTATAAAAGAGGTATTAGAAGGCTATTTAACGTAGTGCTCCTATAGTTTTTTCAATTTAAAGTATCTCTAAAATCAATATAATGTGTTTTATATAAAATTAACTATGCAAATCAATAATATAATCTATGTTTTATGTCTAAGTCTAACAGATTGGGCTTTTTGATGGATTAATCATGTTCCACACTTATTCTGTGATCAATATTTCGCAGGTTTGATTAGTTTAATTGAATCATGAGGACGTCTGATCTTTTTCTTTTTGATACTCATTGAGCTCTTTTTTTATTGCCTTTCTATCCTGGAATGATGCAATCAGCATGATTGGAATCAGTAGTGGCACCACTATAAGACCTTGGGCAATATCTTTTATTTTTAAAATAATCTCTCTCCTTTATCGCTTAGTCATTATCGAATACGGCATTTAGCACACGACCGAATAATCCACGTTTTTTATTTGTCTCATGATGTATCTTTGGTATGTGTTTTGGTGCTTCATTTTGAGGTTTTAAGGTTGTGTCATGAGACAATTCATCAGAATAAATTTCTTTATTTATAATATCTTGATGTGTTTCATTACTGTTGTTGCATGGTGTTTCATTAGTTTGTCTCACTGATGTATTATGAGACATTTCTGCTTCAGGTTTTTTATGACCTAATAATAATTGGAACCGGTCAATTTGATCTAAATAACGTTTTTCTCGATCCTTGTATGATTCAATTTCCTTTCTCATGAAATCAACTAACTGACGTAAATCAGCATCATCTTTAGGTTGATCTATTCCTTGGTTTTGTTCTTGCTTTTTGTTAGGTTCCCCAAAACATCTAATAACTTCTGCAACGTCAAAATGACCATCTGCATTTCGAGATATACGACCTTCCTTTATTGCTCTATATAATGTAGAACGGCTGACATTAAAGCGTTTAGATACTTCACTTAGCGACAACTTAGCCATTTACGGTGTCCTTTTTGTTGGATGGCATGTACCCTACTTTTTTTAAGTATGGGTATAATTCTTTGATTTGCTTAGGATCTTGCAACATCTCTGCAATACGTACGGCAAATTGCTGATAGCTTTCAGTACCTTTGGAATAATTAATCATTTCAGGAAGTTCTGACAATTTATGGGCAAACATATGGCGTTGAGCATCTGTCATCTTTATAAGAAAATCTGAATCATTCGGATCTCTTTCTAAAGGTAGGGATTCAGTTTTTTTGAGCTTAAAGGTGAATGATAAACCAGAAATAGATCTTCCATTTTTATACTGTTCGTATTTAACATCGATATCTGTTAATTCATTAATTTGCTTTAAGGCTGGTTCTAAAACACGACTTTTAAAATTAACCATCTTTTGATATTCATTAATTTCAAGGCCTAGTTTCTCTCTAAACTCAGATAATGAAATAATAGGAGTTTTTCCTATACCTCTCCAAGCAATTAAAAATTCATACAAACGAATAGCATATTTGCTAGTTAGTTGGGCAACTTGTTTGAGTTGATAGCTCGTAAAATGCTTTTCCAATCTTGTGATAAGGGGTACAACATCAGGTGCAAATGTAACCTCTAGCGTAGCAAGATCATCAATATATGCTATACGACTGACCCAACGGGATTTGACTACAATTTCTTTGTTTGTGTCCTTATGGATCTCCTTAAAAGAAAACTTTCTTTCAAAAAGATTATTAACGGCATTTTTTAATGCGTTATATGCAGCCTCTTTGGTGACATCAAAACGAGAAGCATAATCAGAAGCATGAATTTCTAATTTACTGTCAGACGAGATACCTTGACCTGTCTCTCTTGCTCTTATTATGGACAACAGGATCAGTCGTTGCTCTGTTAATTCTAGATTATAACTGGCATTAATTAAGGCATTATCTTTTACGACTAAGTCATTCTTCATAAAACTACATAGGTTATAAGTGTTATTAAAACTACACTATCATTTGATGTAATCAAATGCAAAGAAATTGTAGTCTTAAGACAAAGAAATTGTAGTCTTAAGACAAAGAAATTGTAGTCTTAAGACAAAGAAATTGTAGTCTTATAACTTATACAAGCCTTACAAATAAATACTTTCAGTTTGTCTAAAAGCATTAAAAATAATTAAAAATAATTAAAAGCCTAAATAAAAAATTGCCCTTGGTTTTCGCTCTGCTCAAACTCTATTGAATCTCGCTACCGCTCGATTCGAGGGGCAATTTTTAGCTAATCTCGTAGTGAATTCAATAAAAAGCAAAAACAACTCGGAATTCGCTTCGCTCATAAAACTTTTTTCTCGCTTCGCTCGTCTAGAATCTGAATTTTCCATCTAATTTATGCTTCTTAGGCTAAATAGCCTAAGAAAAGCAGTTTTTCAGAAAGTGTAAACGCAAATTTAAGGCTTTCCACTCGTAGACACTCGTTCTGTACTTTTGTGAGAATTGACCTGTAAACATAATTTAAAGAGATTTCTAAATATATTTAATTTGAAAATAAGAAATAGTTTTAATGCCAGGTTAAGTAACCATTCAAATCTTCTAATTTTTATTTTTATGCAATTAAGTGCAACTATATGCGTCTAAGAGCTTTTAAATGCAATTAAGTGCTTTTAAGTGCAATTAGAAAGTTTTATAAGCTTTTCAGCTTTTTTATATAAGATTAAGTGCGAACATAGAAAGGGTAAAACAGGCAAGATGTGTAATGTTATATAACACAGCAAGCCTTAGTTATCTAAATTACTCCACTTATTCGCATTTCATGCTCAACGTATCATCTTGTCCTATGGAATTATTAACATAGTTAAATTGTTCGAATTGACCACAAATAAAAGTTATAAAAAACATGACTAATTAGATGGTATTTTCCCTTTCATAGTTATAGGCATGAAATATTTTTATTTTTTGGATTAGCTCATAGACTAAAAAAAGTAATATTATTTTATAATTAGAAAATCCAAAGTGATTTTTCACTTATATGAAACAGTGTAAAAAATTAGCAACCCTTAGATTATTATAAAGAGGATATTTTGAAGTTAAATAATATTGAAAAATTTGCACTCAAGAAAGCAACTCTAGATCTTATAAAAGTTTCCTTTTTTATTGGTTTTATCCCAAGTTTTATAGCATTAATGATAGATTTAAAACGTTTAGGATTTGAGCTGAAGAAGTTAACACCTAATACGTCCTTATCAGAAGTTTATAAAATGATGAATTCTTTAATTCCAGATAATTCTTTATATATCAATATATTAGGCGCTTATGTTTTTATCCATAGTGCAGTATTATTAATTGTATTTATAAAATCTCACTATGAACGTCCGATAAATCAAAAAACTCTAAGTTTTTGTAAATTTTTTAGTCCTATTGCTGAAGTATTATTTCATTTACTAGCTATTGTAGCTGGTTTTTTTATTACCTTATTTATACTATCTACTTTTGTATTTGGATTTATAGCATCAATAAAGTACCTATCTCTAGCGGTTTTAATATTATTAGTGTCTATTCTTTTAGTAATGTTTAATATTGCTATCATGAAATATTACGTAGAAAAAGAAGATATTCCTGAAATAAATATTTGAAACATTTTGAAGCATTTAATTTGAAGGCCAAAATTTTCGTTAACGAAAATTTTGGCCTTTTTCGTTTTTTTATAATTTCATGTAAATCTAATACTTATAAAAAAACGAAAATTTTATAATTTATAAAGGCAGTTTTTCTTTTTTTGAAAAGGTTACATAAGAGTATTACATTAAAAAACAATGATTTACATTTAATAATTATTCTATATATGATGCCATTTTTATGATAAAAATGGTTTTTTAGATGATTAAAACTAAACTTGTGGCAGCCATTCTTGCCATAGCTCCAATGACACTAATGGCGGTTTCGACCCATACGAATGCGACCGGTATTCCTGTTTTTGATGGCGGTAACTTTGCTAACATGATTATTAATGCAGCCAACCAAGCTACTCAGATTAGTCAGCAAGTTAATCAAATCAATCAAGCGATTCGTGGCAATGGATTGTCTGAACAAATGCTTAAACAGCTAGGAATAAGCAATTATTCTGGCATTATTTCTCAAATGAGCCAACAAGCCTCGGATCTGAATAAGGTCATTCAAGCCTCTAACTCATTAAAACAATCTGTTGGTCAAGTTCAAGCCGAATTTAAAGCACTTTATCCCAGTGCAGAAAGTTATAAAAATAAGTCCCCTGATCAAATGCTAAAAGACTTTAGTAAGTGGTCTAATCAACTCCAAAATGCAAATGCTACGGCTATGCAAGCTCAGGCCAGTGTGAGTGCTATTGCTGATCGTAATGTGAAAATTGGAAGTGTTCTAAGTGAATCCCCTGGATCTGCTGGAGCTTCTACAGTTTCACAGATTCAGGGAACTAATCAGTTGCTCGGCATACTAGGTCAACAAATGAATGATCTCCACCAGGTTTTAGCTACTGGCCAACGTGCCACGATGGAAGCTCAAGCGCAAGCTCAGGCAGTAAAAGATAGTCAACGTGCTACATGGAGAGAGTCAATTACATTTAAAAATAACTACAACTACAAAGGGAAAAACTGGTAATGAAATATTCAATTATTTTAGCGGTTTGTATGGTCTTTTATCTAGTTGGTTGTAGCGATAAGCAGTCAAGTTATGAAGGGAAAAAAGTTGAGGAAATGACCCCTCAAGAGATCAAACAGAAAAATGAAAAAGAAGGCACAACAGAAGAATATAAGGGGAAAAATTGGTGAAAAAATACTTTCCTCTTCTTATTGTCACAGCTCTATTTTTGCTTCACTCCAATACTGCTATGGCAATGGGTGTAGGGGTTGTAGACAATATGATCCAAAAATTTGCTGATGCATCAAAAAATTGGGAAGGGCCACTTTTAGATATTGCAATGCGGTTGTTTTGGTTATTGGCCACGATTCAATTTGCTTGGGCCATGATTGGGTTAGCATTTAGAGCTTCTGATTTTAATACGTGGACCTCAACAATTGTTACTCAGATTATGTTCATTGGCTTCATGTCATGGATATTAATGAATTTCAGCTCTTTTGCTGGATATATGATTGATAGCTTTAGAAAAGCAGCTGGGCAAGCAAGTGGCCAAAATCTTTTTTCTCCCTCTGATTTTTTTATTAAAGCATGGCAGTTAGTCGGTGATATTTACGATAAAACAAGTTTGTTAGAGCCTGCAAATTCTTTAGGTTTAATCATTGCAGGGATCATCATCATGATCTGTTTTGCTTTGATCTGTGCCTTTATGGTCGTGACCTTGGTTGAGATGTATATCGTTATCTCTGCAAGTGTAATTTTAATGGGTTTTGGTGGTACACAGTGGACGAAAGATTATGCGATTCGTGCCCTTCAGTACGCGGTTTCTGTTGGCGCAAAACTATTTGTACTTCAATTAATCGCTGGGCTTGGAGCAGAACTTATGGATGGTTGGATCTCATCCACTGATACGCAAAGTATGGAGCATATTGTAGGAATGATTGGCTGTTCGGTCATCCTTTTAGCACTGACAAAAATGATTCCAGATATTGTTCAAGGCATTATTAATGGTACATCTATTGCCCAAGGTGGGGCCTTAACAAGTGCTATGGCTGCGGTTGGTGGAGGTGCAATAGGTGCAGCAATTGCAGCGAGTGGGCAGAGTGCTGCTATCAGTTCATCTTTCAAGTTGGCAAGTGAACAACTTAAATCACCAAGTACCAATGATGGTGCAGGTATCAGTGGTTCGCAAGGTGGCTCTATGCTCGGTTTAATTACCCAGGCAGGCAAAAATTATGCGAACAATTTAGTAGGAGATTTAGGCGGTAGATTGACTGGAAAAGTATCTAAGCACGAAAGAAGTGGTACATCATTGGGTGGGAGAATGTCGAATTCTATGGATGCTAAGAGACAGTCTTTAGGAAGCGAGAGAGAAGCAAAAAAATATACAAGACCAAATAATAAAGAGGATAAAAATGAAAATACTATCGGATAAAAAAGAGCTGAAAAATTACTTCGAGTCGAAGAGTATTTTCTCAACGCCTATGGTTAAGGGTATGATCATTATCATTTTGGCTATCTATTTTTTGCAATTTTTACTGCAATAAAAAACTGGCGAAAGCCAGTTTAGTTTTTAAGGATTCAATTTATTCCATTTAGCCATGAGTTTCATTTCCTCTTCTTCCAAAGTTGATTCACCTTGAAGTACTCGTTGAGCAATTCCATCTAAAATAGGTTTGCAATTATCTATGGTCTCTTGATCAAACTCCTGATTCACAATGCCAGGATTAGACCAAAATTGATCGATTTTCTTTTGGTGCGTGAAATCATGCATGAATACTTTTCCTAGCTTTATCTAAATAGGAAGTGGTGTGTGTGCTTGTATAGTACCTCAATTAGTCTTAGAGCTAATTCCAAAAAATAGACACATTTCTTGGCGCTGGTTCAGAAAAAAAGCTACTGTTGAGATGGCATTTTTTTATTATCTAATTTTAGAAATGTTTAATAAATCTCCATTTGTTTTATGGTCCTTTTAATTTATGTATTTC
>Ga0207655_1003910_pt1 | contig 10816 bp, 9 predicted proteins | sample KBSM44metaG_FD_184398 | JGI IMG/M metagenome (GOLD analysis project Ga0207655, IMG submission 184398) | Miscanthus rhizosphere microbial communities from Kellogg Biological Station, Michigan, USA - KBS M4-4 metaG (SPAdes) (version 2) | ecosystem: Host-associated > Plants > Roots > Rhizosphere >... | reverse complement strand
CAAGGGCCGCATCCTGAAGTTCGACGGTTACACCCGCGTCATGCCGCAAATTGCCAAGCCAGGCGATGACGACGTGCTGCCGGACATGGCTCAGGGCGACGCGATGAAGCTGATCAAGCTTGATCCGACCCAGCACTTCACCAAGCCGCCGGCGCGTTACTCGGAAGCGAGCCTGGTTAAAGAAATGGAAAAACGCGGCATCGGTCGTCCTTCGACCTATGCGGCGATCATTTCGACCATCCAGGATCGTGGCTACGTAGCGCTGCACAACCGTCGTTTCTACTCGGAAAAGATGGGCGACATCGTTACCGAACGTCTGGCCGAGAGTTTCTCCAATCTGATGGACTACGGTTTCACCGCCGGCATGGAAGAGAACCTCGATGACGTGGCTCAGGGCGAACGCGACTGGAAGAACGTGCTCGACGAGTTCTACGGCGACTTCAAGAAGAAACTCGAAGTAGCCGAAAGCGCCGAAGGCGGCATGCGTGCCAACCAACCGGTGATGACTGATATTCCGTGTGTGCTATGCGGTCGTCCGATGCAGATTCGTACCGCCTCGACCGGCGTGTTCCTCGGCTGCTCGGGCTACAGCCTGCCACCGAAAGAGCGCTGCAAGGCCACGGTCAACCTGGTGCCGGGCGACGAAATCGCGGCGGACGACGAGGGTGAGTCGGAGTCCCTGGTCCTGCGTGGCAAGCATCGCTGCCCGATCTGCAGCACGGCGATGGACGCTTACCTGCTGGATGAGAAGCGCAAGCTGCACATCTGCGGTAACAACCCGGATTGCGACGGTTACGAAATCGAAGAAGGCAGCTACCGCATCAAGGGCTACGAAGGTCCGAGCCTGGAATGCGACAAGTGCGGCAGCGAGATGCAGCTCAAAACCGGCCGTTTCGGCAAGTTCTTCGGTTGTACCAATGCGACGTGCAAGAACACCCGCAAACTGCTGAAAAGCGGTGATGCAGCGCCGCCGAAGATGGATCCGGTGAAGATGCCTGAGCTGAAATGCGAAAAGGTCAACGACACTTACATCCTGCGCGACGGTGCTTCCGGCCTGTTCCTGGCGGCCAGTCAATTCCCGAAAAACCGCGAGACGCGTGCTCCGCTGGTCATGGAAATTGTGCCGCACAAGGATGAGATCGATCCGAAGTACCACTTCCTCTGCGAAGCACCGAAGAAAGATCCGGACGGTCTGCCTGCTGTGATCCGTTACAGCCGTAAAACCAAAGAGCAGTACGTACAGACTGAAGTCGACGGTAAGCCGACTGGCTGGAAAGCGTACTACGATGGCGGCAAGTGGACGGTTGAAGACAAGCGCCCGGCGAAGACCGCTAAGGCTTAACAGGTGCTGTACTGAAAAGGCCGCATGACAACCCTCAGGTTTTCATGCGGCCTTTTTGTTTTGTGCTTGCGGTGAACTCGGGTGATCCACGACACTGTCTGACCTGCGTGAAGCAATTATTTCGTTGTGGAGGCTGCCGTCATGGCCCACGAACTCTATACCCGTACCAACCAGAAGATTTACTTCGCCGGCCTGTCGCTGGAAGCGCTCGCCAGAGCCGAAGAGGGGCGGGCGATGAACTCCCTGGCGCTGATCCAGGCCGGACGCGAGTCAGCCTTGTTTCACCTGTACGGTGCGTTGCTGGGACTGTGCCATGAAATCGCCGGTTTCTATCGCTTACCTCAGGCCAATGCGCCTCGGGCCGAGTTATTACTAACTCGCGAAGTGCTTGAAACTATCGCGATTCCGGAAATGGCCGAGATGGTCGAGTTGGCCAATAATCCGGAAACCTGGCTGGCCAAACTGCTTGCAGCCCATGCTGCACTGTTTCAGCCGCCACGGGCGCCGCACAAGCCTAAGGGTGACGTGACGCAGCCGCTGATCCTGGCCGTTAACCTGGATGAAGAAGAGGCGTCACAAGAGCTGAGCCGGGAAGAACTGGAGAGCTGGCGCCAGAACCTCAAAGGGTTGGCGATTCGGTTTCGCGAAGGCCTGAACGAGTGCTGAGCACATAATCGCATCGGACACCGCGTTACATTGATCTCTTCAGGGATGAAGCATGTCTTCCATTTTGCACAACAAAAAACTGCGTCAGTTAATTGAACAGTCGGACGCCCGTGTCGAAGCGGCCACCAGTGCCGCCGATCTGCTCGAGGTGATAAAGCAGCTCAGCGCTTTTGGTGCGCCTCTGGAGTTCGATAACGCCACGCCCAGGTTATTTCGCAATATCGGTTTTGGATTTGTTGCCGCCACCGTTCTTTTCGTACCTTTTGTCGTACTGGGCATCGCTTTTCTATTGGGTGGCTGGCTTGTCATGGATCACAGGTCCGGTGTGATCGACGCACTTTCCAAAAAAATCATCCATAAATCTTCAATGCTCGCCTATGGGTTAAGGGCGTCGTACAGCCCGGATGTGCAAGTGCTGGAGAGCTTGGGTGGGGAGTTCAAGGACTTCCATCGAGGCTCCTACAGCCGACAGATTTTGAAATCGGTTCAAGGTACTTACCTTGGCGCGGTTCATGAGTTGCCTTTCACTTATCAGCACTTGCAGTACGTTGATCGCGAAAGTTACAAGACCACCGTGCCAGACGGGGTGGGCGGTACCAAGGTTGAAACCAAGACGGTTGACCGCGAGTTTGCCCGGTACAGCCTGGTACTGGATTTTCCGTGGGTCGAGAATGTGGTCGTGCGCGGCGACACGCATGTGGGGGTGGATCTTGAGGAGACTCTGGATACAGCATCCAGTGAATTCAATAGCGCGTTTCACCTGACAGGCATTACCCAGATGGCCTGTGCCGTTTTTGCCAAGCCCGCGACGGTGCTGCATCTACTGCAACTCGCTCAGCAATTGAGCGATGTCAATCTGGAGTTCTCGGAACATGGGCGGCTGTGCCTGAGTTTCAGCGATGCTGGATTGCTTGCGCCAAACGCAACCGAGGGGATTAGAAATCTGCCGGCCTTTGAGCCGCTCGTCGAAACGGGTATTCGCCTGCCTCGTCTGGACTTCTTGCTGTCGTGGGTCCACCGACTGGCTGAATTTCATGACGATAACTTCGCGCTTTCCCCGAAACCTTTAAAAAACATGGAGTATTAAACGATGGGGTTGTTATTGATTATCGCGGTGATAGTCGGGATTACCTTCTTGACCTGTTACAACCGAATCATTGGGCGACATAACCGCGCTCAGCGCGCCTGGGCCGATGTACTGGTTTATGAGCGGCAGAAAACCAGGGTGCTCGATTTACTTGAGCAGCAGGTTGCGGGTTTCAAGGAGTACGAAAGTACGCTGCTGGAAAAGATCACGGGTCTGCGCTCGGCCATCGGCAAGCTGCCACAAGAGGCGAACGGGGACGCTCTACAGCCGGTGCAAAAGGGAACACGGGAATTGCTGGCGGGATTGACCGTGGCATTTGAAGCTTATCCAGAGCTCAAGGCCAATGAGTTGGTTAACAACTTCATGCGGGAAATCACAGAGCAGCAAGAAAACGTCGGTGCGGCCATTACCATCTTCAATGGCGCGGTAGAGGTGTTCAATAACTCGATCCAGATGTTTCCTAACTCCTTTGTTAATGGCTGTCTCAACAAAAAATCGGTAATCGTTCCATTTTCCGACTCCCAGGCTTCCGCTGCATTTGAGTACAAGCCGAACTTTTAAAGGTGCAGGACAACAGGCTCGGTCGGTCTGGAATGCTCGCAAAAAGGTTTTTTGTAACGGCTGGTTGATTACCGTTCCTCAAGATCCCGAGCGAAGCTTGGCCGATGCCTATATAATCCCCGCCTTTCGTGGAGAACAGACCTTTATGCCAACGTCCTTTCTAGAAATCGTCGAGTTACCAGACGGCCGTATTGAGCTGCGCAGGGCTGAGGACGAGGGTTCTCTGGTTACTTTGGATTTCTCCGAGGATGCCAAAGCGTTCCTGCAGGGCCAGCACGTGGAAGTCGCCAAGGCGATGTTGAGCGTCGGTGTTCAGATGGCCGGACGCTTGGTTGAAGGCGATTTCAATACGGACGAGGGGGCTCGGGTTCTTCATTGATCCCGCCCGTCGGTTTTTTGCTGATATCGCTACAGGTCGGCTTCTCTATCCTTGGAGAAGCCCCGCGCTGTTCAATGCGCGCTTTGTTTGTCAGTTAACCCAATCGAATATTCAGGCTTTGTGCGTCCCCGATCCGGGCGGCGCTGATCAACTGTTGCCGTGAAGTTGTGCTCAATGGGTTGAGCCAACTGACTACTGTGTGGCTGCGACCCAGGCGCAAGGCCTCGCAGGTCAACTGCTGAGCGCTCTGAGTACCGCGTGGTTGCAGCAGCAGGATGCGTTCGCGGTTAAGGCCGGCGTCTCGCAACCAGGTCTGGGTCAGGCTGGCGGGCGGAGCGATCAGCGTCAGCCAGCGCGCGTCCTGGTCCTGGCTCAGTTCCCTGAGAATCGGCGCAAGAAGGTTCAGGCAATTCCCGGCTGCACCACGCAGCGACAGCTCACTGAAGACTTCGGGCTCAGCGCTCCAGGGTGACTCGACCACGTCTTTCAGGATCGGCGCCAAGGGCTGCACCATGAAAGCCTCGAACAACGGCAGTTGGGCTTGCTGTGATGTGTGTGGGAACTGCATAAAGCCTCCTTTAGCGGCGAATGACGCCGACACTCAAGCCTTCGATCACCAGTTCCTGATCTTTCAGGTTCACTTCGATAGGGGCGAATTCAGGGTTTTCGGCAATCAACCAGACCTTGCTGCCATCGCGCTTGAAGCGCTTGACGGTCACTTCATCGCCGATCCGTGCGACCACGATCTGGCCGTTGCGGGCTTCGCGGGTGGTGTGCACTGCCAGCAGGTCACCGTCGAAAATGCCCACATCCTTCATGCTCATGCCATGAACCCGAAGCAGATAGTCGGCGCGAGGATGGAAGAACGACGGGTTGATGTTGCAGGACTCTTCGATGTGCTGTTGGGCGAGGATCGGAGCACCGGCAGCCACTCGGCCAATGATCGGCAGGGTGGACTCGTCGGCCTTGGCTTCGAAGCCGGGGATGCGAATACCACGGGAAGCACCGGGCGTCATCTCGATCGCACCCTTGCGGGCCAGCGCCTTGAGGTGTTCTTCCGCCGCATTGGGCGACTTGAAACCCAGTTCCTGAGCGATTTCCGCGCGGGTGGGTGGGTAGCCGTTGTCTTCGAGGCAGCGTTTGATGAAGGCCAGAATCTCTGCTTGGCGTGGCGTCAGCTTTAGCATATTGATCGCTCTGTCTTTTTATACAGTGACTGGGATTATATACAGTGGAACGATCTTGGCAATGCTCCTTTTTTTGCCGACCGCCAGACGGTCGATGAGCCTGCTGATTCACGCTTGCGAGTTGTATGGTTAAATAGCTGACCGACCATTCCCAAAACGAACCGTCAGGCTTGACAAGGCCTGGGCTGAAACGTATGTTTCAAACAAGTGTTTGTCAGGCGGAGTAGCCATGGCCCAGTCGGAAACCGTTGAACGCATTCTTGATGCTGCCGAGCAATTGTTCGCGGAAAAAGGTTTTGCTGAAACCTCATTGCGTCTGATCACCAGCAAGGCGGGTGTCAATCTGGCGGCGGTGAACTATCACTTCGGTTCTAAGAAGGCGCTGATCCAGGCAGTTTTTTCGCGCTTTCTCGGGCCGTTCTGCTTAAGCCTTGATAAAGAACTCGAGCGGCGTCAAGCCAAGCCGGAGAACAAGCCGACGCTTGAAGAGCTGCTGGAAATCCTCGTCGAGCAAGCCCTGGTGGTGCAACCACGCAGCGGCAACGATCTGTCGATTTTCATGCGTTTGCTGGGCCTGGCTTTCAGTCAGAGCCAAGGGCACTTGCGGCGTTATCTGGAAGACATGTACGGCAAGGTGTTCCGCCGCTACATGATGTTGGTCAACGAAGCTGCACCGCGTATTCCGCCGATTGAGCTGTTCTGGCGTGTGCACTTCATGCTCGGCGCCGCCGCGTTCAGCATGTCCGGTATCAAGGCTCTGCGCGCAATTGCCGAGACCGACTTCGGCGTCAACACCTCCATTGAGCAAGTAATGCGTCTGATGGTGCCGTTTCTGGCCGCGGGCATGCGCGCCGAAACCGGTGTGTCCGACGCGGCCATGGCCACTGCGCAGCTGCGTCCGCGCAGTAAATCAACCCCGGTTGCCGCCAAGGTTTAACCGCACACGGGTGGGCGCGGCAGCTGACATCCGCTAAGCTAGCCGCCCATGCCGACTCTCGTTCTGAACCCGCTCCCTATTTATATCGCCGACCTGCCGGGCATAGCCCATGGCGGCGATTGCGTGCGAGCCGGGTTTATCGTTATCAAGGAATCTCTATGACTGCTGGCCTGCAAGGCTCGTTGATGGTGGACGTCGCCGGTACCTGGCTGACGGCTGAAGATCGCCAATTGTTGCGCCAGCCCGAAGTGGGCGGCCTGATCATTTTCGCCCGCAACATCGAACACCCGCGCCAGGTGCGCGAGTTGAGCGCCTCAATCCGCGCCATTCGCCCCGATCTGCTGTTGGCAGTCGACCAGGAGGGCGGTCGGGTTCAGCGTTTGCGCCAGGGCTTTGTACGACTGCCAGCCATGCGCGCCATTGCTGACAATTCGAATGCCGAGTACCTCGCCGAGCAGTGCGGCTGGATCATGGCGACTGAAGTGCTGGCCGTCGGCCTCGATCTGAGCTTCGCTCCGGTGCTGGACCTCGACTTCCAGCGCAGCGCCGTAGTCGGCACCCGTTCATTTGAAGGTGATCCCGAGCGAGCAGCGTTGCTGGCGGGAGCCTTCATTCGTGGCATGAACAGCGCCGGCATGGCCGCCACCGGCAAGCACTTTCCCGGTCACGGCTGGGCCGAGGCCGATTCCCATGTTGCGATCCCTGTTGATGAGCGCAGCCTCGACGAAATTCGCGCCAATGACCTGGTGCCGTTCACCCGACTGAGCAAGCAACTGGCTGCGGTCATGCCGGCCCACGTGATCTATCCACAAGTCGATTCCCAGCCTGCCGGCTTCTCCCGCCGCTGGTTGCAGGACATCCTGCGTGGCGAGCTGCAATTCGATGGCGTGATCTTCAGCGATGACCTGTCCATGGCCGGTGCCCACGTGGTCGGCGATGCTGCCAGCCGTATCGAAGCGGCGCTGACGGCCGGTTGCGACATGGGCCTGGTGTGCAACGATCGTGCGGCCGCTGAACTGGCCCTGAGTGCCGCCCAGCGCCTGAAGGTCAAACCGTCCGAGCGCATCGCGCGGATGCGCGGCCAGTCGTACGCCAGCACTGAATACCGTCAAGACCCGCGCTGGCTGACAGCCGTGGGCGCGCTCAAAGATGCTCAACTGATAGATTGAGGACTTTTCGTGATGACGGTTTACGCGATTATCGGCGGCACCGGCCTGACTGAGCTCGAAGGCCTGAGCATTCGTCAGTCACTGGTGGTGGACACCCCTTACGGCGCGCCTTCGGCTGAAGTGCAGATCGGCGAGTACGCCGGCAAGGAAGTGCTGTTCCTCGCGCGTCACGGTCATCCTCACCGCTTCCCGCCGCATCAGGTGAACTACCGCGCCAACCTCTGGGCGCTGAAGCAGGCTGGCGCCGAAGCGATTCTCGCGGTCAACGCCGTGGGTGGGATTCATTGCGCGATGGGTACCGGACATTTCTGCGTGCCGCATCAGCTGATCGACTACACCAGCGGTCGCGAACACACCTATTTCGCCGATGATCTCGAACAGGTCACACACATCGACTTCAGCTATCCCTACAGCGAGCCACTGCGTCAGCAGTTGATCGCGGCGCTGGCGGCCGAAGGTGTCGGCTACAGCAGTCATGGCGTGTACGCCTGCACTCAAGGGCCGCGGCTGGAAACTGTCGCTGAAATCGCCAGACTGGAACGCGACGGATGCGACATCGTCGGCATGACCGGGATGCCGGAAGCGGCCTTGGCTCGTGAGCTGGAACTGGATTACGCCTGTCTGGCGCTGGTCGTAAACCCGGCGGCGGGCAAGTCGACGGCAGTGATTACCATGGCCGAGATCGAGCAAGCGTTGCGTGACGGGATGGGGAATGTGAAGTCGACGTTGGTGCGGGTGCTGAAAGCTTGATCATTCGGTAAATCGAGTCGACCCTTTCGCGAGCAAGCCCGCTCCCACAGATACAGTGATAAGCCTGTGGGAGCGGGCTTGCTCGCGAAAGCGATCTACCTGGCGCCGTGGTTCTCAGCGCTTTTCCAGCTTGTCCGGCAATGGCGCAAACAACGCTTCAATATCATCACTCTGCAACTTCCAGTCCCCGGTCTTGCGTCCATCCAGCACGCCAGCCGCCAAGTCGGATTTTTCCTTCTGCAGATGCTGAATCTTCTCTTCCACCGTGCCCCTGGCAATCATCTTGTAGACGAACACCGGTTTCTCCTGACCAATGCGGTACGCCCGGTCAGTCGCCTGATTTTCTGTCGCCGGGTTCCACCACGGATCGTAGTGAATCACCGTGTCGGCTTCGGTCAGGTTCAGGCCGACGCCACCGGCCTTCAAGCTGATCAGAAAGATCTGACGCTTGCCGCTCTGGAAGTCTTTGACCGGTGCGCGCCGGTCGCGGGTCTGTCCGGTCAGCAGCGCATAATCGACTCCGCGTTTTTTCAGCTCATCTTCAATCAATGACAGCATTGAAGTGAACTGCGAGAACAGCAGAATCCGCCGACCTTCATCGAACAATTCCTCCAGCATTTCCATCAGGCTGTCGAGCTTGCCCGACGTGCTGCCGCGAGTGGGCAGGGTGGCATCGTTGACCAGACGCAAATCGCAGCAAACCTGACGCAGTTTCAGCAGCGCCTCAAGAATGATGATCTGGCTGCGCGCCACACCCTTGCGGGTGATCTCGTCGCGGACTTTCTTGTCCATCGCCAGGCGCATGGTTTCGTACACGTCGCGCTGGGCTTCGTTGAGCTCGACCCAATGGATGATTTCAGTTTTCGGCGGCAGCTCAGTGGCCACTTGTTCCTTGGTTCGACGCAGCAGGAACGGTTTTATCCGACCGTTGAGGTGCTGAAGTCGCACTTCGCTGGCGCGCTTTTCGATCGGCACGCGGTAATCGCGGTTGAAGCTTTTTACGTCACCCAGCCAGCCGGGCAGCAGGAAGTGGAACAGAGACCACAGCTCACCCAGGTGGTTTTCCAGCGGCGTGCCGCTCAGGCACAGACGCTGACGGGCATTCAATTCGCGGGCAGCGTGGGCGGCCTTGCTGTTGGGGTTTTTGATGTATTGCGCTTCGTCCAGAACCAACACGTGCAAAGGCTGCGCAGCGAGACGTTCGACGTCTTTGGGCAGCAGTGCATAGGTGGTCAGGATCAGGTCGTAATCGGCCAGCGTGTCGAAATGCTTTTTGCGACTGGCGCCGTACAGCGCCAGCACTTTGAGTTGCGGTGTGAAGTGCGCCGCTTCATCCAGCCAGTTGGGGATCAGGCTGGTGGGCATCACCACCATGCACGGCCGATCGAGGCGTCCGGCGTTCTTCTCGCTGAGAATGTGCGCCAGGGTCTGTAGGGTTTTGCCCAGACCCATGTCGTCCGCGAGAATCCCGCCGACTTCCAGTTGTCGCAACGACTGCATCCAGCTCAAGCCTTCCAGCTGATAAGGGCGCAAAGTCGCGTTCAAGCCTTCTGGTGCGGTCGCGGTGAAGTCCTTGATGTCCCGCAGCCGCTGGGCAAAGGTGCGAATTTGCTCGCCGCCCTCCCAGAGCAAAGGCAGGTCTTCCAGCGGATTCAGTCGCGTGGCATCGGCCTTGCTCAGGCGCAGCGTCGTTTCGCCGGGCCCTTGCAGGTAGAACTCGCCGAGGGTCGCCAGTACCGGTTTCAATCGGCCAAAGGGCAGGGCGACTTGCAATGGCCCGTGCTCGGAGTTCGGTCGATTGGGAATATTCACCAGGATCAACTCGTCGTCGCGACGTCGTGCAAGGCGTTCCGGATTGAGGATCTCGGTGTGAGAGCGCATCAGGTTCAGCAGGATCGGCAGCAGGCTCAGCCGCTCGCCGTTGACGATGATTCCCAGCTCCAGATCGAACCAGTCGCGCTCCGGCGCTTGTTCGACGGTGGCGTACCAATCGTCCACGGCAGTCAGGTCGAAACCGAAGTCTTCGTCGATCTGCAACTCCCAACCCTGGGTACGCAGCTTCGGCAGTTCATTGAGGGTGAAGGTCAGCCAGGCGCTGTCGTTGACCATTTCGAAAAGTTCGCCGGCGCTTTCCGGCAAGGCCTTGCTTTGCCGGGTGGCAACCTTGAAACCGAGGATTCGCAGCTGTTCCCTGTAGGTCTGTTCGACTTCCGGGTGGCGTTTTATCCGTAACGTTTGCGTCTCCTGACGAATCAGAATGTCGGCGTTCTTCTGCCCGGAAACGTATTCATCCAGATAGCTGAATGACAACGCCGCGCGATGCTGAATGTAACGCTGCATTTTGCCATTGCGCGGTTCGAAGGCGCTGAACTCGATGCTCGCCAGCCACAAGCGAGGTACCGGTTGCACGTTATCCACCAGCACTTGCGGGGCCTTCGGGCTACGGTTTTCCAGTACGGCTTGAAGTTTCTCGAGTAGCTCGGCGTCTTGCGCGGCGGCTGGGTAGGCGAGGGTTTCCTGCACCTTCAGGAGCACCGCTGCGCAATGTTTGCAGTTGCTGTGGACCGGGCAGGTGCACGTGGCATCGATCATCAGCAAAGTGGCTTTGGCCGACTCGCGCAGGCGAATGGTCTGACGGTAAACGTTACCGCCAGAGCCCTCGCAGGCGGCAATGATCGTGGCGTCGCCGGCCTCGACGATCCTGACGCGGTTCTCCAAAGCGTAGCGACGGCCACGCT
>Ga0207655_1003906_pt1 | contig 10821 bp, 8 predicted proteins | sample KBSM44metaG_FD_184398 | JGI IMG/M metagenome (GOLD analysis project Ga0207655, IMG submission 184398) | Miscanthus rhizosphere microbial communities from Kellogg Biological Station, Michigan, USA - KBS M4-4 metaG (SPAdes) (version 2) | ecosystem: Host-associated > Plants > Roots > Rhizosphere >... | reverse complement strand
CCGCACGCAAACGCCGCGCAGAATTTCGGCCACTATGGCTTTACATGTTTGTGCGCCCTAGCCAGCCGCTTTGCCCCTTGGAACAAAATCGACCTCAAGCGCGGCATCTAAGAAATCCCCAACACCGGCCCAGCGCTGGACGCCGTACCCTTTTCCACACTCGGTACAAAATGGCGGAGACATTCACCTTGTACCCTCATCACCGCAAGCGGTGACCTTGCTAGAGCAGATCCACAAGATCACCGGCAAATTCGACCTAGTGTTTGCCGGTGACGCCAAACCGTGGAAACCGTTGTCCGAGAACACGGTGAACGCTGCTTTGAGGACGATGGGCTACGACACCAAGGTAGACATCTACGGCTACGGCTTCCGCTCCATGGCGTGCAGTGCGTTGATCGAGTCCGGGTTGTAGTCGGAGACGGCCATCGAGCGCCAGATGAGCCATAAGGAGCGCAACAATGTGCGCACCGCGTATATCCACAAGGCCGAGCTCCTTTAGGAACGTCGGATGATTATGACTTGGTGGAGCCGGTTTCTGGAGGCGAACCGCGAGGACCGTTTGACGCCGCATGAATTTGCCAAGCAGTCGGGCGAGAACGTCACGCGCACTCGCAGTGCCAGGTGGGCCGAGTAACCTGCAGCTCCACCGCTACAAACCCGCGGTGAAGTTATACGCCGCGCCGTATGAAGCTCCTCCGCGCGGGTCCTTTTAAACTGGGCTGCAAAGCCGCCCCGTTTAATAGGACCGAACGTTGGAGAAAAACGGCTGGCACAGCTGACGTCTGTGGAAAACCAGCATTGTCCACCGGAGGATAGTTTTATCCACAGGCGCTAATTATCTGAAAGTAGGCCGCTTGATGAATTTTGTCCACAGACGTAAACCAGATATTGCAAGCACTGCCCAGGCAGCAAAATGTGGCCAGAAACCTAAAAGGTCACGCCTCTCGTGAGGCGGTTCATCCCAAGTACGATTCGCGTCCAGTAGCTCGTACGGTCATCACTACCCATGTGATGGATGCCTACTCAATATCGTTGCCACTGCAGCAACCGCCCTACCCTCCTGCCCAGCAGCAACCTACCCGCTTGGCCATTTCGTGTGCGCCAACCCTTTGCCCGTCTCTTTCTACTGGAAAGAGACGGGCGCTCAAACCACTGCTGCAGCCCATATAGAACGAGGCTTTGCCGCAATCCTCCTCGTGACAATCGGCGTGACAAACACCGAAGTCACCAGCAACAGCGATGTAGATGATGGTGCCGCAGACCATGGAATGGACTGCACCTGGCTGACAGCCAGGCATGCCCCGGTCACCGCATAGCTGCCTTCACCCGACTCAGGATCTCGCGGCGCTGGTTTCGTCAGCCAACGCAGCCTCCACCCGCCCACCGGTAACAGTGCTCAGGAGGCCAGATCATGAGATGCCCATGCTCCCGGTCGTAAGGAGCCGCCAGTCCAGCGTTAAGGACATCCCCACAGGCCGCAGGGGCCTTGATCCCTGATAACACTCAACATTCTTGGCGGGATGACGTGGGGTGAGAACTGGAGAAACGGGTAGGAGGTAAGCGACATGGCATTAGTGGGTAGACGCGATGGTCGTAATTTCGGCTACGGCAGACAATTGAGCTACGCGGGGCCGCGGGCGCTGAAAGACATGTTTGGCAGCGGCCACTACGGCACGGTCAAGGCGCACAGTGACCGGTGGCGGGCATTCGTGAAGTGGTGCCGGTCCGAAGCGGGCCCCGGGGTCAACGATGCGCGGCAGATTGACCGCGAGGTGTTGTCGAACTATGCCGCATACCTTCGCGGCCTGGTTGAGCACGGCCACCTAGCTATCTGCACTGCGCAAAACCGGCTATCTAGCGTTAATAGAACAATGGCAGCACTTCGCGGTGATCAGTATGTGAAAGTGCCAAGTCCGAGCACGGCGTTGGGTATGCAACGAACCGGGGTTCGTCAATCGGTGCCGCAGGGCCAAGATCTCGAACACATACAGCGAATAGTCGAAGCGCTTTGCAGCCGTCAACATCTAAGGGCCGCGGCGATCGTGCAGCTGGCACGAGCCACCGGTATGCGTTTGCGTGAGGCCATCTTGGCTGACCTGCCACGGTTGAGCCGCGGGGCTGAAAGCTTAGCCAAGATCAACATTCAGGACGGCACCAAAGGCGGCCGCGCCGGTGCATCAGCACATCGCTGGATTGCAGTAGACGACCATATTCGTGGCGCCCTTGAGTTCGCGAAGCAGGTGTCGCCTGCTGGTAACAGGAACCTCATTGCTTCGAACGAAAGCTACTTGAGCATTCTTCAGGAAATCGTCCGTCCCGCACGCGACACCATTCATGCATATAACCTCAAAGGCTTCCATGAGCTACGAGCGGCGTATGCATGTGAGCGCTACGAACAAATCACCCAACATCACGCACCTATTAACGGTGGTGAATGCTGCCAGCTGAATCCGCACCTCGACCGTGAGGCGCGGAAGCAAGTCAGCTATGAGCTGGGGCACCGTCGGATCGATGTGGTTGCTGCTTACATCGGAGGACGGACGTGAGCAAGTCATTCGATATGGAACTGTTCCTGGCTGGTGTGCTGATCGGTTCGCACGCACCGCGACAACGTCATGTGCGCCAGGCAAAAATCATTCAGGCTGCAATCGCAGGCCGCTGGCAGCGGGAAAACCCTTGGACTTGGCAAAAGAAGCATGTGGTGTGGTTTCTTGAGAATCGCTTGAGCGAACACAGTCAGGCAACGCGGTATTACTACGTGCTGACGGCCCGACTGCTAGCTCGACGTCTAGGAACGTCATGGCTTTTTAAGCTCTGAAGGGGATCTGATCCCGGTAATCACGACCGACTGCAATCGGCCAGAAGCAGAACGTCAGAATTGAGCGCTATCAACTCAGTGCAGCTGAGGTAGCCATACATGCGATAACTGGCTCGGATGTTGCGATTGATCACTAAGACCGTCCTTTTTAAATCCGACTGGACATTGCTCTGGCAAGCGTTTCCAGCGCAGAATGAGTGTGCCCAGATCCCACCGTGGTATCGGCCATACAGGTTCTTGACACGTGTAAGTAGTAATCCTTTTGGTACTGATGAGTCTGGTGTTTGATTGAGTGGAAAGCATCGGGCATTTTTTTCGAAATATTCACCGCAAGTAGAAGCCAGCGAAGTGTACTGAAATTTCTTGAGAAGTTAATGGCTTAACAGGAGCACCGGGCGCTCTGCCGTACACTAACTCAATTTTCGTGAGATCCAAGATGAAAATTTCCATATCACAAAAGCATAAATCCATTCCTGAAAATCTAGAGTTTGAGCTGCCAGACTTCTGCATACTGACAGGAAAGAATGGTAGTGGAAAAAGCCACCTACTCGAAGCGATTGCCAACAACGCCATTTCATCAGTAACGTCTGAAGGGATAGCTATAAGAGACGTTTTGCTGGTGGGCTATAACGGATTAAATCCGCAAGTGGATGACCGGTGTGATGCGGCACAACTGGTTCAAAATGCGCAAAACTGGTGGCAGCAACTTCAAACCATTATACAGCATTATAAATTAAATTTTGTCGGAAAACATCAATTTCAAGACATAGACAGAGAGTATGTGGTTCCGCATCACGGCCCAAACCCAACACGGTCTGCAATTATACGACGTGTTTTGGAGAAGACGGGTAAAGACTTGCACCAGATCACCGAGGAGGACCTCTACAACAATATTAATTTTGCTGACAGCGGCAGTGGAAGCCTTTTCTTCTCTCAGTGCGCCATGATTTTTAAAGCGTACCATGTTAGATGGACGAAAAATAAATTTAACAAATTTCTTATGGCGGAGGGTGAGGCAAAAAACCTTACATTCCTCAGTGAAGAAGAGTTTGTACACAAGTATGGCCCAGCACCTTGGGATCTGATAAACGAAATACTAAAAAAAGCAAATCTACCTTATGAATTTTTAAATCCAAATATTGGAGACGTGGACTTAGCCTATATCCTAAAACTTGTAGATAGATCAACTGACAATGACATCTCAGTGAACGACTTATCTTCGGGCGAGAAAGTGTTGATGTCATTAGCCCTCGCTATTTACAACACCCACGAGGGAGGCTCACGCCCGCAGTTGCTGCTTTTAGATGAGCCGGACGCTCCATTGCATCCAGAGTACTCGAAACTCTTGATCGAGACTCTCATGGATACGTTAGTCAACCTCGCAAAAGTAAAGGTTATAATGACGACCCATTCGCCTGCCACGGTGGCAATGGCCCCAGATAATTCTGTATACGAGATTCAGCGCGATACAAAAAAACCGGTAATGGTAAGCAATTCCAAGGCTGTTTCGACTTTGACTGAAGGCATTGGATTTCTCCGAGTTTCTTATGAAAAACGGCGCCAAATTTTTGTAGAAAGCAAGTATGACGTACTGTATTTCGAAAAAATATTTTACACGTTAAATCGTAAGCATCAGTTTGGATATCAACCGATATTTCTAGAGCCTCACAGCGGATCGTCTAACTGCACTGACGTAATCAACATCGTGAGTAAGTTGTCCGAAGCCGGAAGCGACTTGATTTATGGAATCATAGACTTTGACGGTAAAAATCAGGCGACAAACAAGATATTAGTTTTAGGCCAAAACAAGCGCTATGCTATCGAAAATTACCTGCTTGAACCACTATACGTTGTATTAGCTTTGATTCGGTATGGGAAATGCACTTACACGGATTTCGGAGTGACTAACTATCACACATATCCCGAAGCTGTTTCATTAACAATCTCGGAATGTCAGACACTAGTAGATAATTTTATTTTAAAGCTGGGACTACCGCTTCACGAGCTAACCTCAGTCACATTAGAGAACGGTTATGAAATTAATTACCCACGGTCATTCCTCATGCACCAAGGGCACTCTTATGAAACCTTGGTTCAGGATAAGTTTATGGAGCTTAACGCCATTTCAAAAGGGAAGGGAGATTCCGGGCTAAAGCTCGGTCTCGCCGAGGTGATCGCAGAGTTTCCCCAATTTCTACCTAGGGAAATATCGGAGTTGTTTTTATCTCTAGATCAGAAGCTATAGAGTCATGCCGTAGTTACTATTAGCCGAGTCAGCACATAACTCTGGCGGGCGAGCGTATTGCTAAATAACGCCGCCCAACTATCCAATCAATCAAAAAAAATCCCAATGGGTTACTAGAAAAGTTATTTTTAGCAATCGACGATCTATTGCCGACGTCTCTTAAATTCTGCCTTTCCTAATCTCTATTTCCTTAGCATAGCATGACGAAGCCATGTCTCCTTATGTCGCACTGGAAGAATTGCTGGCTACCACCTATACGAAGGGCTGCAATGGGTCGAAAACGGACATTTACGAACGTCCGCTTCTGGCCGAAAGCTTACGGATCGCAGATCCGTTGGCGAAGGATAGCGATGCCGATATAGGGTGCACCTCCATGCGTACCACTGTCGCTTGTAGTCAGGCTCGTCGACAACTCTGTGGTCTGCTCGCGTTGATCGGTGAGGGCTATACCTTTGCCATAACAAAAACGGGCAAGCAACATGTCTGCTTGGCGGCTTAGAGGTTCAAATATTTAGCTGACTCGCTTTTGAGTGCCGCCTACTAGCCCATAACGGATGCTCCCAAGCAGCACGTTGGAAGCCTTTAGCCACTAGGCGCGCAAACCGCTTAATCCTGCAATCCTAGACCGAGTCCAGGATTGGTGCGCGGGGTGGAGATTGATCTAGAAGCCAGGCTAAGTGGTGAGCATGAGTGAGATTGTCAACGCAAGGGGCTGCTCAAAATCAGCTCTTTTGCCTTTTCGAAAATATCTACATCCTCGATCACAAACTCCACGTTCTCTACCTTTTTGACCGGCTCTCTGAGATTAGCTGCATGGACGGAAGCCTGAACTGCACCACGAAAACCGCCTTGCCGCGGGGGCACGACCAATCTGAGTTCAAATGATTCTGGTTCATCCTGGTGACGCCACTGCTCGCACTCGAACTCAACCCGAATTGATGGGGAGCCGGGACGACCATTTTTCCAATAGAAGGAATTCTGATCGCGGGTCTTTGAGAGATGAGAGAAGTCGCGGAATAGGGGCTCGCGAGTTACTGACGTGAGGTGACCCATTGCCATCCCGAGACCTCTGAGATCGTAAGGCATTTTGCTGTCTCTGACCCAGGTGCCTTCCGGAGCACGCGGCGGTATTTTCAGTTCCGGTGCTAGCTTGGCATCAATATCGTCATCCTGACTGGGTAGCTCCATCAATCCAAAGTTTTTAGATAGAGTTTCAAAGCTGACGCTGACGTTAGTGGCCGGGCTTCCGCCAATATTTACGAGCGTCGTACTGATGATCCAAATATCTTCAAGTTTGTTAAGGCTTTCATGAAGCCCGGCGAGGATGTCGTAGCAATCGTCAATCCATTTGTTATAGCTCTCTTTGTATTTGGCTATATCTTCTTGGGTAGCAGGTATGAATTTCTCCGTCTGGCGATGTCCGAATATAGAAAGCTCACTGCTGGACCTCTCCTTGCTCTCAGTCGAGCCGAATCTAGTGCTGATTGGTTTTCGGGATTTTAGTATTGCCATCAGCTCTGATAACTGTGCGGAATTAAGTGCAATGTGATTTGATCGTGTGAACTTCCACGGTGTATCATCGAAAGCAATATTGCATAGAGGTTCTACGTTTCTGACCCGTGCTAAATCAGCCTCCAATTCTCGAATTTTCTTCTGGTCCTCATCGTTTTCTGCGGTAAGCAACCAGTTATCCGGTACAGGCTGATAAGGTACCCCGACTCGCTTAGACATTAGCAGCGGACCAGTATCGTGGGATAGCAAAACCACGTCATGACCGTGATCTTGTAGGAAGGCGTGGGCTATCCCGACTATATTATCATCCGCGTGGCTGTAATTTAGAACACTCTTTAGTCCTGCTGAAGGGTCGAGGTGCTGGCCTAGCATTAGTACGATAGTCGGGTTGGAGCCCTGCGTAGGGATTTCAATGTCGCTCCCTTCTAATAAAAAACGCCGAAACAGTGAGCTGGCGTTTCTTGCACGTTTGGCTAGTCGCCCAGTCCCGCCTTTCTGACTGTCGACCTCAGTTACAACAGGCCTAGTGACTACTAACATGACGGTGTCATACGGTCCCAACAGGTTCCAATCTAGCGCTTCTAGTTTTTTGCACTGAACGAAGACGTTCGTATCGGGGAAAGCGTATAAAGTCCGCGGCGGTACGTCCATGCGAGAGGATCCCAATTGACGTGATGCGGTGTGTATACCAGAAAGCCTGAAGCTTTGCAACGTGAAGCCAAGGCACTAATACAGTGCAGATCGAGCGCTTCTATATAACCCTGTACGTCCGTGGCAAGATTTATTCTCAGCTACTAATGAATGTAGACAAGAGTACTCGCTAAGCGTATTTTTGTGCCATCCTAATACGGCCCGTATGCTCACGATTGCCGTATGTGTGTTGTATTGATACACGCAGGTTTATATTCGAAGCATTAGATCCGGCGTGGGTGGATTAATTAGTGAAAAGGCGCTGTCAAGGATGAATCTTAGAAACTGTAATAAAGTTTTCATTGTAAAGGATGTGTCAGATCCGGACTCGCCTCCAAGTATACATATTTTACGCGTCCTGCTTGTCTGTTTTGGAGCTATAGCGCTAATTGTTTTGATTTACGCGGGCGTCCTCGTATTTGAGGCATGGCCTATTGGTGAATACTCTATCTCCAAAGCGGGTACGTTTGGCGACAGCTTTGGTGCGTTAAACTGCCTGTTCACTGGGCTTGGGTTTGCTGGTCTACTCATAACTATATTTTTACAAAGAGAAGACCTTAAACTCACAAGGGCTGAGTTGTCGGAAACAAGAGTAGAGATAAAGCTACAGAGTAGAACTTTTCGGCAACAGCAGTTTGAAGAGTCTTTCTACAGGCTTCTAGCCCTGTATCGTAATAATTTGGCTGATTTGTCAATACGATCTTTAGAAGTCGGCCAGCCTCGATTACATGGCATAAATGCGCTCAGCTCAAGGCTGCAAGATTTTGAGCAAGCGTGTATGAAACGGTTATCGTCGTTTCCCTCGAGTGGCAGCAAGCTTGATAAAGATGATTATACATACTGGTTATACAAGAACTGCAATTTACATTTCCCTAGGCAGGCTAGGTATTTGGAATCTTTAAATTCGATAATTTCTTTGGTAAGGGAAGATTGCTACGACCAAGGTAGACAGGAGAGTTATCTTAAAATACTCTCTTCTCAATTCACTATTTATGAAATTAAGTACGTATTTTATCAGGCTTTCTTGAATCCGAATTATGACAGTATCAGGGCAGTGTTGAGCTCGTCTCAATCCTTTAGCGATCGGTTTTCGACTTCAAGTATTCCAGCTGGCCACTATTTGGCGATGGGACACTTGTGGCAAATTAGTCTGTCTCAGAGAACTGCTAATGACGACAGATTATTCAACAAAGAGGATTTCCAGGCCGCTCGGACGAGGGAGGCTCAACGTCGACAGAAAGAGAAGAGAACACGCGGATGAGTAGTAGCACTCCTCATTACGAGGGAATAGGCAAGTCACTTGTTTAAAAAAAGCGGGAGGTTACGTATGCTGTATCCTATCTCGAACGGCTCGCCGTAGAGCGTAAGCGTGTATAGCGTGAAATGATCCTTTTAGCTACGCAGGTCATTGAGTTCAAGGTACTGATCAACGCTGCGCAGGAGATGTTGGGTCGGGACGTGATCTTCCAGATTGAACGAGTAGAACAGGCGCTGCTGCCCTCCCGGTAACTGCCCCATTATGCTGTTCGCCCCCCGCTCGCCTACAGGACAATTCTGCCAAAGGCATGGGGACGCAGCTACTCTTTCAACAGATCCGGTCCTAGCAGTCAGTCGTGACCGGCAGATTTCGACCCGTAGCTGCTGGTGGAGACTGGAAAAATCTGGCCAAAAGCTCTCGGCAGGCATTAACAAAATATTTTCTAAATACTATCTCCCAAGCGTATTCTTGACGCGACATTTCGTATATAAATAAGTCTGACAGTTTTTGAATAACGGATTATCAATGAAAGGTGATTTTGATTTCTCTAGCAAATTTGAGTATGACGTAGAAGTTTATGATGACGACCAAGGCGTCATAGGTCAGGGACAGCTTTCGTTTGGTGACGGAACGTTGATTCGCATACAGTTCGATTTGACGCAATACTATGAAGCTCCGCAACGTGAGTTCTCGATTCTTAAGGCAAAAGCAAAAGATGGGCAGAAGCTTACGCTACTCAATTGTGAGCTTGAAAGGTATTCGCTATACGCGGACTTCATCGTACTTGGCGACATCAAATCTGAAATCACCTATTTTCATATAAAATATGGAGATATATCTGATTGGTTTTTGCGTGGACAATATGTTACCGGCCAAATTGGCGAAAATATTAGCTGGAAAAACCAAGTACCTCAGCTATCGGTAAACGTCAATACGACGGATGAGAATTTCTCTTTAAAGACCGATACAATTGGTAGTCTAACTAAGCGTGGGGAAGATCATGTAATACATGAGCATACGCGCTTTATTTTTGAGCGGACGGATGGTGGATTTTCAGTAGCGGAGGTAAAAGACAAATCGTTTGAATTATCTACTTTATTGTCTGTATTAACTGCCAATGCTATTTCCATTGCTAATGTATGGGTTGGATGTGGTGCGAGCTACGCTATGCCTATTTACTTTTCGGCATTTAGAAAAGTAGATCGGGAATTTTCAAGAGGCGAGTTTTGGCTAAGCTGCTTAGCTCAAAGACACTCGTTAGATGATAAATGGCAGTCGGTGTTTGAACGATACTACGTATCCAATTACAGGACGACGTCGTGGGTTCGCCTTGCCGGCATGCAACGTTATGAGGGGTTTTGGGAGTTCAAAATTCTTGGCTATGTAAGTTTGCTTGACGAGTACGTTAGCTCCTATGCAGCAATGGCTAATCAGAAAGCTACCAAAGCTGAAAGCAAGCGGGTAACTAAATTTGTAGAGCAGTTAAAATTACTAAAGCACCCTTTAAATGATGCGCAACTTAAAGATATAGAATCTCTCGTGGGAACAGTTTTTTTGACGTCGCGTGATCTGACATTCAGAGAGAAATACGACTACGCGATAGGATCAACAGACAAGAATATTCTAAAGATTATAAATTTGACAGATGATGACTTCTCATTAATAAAAAGGATTAGAGATAAAGTTGCGCATGGTGAAACGCCAGGCTTAGCTGATACCTCGTACCAAGAAATTCATTTTATTGTTGAGAAGATCGCATTGTTGATGACCTATTGGGCACATGTCGATCTCGGATTTTCACCCTCTGAATTCTCCACCGCTTTGATGTACACTCATAATTACCTTCGCTTTAATCCTAAGCTAGATAAAATATATTTAGAGCGCATAACCAACTCGGCACAATTTATTCCGGTTTCGCAAGAGCTTTTTGTGAAATTCGCATCCGGTGATGGCCCCATTATTAATGCTTGCTTTACTCAAAGCTTGAGCGGTGAGCTAACATACTCTGAAGAATACAAGGCGATGTATGAGGCATGGATTAAAGATAGTTCTCGGGCGAGCAATAAAATTATCGACGCCTTTGGAGTCGCGCCGGAAAGATTCAGCGCCGTGGGGAGTCTGTATTTAGAGTATGGAGATGGAATAAAACAACTACATGGGGTATACATCATTAGAGATGTTTGATTTAATATTTTAGCCAATTTGGGTGGCAGCTCAAATCGATCAAACAACTGGTCGCTTCGGCTAGGGGCATCCCCACGCAAAATGAATGTCTCTTTATGGATGGCCGAAGGCGGT
>Ga0207655_1003905_pt1 | contig 10822 bp, 9 predicted proteins | sample KBSM44metaG_FD_184398 | JGI IMG/M metagenome (GOLD analysis project Ga0207655, IMG submission 184398) | Miscanthus rhizosphere microbial communities from Kellogg Biological Station, Michigan, USA - KBS M4-4 metaG (SPAdes) (version 2) | ecosystem: Host-associated > Plants > Roots > Rhizosphere >... | reverse complement strand
TTTGAACTGGCCGCCGATGCTGTCAGCCGAATCGAACAAGGTCACGTCATGCCCGCATTCCGCCGCCACGGTGGATGCCGACAAACCCGCCGGCCCCGCGCCCACTACCGCCACGCGGCGCTTCTTCGCGGCCGGCGCGTACACCAGTTCCGTTTCGTGGCAAGCACGCGGATTCACCAGGCAGCTGGCGCGCTTGTTGGAGAAGGTGTGATCGAGGCAGGCCTGGTTGCAGCCGATGCAGGTGTTGATTTCATCAGCGCGGCCCTCGGCTGCTTTCACTACGAAGTGCGAATCGGCCAGGAACGGACGCGCCATCGAAATCATGTCGGCCTCGCCACGCTGCAGGATGCCTTCTGCTTCTGCCGGCATGTTGATGCGGTTGGACGCCACCACCGGGATCGTCACTTCCAAACGCAGACGGCCCGCCAGCGAAGCGAACGCGCCGCGCGGCACCGAGGTGACGATGGTCGGCACCCGTGCCTCGTGCCAGCCGTAGCCGGTGTTGAGGATAGTAACGCCGGCATGCTGCAAGGCCTTGGCCACAGCCACCACGTCCTCCCACGTATTGCCGCCTTCAACGAGGTCCAGCAGCGAGTGGCGGTACATGATGATGAAGTCATTGCCCACTTCCGCGCGAATGCGCTTCACGATTTCCACGGCGAGGCGCATGCGGTTCTCGATGCTGCCGCCCCACTTGTCGGTGCGCAGGTTGGTGCGCGCGCACAGGAATTGATTGAGCAGATAACCTTCGCTGCCCATCACTTCCACTCCGTCGTAACCGGCGTCGCGCGCCAGCCTGGCGCAGCGGGCGTAATCGCGAATGGTCTGTTCGATGCCGGCCTCGGTCAGCGCGCGCGGCTTGAACGGCGAGATCGGTGATTTCTTCTCCGACGCCGACACCACGAACGGCTGATAGCCATAACGGCCAGAGTGCAAAATTTGCATCAGGATCTTGCCGCCCTCTTCGTGCACCGCTTTGGTCACGCGCCGGTGATTAATCACGTCGCCCTTGAAGTTGAGCGTACCCCCAAAGGGTAACAGCCATCCCGACCTGTTAGGAGAAATGCCGCCGGTGACGATCAAACCTACGCCTCCGCGCGCGCGTTCACGATAGAATGCGGCGAGTTTGCCGTAGTTATAGAAGCGGTCTTCCAGGCCGGTGTGCATCGATCCCATGATGACGCGATTGCGCAGCGTGGTGAATCCCAGGTCGAGTGGGGCCAGCAGATGAGGGTAATTTATCGTTTTCATAATGCCCGCATTAAATCCCAATTCTCTAGATATGGGCTTCTAAAGTCCGTGCGTGCCGCGCTTGTATTCTGCCACCCTTTACCGTACGCTGGTCAAATGATGCGATTCCTTCTGTTTTTGTTGTTAGGTGCAGCCGCCCAGCTGGCGATGGCGCAAGCACCGAAGCTTGAATTGCCCAAGCTGGAGGTGTCGGTCAACCGCGCGGACCACGATGGCCAGCATATGTACGAGGTGGACGCCACCGGCACCGTGGCGGCGCCGCTGCCCAAGGTATGGCGCATCCTCACCGGCTACGAGCGCATGGCCGAATTCGTGCCCGACATGGAGTCGTGCAAAGTCCTGTCCCGCAATGGCAATGAAGTGATCATCGAGCAGTTCGGCGTGGCCCGCTTCCTGTTCATGTCCAAGACCATCCACCTGATCGTGCGCGCGCTGGAGCAGCCCATGTCCTCGATCGACATTTCGCTGATCTCGGGCGACATGAAGCATTATGAATCGCACTGGGAATTGATCCCGGTGCCGGAAACCGGCGGCACCAAGATCGTCTACAAGGGACGCCTGATGCCGAACTTTTACGTGCCCGGCATCCTCGGGTCAAAGATGATACGCGGCGATATCGAGCGCATGATGAGCGCCGTGCTGGCGCGCCTCGACCGCAAGGACGCGCCCAAGGTCGAGGCTATCCCGCAGCCTCAATAAACTTACGCCAGGTAGGTATCTTTCGAGCGCAGCTCGGCGAAGTTTTCCAGGTTGCCGATCTTGATCAGCACCGGGTTCAGACTCAATTGCGCCTGCATGGCGCGCCACGCAAACTGCCATTCCTGTTCCTGCGCCTCGGCCACGGTCTTGGTGAAGGCCGCACCCAGCGCTGCGCGGGTGCCGTACTCCACCGCGCCGTCGATGCCGGCCCAGCTAGGAAGCGTGCGCTGCACCGCGCGGTGGATGCGCTCGCCGAATTCCTCGGTGTTGTGGATGATCAGGCAGGCGTCGGCCGAGAACAGCTCGAACAGCTTGGGGTCCCAGGCCTGGGAAAAGCTCAGCGTCAGGCAGTTGGAAGCCGGACGCAGGATGAACTGGCCCTGGCTCAGCGCCAGTTCCAGGTCTTCGCGCACGCCGTAGCGGTACAGGGTGGGCGGGCGTTGGTAGTCGTGCATGATGTACTCACATAAAAAAGTTTAACGCTTGCGGCGGACGTGGCGCTGTGAACGCATCCACGCCGACGCAATGAAAATTTCGCGCAGCAGCGATACAAAGCTGCCGACCAGACAGAGCACCGACACCACAAAGGTGCCGGCAACGTATTTGTCGAGACTGAGGTTGGTGATATCGCCGAGGAACAGCATGGCCACGATCACGCACACAAACAGCCCGCAGGCGGTCGACAGCGCAATCGACATGTTGATCAGGTGCGAACGGCGATACAGCACGTCCAGCTCATTGAGGTACGGGTCGCTGTAGGCGACGTCGAGCCGGTCTTCCAGCACGCGCGAGCGGTCGATGATGCGCGCCAGTCTGTTCGTCAGCACAATCAGATTGGTGCACACGCCCGACAGCAGGAACACCGGCGCAATGGCCAGCTGGATGATGTGACCGATATCGCCGGTCTGGATGTTCATGATCGCCATACGTTTTATTCTTATCGTTATCGATTAGTTCACAGTGTATCAGGCCGCGAAGCTGCGGCTGCGCTTGAACTGTTCGGTGGCCGCCACCAGCGCGCGCGAAATGCCTTTTTCCATCGCGCCGTGGCCGGCGTCCGGGATCATGTTCAGCACCGAACCCGGCCAGGCCTGATGCAAGCGCCATGCCGATACCGGCGGGCAGATCACGTCGTAACGGCCCTGCACGATCACCGCCGGCAGGTGGGCGATGCGGCTGACGTTGCGGATCAACTGGTCGTCGCTGAAGAAGCCCAGGTTAGCCATGTAGTGCGATTCCAGCCGGCCCACGCCAAGGTCGAGCGTATCCGACGGCGGTTCCTCGGCTTGCGGCAGCAGGAACACGCGGCGGCCTTCGAAACGGCTCCACGCGCGCACCGCCGGCATGTGCACTGCAGGATCGTCGCTCTTGATGCGCTGCACATAAGCCTGCAGCAAATTGCCCCGTTCCGCCTGCGGAATCGGTGCGATGAACTCGGCGTGCACCTCGGGATGGAACCACTGTGCACCATCGAGGAACCAGTCGACTTCCGCTTTGGTGCACAGGAAGATTCCGCGCAGCACAAAACCAAGGCAGCGTTCCGGGTGCGCCTCGCCGTAGGCCAGCGCCAAGGTCGAACCCCACGAGCCGCCGAACACCAGCCACTGCTCGATGCCGAACATGGTGCGCAGGCGTTCGATGTCCTCGATCAGCAGCTGGGTGGTGTTGTTGCGGCACTCGCCCAGCGGGGTCGACTTGCCGGCGCCGCGCTGGTCGAACAGGATCACGCGGTACTGCTCCGGATCGAAGAAGCGGCGATGCTGCGGCGACAAGCCGGCGCCCGGGCCGCCATGCAAAAAGATCACCGGAATACCCTGCGGATTGCCGACTTCCTCCCAGTAAATGGTGTGCAAGTCATCAACTGGAAGCATACCGTGACGGCTGGGAGTGATCGGGGGAAACAAGGTGGAGGCGGGGTCAAACATGGCTATCCTTTGGGCATCGATAGCAGATTGTACGAAAAAAAAGCCGGGATCGCGAACGAACCCGGCTCTTGCAGCAACGGCAAGCCGTGGCTTAAGACATGTGCTGGCCGCCGTTGATGGCGATATTGGAGCCGGTCACGAAGGCCGCCTCGTCGGAGGACAGGTAGGCCACGAGGCCCGCCACTTCTTCCGGTTTGCCCAGGCGGCCCATCGGAATTTGCGGCACGATCTTGGTATCGAGCACTTCCTGCGGGATCTCCATCACCATCTTGGTGCCGATGTAGCCTGGCGAGATGGTGTTGACGGTCACGCCTTTTTTGGCCACTTCCAGCGCCAGCGCCTTGGTGAAGCCGTGCATGCCGGCCTTGGCCGCCGAGTAGTTGGTCTGGCCGAAGGCGCCCTTCTGGCCGTTGACCGAGGAGATGTTGATGATGCGGCCCCAGCCGCGTTCCACCATGCCATCGCACACCGGCTTGGTCAGGTTGAACACCGAATCCAGGTTGGTCTTGATGACCGCGTCCCAATTGACCTTGTCCATTTTCTTGAACGTCATGTCGCGCGTGATGCCGGCGTTGTTGACCAGCACGTCCACCGGACCGATGTCTTTTTCGATCGCAGCGATGCAGGCCTGGGCCGAATCATAGTCCGCCACGTCGCACGGATAGGCGCGGAAGTTGTAGCCCTGGTCGCGGGTGGTTGCCAGCCATTGCTCAACTTTAGGATTGCCAGGGGAATACGTGGTGACGACGCAATAGCCTAGTGCTGACAGCTTGAAACAAATCGCTTCGCCCAGACCACCCATGCCACCGGTTACTAATGCAACTCTTGCCATTTTCTTGTCCCCTTCAAATGATCATCAAAAATCGGATACTGCGGCCCGGTGTCGTGCCGGGCCGTTGCTGCTTGCTTACGGCCGCTCGATCGCCAGCGCCACGCCCATGCCGCCGCCGATGCACAGCGAGGCCAGGCCTTTTTTCGCGTCGCGACGAATCATTTCGTGGATCAGCGTGACCAGGATACGGGCGCCCGACGCGCCGATCGGGTGGCCGATGGCGATGGCGCCACCGTTGACGTTGATCTTGCTGGTGTCCCAGCCCATCTCCTTGTTGACGGCCACAGCCTGGGCGGCAAAGGCTTCGTTAATTTCCAGCAGGTCCAGGTCGTCCGGGGTCCAGCCGGCCTTTTTCAGGCACAGCTTGGTGGCCGAGACCGGGCCCATGCCCATGAAGGCAGGGTCCAGGCCGGACGAGGCGTAGGCCTTGATCTTGGCCAGTACCGGCAGGCCCAGTTCCTTGGCCTTGGTGGCGGTGGTCATGATGACGGCGGCGGCGCCGTCGTTCAGGCCGGAGGCGTTGCCGGCGGTGACGGTGCCATCCTTGGCGAAGGCCGGGCGCAGGCCGGCCAGCGCTTCCAGCGTCGAGCCTGGCTTAACGTATTCGTCGGTGTCGAACACGATGCTGCCTTTTTTCTGCACGATTTCCAGCGGCAGGATTTCATCCTTGAATTTGCCGGCTTTTTGCGCGGCTTCCGCTTTCAGCTGCGACTGCAGCGCGAATTCGTCCTGCTCGGCACGCGAGATTTCGTATTTCTTGGCCACGTTTTCGGCCGTGGTGCCCATGTGGTACTGGTTGTAGACGTCCCACAGGCCGTCGACGATCATCGAGTCGACCGCTTTGAAGTCGCCCATGCGGAAGCCGTCGCGCGAACCGTTGATGACGTGCGGCGAAGCGCTCATGTTTTCCTGGCCGCCGGCGATGACGATCTGGGCGTCGCCTGCCTTCAGCGCTTGCGCCGCCAGGTGGGTGGCCTTCAGGCCGGAACCGCAGACATGGTTGATGGTGAAGCCGGGAATGGTGTTCGGCAGGCCGGCCTTGATGACGGCCTGGCGTGCCGGATTCTGGCCGACGCCGGCGGTCAGCACCTGGCCGAGGATGGCTTCGCTGATCAGGTTGGGATCGATGCCGGTCTTGGCCAGCAGGCCCTTGATCACATGTGCACCCAGTTCGGATGCGGGCGTCTTGGCCAGGCTGCCGCCGAATTTACCCACACCAGTACGGCCAGCGGCCACGATAACTACATCATCCATTTGATTCTCCATTGCACCGGCCGGAACCGGCTAAGTTAAGCGACAACGCGAATTTTGATCATACGCCGTCCACAAAAAAGCTGTGGCAGGTTTCGATGGTGCGTCGCCGCGAGGAATCGCCAGGATTTATCTAGCAGCATCCATGCCCGGCGCGCAACCGCTGGACACAAATCGTAAGCGCAGGATTCAGCGCTTACCTTGATGCGCATCAAATCCTTTCATTTATATTTTGAAGAAATAATAACTATTTGTCACGATAATAATTTGATACCATCCAGCGCGCTCGCGCACTGCTCGCGTATCACGTTGACGAAGTCCAGCACGTAAGCCCTGTGTTTCTGCGCTTCCGGGACCGATACGAACAAATCGCTCCACAGGCCGTGCTCGCCAATCGGGCGTGCGATCACGTAGTCATAATCCACATAATTCTTGATCGCCCAGTTCGGCAAGGCAGCAATGCCGCGCCGGCTGGCCACCAATTGCAGCACCGCCACCGTCAATTCCGCCGTGCGGCGCTGGAAGTTGACGCCGGCCGGCTGCAGTACTTCGCGGATGAGGTCGATGCGCTGTTCCGGCACCGGGTAGGTGATCAGGGTTTCGCCTTCAAAATCGGCCGCGTGCAGGCGGCGCTGGCCGGCCAGGCGGTGTTTCTGCGCCATCACGGTCAGGATTTCAAAGCGGAACAACGGGAAGGTGGCGAACTCCGGGCCGTAGGGCGAGCCGATCACCAGGTCGGCCTCGCCGCTGCGCAGCAGCTCGGCCGGCTCGCTATGAAAGCCGGATACCAGGTCGATTTCCACTTCCGGCCAGCGTTTGCGGAATTCATCCATCACCGGCATCAGCCAGTCGAAACAGGTGTGGCACTCCAAAGCCACCCGCAACTGCCCGCTATCGCCCTGCATCAGGCGCGCGACTTCGCGCTCTGCGGTTTCGATCTCGGGCAGCAGCAGGTCGGCCAGCTTGAGCAGGCGGGCGCCGGTGGCGGTAAAGCCAATCGGCACCGACTTGCGCTCAAATAGCGGCCCGCCGTAGCGATCTTCCAGTAATTTGATTTGATGTGACAGGGCGGACTGCGTCAGGTTGAGCAGTTGGGCAGCCCGCACGAGACTGCCGGCAGAGCGCAGCGCGCTCAAAGTGCGGAGGTGGCGTATCTCTAGCATGGTCTATTAGTATTTTTCATGTGAACCCGCAAAATCTTTCGTTTTGATTATAGACCGGATTGCCGCACACTTTATAGCACCAATATTAAATGCGGATGACAGCATCATGACGAACACCAATAAAGCGATTCATACCCACATTCCCGGCTTCCCGCGCATCGGCGCGGCGCGCGAACTGAAGTTTGCGCTGGAGCGCCACTGGCGCGGCGAGCAGGACGAGGCTCAACTGGAAGCGGCCGGCCGCGAACTGCGCGCCCGCCACTGGGCCTTGCAGCGCGACGCCGGACTCGATTTCGTGACGGTCGGCGATTTTGCCTTTTACGATCAGGTGGCCAACCACATTCAGCTGCTGGGCTGCGAACCGGCGCGCTACCACTTCAGCGCCGGGCAGTCGCCGCTGAGCCGCTACTTCACCATGGCGCGCGGCCGCAGCGGCGATGACCACGGCGACGATTGCAGCTGCGGCCACGCGCATGACGCCACCGCGCTCGAAATGACCAAGTGGTTCGACACCAACTACCATTACCTGGTGCCGGAATTCACGCCCGACACCGCATTCTCGCTGGCCAGCGAACGCCTGTTCAGCGAAGTGGCGGAAGCGCAGGCGCTGGGCCACGCGGTCAAGGCCACGCTGATCGGTCCGCTCACCTTCCTGTGGCTGGGCAAATCCAAGGCCGATGATTTCGACCGCCTCGCCCTGCTCGACCAACTGCTGCCGGTCTACAGCCAGGTGCTGGACCGCCTCAAAGCGCAAGGCGTGCAGTGGGTACAGATCGACGAACCTATCCTCGGCCTCGACCTGCCGGCCGCATGGCGCAACGCTTTCGAAAACACTTACTGGCAGTTGAACCAGGTCGGCGTGCCGCTGCTGCTGGCCACCTACTTCTCGCCGCTGGAAGAAAACCTGAGCCTGGCCTGCCGCCTGCCGGTGGCCGGCCTGCACGTGGACGGCGTGCGCGCGCCGCAGGAACTGACCAGCATTGCCGACTGGCTGCCGGTGCACAAAGTGCTGTCGGTCGGCATCGTCGACGGCCGCAACATCTGGCGCACCGACCTCGACGCGGCGCTGTCCGTACTGGCGCCGATCGTGGATAAACGCGCGGGCAAGCTGTGGCTGTCCTCGTCGTGCTCGCTGCTGCATGTGCCGTTCACGCTGGCGGCAGAAACCGCGCTCGACCAGGAAATCCGTTCCTGGCTGGCCTTCGCCACTGAAAAACTGGACGAACTCTACGTACTGAAGCGCGCCCTGCAAGGCGAATACGACGCCGGCACCACCGAAGCGCTGGCCGTCTCGCGCGCCGCCATCGCCAGCCGCCGCGCCAGCCCGCGCGTGCATCAGGAAGCCGTGCGCAATCGCCTGCAAGCCCTGCCCGCCGACGCCGACCAGCGCCGCTCGCCGTTCGCCCAGCGCCAGCAAGCGCAGCGTGCGCGCTTCCAGCTGCCGGCCTTCCCCACCACCACCATCGGCTCCTTCCCGCAAACGCCAGCGATCCGCTCTGCCCGCGCCAGCTTCAAGCGCGGCGAACTGAGCGCCGCCGAGTACGAAACCAAAATGCGCGAAGAAATCGCCTACGCCGTGCAGCAGCAGGAAGCGCTGGGCCTGGACGTGCTGGTGCACGGCGAAGCCGAGCGCAACGACATGGTGGAATATTTCGGCGAACAGCTGGACGGCTTCGTCTTCACCCAGCTGGGCTGGGTACAATCCTACGGCTCGCGCTGCGTCAAGCCGCCAGTTATTTTCGGCGACGTCAGCCGCCCGAAAGCCATGACCGTGGACTGGACCGTGCACGCGCAAAGCCTGACCGGCAAGCCGATGAAAGGCATGCTGACCGGGCCCATCACCATCCTGCAATGGTCGTTCGTGCGCGACGACCAGCCGCGTGCGCGCACCGCGCTGCAAATCGCGCTGGCCATCCGCGACGAGGTGGCGGACCTGGAACAGGCGGGCATCGGCATCATCCAGATCGATGAACCGGCCGTGCGCGAAGGCTTGCCGCTGCGCCGCAGCCGCTGGGATGAATACCTGAACTGGGCCACCCAGGCCTTCCGCGTCTCGGCCAGCGCGGTGGCGGACCAGACGCAGATCCACACCCACATGTGCTACGCCGAGTTCAACGACATCCTGCCGCAGATTGCCGCCATGGATGCCGACGTCATCACCATCGAGACCAGCCGCTCGGACATGGAGCTGCTGAACGGCTTCGGCCAGTTCCGCTACCCGAACGAGATCGGCCCCGGCGTGTACGACATCCACTCGCCGCGCGTGCCAGGCCAGGAGGAGATGGTGCGCCTGCTGCAAAAAGCCAGCGCCGTCATCCCGCCGGCCCACCTGTGGGTCAATCCGGACTGCGGCCTGAAGACGCGCGGCTGGGCGGAAACCGAAACCGCGCTGCGCAACATGGTGGCCGCTGCCAAACAATTGCGCGCAGCCGCATAAATACAAGGCCCGCACGCGTGGCGGGCCTCCCTTTTCGGCATATTCCACAGTAGAATGCTGGTGCCCGCACCCAAGATACTGTCGCCCATGTCCAAGAGCCTGTTTCAAAAGCCTATCGAAATCAAGATTTCCACCGTTGTCGCCGTCTCCGCCATTTTGTCGACGGCCGACAGCATCGCTCTCGACGCCGCCCTCGCTGAAATGACCGGCGGCACCGCCGACTTCTTCGAAGACGACCTGACCGTGATCGACGTTGCCGCGCTGCCGGCCGGCTGCGGCCAGATCGACTGGGGCGGCCTGATCGCCCTGCTGAAAAAATACCGCCTGAAGCCAGTCGCCGTGCGCAACGCGCCAGCCGAGCTGGCCGACGAAATCGCCACCCACGGCCTGACGCTGGAGCCGGCCAACGCCAAGCCGCGCGAAGAGGAAACACCGAAACCGGCCGCTGCCCCTGCGCCTGCGTCCGCACCGGTTGCCGTGACTGCCGCCCAGGCCCAGCCGCCGGTGCCCGCCAGCAACGGCACCGACGTCATGATCATCGACACCCCGGTACGCGCCGGCCAGCGCATCTACGCGCGCGGCTGCGACCTGGTGGTAACCGCCGTGGTCAACAACGGCGCCGAAATCATCGCCGACGGCAGCATCCACGTGTACAACACGCTCAACGGCCGCGCTTTGGCCGGTGCCTCGGGCAATGCCCAGGCACGGATTTTTGCAATGAATATGGCGCCGGAACTGGTGTCCATCGCCGGCGTCTACCGCACTTTTGAAGACGGTTTCCCAACGGAATATGCACGCGCGCCGGCGCAAATTCGCTTGGTTGGGGACCGAATCGATATACTATCTGTCAATACTGCCAATCGAGCATAAGCACACCACTCTGAAAAGGATAACTTGTGGCAAGAATTATTGTTGTAACGTCCGGCAAGGGCGGTGTAGGTAAAACCACCTCCAGCGCCAGCTTCTCCACCGGCCTGGCCATGCGCGGTCACAAGACCGCCGTCATCGACTTCGACGTCGGCCTGCGTAACCTCGACCTGATCATGGGCTGCGAACGCCGCGTGGTCTACGACCTGATCAATGTGATCAACAAAGAAGCAACGCTGACCCAGGCGCTGATCAAGGACAAGCACTGCGACAACCTGTTCATCCTGCCGGCGTCGCAGACGCGCGACAAGGATGCGCTGTCGGAAGACGGCGTGGAAGTCGTGCTGCACGAACTGATCAACATGGGCTTCGAGTTCATCATCTGCGATTCGCCGGC
>Ga0207655_1003902_pt1 | contig 10832 bp, 12 predicted proteins | sample KBSM44metaG_FD_184398 | JGI IMG/M metagenome (GOLD analysis project Ga0207655, IMG submission 184398) | Miscanthus rhizosphere microbial communities from Kellogg Biological Station, Michigan, USA - KBS M4-4 metaG (SPAdes) (version 2) | ecosystem: Host-associated > Plants > Roots > Rhizosphere >... | reverse complement strand
GCGGTGGTCTGAGTGTAAAGCTGGTTATCGACCCCCGCCACAAGGACGTTCCTTTTCCCTCCGAACAAGCCCCGACATGTTCAGACCTCTCTTCGTATTTATCGGCACGCGTTATACCCGTGCAAAACGTCGCAATCATTTTGTGTCATTCATTTCCCTGACCTCGATGATCGGACTCGCCCTCGGCGTGGTCGTGATGATCGTTGTGTTATCGGTCATGAACGGCTTCGATCATGAGATGCGTACCCGTGTGCTGGGCATGGTGCCCCACGCAACCATCGAGTCCGGCGAACCGATCAGCGACTGGCAAAGCCTGGCCGCCAAGGTCAAGCAGAACCCGCAGGTGGCGGCGGTTGCGCCCTTCGTCCAGATGCAGGGCCTGCTGACCAACAACGGCAAGGTTTCCAAAGTGCTGCTCAATGCCATCGACCCTGTGCAGGAACGGCAGGTGTCGATCATTGATAACTTCATGCAGCAGGGCAAACTCGACGACCTGGCGCCGGGCAGTTTCGGCATCGTCATCGGCGACAAGGCGGCAGCCAAGCTCGGCGCGGCGGTTGGCGACAAGCTGACGTTTGTCGCGCCGGAAGTCACCGTGACCCCGGCCGGGATGTTCCCGCGCATGAAGCGCTTTACCGTGGTCGGCATCTTCCATGTCGGCGCCGGTGAGCTGGACGGCTATCTGGGCCTGACCAATCTGCAGGATCTGGCCAGGTTGCACCGCTGGCAACCGGATCAGGTCCAGGGCCTGCGACTGAAGTTCGACGACCTGTTCCAGGCACCGCGCACCGCGTGGACCATCGCCCAGCAGCTCGGCGAAGACCGTTACTACGCCCGCGACTGGACTCGTACCCACGGCAATCTGTATCAGGCGATCCGTATGGAAAAAGCCATGATCGGCCTGCTGTTGCTGCTGATCGTCGCCGTTGCTGCGTTCAACATCATTTCCACGCTGGTGATGGTGGTGAACGACAAGAAGGGCGACATCGCGATCCTGCGTACCCTGGGCGCCACGCCGGGTTCGATCATGGCGACGTTCATGGTCCAGGGCACGGTCATTGGTGTGGTCGGTACGCTGATCGGCGCCGTGGTCGGGATCTTCGCCGCGCTGAACGTCAGCGCCGCGATCGCAGCCCTGGAAGGGCTGATCGGCCACAAGTTCTTGAACGCCGACGTGTATTTCATCGATTACCTGCCGTCGCAAGTGCAGAGCCAGGACGTGTTGATGGTCTGCGCCGCCGCGTTGGTCCTGAGTTTCCTCGCCACCCTGTATCCAGCCTGGCGTGCCGCGCGCACCCAGCCTGCGGAGGCGCTACGTTATGAGTGAGTCGGGCATGAGTGATAAAGCAATCTTGAGCTGCCGCAATCTGGGCAAATCCTACGTGGAAGGCCCGGAATCGGTAGAGGTTCTGGCCGGTCTGCAACTGGAACTGCATCCGGGTGAGCGCGTGGCGATCGTCGGTACGTCGGGTTCGGGCAAAAGTACCTTGCTCAACCTGCTGGGCGGCCTCGATACGCCGACCAAGGGCAGCGTCTGGCTGGCCGGTGAAGAGCTCTCGGCCCTGAACGAAAAGGCCCGTGGCCTGTTGCGCAACCGGTCGCTGGGTTTCGTTTACCAGTTCCACCACTTGCTGCCTGAGTTCACCGCGCTGGAAAACGTCTGCATGCCGCTGCTGATCGGCAAGACCGCGATCCCGGAAGCGCGTCTGCGTGCGACGGCGTTGCTGGAGCGGGTAGGGCTGGGCCATCGCCTGGAGCACAAACCGGCGGAATTGTCCGGTGGCGAACGCCAGCGTGTGGCCATTGCCCGCGCCCTGGTGAACAAGCCAGGCCTGGTGATGCTCGACGAGCCGACCGGCAACCTCGACTCCCACACCGCCCAGGGCATTCAGGATTTGATGCTGGAACTCAGCACCTCGATGCGCACGGCGTTCCTGGTGGTGACCCACGACATGAACCTGGCTCGCCAGATGGATCGCGTCCTGCATTTGCAGGAAGGTTGCCTGACCCCCATCTGATTGGCTAAAACCCGGCACACTGAACAGTGCGTCGGGTCTTTTATTTTTATACGGTGCCCCAGCGAATGTTCAGACCGTTATCGATCTTTATCGGCACGCGCTATACCCGCGCCAAGCGCCGCAATCGCTTTGTTTCCTTCATCTCGATGACCTCGATGATCGGCCTCGCCCTGGGCGTGCTGGCGATGATCGTGGTGCTGTCGGTGATGAACGGCTTCCAGCGCGAAATGAGCTCGCGCATCCTCGGCATGGTGCCCCACGCGACCATCGTCGGCGTGAACCCTATCGACGATTGGCAGCCGGTGGCCGCCGCGGCGATGAAGAATCCTGAAGTCACCGCCGCCGTGCCATTCACCGAGATGGAAGGCATGCTGTCCTACAAGGGCACCATGCAGCCGATCCAGGTCAGCGGGGTCGATCCGGCGCTGGAAAGCAAGGTCTCGATCGTTGCCAAGCACATTGTTCAGGGGCGTCTCGACGCCTTGAAGCCGGGCGAATTCGGCGTGGTGATCGGCGAGATCACCGCGCGGCGCTTGCGCTTGAACGTCGGCGACAAGATCACCCTGATCGTGCCGGAAGTCAGCAATGCGCCGGGTGGCATCACCCCGCGCATGCAGCGGCTGAACGTGGTGGGCGTGTTCAAGGTCGGCGCCGAACTGGACGGTTCGATGGCGCTGATCCACATGGCCGATGCCGCGCAGATGCAGCACTGGCAACCGAATCAGGTGCAGAGCGTGCGCCTGGCGGTGAAGGATCTGTACGCCGCGCCGCAAGTATCGAGCGACATCGCGACCGGCCTGGGCGCCGCCTACAAGGCTGACGACTGGACTCACACCCAGGGCAGTCTGTTCAGTGCGATGAAAATGGAAAAAACCATGATCGGCCTGCTGTTGCTGATGATCGTCGCCGTGGCGGCGTTCAACATCATCGCCACCCTGATCATGGTGGTCAACGACAAGGGCGCGGACATCGCCATCCTGCGCACCATCGGCGCCACACCTCGGCAGATCATGGCGATCTTCATGGTGCAGGGCACGGTGATCGGGATTGTCGGCACCTTGATCGGTGGTGTGCTGGGCGTGATCGCGGCGTTGAACGTCAGTGAACTGGTGGGCTGGATGGAGCGGGTCAGCGGGCAGCACATCTTCAGTTCCGATGTGTACTTCGTCAGCAACTTGCCGTCCGAATTGCAGGGCGCGGATGTGCTGTTGATCTGCTCCGCCGGTTTCATCATGAGCTTTCTGGCGACGGTTTATCCGGCGTGGCGGGCGGCGAAAGTCGAGCCGGCTACCGCGTTGCGGTATTCGTAGTCCGTTAGACCGCGAGGGGGCCAGTCCTGCTGGCCTCAGTCCTTTCTTGGCAACTCAATTATGAACCGCGTCCACCCCTGGGCCGATTCGCAACGAATCTGCCCGCCATGGGCGCGGATGATCGACTGGGTGATCGCCAATCCCAATCCCGCATGCTCACTGCTGCCTTCACGGCGCGCGGGGTCTGCCCGGTAGAAGCGGTCAAACAAACGCGGCACCAGGTCCTCGGAAATCCCTTCACCACTGTTTTCAACGGTCAGGCTCAAGCCTGCCGGTTTCTCGACAATCTTTACCCGCACCTCACCACCGGCCGGGGTAAACCGCAACGCATTGTCCAGCAAATTGGACAGTGCCCGGCGCAACATGCTGCGATCGCCCTGCATACTCGCGTGGCCGTCACGACTCAACTTCACCCGGGCGTCCTCAGCCAGCGGCGCAAAAAACTCCAGCAGCACATCCGCTTCTTCCGCCAGGTCCAGCGGTTCGCGCTTGGGCATCAGCAAACCGTGATCAGCCTTGGCCAGGTACAGCATGTCGTTGACCAGTTGCGCCATCCATTGCAGTTCTTCGAGGTTGCTGTGCAGCGCCTCGCGGTAATCCTCAAGGGGGCGAGGGCGGGTGAGGGTGACTTGGGTGTGGGTCAGCAGGTTCGACAGCGGTGTGCGCAGTTCATGGGCGATGTCGGCGGAGAAGGCCGAGAGCCGCTGAAAAGAGTCATCGAGGCGTCCGAGCATGGCGTTGAAGCTGTGGGCCATTTCCGCAAGCTCCGGTGGCATGTCTGCTTCCGGCAGACGGGCGTTGAGTGATTGCGCCGACACGCCGCTGGCGACCGCACTCATACGCAGCAACGGACGCAAACCACTGCGCGCCGCCCAGGCACCGAGCAGGGCGGTAGCCAGGGCCGAGAGGCCGACCGTCAGCCAGATCAGGTGCTGCATGCGCTGCAGAAAGTGCTGGTGATGGGTGATGTCCAGCAACAAGGTCAGTTGCGGTGAGTCGGGTTTGTCGAGGAACAGCGGCGCATTCAGGACGCGGTAATCGGTGCCGTCGTCGCTCACTGTCGACAGGCCACGCTTGCGCGGTAAATCTTTGGGCACGCTGGGCGAGCTGTCGTACATGCGTTGGCCGTCACTGCTAATGATGCGCAGCGAAAGATCGGCCTGTCGGCTCAATTCATCGGCCAGCCTGGCCTCGGCGTCGCCGGCCTGAATGTCATCCAGCGCCCGGCGTAAACCAATCAATTTGTCATCCAGCAACTGCTGGTCCAACTCGACAAAGTGCGCCTCGCTGGCGCGGCTGAACAACACCCCGGCGAACAACGACACCACCGCAGTGCAGGCGGCAAACAGCAGTGCCAGGCGGTTGCTTAATGAAAGCCGGCGCATCAGGCGGGGCGCTCTTCAAGGACGTAACCCATGCCGCGCACGGTGTGAATCAACTTGTTCGGGAAATCGTCGTCGATCTTCAGGCGCAACCGGCGGATCGCCACTTCGATGACGTTGGTGTCGCTGTCGAAATTCATGTCCCACACCTGGGACGCGATCAGCGACTTGGGTAGAACTTCGCCCTGGCGCCGCAGGAGCATTTCCAGCAGGGCGAATTCCTTGGCGGTCAGGTCGATGCGCTGACCGTTACGCTCGACCCGGCGACGGATCAGGTCCAGGCGCAAATCGGCCAGTTGCAGGCTGGTTTCCTGGGGCGTGGCGCTGCCGCGACGCAGCAGGCTGCGAACCCGGGCCAGCAGTTCGGAGAAGGCGAAAGGTTTGACCAGGTAATCGTCGGCGCCCAGTTCCAGGCCATGGACTCGGTCCTCCACCGCATCTCGTGCGGTCAGAAACAGTACCGGCGTGTCCAGGCCTGCACCGCGCACCGCTTGCAGAATCTGCCAGCCATCGCGTCCGGGCAGCATCACATCGAGAATCAACAAGGCGTAATCGCCACTCAAGGCCAGCTGCTGGCCGGTGGTGCCGTCTGCCACCAGTTCGGTATTGAACCCGGCCTCGGTCAGGCCCTGGCGCAGGTATTGGCCGGTTTTCGGTTGGTCTTCGACGATCAGCAGTTTCATGGGCGACTCGGGTAGTTGGAACAGGTGCGTTATACCGTGGGCGGCGAGGAAGCTGGCCAATCTGACAAAGTTGTAATCTGCCTGTCAGGTAGCTGGCAGAGCCGGCTGGTAGAGTTTCCCACAAGCTGAACCTCATCTTGTTGGAGTACGACTATGTTTTTGCAAAAGCGTCTGGCACTGGCCGCTTGTTTGCTGACTCTGAGTTTAGGGCTGGAAGCCTCACCGGCGCAGACCTACGATTTCGGTCAACCGGCCTCGGCCGCCCAGGCCACCCGCAGCGTTGAAGTGGTAATGGGCGATATGACCTTCAGCCCCAAGACCATCGATATCAAGGCCGGGGAAACCGTGCGTCTCGTACTGGTGAATAAAGGCCAGTTGCTGCATGAATTCAACCTCGGCGATGCACCGATGCATGCCAGGCATCAGCAGGAAATGCTCCAGATGCAGCAAAGCGGCATGCTGATGCCTACAGGCATGAAGGCCATGAACCACGGTTCCATGGCCGGAATGGATCATGGCGCCATGGATCACGGCATGAAGCATGACGACCCCAACAGTGTGTTGGTGGAGCCGGGTAAAACCGCCGAGCTGACCTGGACCTTCACCAAGGCCACTAACCTGGAATTTGCCTGCAACATCCCCGGCCATTACCAGGCCGGTATGGTCGGCAAACTGACAGTCAGTCAGTAAGCACTCAAAGGCGGGAGCAAAGGCTGGTAGAATCCGCTGATTCTTCAGTCAGGTTTCCGCCATGCATCCCGCAGCCGAACATTCGCCGCTGGGCAAATCCAGCGAATACATCGCCACCTACACGCCGTCCTTGCTGTTCCCGATCCCGCGCACAGCGAAATGGGCCGAGCTGGGCCTGACCGCGCAAACTCTGCCGTACAAGGGCGTGGACTTCTGGAACTGCTTCGAGCTGTCGTGGCTATTGCCGTCCGGCAAGCCTGTGGTGGCGATCGGCGAATTCAGCATCCCGGCGGATTCGCCGAACATCATCGAGTCGAAGTCGTTCAAGCTGTACCTCAACTCGTTGAACCAGACGCCATTTGCCGACACCGCCAGCCTTGAAGCGACGCTGGTGAAAGACCTCTCGGCCGCTGCCGGCAAATCGGTGGGCGTGCGGGTTCGCAGCCTGAAAGAGGTAGAGGCGGAAGGCGTCGTGGCGTTGCCGGGTGTGTGCATCGATGACCTGGACATCAGTGTCAGCAACTATGAGCATCCGCGTCCGGAACTGCTGCGTTGCGATGAGTCGCGCATCGTTGAAGAGTGCGTGCACAGCCACTTGCTCAAATCCAACTGCCCGGTCACCAGTCAGCCGGACTGGGGCAGCGTGGTGGTGGAGTATCGTGGCGCGGCGCTGGATCACGCGAGTTTGCTGGAATACATCGTGAGCTTCCGCCAGCACTCGGACTTCCATGAGCAGTGCGTAGAGCGGATTTTCCTCGACCTGCAGCGGTTGCTGAAGCCGGAGAAATTGACGGTGTACGCGCGGTATGTGCGTCGTGGTGGATTGGACATCAACCCGTATCGCAGCACCGAAGAGGTGCAACTGCCGAACCATCGCTTGGTCCGACAATAAAGAGCCAGTGTGGGATTGCATTTGCACATCCCGGATATGAAAAAGCCCCGCTATCGATAGCGGGGCTTTTTTGCATCTGGCAGGTTCAGATCCCCATATTGCCCAAGGCTTGCACAATGTTGCGCAAGGTGCCGGCCAATGTGGGATGTTCGAGTTCGAAGCGCTCGACGGCCAGATTCACATTGTCGGCGAGGTTGGTGTCCTGGGTTTTGGTTTCCAGCTCAAGCTCCAGTTGGATCTGTTGCATCAGCGCGTGCAGGTCTTCGCGCTCGGCTTCGGTCAGTGGCGGATTCTGTTCCAATTGCTCGCGCAGTTTATTGAGCTGATCTTGCAGTTCGCGGGCGGGCATGGCGTTCTTCCTTTTATCAATAGGCACTGGCATAGACCGCAGCGGCGCGCCAAAAGGTCTATGGCTGACCTTTAGATTAATCCACTCGCGCGCAACCTGCATGATCTCAGTCAGGGCTTTTCGCCTTTGAGCCGACGCAGGCTGATATCGGCCAGGCAGGTATCGAGCTCGCCCAGATGATCGATCACCGAATGCACGCCAAGGCCGAACAACTGCACCGTCGCCTTGCCGCGCAAGTGTTCCCGTTCCTTCTGGCTCAAGGCTTGCCATTCGTTCGGCGCGAGCCCGCATAGTGAGCCGCACGACGCCAGGCCGATGGTCCACAGCCCGGCGTTCAGGCCCGATTGCAGCAGTCGCGGCTCGCCGCTGACCAGCACGCAACCGTCCAGGCGCTCGACATTCAACGCCATCAAGGCTTGCCAGCAGGCATTCGGGGCCGGCCATGGATTGATTGTTTCCGAGTGTTGCAAAGATTTGATCCAGGCCGGAAGTGCGACGGCCAGAGAATGGCTGAGGGCAGGGGGTAGTTCATCAAGCCAGGCGCAGGGAATCCGTTGTCGCTGCAAGCTGGACAGGCTCTCCAGGGCGCCGGGCGTGACCTCGGCATGCTCGGCAGAAACGGTGCCGTGCTGACGCGTGCGCGCGCCGAAATCCACCAGGCAACCACTGAGACCGAACAGCACGGCGGTCAGATTCGGTGCGGCAAGGGGCAAGACTTCGGCGTGCGGCATGGAAACGTCCCTGAAATAGCGACAAGGCTATTCATGGACGATGACAATCGAGTGACACGGATGTGAATCGCTCGCCGTCAGGAGGCGTCGTTCGTAGACCATCGTGCACGATGCTGCCTAAACCGGGTTTTCCGTCATATACTAGCGGTCTTTGCGCCTGGGCCAAGCGCCCGCGTCAGTACAATCCAAGGAGTTTCTTATGCGCTGGAGCAATCGACTCGCTCAGCTTTGTATGTGTGCCAGTGTATTGCTGGTTCCGTTTGCGACTCAGGCCGCCACGGAAGAAGACCCTTGGGAAAGCATCAACCGCCCGATCTACAAATTCAACGACTTTGTCGACACCTACGCACTGAAGCCGTTGGCTCAGGGCTACCAGTTCGTCACACCGCAGTTCCTGGAAGACGGCATCCACAACATGTTCCGCAACGTCGGCGATGTGACCAACCTCGCCAACGATGTGTTGCAGGCCAAGCCCGCTGCGGCTGGCGTCGACACCGCACGTTTGATCTTCAACACCACCTTCGGCCTGCTGGGCTTCTTCGACGTGGGCACCAAGATGGGCCTGCACCGCAACGACGAAGACTTCGGCCAGACCCTCGGTTACTGGGGCGTGGGCAGCGGTCCGTACGTGATGCTGCCGCTGCTGGGTCCAAGCACCTTGCGTGATACGCCTTCCAAGTATGTCGACGGCTATACCGGTCCGTACCCTTACATCAACGATATACCGGTACGTAACTCGATTTACGGCCTGAACATCGTCGACACTCGCGCCAGCCTGTTGTCAGCCGAGAAACTGGTCACTGGCGACAAATACACCTTTATTCGCAATGCATACCTGCAAAACCGCGAATTCAAGGTCAAGGACGGTAAGGTCGAAGACGATTTTTAATCTCGACCGGTAAAACGAAGAGGGCGGCCAATTGGCCGCCTTCTTTCGTTTGGCTTGCGGGTGAAGTCAGGGCTATTTCATCTTCAGGATTGTAAGCCCGAGTTTCTGGCCGCCACCGTCCTGTGCTTTCACCCACACCACCTCGGTGTCGGCTTCAAGGCCTTTGAGCGCTGCGTGATCGGAATCGATCCGCACGCTGAGCCGGTCACCGACCTTGAATGAGCGGGGCGCCTCCAGCTGCATGCCACTGCTGGAAAGGTCGATGCAGACGGCTTGCACCTCATCGCCTTCATGAATCAGCGACACATCGGCATCAACCCGCATGCGGATGAAATCGCGCTTTTCGCTGTAGTCCCGATCGGTTTGGCTCATGGGCTCGATCCTTCCTTTGGGTTACGGTTTTGCCTGTTCTTATAACTCTCGGTGATTTGACAAGTAAAGACGTCAAGCGACCATCGGCGTGAGCTTGAAACGCCTCGCGGATGGGAGTACCGTCTGCGCCTTAGAAGGGCACCTCTGGTGGAACAGTGAGTAGGGCAAACGCTCGAAAACGGTGCAGCAGAGAGGCTAGAAAGCGAATCCAGTAGTGTGTGCAGGGCCAAATGCCCAGCCTGCTACGCCAACCTAATTCTGGCGCCGTTTGCCCACATGCCAAAAACCAGTGCCACGCTGCTGATAATCGATGATGACGAAGTAGTGCGTGCGAGCCTCGCGGCCTACTTGGAAGACAGTGGTTTCAGTGTCCTGCAGGCCAGCAATGGCCAGCAGGGTCTTCAGGTATTCGAGCAAGACAAGCCCGACTTGGTCATCTGCGATCTGCGCATGCCGCAGATGGGCGGACTCGAACTCATTCGCCAGGTCACCGAACTGTCGCCGCAAACCCCGGTAATCGTGGTTTCGGGCGCCGGCGTGATGAACGACGCCGTCGAGGCCCTGCGCCTGGGCGCAGCGGACTACCTGATCAAGCCTCTCGAAGATCTCGCCGTACTCGAGCACTCCGTGCGCCGTGCCCTGGATCGTGCGCGTCTGCTGCTGGAAAACCAGCGCTACCGCGAGAAGCTGGAAAAGGCCAACCGCGAGCTCGAAGCCAGCCTGAACTTGCTCCAGGAAGACCAGAACGCCGGTCGCCAGGTGCAGATGAACATGCTGCCGGTGAGCCCCTGGACCATCAACGAGTTCCAGTTTGCGCACCAGATCATCCCGTCGCTGTACCTGTCGGGCGATTTCGTCGACTACTTTCGGGTCGACGAGCGTCGGGTAGCGTTCTACCTGGCGGACGTTTCCGGTCATGGCGCCTCTTCAGCCTTCGTTACCGTGCTGCTGAAGTTCATGACCACGCGCTTGCTGTTCGAATCCAAGCGCAACGGCACATTGCCGGAATTCAAGCCTTCAGAAGTCCTTGGTCATATCAACCGGGGCCTGATCAGTTGTAAGCTGGGTAAACACGTCACAATGGTCGGTGGAGTCATCGACGAGGAGACAGGTTTGTTGACCTATAGCATCGGCGGTCATCTGCCGTTGCCCGTGTTGTACACGCCAGACAGTGTTCGTTACCTGGAAGGGCGTGGTCTGCCGGTGGGCCTCTTCAATGAAGCCACCTACGAAGACCACGTACTGGAGCTGCCGCCGGTATTCAGCCTGACGCTGATGTCTGATGGCATTCTGGACCTTTTGCCAGAACCCACACTCAAAGATAAAGAAGCTGCTTTGCCTCAACGGGTGAAAGCGGCGGGCGGCAGCCTGGATGGTCTGCGCCAGGTTTTTGGATTGGCCACGCTAGGGGAGATGCCGGATGATATCGCCCTGTTGGTGTTGAGCAGGAATCTTTAATGAGTACCGGTAGAATCCAGTTCGCCGAGCAGGACGGCACCTTCGTCCTGAAGTTCGT
>Ga0207655_1003900_pt1 | contig 10836 bp, 8 predicted proteins | sample KBSM44metaG_FD_184398 | JGI IMG/M metagenome (GOLD analysis project Ga0207655, IMG submission 184398) | Miscanthus rhizosphere microbial communities from Kellogg Biological Station, Michigan, USA - KBS M4-4 metaG (SPAdes) (version 2) | ecosystem: Host-associated > Plants > Roots > Rhizosphere >... | reverse complement strand
AGAGTACCAGCAAGCATAGTCCGCCCATTATACAGATAACGCCGATCCATCTCATTGGTCCTACCGTCTCCTTAAAAGCCCATCTTGCAATAATAAGGGTCCAAACGTAAGTTAAAGCGTTCGCAGGCAGCACTACAGTTAGAGGCAGAAACTTCAGTAACACAATGTTAAGTAGTGCACCCATCCCATAAAAACCAAGTCCAATCATCACATGCAGTCGTTTACGACTCGTTGCGTAAAATTTCAACCCAGCCCCGCCCATCGCTCCGCATAGGGTCATCACGATTAACACAGCAATCATCCAACTATCGATCCACACTGGTTAATGTCACCCCGATTCCCAGGAGCACAACAGCCGCAAGCTTTTGTACCGTAATTTCTTCACCAAGCAAAAAATATCCGTAGATTAGAGCAAAAACATAACTGGCACACATCAGCGGATAAGCTACCGAGAGCTTTTCGCGTGCGAATGCCTTAATCATCAAAATGGCTCCCATGCCGTAACATAGAAAACCCACACCCATGTAGATCCACTCCGTCAATCCCCACTTCCAGAACAATTGCCCTGTCGCCGTCAGGAAAGCAGAAGCCAGCATCAACCATTTGCCGGTGTGACGTGAACCTATTTCCCCCACGTTAACGCCTCCATCTCAGGAACACGTTTATTTACAAAATACCGCTGACGCACAAGCTGCATGACGGGAAGATCAGATAAAGAATCGGAGTAGGAGCAGGATTGCTCATAATCAATTTCCATGTTTTTCTCGGCCAAATAAGCTTGAATCCGGCGTACCTTTTCTTCTCCCTTACAATTGGCACCTTCAATGGTGCAGGTATAACCATTCTCATGTCGAACAAGTTCGGTTCCGATCACATGATCGACCCAAGGGAAATTTTTGAAATACTTCATATACGCATGCGGAGAAGCCGTTACGAGCAACACGTGATATCCAGCTTCCTTCCGATGTTGCATCTCTACACTCGCCTCCGTAAATATGGAAGTTCGGAGGTGGGTATCGAAAAAATGCTCCAGGTCTTTTTCAGACATACGTTTGATTTCTTGAAAATAGGAACGTTTAACTCGTTCAACCGTCATAATACCCGCTTTGAATAGGAAGGTATGAAATGCAATGACAGGCAGACGCCATACTTGCCAAGGATAACGTCGCACACTATAAAATACAAATTGAAACATGGAGTCACTGCGTATAATCGTTTTATCGATATCAAAGATCGCAACCTTCGTTCGTTTCACCCTGATCCCCCTCTATACTAAATCTCTCTATGATCATTCGAAAATGGCAAAAATCGTAATCACACTCACTACATACAAAATAACCGTAATCAGGATAGGCTTGTCCTCAAATAAAACCCGGTCCGGTGATCCGCCCTGATTTTTCATATGGATCAGATACAAATACCGGAACATGCCATAAATCACCAGTGGAATGGTCCACATCAGATGAATAGTGCGATCTGACGTAAAGGTGAACAGTGAATAACTGATGATGGTTGCTGTCGTGACGATCGTGTTGAACTGATCCAGTAACGTTATCGAGTAATTATCCAGCACTTTACGATGTGATCCTGTGTTGCCTTCGAGCAATGTAAGTTCATTTCTCCGTTTACCAATCGCAAGGAACAGCGATAACAACATCGTGCAAATCAGAAACCAAGGGGTGAACGGCACATGAATCAATACACCACCAGCAATTGCACGAAGCACAAAACCTGCCGCAATGGTCATCATATCCAGAATAACGAGATGTTTCAGTACAAAAGAATAAGATACGTTCAGTAGGAAATACACAATGCACAATACACCGAACAACGGATTCATCACAAAAGCAGCTCCCAAGGAAAACACAAGGAGAGCCATTCCGAATACTATTGCATGTGTAGGATTAACCTGCCCTGAAGCGATTGGACGGAATTGCTTAGTCGGATGTTGCCTATCCCGTTCCCGATCTACATAGTCGTTCAGTATATACACACATCCTGCAACAAGGCTAAATAACAGAAAGCCAATCACTGTTGAAACAATGGTCTCCGTTCGGATTTCCTCAAATGAAAATAACAATGCTGCAAATAACAGCAAATTTTTTGTCCACTGTTTAGGCCTTAGCAATTTAAATAAACCAGAAACGGTTCCAGCATTACCTACAGCAGAAGACGCGGTATCTTGCGTGATGAAAACAATAGCAATAACTCCCTTCAACAACAATTCTAACGGATTAGTCTATACAAATAACGTAAAGACTTAATCATAAGTTGCTTGGTTATTTTTGTAAAGAGGATAAAGGATTTATTTTGACATAAAAAAGAGACCGTTTCCGGTCTCTTTTTACTCTTTATAGTCTATATTAACGCATGTTTGAATTAAAATTCAAACTCTACGTCACTCAGACGACGTTTGATTTCAGTAATAACACGTTTCTCTTCTTCTTCGCCACTCGCAATGAATGTAACGGAGAAACGAACAAAGTTACCTGCATCATCCCAAGGCACGGATGAAATCAGCTTCTCACGAATCAGGAATTGGGAGAAGTCTTCTCCTGACTCGAAGCGACGTCCACCGACCACACCTTTTGGTGCTTCAACATAAAGGAAGAAAGAACCTTTTGGTTTCTCCGCTTGGAAGCCCAGCTCGTTGAGCGCTGCAACCAGCATATCGTGACGGCGGGAATACTTTTCTGCAATTTTCTCCGTAATTTCAGGATGATTCAATCCGTAAGCCGCTGCCTTCTGAATCGCGATGAATTGACCGGAATCGTTGTTGTCCTTCACATCACTGAATGCTTTGACAACGAGAGGATTACCGGCTACGAAGCCAATTCTCCAACCTGTCATGTTGTAAGATTTGGAGAGAGAGTGCAGTTCTACACCTACATCTTTGGCTCCTGGTACAGAAAGGAAGCTGAAAGGCTTTTTGCCATCATACGTCAATGCTGCATATGGAGCATCGTGCACAACAACGACATTGTATTTTTTCGCCCATTCAACGACCTCTGTAAAGAACTCCACTGTTGCACTTGCACCAGTCGGGTTATTTGGATAGTTCAGATAAAGCAATTTTGCACGTTTAGCGATATCTTCAGGAATAGCTGTCAGATCAGGCAAGAAGTTGTTCTCTTTGGTCAATTGAATATTGAATACTTCTCCACCCAAATATTTCGTGTGTGTGCCCATTACAGGATAACCAGGCACAGTCATAATCGTTACATCACCTGGATTAATGAAGCAAGAAGGTAACATTGCCAAAGCCGGTTTGGAACCGATGGAATGTACGATTTCTGTATCCGCATCAATACCATCCACGTTAAATACGTTTTTCAGGTAAGCTGCTGCTGCTGTCTTGAATTCAGGAATACCATTATCGGCGTACCCGCGGTTCTCTGGTTTAGCCGCTTCTGCAGCAAGTGCAGCAACGATGCCTGCGTCAGCCATCTCGTCGGGTTCACCAACCCCAAGGTCAATCAGTTCGACATCGGGAAAGTCTTTTTTGGCCGAAGCTTTCGCACGTTTGATTTTTTCGAATTTATAGATGTTCGTGTCTTTACCATAGTTGGAGCCGCCGATACGGTCGGCAAAATTAGTTTGGATATACGTTTCCTGATATTTATCGATACTCATAATGTGTTCATCTCCTCATTTTGACGCAAATTTCTCATGTTTTAATATGAAGCATTTGAGCATTCAACACCATGGACAAAATATCCGAACATTTGTACTTTCTTCAAAGGTCAGCGGCTTCTCAGCGAAGCGAGTACATCTTCCATATCCTGCGGAATCGGTGCACTGAATTCCATGTATTCTCCTGTGGAAGGATGCACAAAACCAAGTGTTGCCGCATGCAGAGCCTGTCCATTCATTTTGATACCTTTGTTCCGCCCGTACGTCGGATCACCAACAAGAGGATGACCGATAAATTTCATATGCACCCGGATCTGATGGGTACGCCCTGTTTCGAGCTTTAACTCGAGCAAGGTATAATCGTTGATGCGCTCCGTCACTGTAAAATGAGTCACTGCATGTTTGCTGTTACGTTCGGTGACTGTGTACATTTTACGATCATTCGTGTCCCGTCCGATCGGTGCATCGATGGTACCTTGATCATGACTGAGATGCCCATGAACGAGTGCAATATAACGCCTGTTCACACTGTGCTCCTTCAACTGGGCAGCTAGTGAAGCATGCGCCCGGTCGTTTTTGGCCGCCATAATCAAGCCTGACGTATCCTTGTCAATCCGATGTACGATCCCTGGACGAAGTTCTCCGTTAATACCGGAAAGATCCTTGCAATGGTACATTAGAGCGTTCACAAGTGTTCCTGATGTATGCCCCGGTGCAGGATGTACGACCAGTCCACGTTGTTTGTTAATGACAATCAGATCACTGTCTTCATAAACCACTTCAAGCGGGATATCTTCCGCAATAATCTCCACCGCAGCAGGCTCGGGAATCTGTAATACGATCTGATCTCCTTCTGACAGCTTCGCATTGGACTTCACCAGAGCACCATTGACAGTAACTGCACCATCTGCAATCCATAGTTGCACTTGCGAGCGAGACACGTTATCTACAGCATCTGTAATATATTTATCCACACGTTCCTTCTTATGTTCAGCGCCAACGATCCATTCCATACGTTCCTCGCCATTAAATTGCTCATCGTTATTGCGTTGTTCCTCATTCAAATTACTCATGATGCTCATTCCCTTCAATCTTCGCGGCCGCTTTTTCACGACGTCCTTCCAATAATGTCTCCACAATAATCAAAGCTACCCCGATACAGATGGCCGAGTCAGCAATGTTGAAAATCGGAAACGTGTAACTCCCAAAATTAAGCTGCACAAAGTCTACAACTTCCCCCGTCAACGCACGGTCAAGGAAGTTACCAATCGCTCCTCCAAGCACTAGGCTAAGCGCTACTGGTAGCAATTTGTGCGGGGTATCTTTTACTTTTTGCAAATACCAAATCAAGGCGACAACCACAATAATGGTCACCACAATAAAGAACCAGCGTTGATCCTGCAGGATACCAAACGCTGCACCTGAATTTCGATGGGAAGTGATGACAAAAAAATTACCAATGACCGGAATTTCTTCTCTAAGCTCCATCCGGGTAGCAATCAGATACTTTGTTCCCTGATCCACTAGAAATACGATAAAAGCAAGGATATAATACACCACGTTTGTTGTCACTCCGTTCTTGTCTTTTCCAGCGATACCAAGCATTCGCCAGACTTATTTATTGTAGCACAGCTATTCAGAGATCGTCCATGACGTGGCAACCTTGTGAAGCAATATTGGCTTAGGCGGATTGGAAAAACCGATAACATTTGCCTTCTGTAATCCTGCTCCAAAAGGCACATCCTAGAACGGAGAAAAAACCGGATTCCAAATGGAATAGAAAGGGGAAAGCCATGTCACATTTTACAACCGAGCAAATGCAATCATTGCGTTCCCAGCTCTTGTCAGATAAACGGGATATCGAACACCGGTTGTCAGAGAACGAACACTACGGCCTTGGAGACTCATTAAAACTACAAACAGGTGAACTGTCACCGATTGATAATCATCCTGGTGATCTTGCCACAGAGGTATATGAACGAGAAAAAGACATCTCCTTGCTAGAGCATGATGAATTTCAACTCGAACGTATTGATTCCGCCCTGCACTCGATTGAAGAAGGTCATTACGGTACATGCGCTGTCTGCCAGCAACCGATCCCTTATGAGCGTATGGAGGCCGTTCCATACACAAAGTACTGTAAAAAGCATCAACCGGAAACTGTCGTTTCCGAAAATCGGCCTGTGGAAGAAGAGTTCCTCGCCCCATCATTTGGACGTACCAGTCTGGACGAGCGGGATGATCAGAATGGTTTTGACGGCGAAGACGCTTGGCAGATCGTGGAGAGTTGGGGCAACTCGAATTCCCCGGCAATGGCGGAAAACGGTAATATCGACAGCTATGATGTGATGGCTATTGAAGCTACGGAAGAGCTGGACGGCTTTGTTGAGGCTTACGAAAGCTTTGTCGCAACGGATATTTACGGTCACGATGTTTCGATTGTACGTAATCGTCAGTACCGACAATACCTGGAGAAGGGTGAGGGCTTAGGATTACTTGAACCCGACTCAGACGATGATGACACGTATTGAGTTTACAGGTGAGCCCTAAAGGCCTTATTTTTTTGAGTTTACAGGTGAGCCCTAAAGGCCTTATTTTTCAATACGTGTTCATATCAAGCTGCCTTTGTACGATTCGTACAATATCAGCAATATAATCTCCGACGATAGGGAGGTTTAATGCACCAAGAACCTGTAACACATAGATAATGGTGGCCGCGAAAAAAGTAAATCCGATGGCAATTCCTACACCTCTGGCTGCACCGGACAAGAGATTCAGCCCAATTAGCTTCCACGGCCGATTTAGCAATTCCGTATATTGGGCAATACGTGAACGCTCCAGCTCACTCGCAAGACGGTTGGTTAACGTATGTAATTCTTCAATTTTATCATGCGGTGTGTCCACCTTAGCTATTTCCGCTGTTTCTGTTGCACTGGACTCAGCTGACTTATCCTGTTTGCTCATGTTTCGCTCCAATCCTTGCATCAATATAGATCAAACGAACGTGTTACTTTTTTAAAAAGAACTGCACAATTTAATCATTGCCCGATCTGTGGAAAAACAAACAAAAACAAATGAGCCCAGCTTCAGGAATTGCCCCTTAGCTGTGGCTCATTTATTTTAATCTTACTTATTCTTGTTCACTACGCTTCAATAAAGATTCCGATGCCCTTGCCTCCGGCTTCTACTTGCTCCATGCCATCCACCTTACCAAATGTCACGTCAGTCACCAGTACATTTTCACGCAGAACATCGTCAAATGCTTCAATAGCTGCTTGAAGATCGGCATCCACATCCAGCGTCAGGCGCACTCTTTTCTCGATTGGCAGATCCAGACGTTTACGAGTATCCTGTACCGCACGAACCACTTCACGAACCCAGCCTTCTTGCTCCAGCGCCGTTGTGATCTCTGTGTTGAGGGCTACCGTCAAACCATAACCGGATGCAGAAGCAAAGCCCGATTTAGCCTGTTTCTCAACCAGCAACTCCTCATCCGTCACCTGTAGTTCCTCGCCTTCCGGAGAAACGACGTTAAATGCACCTTCCGCTACCACTTTACGGGTCTCATCCGCCGTCATGCCTTTGAACAAGTTTTGCAGGAAACCTACGTTTTTGCCGTATTTTTTACCCGCGACTTTAAGGTTCAGCTTGAGTGTAAAATCAACAAACTCGGCATCGTTATGTTCTGTACGAATTCCTTTGACGTTGATCTCTTCCTTGATGATCTCTTCATAACTTGCCAGATCAAAGCCTTTGTCAAGGGATACGATCAACTCGGACAATGGCTGACGCGTTTTGATACCAGTCTCGTTACGAACGTTACGAGCAAGCTCAACAACGCGGCGAGCTGTTTCCATATCTTGCTCCAGAGCCGCATCGATTAATGCTTCATTCGCTACAGGATAGTCATCCATATGCACACTTTCGCCCGTTGTCAGGTTGAGGTAAATATCCTCAGCCAGCATTGGAGTGAATGGCGCAACCAACTTCGCTGTAGTCACGAGCACTTCGGTAAGGGTACGGTACGCATCCAGTTTATCCTCTGTCAAACCACTTCCCCAGAAGCGATCACGGGAACGGCGGATATACCAGTTACTGAGCTCATCTACAAAGGCTTCGATCGCTTTGGAAGAGTTCAGGTAGTCGTTCACGGACAATGCTTTTTCTACCACAAGGATCAGGCTGTTCAATCTGGACAGAATCCAGCGATCTAATTTGTGAGCAGACACTTGGAATGGATGTTCCTGTGGATCGAATCCATCGATCGTTGCGTACAGCGTCAGGAATGCATGAGTGTTCACCAGCGTATCCACCATTTTGGACTTCGCTTCTCCTACGATGCCTTTGGAGAAACGTTTGCTGTTCCACGGTGCACTGTCAGACAACAACGCCCAGCGGAATGCGTCCGTACCGTACTCCTCGATAACTTCCCAAGGATCGATAACATTACCTTTGGATTTGGACATCTTTTGGCCATTTTCGTCCAGTACGTGTCCTGTTGCCATAACAGCTTTATAAGGCGCTTTGCCTGTCAAAAGTGTAGATACCGCGAGCAGGCTGTAGAACCAGCCGCGCGTTTGGTCAATCCCTTCACAGATCATATCTGCAGGATATTGCTGCTCAAACACTTCTTTATTTTCAAAAGGATAATGTTGCTGCGCAAACGGCATGGAGCCGCTGTCGAACCATACATCGATGACTTCAGGTGTACGCTTCATTTCGTATTTGCCGCAAGAGCTGAGCACCTTCACTTCATCTACATACGGCTTATGCAACTCGAGGTTTTCCGGCACATCGCCTACCGCACGCGCACGTAACTCAGCAATGCTATGAGGAGCAAACTGTTCGCCTGTCTCTTCACACACCCAGATGTTAAGCGGTGTTCCCCAGTAACGGTCACGGCTGATATTCCAGTCCACGAGATCCTCAAGGAACTTCCCAAATCGTCCTTCACGCACATGACCCGGATACCATTCCACTTCACTATTGTTTGCAATCAACTGATCCTTGATTGCTGTTGTTTGGATAAACCAGCTGTCCATAGCATAGTAGAGAAGTGGAGTATCACACCGCCAGCAGAACGGGTAGCTGTGCTCATATTTCTCTTTGCTGAACAGACGGCCATGCTCAGACAAGTATCTCACAATGTCGATGTCGCAGTCCTTCACGAAACGACCTGCAAAATCAGTAACTTGTGCTACAAACTTGCCTTCCAGGTCAACCATGTTCACAAAACTGATGCCATTCTCACGGCAGACACGGTAGTCATCTTCACCATGTGCAGGAGCCATGTGAACAATACCCGTACCACTTGCGTCTGTAACAAATCCTGCCCCCAGAATGATGTTGGTTTTCTCGGCCTCTACGTAGTTAAATGGCGGGCTGTACGTTTTACCTACCAAGTCTGCACCTTTCAGTGCACCAATGATCTCATAATCTCCTTTGCTATCTTTCATAACTTTCTCCACTAAGTTCGTCGCCATGATATACACTTCATCATTTTGACGTACACGAGAGTAGTCCATTGCCGGGTTTACAGCAAGTGCAACGTGAGAAGGCAATGTCCAAGGGGTCGTCGTCCAGGCCAATACGAATTCGCCACTGTCATCCAGCTTGAATTTTGCCGTCGCACTCAAATCTTTAACGTCCTTGTATCCTTGTGCAACTTCATGCGAACTCAATGTTGTTTGGCAAGAAGGGCAGTATGGACTTACGCGGTGACCGCGGTACAACAAACCTTTCTCATGGATCGTCGCTAGGATGTTCCACACACTCTCGATGTAGTTGTTGTCGAGGGTGATGTACGGATTATTCATATCCGTCCAGTATCCGATCCCTTCCGTCAAATCACGCCATTGCTGCTCGTATTCAAAAACACTTGCTTTACATTCGTTGATAAATTTCTCCACGCCATAATCTTCGATTTCCCACTTGTGGGAGATACCCAATTTTTTCTGAACTCCAAGCTCTACAGGTAAGCCGTGTGTATCCCATCCCGCTTTACGCACAACGCGGTAACCCTTCATCGTATTGTAACGTCCAACAAAGTCTTTAATTACACGACCAAGCACGTGACCGATATGTGGTTTACCATTGGCTGTAGGTGGGCCTTCATAAAATACGAAGTTCGGCTTGCCTTCCCGGTTCTCAATGGAGCGTTTAAACGTATTCTCCGTTTTCCATTTATCTAACACACGCAGTTCTCTTGCACGTGCTTTTTCTTTGACATCAACTCGTTGCATGCTGTTCGACTTCCTTTCTGTTGTTAAGATGAATCGATTGTAAAACATTAAACATACACCATCGTAGCTCACAGATTCCGCTCACCGTTTTAGAACACAAAAAAACCTCGTCCCTGGAAAGGGACGAGGTTCATCTCGCGTTACCACCCTAATTCTGTTCATCACAAACCACATTCAGGTTACCCCGAGTATGCTCTGTCATCAACAGCGCTTAAGCCCCGCTAAACTACTGCAGGGTACCGTTATAACGTACGGCTTACGGTTCAGCTTACACACGGCAATGCATTCACCGCTTCAGCGTCACTTCTCCGGGAGGATATTCGGCTATAACTCATCCGTTGGTTTGCACCAGACACCAACTCTCTGAGGGATGAGATCATAACGTACTGAGCCCGTCATGGAATCACTATTCAATATGAATATAGTTATAGCTTCTTTGCCCGCAAAAGTCAACCGGGCGGCAGACTAATAAATTTCCTTCATCTCCCGCTCACGGTCACGCACTTCCTGTTCACGGCTCTCCAGCGCTTCCCAGCCATCCTGCGTAAGCAGCTCAAGCTGAGCTTCAACAAGCGTACGGAAACGCGCGCGATAGATGGACGCCTGCTTCTTCAGTTCTTCCACTTCCAAAGCAATCTTACGTGATTTGCCAAGTGCTTCGTTAACGATTCGGTCTGCATTTTTCTCTGCTTCCTTTACGATTAACTGAGCTTCCTTCTTGGCGTTATTCTTCACATCGTCAGCAGCTTCCTGTGCAATGATGATCGTTTTGCTGAGGGTCTCCTCAATGGTTGCAAAATGATCCAGCTTCTCCTGAACGGACAGCAGCTGATTGCTCAGCTCTTTGTTCTCGCGAATGACGCCTTCGTAATCTTTGATGACTTGATCCAGAAATTCGTTGACTTCATCCTCGTCATACCCACGCAGGCGTCGGGAGAATTCCTTGTTATGTATGTCCAGC
>Ga0207655_1003899_pt1 | contig 10836 bp, 11 predicted proteins | sample KBSM44metaG_FD_184398 | JGI IMG/M metagenome (GOLD analysis project Ga0207655, IMG submission 184398) | Miscanthus rhizosphere microbial communities from Kellogg Biological Station, Michigan, USA - KBS M4-4 metaG (SPAdes) (version 2) | ecosystem: Host-associated > Plants > Roots > Rhizosphere >... | reverse complement strand
GCGGTTCTGGCGAAGCAAGAAGCCTGGGAATGGGCAACCTTCCAGGACGATGCCGAACTTCCGTTAGCGTTCAAAGCACCGAAAATGGTTCTGGCATAACACCAGAATTATTTATTGCGACTGGTTTCATTGGTACTCTCTCCGGCCAATGATGCCAGTCGTTCTATTGCTGCCTTTAATTTCTCCGGGCTACGTTCAGCCACCATACGTAATGCTTGAGCACTTTGTTGACTCAACTCTCTATTGACCCCTTCAGTTTTGCCCTTCACTGTTTGACTGCTGTTTTCTTGTACTGATTCTTGTCCAATTGCGGCGAGTGATGGATTAATCCTGATGTCGATTGATGTCAATGATGGTAATATTTGTGCACGTAATGCACTCAGTAGCGTGGCTTGTTCATAGCGTAAACGCATCAGCCAGCTAGCATTTGCAGTTTCAAGTACGAGGATGCCTTGTCGGAAATTAGCTACCCGGCACCAGGGATGCAGTTGAGCGGGTAATATTCCCCTCACCGCCCTGTTGAGCTTAAGTAGCGCAGTTGCGCGTTGCTGCACGTTTTGCAACACGCTTTCGGCACCAGCATCATCGAACAAATGATCTAAAGATTGTGGGCGGCTATCACGCATACATAATGCTCCGGCGGATAAAGTGATTGGTATTCTAAATCGTTGGCGACAGTTTGGCAGACGTTATTTCTGGCCGCATCTCCTGTTGGGGATGGTCGCGGCGAGTTTTGGCATGCCTGCGCTCAGCCAAAATACCGAGCCTACAGCACCTGCGGAAACATCGACCAGCAGTCATGACTACCTGAATAAGGTCAGCTTCAATAGTCTGGCATTATTGCAGGAAAGTACCCGGCGACCATCATTTAGTGTCGATTACTGGCATCAACATGCCATTCGCACAGTTATTCGCCATCTTTCCTTTGCTATGGCACCCCAAACGCTGCCTGTAGCAGAAGAAAGCTTGCCGCTACAGGCACACAAACTCGCTTTACTGGATACGCTCACTGCGCTCCTCACCCAGGAAAGCAAACCCCCTGTTATTGTGCGCCATACTGCGCTTTGGGAATCCCCATCGGTTGAGACCTTCAGTCCTGCCATCTGGATTAGCCAGGTTCAGGGTATCCGCGCCGGTCCGCAGCGCCTCAGCTAAAACCATTCCTTTAAATTATAACGTTATTTTTAGCTCTGCCCTGAAGGCAGGCGTTTGAGAATTTATTATGCTTATCAAATTATTAACTAAAGTTTTCGGTAGCCGCAACGATCGCACTCTGCGTCGTATGCGTAAAGTTGTAACGCTTATCAACAGCATGGAACCGGAAATCGAAAAGCTTTCCGATGACGAATTAAAAGCAAAAACCAATGAGTTTCGTGCTCGCCTTGAAAAAGGTGAAGTGCTTGAAAATCTGATCCCTGAAGCATTCGCCGTTGTCCGTGAAGCGAGTAAGCGTGTGTTCGGTATGCGTCACTTCGACGTGCAGCTGCTGGGCGGTATGGTACTAAACGATCGCTGTATCGCAGAGATGCGTACGGGCGAAGGTAAAACGCTGACCGCGACTTTGCCTGCTTACCTGAATGCCTTGAGTGGCCGTGGTGTTCACGTTGTTACCGTGAACGACTATCTGGCCCAGCGTGATGCTGAAAACAACCGTCCGCTGTTCGAATACCTGGGTTTGAGCGTGGGTATCAACCTGCCAAACATGCCAGCTCCGGCGAAGCGCGAAGCTTATGCCGCTGACATTACTTACGGTACTAACAACGAATACGGTTTTGACTACCTGCGTGACAACATGGCGTTCAGCCCTGAAGAGCGCGTTCAGCGTAAACTCCACTACGCACTGGTGGATGAGGTTGACTCAATCTTAATCGATGAAGCGCGTACGCCGCTTATCATCTCCGGTCCTGCGGAAGACAGCTCCGAGCTATACAGAAAAGTTAACAAAATCATCCCTAGCCTGATCCGTCAGGAGAAAGAAGATTCTGATACTTTCCAGGGCGAAGGCCACTTCTCCGTGGACGAAAAATCTCGTCAGGTAAACATTACCGAACGCGGTCTGGTACTAGTTGAAGAACTGCTGGTACGTGAAGGCATCATGGAGGAAGGCGAGTCACTTTACTCCCCAACCAATATCATGTTGATGCACCACGTCACTGCCGCATTGCGCGCACATGTGCTGTTCACCCGTGACGTTGACTACATCGTCAAAGATGGCGAAGTCATCATCGTTGATGAACATACCGGTCGTACCATGCAAGGTCGTCGCTGGTCTGATGGCCTGCACCAGGCTGTCGAAGCTAAAGAAGGCGTAGACATTCAGAACGAAAACCAAACGCTGGCATCTATCACCTTCCAGAACTACTTCCGCCTGTATGAAAAACTGGCTGGTATGACGGGTACTGCTGATACTGAAGCGTTTGAGTTCAGCTCAATTTACAAACTCGATACCATCGTTGTGCCAACTAACCGCCCAATGATCCGTAAAGACATGCCTGACCTGGTCTACATGACAGAAGCAGACAAGATTGCGGCAATCATTGAAGATATTAAAGAGCGTACAACCAACGGTCAGCCTGTGCTGGTCGGTACAATTTCTATCGAGAAATCCGAAGTCGTCTCTGAAGAGTTGACCAAAGCGGGTATCAAACACAACGTTCTGAACGCCAAGTTCCACGCCAACGAAGCTGGGATTGTTGCGCAGGCGGGTTATCCTGCAGCCGTGACCATCGCAACAAACATGGCAGGTCGTGGTACAGATATCGTGTTGGGTGGCAGCTGGCAGGCAGAAGTTGCTGAGCTGGAAAATCCAACTCCAGAACAAATCGCGCAGATTAAAGCTGAATGGCAGGTTCGCCATGACGCGGTTCTGGCATCAGGTGGTTTGCATATCATTGGTACTGAGCGTCACGAATCGCGTCGTATCGATAACCAGTTGCGTGGCCGTTCTGGTCGTCAGGGTGATGCCGGTTCATCTCGTTTCTATCTGTCTATGGAAGATTCCCTGATGCGTATTTTCGCATCGGATCGTGTTTCAGGCATGATGCGTAAACTGGGTATGAAGCCTGGTGAAGCGATTGAACACCCATGGGTAACCAAAGCGATTGCTAACGCACAACGAAAAGTTGAAAGCCGCAACTTTGATATCCGTAAACAGCTTCTTGAATATGATGATGTGGCGAACGACCAGCGTCGTGCAATCTACAGCCAGCGTAACGAATTGCTCGATGTGAGCGACGTTAGCGAAACTATCAATAGCATTCGTGAAGATGTCTTCAAAGTGACCATCGACACACACATTCCACCACAATCTCTGGAAGAAATGTGGGATGTTGAGGGTCTGGAAGAACGTCTTAAAAACGATTTCGACCTCGAACTGCCAATCAAAGAGTGGCTGGATAAAGAACCAGAACTTCACGAAGAGACACTGCGCGAGCGTATTCTGCAACACGCCGTCGAAGTGTATAAGCGCAAAGAAGAAGTGGTTGGCGTTGAAATGATGCGTCACTTCGAAAAAGGCGTGATGCTTCAGACTCTGGATTCATTGTGGAAAGAGCACCTCGCGGCAATGGACTATTTGCGTCAGGGCATCCACCTGCGTGGCTACGCGCAAAAAGATCCTAAGCAAGAGTACAAGCGTGAATCCTTCGCCATGTTTGCTTCTATGCTCGAAGCGCTGAAATATGAAGTTATCAGCACGTTGAGCAAAGTTCAGGTTCGTATGCCTGAAGAAGTTGAAGCGATGGAACAGCAACGTCGTGAAGAGGCCGAGCGTCTGGCACAGATGCAACAGCTGAGCCACCAGGACGACGACACGCTTGCTGCAGAAGCACTGGCAGCAGAAACGGGTGAGCGCAAAGTGGGTCGTAACGATCCTTGCCCATGCGGTTCTGGTAAGAAATTCAAACAGTGTCATGGCCGTTTAAGCTAAGAACTTAATTGTCGACGAAGGCGCAGCTTGCTGCGCCTTTTTTCTATGGAGCACCTGCACAAAAATGAAACAACTAGAAATTGCCGTCGGGATCATTCGCAATGCCGAACGGAAGATTTTTATCACGCAACGAGCCGCTGATGCTCATATGGCAAATAAACTCGAGTTCCCCGGTGGGAAAATCGAAGCCGGTGAAACGCCAGAGCAAGCGTTAGTTCGTGAGCTTCAGGAAGAGACGGGGATTACTGCTACCCAGTTTGGGCTGTTTGATAAGCTGTCTTATGAGTTCCCGGACAGGTTTATTACTTTGTGGTTCTTCATGGTGGAAAGTTGGGAAGGGGAGCCGTGGGGTAAAGAAGGACAACCGGGCCAATGGGTTGCACAAAATTCGCTGGTGGCAGCAGATTTTCCACCAGCAAATGAACCCGTTATTAGCAAATTACTGCAGGGCTAACGCAGGTCTTCTTCACTCCAGTCATCACTCTCTGACAAATCGCCGCTGCTCGGAATACGTTTTTCCTCGGCGGCCCATTCACCTAAATCAATGAGCTGGCAGCGTTTGCTGCAAAACGGGCGATATGGACTGGTTTCATTCCAGATAACGACTTTGCCGCAACCCGGGCAATTTACTTTAATAGGTTCAGACATTTTCGCTCCTTAACAGCATGCCAGTTCGAAATCGAGACGCTCAGGGATAATTCCATTCTCGCTATCAAGCGGTAAGAAACGGATTGCAAAACGGCTTTTATGACCAGACACCTGCGGGTAAAGCTGCGATGAGAGAGAAAGCTGTAAACGCAGCAAATCAGCGTCGTCACCGTTGTCCTGATAAAAACCGTTCAGGCTGGTCTGCTTACGGAAGGGGGCAGAATTACGGATAATTTCCAATAACAGATACAGTGCCTGTTTTAACGGCTGTAAACTCGCAAGCCAGGTATTAATTTGTGTATTGCGCTGCTCTTGTGGCGAATAAAGCCAGATATGCAAAGTCGGTAAATCAAAACTACAGCAACCGCCTGGAATACTAAGGCGCTGACGTACAAGAGCAATCAGACGGTCTTCACGTAATGACTGCCCAAGGCGCGGTGCGGCCATTAACACACTGCCGCGTTCTTTGAGTTGGCTACGCAGCGAATCGATAAGCTGCATGTCTACACCCGGGACTTCAGCCCAGTTCAGTAATTTACGCTGCTGGCGCTCCAGCTCTTTGAGGATATCTGTGCGAATTTCACCTCGCTCAAAGACGTCTAGCAGGTCACCGACATTACGGAAAAAATGAAGGGCTTTGGAAGTCTCATCTACTGGCAATGAACTTTCGAGTTGTTGAATTAAAAACTCGATACGCAACCAGGTACGCATTTTTTCATTTAGTGGGTGCTCAAAAAGAATCTGGGTGCTCATTATTAATTTTCCTGCTGTGCGGCCTGTGCCGCCAGTTCCAGATACTGGCGATGCAGACGGTCAACATGTGCGGCCACCTGTTCGGCAGCACCATCATTATTAATTACATCATCGGCAGCGCTTAAGCGTGCCTCGCGTGTTGCCTGTGCAGCAAGGATTTGTTGCACATGTTCGCAACTGACTTTATCGCGCGCAATAGTACGTGCGATTTGCACCTCTGGCGAGACATCAACAACCAGTACGCGATCGGCCAACTGTTGAAGGTTATTCTCAATTAATAATGGAACAACCCACAAAACGTAGGGAGAAAAGGCTTGATTGATTTCAGTTCGGGTTCGCTGGTGGATAAGTGGATGCAGCAGCGCATTGAGCCACTGTTTTTCCTCAGGAGAGGAGAAGATCTTTTCGCGAAGAACACGGCGGTTAAGAGAGCCATCCTGAAGAAGAATTTCGTTACCAAAATGGTCAGAAATAATTGTAAGAGCAGGTTGCCCTGGCTCAACAACCTGACGAGCAATCACGTCAGCATCTACAACGGTAATACCTAATCGGGAAAAGTTATCGGCGACAGTACTTTTACCACTGCCAATCCCACCCGTTAATGCCACCGTATAAACCATAAAAACCAGACCCTAAATCTACGTTTTATCAAGGATATAAAAAGTTAACTGTTACCTGGTGAATTTAAGGAAAGCGCAGAGGCATTGGAAAAAATTAACCTTGCCCAACGATTTCCTGTTTCTCAGGTAAATTTTAACGATTGTAGCGCAAAAAAGACTGTTTTCGCAGTCTTGCGGCGGCATTAATAGTGCGTATGATAACGTCACTGGAATTGGTGCCTAAATCGCCAATTGCGTTCACGCGTCCTTCGCCATTCGACCCAGGAATCTGCAACATGCGTATTGAAGAAGATTTGAAGTTAGGTTTTAAAGACGTTCTTATTCGCCCAAAACGTTCCACTCTTAAAAGCCGCTCTGATGTAGAGCTTGAGCGCCAATTCACTTTCAAACACTCCGGTATGTCATGGTCAGGTGTTCCGATCATTGCAGCTAACATGGACACCGTTGGTACATTCGGGATGGCTCAGGCGTTAGCTTCGTTTGATATCCTTACCGCAGTCCATAAACACTATTCTGTTGAGCAGTGGGGCGAGTTCGTTAAGTCTGTTTCTGACGATATCCTGAAGTTCATTATGGTCTCAACCGGTACTTCAGACGCTGATTTCCAGAAGACTAAGCAAATTCTTGCGCAGAATCCTGCACTGAAATTTATCTGCATCGATGTGGCTAACGGCTACTCCGAGCATTTCACTCAGTTCGTGTCTAAAGCACGTGAAGCATGGCCTGATAAAGTTATCTGCGCAGGTAACGTTGTGACTGGCGAAATGTGCGAAGAATTGATCCTTTCTGGTGCTGACATCGTTAAAGTCGGTATCGGCCCAGGCTCCGTATGTACAACTCGCGTGAAAACTGGTGTGGGCTATCCGCAACTGTCTGCTGTGATTGAATGTGCTGATGCTGCTCATGGCCTTGGCGGTCAGATTGTTAGCGACGGTGGCTGTACTGTCCCGGGTGATGTTGCTAAAGCATTCGGTGGCGGCGCAGATTTCGTGATGCTCGGCGGTATGCTGGCTGGCCACGAAGAAAGCGGCGGTACCGTTGTTGAAGAGAATGGCGAGAAATTTATGCTGTTCTACGGTATGAGCTCTGAGTCTGCGATGACTCGCCACGTTGGTGGTGTTGCACAATACCGCGCAGCGGAAGGCAAAACAGTCAAACTGCCATTACGCGGCCCGGTAGAAAACACGGCCCGTGATATCCTGGGCGGCTTGCGTTCTGCATGTACCTACGTTGGTGCATCTCGCCTGAAAGAGTTGACGAAGCGCACCACGTTTATCCGTGTTGCCGAGCAGGAAAACCGTGTTTTCAATAGCCTTTAAGCTATAGACGCCGACGGCGCGGCATTCGCTGCGCCGTCATCCTGCACTCATTGCATCGCCTAGTTGAAATATAGGCAGATACATCGCAATCACCAGCGTCCCAATAATCCCTCCCACAACTAACATCATTATCGGCTCCAGCGCAGCGGCCAGGTTATCAGCCCGTTCCTCGGTATTGTTTTGATGCCAGCTTGCCAGTTTTTCCAGCATTAAATCTAAAGCTCCTGACTCTTCACCCACGCGTACTAACTGACAACACAACGGTGTGAATCGCTCGCTCTCAGTGAGAGTAAGCCAGAACGGGACGCCTTGAATCACTTTGGTCGTAATCTGTGAAATAACCTTTTTCCACAACAATGGCGTAAGCGTCGTTTCCACCGCGCCGAGACCTTGCAGTAAAGGGATTCCTGCCTGTTGAGAGAGTGAGAGCGTGGTATAGATTTGGCTGAGAACTTGCCCGCGCCAGAGTGGCGCAATAAGTGGAAGGCGCAGCAGGAGATTTTGCTCATACTCTTGCCAGTGAGGTTTCCGTTGCCGGAGTAAATATCCCCCAGCAAAGAGGATGACGCATGCCAAGAGCCACGCGAAACCGTGTGTTGTGACCCAATTTGAAATCGCCATGACTGCCACTGTGACAGCAGGTAGTGGAGCGTTAAAAGAGCGATAGATATTGGCAAACTCCGGTAGCACAAATCCCATCATCCCGATAGTGACAAGCAGGGCGACTACCATGATAAACAGTGGGTATCGCAAGGCTTTCATCACTTTTTTGTGCAGCCGGTAGAGCTTTTCTTGTTGGTCAGCCAGCCTTTTACAGCATTCGTCTAGCTTCCCCGTTAACTCACCAATATGAATCAGCGCAATAAACAACGCTGGGAAAATCTTCGGCCACTGGCTTAATGCGGCTGAAAAGGGTGTCCCGCTCGATACACGTTCTTCGATGTCTTTTAGTAATGCGCTCCATTCTTCAAAGGGATGCTGCTGCGCGATAAGTAACAGCCCATCAGACAACGAAATCCCTGCCTGAAGCAGAGTGGCAAGCTGCCGGAATACCTGGATTTTTTGCTGGATATGCCAACAACTACGGCGGGTCCGCGACGTTTTTCGAAGCTGTAAAAGCTGAAGATCGGCACTGAATAATTTATCGGTGACGGCTGCGATATCCTCTGCAAATAATGAGCCCTTCTGTATCTGTCCGAGTGGGTCTACCGCTTTCCAGCGCCAGAGCAATAGCTTAGCCATGAGGGACTCCCAGTACCCGATAACACTCTTCGAGCGTGGTAAGTCCTTGTTCCACCGCCAGACAGCCACTTTCGAATAGCGTCATCATGCCGTGTTGGCGTGCTAGCGCTTCGATTTCATGTGCTGGCATGCCCTGGATAATTGAAGACTGGAGATTGGGGTCGACAAGCAAGATTTCAAACAATGCGCTTCGCCCGTAAAAGCCGCCGTAGCAGCGTTCACATCCTGTTGCCTGCCAGTCTGGCAAAGCTCGCTTCCAGAGTGTTGTCGGAATGGCGATGTCATCATGACGTTGCTGTTTGCAATGGGGGCAAAGTTTGCGTACCAGACGCTGTGCGACCACCATGTTCAACGCAGAGGCTAACATCCAGCGTTCCACCCCCATTTGTTGCAGCCGCACGACGGTCTCGGCCGTCGAATTAGTATGCAATGTTGAAAGAACAAGATGCCCAGTCTGCGCGGCTTTAATGGCAATTTCCGCGGTATCGCTATCCCGAATCTCACCCACCATGATGATATCGGGATCCTGGCGTAGCAAGGCGCGTAATACGCTGTGGAAACTCAGCCCCGCTTTGCTGTTTATCTGAGTTTGATTGAGCCCGCGCATCGGAATTTCTATGGGGTCTTCGACGCTACACAGGTTGCTGGAAATCTGGTTGAGTATTTTTAGCGCGCTATAAAGCGTGATGGTTTTACCGCTCCCTGTGGGGCCGGTAACCAGAATCATGCCTTGTGGATTGGCTAAACAACGCTGAAAACGGGTGCAATCATCCGGTGACATACCTAAGTCTGAAAGCTCAAAAGTCTGTTCGGTTTGGGTCATTAAACGTAAAACAACCTTTTCCCCGTGATACACCGGTAACGTCGCAATGCGAAATGAACATTTATGCTTTTCGATTTCAATCTCCATTTGCCCATCCTGAGGAAGGCGACGCTCTGCAATATCCAGATTCCCCAGTACTTTTAGCCTTGCCGTTAACGGGGCGGCCAGGTGCGCTGGCAGAAGAGGCTGCAGTTGCAGCACGCCGTCAACTCGAAAACGAATCTGGTAGCCTTGCTCAATCGGCTCAAAGTGAATATCTGATGCGCGTAGTTGAATCGCTTTGTGAAGCGTTTCTTGTAGCAACTGGACCACTGGCGCGATGTTTCCCGTTTGTTCATCGGTGTTAACCAACGCTCCTGAATGTCGCGCTTTCTCTAACTGTTCCGCGGGCCAGTATTCAACGTTGACCGGCTTATCGCAGATAAAGCGCAATGCTTCAAAAAACTGAGCGGATGGATTGGGCGCAATAGCAATGTGCAGTGTCGGATCTTCAGAAAGTAACACTGCCTGATATTGGTTGCATAGCGCGAGGATCTGCCTATTTTCCATGGCTTAGTTACTCGCTGGATTATTATCAAAACGGAAGACTTCTTCGCAGCTCTGTTTCAGCGAGCTGCCGTCGGTTGTGGCACAGCTCCGGTTCCAGCCTTCCACACCTTCGGCGTCATTCCAGCGCGGGGATAACGAAACGGTGAGACCATTCAGACTTTCTTGCCCAGTCAGAGTGACAACGCCGCTTTCAACGCTCATACCGCTGACGTAACGGGTCGTTTTAGGCGAGGGGATACTGTTGCTCCCGGCATTGCACTGGCTGATCCCGCCTCGCTCAATGGCACAAAGCTCAATGGCGGTGCGGTAGGGGACGAAGGTTTGCAGCATGTCGGTCAATGCCGCTTTTCGCAGGTAGTTCTGATAGGCGGGAATACCGATGGCACTGAGAATCGCGATAATGCCGATAACCACCATCAGCTCAATAAGTGTAAATCCTTGTTGTCTTTTCATATGCCGCTCCTGATTGGGATGGCGGCACTTTGCGCTGTAAAAATCCCTCAGGCGAGAGCGAGTGATAGCATCAGGAAGGCGCTTTCCAGCATTTCTGTGAAATTTGCAGGGGGCAACAATGGAAATGCGAGCAATGACGCAAGGGAAAGAAAAAGGCAGATGAGTTTTACCCCATCTGCCTGGCAGGAATTAGCGGAAGCGCATAGAGAGATCGAGTGCGCGGACATGCTTAGTCAGCGCGCCCACAGAGATAAAGTCGACACCGGTTTCGGCAAATTCACGGATGGTTTCTTTTGTCACGTTTCCGGAAACTTCCAGACGCGCTTTTCCATTGGTGAGAACGACAGCCTTTCGCATATCTTGAACGTTGAAATTATCGAGCATGATGATATCTGCGCCAGCAACCAGTGCTTGCTCCAGCTCTTCAAGTGACTCAACTTCAACTTCTACAGGCACATCAGGGTGATACCAGAATGCTTTTTCTACCGCCTGGCGAATCGA
>Ga0207655_1003896_pt1 | contig 10845 bp, 8 predicted proteins | sample KBSM44metaG_FD_184398 | JGI IMG/M metagenome (GOLD analysis project Ga0207655, IMG submission 184398) | Miscanthus rhizosphere microbial communities from Kellogg Biological Station, Michigan, USA - KBS M4-4 metaG (SPAdes) (version 2) | ecosystem: Host-associated > Plants > Roots > Rhizosphere >... | reverse complement strand
ATTTTTATGGTTATAATTGCGGCAACTTTAATTAGCGGAGACCCTAAGTGGCAAATTGTTCATCGAGGCGCTGTAGTTTATATACAGCCATTATTCGTATCTGAGCAAGAGAGCACTGCCTTTAGGAAAGCTGTCTTGCAATGAGACAGTTATAATCTGACTTTAAACTACATCCCCATTTTGACGTGAAATAGCTCAATTTTGACTTTAATTAGTTCAATTTTGGCTTGTTTTTGTGCGCACTTAGATTCATGCCGCCTCAGCAATGAGGATTACGGATGGTAATCAATCAACTTTGTATGATAGAAACAGTACTGATTACAGGCTGCTTTTTATTATTTATTATTCATAAATCAGCATATGCCGATCCTGTATTAATTACAGATGATGCAACTGTTGCTGATCTATATACCTGTCATTTTGAAAGTAATATAAACTTTTATAAACATCAGGAGGTCAATTCCAGTTTTTCTCCAATATGCGGTATTGCCAAAAATTTGGAATTAAGCTTTCAATTGGATGATCATCTTCAAAATAAGAATCGTCATGATGTGATATCAGCTCAATTCAAACGGAATTTGAAAGCGGTGGAATCGAATAGTTGGGGCGCGGCTGTATCCCTAACAATAAGCCGAAATATGTATGGTGATAACCACTCCAGTTGGAAAGTGAATCTGCCCGTAACGTATTTATTACTGGATGATCGTTTATTTTTAAATGGCAATATCTCCTATGAACATCAGGGTAATACTCAGTATGTTTTAGCTGCAATTTCAAGCAATTATTGGATCACTGCTAAAACTTCGCTCAGTGCAGAAATCTTTAATCAAGATCATCAGTCTGTATTTTTTCAAACCGCATTTGGTTATGAGTTGATTCAAGATTTTGTCAGGGTCCAAGTGGCTTATGCAGATCGATTTGACCACCATCATGATCGCTGGTTTGGGCTGGGAGCTGAGTTGCTCACCAATTTTAAGCTCATAAAAAAATCATCTAATTCAATTCCTGTTCAATAGGAAGAAATCTTTATTGCCAAAAAAGGAGAACACTATGCTTCATAATCTATGGCAACGTTTATTTTCTAATTTCATCAAAAAATATCATATTCAACATTTATTTGAACGTCATCGTTCATTTAAAGAATTACATCAAGCAAGTTATGCCAGTGAAATTAGTAAAAAAATTTCACAAAGTTTGATCAATGCTTCCTATGAACTTTCAGACCAATTGCTCAATCATTTAAATACAACAGAGCATGGTCTGTCAGCAAAACAGGTTGAACAACGACAAGAACAATTTGGATTAAATGAGCTTGCGCATGAAAAACTACTGCCATGGTGGAAGCATCTTTGGTATGCCTATCGCAATCCATTTAATATTTTACTTACAATTTTGGCTCTGGTGGCTTTCTTTACTGACGATATAGAAGGCACAATCATTATTACATCCATGGTTGTACTTTCTACTGTGTTGCGCTATTGGCAAGAGTTTAAGTCAAATAAAGCGGCCGCTGCATTAAAAGCCATGGTGAGTAATACAGCTACCGTGATTCGTCAAGTAGATTGGGATGATCCAGATTTTGAAACCATGCAAAATGACTTAGATCAAGGATCTCAACAGATTGAACTTACCATCCAAGATTTGGTCCCTGGCGACATTATTTTATTGTCTGCTGGTGATATGATCCCAGCAGATTGTCGAATTATCTTTGCAAAAGATCTCTTTGTTTCGCAAGCGTCGATGACGGGTGAATCTATTCCTGTAGAAAAGTTTGCTGATCAAAAAGATCACACTCTGCAAAATGCATTGGAACTGGAAAATATTGTTTTTATGGGAACTAATATTGTGTCGGGTTCTGCAAAAGCGGTGGTGGTAAATACTGGCACACAAACCTATTTTGGGGCATTGGCACACCGAGTATCACATGCAGATCGTGCAACGACCTCATTTCAAATGGGCGTAAATAAAGTCAGTTGGTTATTGATTCGATTTATGTTGATCATGGCGCCAATTGTATTATTTATCAATGGGTTTACAAAAGGTGATTGGAGTGAAGCATTGCTGTTTGCTTTATCTGTTGCTGTGGGTTTAACACCTGAAATGTTACCGATGATCGTGACCTCAACATTGGCCAAAGGTGCAGTATTCTTATCTCGTAAAAAAGTTATCGTTAAACGTTTAGATGCGATTCAAAATTTCGGTGCAATGGATGTTTTATGTACAGATAAAACAGGTACATTGACTGAGGATAAAATTTGTTTATCACAACATGTCGATGTAAATGGCAAGTCATCACAACGTGTACTGGTACAGGCGTACTTAAATAGCTATTACCAAAGAGGGCTGAAAAATTTACTGGATGCTGCAATCTTGGACCATGCTGCACAAGACTTGCAAGATCTAAATTTTAAATTTAAGAAGCTGGATGAAGTACCATTTGATTTTGTGCGTCGACGTATGTCAGTAGTGGTCCGCACCTTACAAGGGAATGCACGCATTATCACTAAAGGTGCGGCAGAGGAAATGTTGAAAGTCTGTTCGCATGTAGAGATAAACGACAAGATTGAGCTATTAACGCCAGAGTATCTTGAAGCTATTCAAGAAAAAATACGCCAATTTAATCTTGAAGGTCTACGTGTTATTGCCATCGCATATCGAGATTTTAATGGTAGATCAGATCACTTTTCTGTCGCAGATGAAAATAATTTGATTTTAACTGGATATCTTACTTTCTTGGATCCTCCTAAAAAATCTGCTGCGCCTGCTCTAGCTCAATTGGCAGCCCATGGCGTCAATGTCAAAGTGCTTACAGGTGATAATGAGTTTGTTACTCAAAAAGTCTGCGAAGAACTTGGGTTGGATTGTGAACATGTACTTTTAGGTGGGCATGTTGAGAATATGACTGACGAAGAACTAAAATTTGCAGTTGAATATACTCAAGTATTTGCCAAATTAAGCCCAGTTCACAAAGAACGTATTGTGATGCAGCTGAAAGAGAATGGACATGTGGTTGGATTCTTAGGAGATGGTATCAATGACGCGGCGGCTATACGCAGTGCTGATATTGGAATTTCGGTGGATACAGCAGTGGATATTGCCAAAGAGTCAGCAGATTTAATTTTACTTGAAAAAAGTTTAATGGTGCTTGAAGAAGGCGTGCTAGAGGGACGACGTACATTTGCCAATATGTTGAAATATATCAAAATGACGGCAAGTTCAAATTTTGGTAATGTTTTTTCGGTATTAGTAGCGAGTGCTTTTATTCCGTTTTTACCGATGCTACCAATTCATTTGCTTATACAGAACTTACTTTATGATGTATCACAAATCGCCATTCCATTTGACAATGTTGATGATGAGTTGATCGAGAAACCGCAAAGCTGGAAACCAAATGAAATTGGGCGTTTCATGATTTTCTTTGGACCGCTTAGTTCGATTTTTGATATTTTGACTTTTGCACTCATGTGGTTTGTATTTCATGCAAATTCGCCAGAACAGCAAACCTTGTTTCAATCAGGCTGGTTTGTGGTCGGGCTACTGACACAAACGTTAATTGTACATATGATTCGTACGGAAAAAATACCCTTTATTCAAAGTCGTGCAGCGATGCCTTTGCTGGTCATGACCTTGGTCATTGTGGCTGTTGGTATTTTCTTACCAATGGGGCCTTTTGCTGAGTATTTAAAACTACAAGCTTTACCATTAAGTTATTTCTTATTTTTACCATTAATCTTGCTTGGTTACATACTGGTTGTCCAACTGATGAAAAAAATTTACATCCGTCGTTACGGTTGGTAATGGAGAACACCAATGCAACTCCAATTCATGCAACATCTAGAATTAGCGAATATGTTAGATTCTTTGATTAGTTTACTTGGCGCTTTTATTTTAGGAGGATTGATCGGGTTTGAGCGACAGTACAGACAACGTACTGCAGGTTTAAGAACCAATGTGTTGGTTGCACTTGGCGCTGCTATATTTGTTGATATTGCCAATAACTTAACAGGTGCTGATGGCTCGGTACGTGTGATTGCTTATGTGGTTTCTGGCATTGGATTTCTTGGCGCAGGGGTAATTATGCGTCAAGAAGGGAATATTCAAGGACTTAACACTGCTGCAACCTTATGGTGTTCTGCTGCCGTCGGTGCTGCGGCAGGCTGTGACCGTTTGGTGGAAGCAATATTGGCGACGATATTTATTTTGGCAGCCAATACTTTATTGCGTCCTATTGGGCACATTATCGACCGTAAGCCTTTAAATGTTGATTCGGAAATGCAACATGAAATTTATGTGGTTTGTCAAAAAGAGCACAGTAAATATGTTATGGATGAGCTGAATAAAGCTTTAAAGCGTTATCATTTTCCAGCCAAAGATTTTGATGTAGAACCTTTTGGTGAGCAAGATGTGGAAATTAAAGCGATTTTGATTGCGAATTCCGTTGAGGAAAAAGAAATTCAGCCCATTATTGAAATGTTAAATCAAATGCCAGAAGTGAGTCAGGCTTTTTGGGATCAAAATACGCTCGCTTGAAATGATAGTTTATTTTTAGGATGTCGGGGATGAGTTTTTTAAGAATTAATTTTGGCTTAAATGATATAAAGTGAACTCGACTTATCTTTAACTGATTGAAAACAATGATCTTGACAGTCTCTTACTGAGCTTTCATTCAATTTCAGGGTCAGCCTGCGGCATGCCCTACTTTTTTTCGGAGGGAGGAGCTAAGCTTCGCATGGACAAGCATTTTGCAAAGTCTTGCTCCTCACCGCAAAAATCGTCGACAACCAGCTACACATTCAATAAATCGTAGAAAGAAGACTTTATGAATGAAGTCCTGCCTCAGACTATTACGGATGACGTTTCTGAGTAGCATATTTAATCAAGAACCTATATTGAACTCAGATTATATAGTTTTGCAAAGAATCTCGCATTTTTTGTGGAATCGGGGTGCTTTTTTTTGTTTCACGTTCTACAAAAACATGGATAAAGTGACCTTGTGCTGAAGCATCATTTTTACCTTGTTTGAAAATTGCCAGATCATAACTAAGTGATGTATTTCCAATTTTTGTAATCGCTACACCAACTTCAATAATTTCAGGGTAGGTGAGTTCTTCTAGAAAATGGCAAGAAGAATTTACCACCAAACCAATGATGGGTGAATGATGTATGTCAAAGTCTGCTTTGTGGATCAATAGCGCATTTGCAGCAGTATCAAAATAGCTATAATAAGTCACATTATTGACATGTCCATAAATATCATTGTCCGCCCAACGTGTTTGGATGGGTAAGATAAAGGGATATTGGCTGCGTAATTTTATTTCTGGTTTCATTTTGATTGATTCATTTCTATAGATTAAATATTTAGAATATTTTCGCTGTCAATCACGAAGTCAATTCTTTATATGGTTTTATAAACAAGTAACTTTATAGATGAATTTTGCATTTTTTTACAAGTGTTTTGGTTAAAACATTCACGATCAAGTTTGGGCAATAAAAAAGCTCATTAAGTATAACTTAATGAGCTTTTAAAATTTACAACTGATTCAGTTCAAATTGATTAGAAACGATAACCAAGACCTAAATAAGTCACGATTGGTTTAATTTCAATGCTGCTTTGGCCTGAAATTAAAGTTGTTGGTCCGCCTAACGTTGTACCATTTACATTTAATTTTGCTTTTGTTGTCAGATGCGCATATGAAACAGAAGCAGTTGCATACCAATTTTTATTGATATTGAAATCTGCACCTAGAATTGCAACAGGAGCAAACGCATCATCAACTTTAACTTTACCTAGTTCAGGTCTAAATGCGCCGATAGGTGAAGCTTTTAATGCATCATTGATTGCTGGATCAGTCTCAACATTTGAGAAATGAGCATACATCAAGCCAGCACCCACATAAGGGCGGATCTTGTTATTGATTGAACCAAAGTGATAACGAGCTGAAAGCGTTGGTGTATAAGCATCTGTTGTTGCAGCTTTATCAAATTTATTCAAATCAACTACAGTTAGGCCATGAACTTTAATGCTACCTTGACCAGCAAGTTCCATTTCAGGAGGAGCACCTAAAGTTAATTCAAGTGAAACGTTATCATTAACAAAATAATCAAGCATCAAGCCTGCTGTATCTGCATTTTGTACTTCAAAACCTGCATCAGGGTTATTAGCTTGTATATTTGCCAGAGGTCCTAAGAAAGGACTATTACCAGTTTTACCATTGACGCCTTGTCCTTTACTTTGAGGCATAACATGCAACCAACCAGCAGAAACACCAAAAGTCTTACCATCTGAAGTTGCTGCGTGAGTAACGTTGCTTAATCCAAATGCTGCTAATGGCAGAATCGCTAATGTAAGTTTTTTCATAAAATGATTTTCCAATACTATCAGTTGTCTTAATTTTCCGATTAAGATCCGGCGCGATTTTAGAGTAATTATTTTAAAAATTAAATAAAAATTAAATAAAAACTCATTACTAGGCAGTCATAAAAATAGTCATCTAATAGAGTATTTTTTTGAAAATTAATGATTTTTAAATTATTTCATTAAAAAAACTTTAAGTTTAATTGATTAAAAAATATAACAAACATTATAAGTCACGTTGATTTTTCACATATTAAGAATAACCAACTTCAACTTTAAAGTAGTTTTTGCGTAGTTACAGTTTGAGTTGAAATGTAGTCAAATTGATGAGATATACCCTATGTGCATACTATGGTTTATGTTTGTATAAGTTATATAGAAGATATTTGAAAATAAAACACGAAGATGAAATATGCTAACTTATCTCAATGTTTTATTTAGAAATTTATTTAATGTATGACTTCGTAAATGAATACTGATAACTTTTAATAAATCGTTTGATAAATTTTTAACGCATCTAAGTGGCTTAGCGGTCTTGGATTATTTTGTAAAAGACGTGTCTGAAGCATTGCATCGGATGCCAATCTGTCGAGTTGGTGTTCTTGTACATTTAAATCTCGTAACTTCAAAGCCAACCCACTGTGATCCAAATGTCTCTGCATATGATCAATAAATAAATCACACAAGCCGTCTGTGCTACCTTTACTATATGGATCAATCCATTGCATTAATTCTGCGTAATGTATTTTTGCTTCAGGCGCATTGAATTTTAAAATTTCCAATAAAACTAAAGCATTGGTATGTCCATGTGATAAATGAAAATGACCGCCCAACGGATAAGCTAAAGCGTGAACAGCACCTACTGGAGCATTGGCAAAAGCTTGTCCTGCAAGCATAGAGCCAAGTAACATATTCTGACGAGCTTCTAAATTTGTACCATCAGTTAATACTAATTTTAAATTTTTATTTAAAAGTTTAAGTGCTTGTTTAGCAAGCATGTCTGCATAAAAATTCTTTTTAATTTTAGAAGTATAGGCTTCAATTGCATGCACCATAGCATCAATACCTGTTGCTGCTGTGATATGTGCAGGTAAGCCTGAGGTAAAGGTTGCATCTAAAATTGCGACATCTGCATATAAAATTGGAGAAACAATTCCAGTTTTGGTTGTTTCACCTGTCGTGACAATAGAAATGGGCGTTACTTCAGAGCCTGTGCCTGCTGTGGTTGGAATAAGAATTAAAGGAAGGCGAGGGCCTTTGACATTATTAACCCCATAGATTTCCTGAATACTTTGTGATTGCTTTGGATTTGCCAATATCGCAATGAGTTTGGCAACATCCATAGAGCTACCACCACCGAAGCCAATAACCACATCTACTTGATTGTCTTTGGCGAATTTAACTGCCGATAAAACAATTTGCTCTGCTGGATCTGCCTGTACATCGGCATAAATTTCATAGTTTAAATTGCATTGCGCTAAAATTTTTAATAGCGGCAAATGCAATGCGTGTTGAATCATGCCTGCATCTGTCACGATTAATGCTTTGTGGTATTGATTGCCTAATACTGTACTGAGTTCTTGGATTGATCCTAAACCTGAAATAATATTGGCTACAGTTTGGAATTGAAAATGACTCATATGTATTATCCTTAATCTATCATCACAAATTAAACATTATTGTTTTAAGGTTCTATAGGATTCGCCTGCTAAATAACTTAACATAAGACTTTATAAAAGAAATGATCATTTGAGGTTGTTATGTCATCCAAAATGCCATACAAAGTTTTATGTGTGTGCTTAGGAAATATTTGTCGCTCACCCACAGCAGAGGTGGTTTTACGACACTATTGTGATGAAAAACGATTAAATGTAATTGTGGATTCAGCTGGAACGAGCAATTATCATCCAAATAAATCACCCGATAGTCGTAGTCAAAAACATGCAATAAAAAGAGGCTATGATCTTTCTAGCTTACGTGCTAGACAATTAAAAATACAAGACTTTTTAGAGTTTGATTTGATTCTTGCCATGGATCATGAAAATCTTGCGGATATACAGCATTTGTATAACCAAGCCAGCAGCCAATTTGGTCTTGCTCAAATTAAAGCTAAAATTGCTTTAATGAGTGAGCACGATTGTATTTATCCACAACAGGCGCTTCCAGATCCTTATTATGGTGAAGCTGATGGATTTGAACGTGTACTTGATCAGTGTGAATCAAGTAGTTCGGCTTGGGTACATGTGTTTCAACAACAGTTTTAATGCACGTGATTGAAATATTTTTAGGAAATAAATTTAAGTTATGAATATTGAATCACAGGTTCAACTCAAACCTTTCAATACATTGAGTTTGAGCTCGATTGCATCACATTATGTCAAAATACAATCTATTGTAGATCTTCAGCAAGCATTACAGTTTTCTAAAGCACATGATTTAAACGTTTTATTGCTTTCAGGTGGTAGTAATATAATGTTGCCTGAACATATCCATGCGCTTGTTGTTGCTATAGATATACAAGGTGTTGAATTTTTAAGCGAAGATGCAAGAAGCAAAACAATCAAGGTGGGTGCTGGGAAAGTTTGGCATGATTTTGTGTTGTGGACGACCACACAACAGCTTTATGGTTTACAAAACCTGGCTTTAATTCCTGGTTTAGTCGGCGCATCGCCTGTGCAAAATATTGGTGCGTATGGTGTGGAAGTCGGTGAATTTATTCAATCTGTGGAAGTCTATGATCGTCTATCAGCACAAACTCTTTCAATTCAAGCACGAGATTGCCAGTTTTCTTATCGACACAGTATTTTTAAAGATAATCCAGATCGTTATGTCATTACCCATGTAATTTTTAAATTACTTAAACATGCTGATTTAAAAGTAAATTATGGAGATTTAAAAAATGCGATGATGGGAGATATGAGTGCTGAAAACTTACAAAAGCAAGTGATTCAGATTCGTCAAAGTAAGCTCCCGAACCCGAATGAATACCCAAACGTGGGAAGTTTCTTTAAAAATCCAATTATTAAGCAACAAGAGTTTTCACAATTAATTGCAAAATTCCCTAATATTCCACATTATCCTCAAACAGGGAATCAAGTTAAAATTGCAGCGGGTTGGTTGATTGATCAATCAGGTTGGAAAGGTAAACAGCTTAATCAGGTAGGAATGTTTCATAAACAAGCTTTGGTATTGGTGAATTATGCCGATGCAACACTGAAAGATGTACGCGCAACGTATCAGGCAGTACAAAAAGATGTTTTTGAGAAGTTTGGTGTGCACTTAGAACCTGAACCTGTGCTTTATGATGAATTAGGGTTAATCGAAAACCATTAGATTGAGTAAATATATGGTCAAACCGCATTGGATGGTCAGATTTCTACGAATAATTGCCATATTATTTGTATTGTTCGGCTGTTTGGTCGTTTTTTGGTATACGCCATTTTATTCGACAATGATGGTTAAAATCCTAAATAGTATTGTTCCCGTTGAAGTGAATCGGGTGGCAGCAAAGAGCCAACAAAATGCTGCGCTTTCGGAGGCTGAAAACTTAGAACCTGGGTCTGATTTATGGATTGCTCGACAAGCCTATCTTAAGCTGATGGATGAAGCGATTAAGAGTAAAAATGCACAGGATTTAATCTTACTTCAGTTACGATATAAAGCCTTACAAGAAAAAATTGCTAAAGAGCAAAAAAATGAAGAACTACAACAAAATAAACCCGTAATTCCTTTAGTTTCTGAACGTGCTGCATCAAATGTTGTTGAAAATCAGTCGAGTGATGTTGTTAAAAACTTATTGGATTTAAATAGTGAAGACAATAAAGCACTAATGGATAAATATTTAACATTCTTAAAAAAACATAAAATTGATGAAAAATTACTTCAAGAAAACTCACACACATTGGCAAATGAATTGTCCAGTTCGCAGGTACAAGAAGATCTTGAGAGTTTGCCAACCAAAACCAGTGAACAACCGAAGCCCATCAGTCAGCCTTATGCAATTGTAGTCTTGGGTGGTGGTTTAACTTTAGATAAAAATCAAAAAGATATTATTGTTAATGACTATACTAGGCTAAGACTTGAGACAACCTTGGCCTTAGAAGAAAAAAATAAGCTTCCTATTGTACTCAGCGGTGTAGAAGCGCCCTATATGCAAAAATGGTTGTCTGACCGTGGTGTTCAAGCAAAATTATTAGAAAATAGGAGTATGAACACATGTGAAAATACACGTTTCAGCTCATTACTTTTACAAAAGAAAGGTGGTGCACCCACAGTATTACTAATTACCGATCGTTACCATATGCCTAGAACACGTCGGTTATTTGCATTAAATGGTATAGAAACAATTCCTGTCAATGCGCCTATGCCAACTCAATTAACAGCATGGCAGCCTAGCAAACAAAATTATGATCATAGTCGTAGAGCCAATTATGAAACTTTAGCAACAATCCGAGATATGTTGTTTGGTTCGAGTGGCTGTAGAGAGGTGC
>Ga0207655_1003895_pt1 | contig 10852 bp, 16 predicted proteins | sample KBSM44metaG_FD_184398 | JGI IMG/M metagenome (GOLD analysis project Ga0207655, IMG submission 184398) | Miscanthus rhizosphere microbial communities from Kellogg Biological Station, Michigan, USA - KBS M4-4 metaG (SPAdes) (version 2) | ecosystem: Host-associated > Plants > Roots > Rhizosphere >... | reverse complement strand
TTCCTTATCCAATGCCATTAAAGCGAGGTACCCTTTTCTCATTTAACTACTAAAGAAACTCCCACTCTTTCTTTTCCTCTTATAATGATGATGTCCATAACTTCCGTGATGACCACCCCTTTTCCTTACAATCAAATTGTAACATGCCTTTAAAATGGAACTTAAATGTTTCTATAAATACCTAGTTTCTATAAAACATTCTATCGGTAGAAAGGCTATCTAAATATATATGTATTAGCCATCAATAATCTGTGATTCCTTAACATTTAAAATTTCAATACTGTTACAATAAAAGTCGATATCTTCATTTTCTACGTCTCTTACTTGAAACCTAATGTTTTCCCAACTTCTATCACTAATATCTATTATTTGTAGTATAGATAGCTGTATAGCTCCGCCATTGGCAAATAGTTTGAAATTTTCTACTCCATAAAAATTCATACTGACTTCATAAAAGTTATGATTCCCTTTAGGTTGTAAAAGAAAAATTACATGTAAATTAGTTTTGTTTTCTTCATCAAACAAAAAATTGTTGCTATATTCTATAAAATACCTTATTTCTGTGATGTATTTCATATCTAATAACGAAAATTCTGGTGAAAGATTATTTAACAAATGAAAGTTCTTAATATTTAACACTTTAAGAGTCTCCTTTTCTCATTACCTTATAGTACTTCTTAAAGAATTTTATTATTGCTCTATTTGTCTTTATTATTTAAGTCGTGCCAATCCCAATATGAACTATACAGTTCATCATGCAAAAATTCTTCATCTTCGTCGTCATCTTGTTTTTCTTCTAACTTTAAACCAACCCATATATCTTCTTCGTTTTCTGATACAGGATCACTTACGCCATCTAGTAAACAAAAAGCACTATGAAAAGCACCCATAATATTATCTCTTACGATTTTTTCAATTGCACTAATACTTTCGTCAGTAAACTTTTGAGCATTTAAAGCACTTATTTCTTTTTCAGTTAAATCAAATTTCTCCCAGGATAATTGTTTACCTGGTTGTTTTAATTGTTCCCCTATTTCTGAATATTCCTTAATGATGCTATGTAGTTCTCTTAAAAATAACTGTTTAGAATCCATATTTAATTCTCCCATGTATGTTATAAGTTCTAATTTATTATATCAGTTTCACTTTGATACTCAGTGTATAAAGTATACAAATTCAGTTTACATAATGTTGTTTATAGGTAGTATTTATGATTTATTCTTCATCGTCTTTAGAACGTTTTTTTATTAAAAAATATCCAAATGAAAAAGTTCCTAAAAAACATAAAAATATAACTGCACCAATTATTATACTGTCAGCCAAGCTACTATTAGATGTTATCTTGGTGAGTAAGCCAAAAATAACTCCGGCAGCTACACAACATAATACTAATAAGTAATAGGGCATTTTTCTAATTCGTTTCTCATTTTCATAAGAGTCAACAGAAATACTTAAGTTCAAATACCCTAATATAACACTGGTAAGTATCAAAACTAGCCAAATAGGATTATTGGTAATATTATTGAATCCTTTCGTAATACCGTCGTATATTACAATCCCCACAAGTGCTAAAGTTTGAAAAGCAAACGCAAAACGAATATTTTTTAAGTTTTTGATAACAAGTCTTTCGTCTATTATTACTTTCATTTAACTCTCCTCCTGATCAACCCAAAAAATCTCATCTAAGGTTTTATTGACTGCATAACATATTTCTAAGCAAAGTTTTAATGTAGGATTATATTTTCCTTTTTCAATTAAACTAATGGTTTGACGAGTAACACCAACTTTTTCAGCCAATTGATGCTGAGTTAAATCAGCATGTACACGAAATACTTTTACGTTATTTTTCAATATAAACCAATTCCTTCCTAATTTAATTGTAACATATACATTGCATTATTCAATATATATATTACATGACCCTCGAATTGAATTTACATAATCCAGCTTATAGGTACCAAAAAAAGCTTTGATTTTGAATGATCAAAGCTTTTTTATTGTTCATTGGTTTTTAGAAATTAAATATAAACGTTGATACAACTAAATAAGTTAATGAAAATAAGCTTAATAAGAAAACAAAAGATGCAAAAAGTAAAACCTTTGCCTTTTTATTAATTGTTATCCCGTTTTTAAATAAGTTAGAGAACCCTAATAACAAACCTCCTAAAATCGCTATCAATCCGAACAACTCATTAACTGTACTTCCCATCCATATCCCTGTAACAAGAATTATTAAAGCAAAAAATGGGTTGAAAATAACATTCACAGTCATATTAATCAGCCTCCTTCCAGGAAAATACCATTAATTACTATTTTATCAGAAAATAGATTAAAGGAGTGTTGTATATGATATGTATTGCTAGTTTACATAAAGTCTCTTCTAAGTAGAAATAAAAGGGTTCTATATTTATGTCCTTAGTTGGTTTATACCCTCCTTAATGTTCCATATAATAACACCCATTGTGATCAAAGAGATTATAATTGTACAGCCACTAACTAATATAGAGTTAGGTGTATCTGCTCCTTCTACTTTTGCAGATAGGTAATAAATAATTGCCGTAATAATGAACGTTAAAGTTGGTATTAGGTGGGATATAAATGCTCTTTTTCCGTGTTGCTTCATTTCCTTATACCCAAATATCAGTGTGATGAGTGGAAAAAAAACCGGAGCGAAAAACAAACTAAAATAATTTAATGATGATAAAAGACTACGATTAGAGAACATACCTGTACCCCCTTTTACTTTAATTTTGCCTTGAAAAGAACTGTCTCCCTTTATTAACTCATCGAGACTAATTTCAAACAATTCACTTAGCATAATTAGATTTTGAATGTCAGGGTATCCTTTTCCACTTTCCCATTTATATATGGCTTGTCTGGTGACATTCATTTTTTGTCCCAACTGCTCTTGTGAAAGATTTTCGCTTTTACGTATCTTTCGTATTTGTTCACCAAGTCTCATCTTATCTGCCTCCTTCATATTCAGTGTATGTTCTTAATCAATGTAAGGCTATAAAACCTTGGTATACATATGACAACGCTTAGTTTACATTGAGAAAAAAGCTTACTTTTCAACAACTAGTTTCCGAGAAAATAAAAAATATGACACAAATAAAGAGCATAAGAGATTTTATACTCCTATGCTCTTTATTTTCTTTAAGCTTCTCTTTGGACCTGATCCTTTATCATAAGTCCAAATAAAGCAAAAAAGTTTAACACAACTAGAAATCCATAATAAACTCCAAGTCCGTCAAAAAATAAAGAGAGAATGGGAAATATAATAGATTCCAAGCCAAATAACATAATAATAATCCCAAATCCTTTAGCAAGCTGTTTTTCATTCTTAGGTGTAAACATCTTTCCATATCCAGCAATAAAAGTAGTTTTTCCCTTCCTCCATACAAGCTGCCCTACATAAATAATCAAACAACTTAAGATACATACGAACAATACTTTCACCATAAAGGTTACACTTTCTTCTTGATCAAAAATTTATTATATATGTAACATTTTACCATGACATTACGTTTAATAGTATGAATGTCATATACAATTGTAATTACCATAATGGATTTTATCGGTAGAAAAAAAGCCTTTACACTGAAGTTAAAGGCTCTTTCTTATTTCTCTTGCTTAAAATCCTTTTTTATCGTCCACAACATTTTTTTGAAATCATCATAAAGAAACATTGTTAAAAATCCTAATATCGTAATACCTGCTGAAAAAGTACCTAAGTCTAAGAACAATCCTACGAATGCAAGAATGATACCAATTAAAAAACCAGGATCAGATAAATCCTCAATGTTATTCTTTTTTTCATCTATTAATATTTTTTTTTGAAAAGAACGGTCACCTTTAATTAATTCATCTAACGTTATATTGTATAAATCACTCAACTTAATAAGGTTTTCAATGTCAGGATATCCTTTATTATTCTCCCACTTATATACAGCCTGCCTAGATACATTCATTTCTTGAGCTAATTCTTCTCTAGACATATTTTTTTGCTCTCTTAACTTTTGTAACTGTTCTCCCAATTCCATATACACTCACTCCTTGTATACTACTTTATAACATTTATGGTAAAACCACCACAAACGCTCGGTAACACTGTGTAAACCATTGGTTAACAGGGAGTAAATAATAGAAATAGTTTAAGAAGCAATATAAAATACGCATCAAATTTACATAATACAACTTATCGGAAATAAAAAGCTTCTAAGAAGATCCTTCTTAGAAGCTTTTTAAAATCATGTTATTTTTTATAACTTTTTACCACACCATGGGCAAAATAGTATCTCGATAACTGACGTGCCCCCATCATGAATAATAAGTCCATACTCATTATCTCTTTTATCAAATAAAATGAGTTTATCCGGACATTCAAACGGATCTTCGTGAATATCACAGTTGAAATTAGCATGATATTTCATATTCTCACAGCAATACTTATCCATTCAGTTTCTCCTTAACTTTGTAATAATGCTACTTGGATGAGTATATCATTAATTCATTACTAAATATGTCCAATTTAAAAATGAATATTATGTACAAAGACAGTTAATATAATCACGATTCTAGGTACCTTTTATTTTTAAATCCGGATTTACTTTAATATAAGGAATTAATACAGCCTCTACCCATCTTAGGAACTTTTCTTGAGCATCATCGTAGTCACTCGCTCTAAATATAAGCACACCTAAATCTTTATCGAGATTGCAATTTGAACCTAAAATTTTATATAAGTCCTCTGTTTCATACTCCTCAAAAAACACTTCCCACGTTCCTCTATCATTGTAAAAACCAGCTGCCGTAGTATAGAAATCGAGCTCTTCGTTATAATAGTCTACATGCCAATGTCCATAACCCTCTTCAATCATTAAAGCCTGTCATCCTTTCATTATTCAAATCTATATATAGAAAATAAAACCTTAATCAACATAATTCGGCTTCTCAGGACTCTTAACGACCAAACGTTAGAGCAATAATAGCCACAATTAACGTAACAATTAGCAATAATACATTAACTTTAATGAAGAATAAGGCCCATTGTTTGTTTTTTATAGCAAAATAAAAAATAACAATATGAAACAACACAGAGATTGTTCCTCTTGTAATAAATTTCATCCCTAATCCGTAATCTTTGAAAAAAAGGTACAAACCTAGCAATAAAGAAAGAATAAAAACGGATAAGTATGAGTTACGAATTAACTTTTTTCTTTTTTGTTCATGTTCAAATAAATACATGTAGAATACCTCGACGTTGGATTTTATACCATTTTATCAATAATATAACTTCCAATCACTATTTAGATTACATACAAAGCTAACTACCATAATGTAGTTTATCAGAAGTAAATACTTAGTATAGTAGCAGGCTTAAGCCTGCTTTTTCTTTTAGTCTAATAATCCTTTATCCTTTAATTCTTTTAAAAAATCTGGATCTATCCAAACTTCTTCACCTTCGTATCCATCCAAATCATCTTCTTCTGGATCATATGGCTTAATCATTTGTAAGAAATCATCAAACGATGGTGCAACATAATATAAATCCTGTGTCTCCATCTCATTATCTTCAAACTCCAACTCTATATCATGATCCCACAAGAAGATGTATCCATATCCTTCTCTATTCAGGTTTAGACAAACAATATTCCCACCAACATCACGTCCAATTGGAATAGAACCTTTAGGTATTCTACCTTCAAATGTGTCATAACAAGATAAAAGATCATTTATGTCCTCTAGTCTTGTACCAAAAAAAGAAGATAAAATAAAAGATTCTATTTCTCCAGATGGAAGTTTAATTATATTATCCTCAACTTCGCCCCCATTATATTTTCTTAAAAAATTTACATACTCCTCTGGAAATGGAGCGCATACCTTTTTTTCTAGTTCATTCAAATCTTTTTGACTGAACCTTTTAGAGTTAGGTTTAATAATAATCAAGTTTTTGTCCTCCTTAAGTAACATCACAGTAATTCTATCATTCGTAATTGCAGTAACTATCAATATTTGAAAGATTAACCTACTCTAAAGTGTATATCTTATACAAATTTAGTTTACATACTCAAGATTCTCGGTACATATTAAAAAGGTCATCTTATACATTAATCAGATGACCTTTTCCTAATTATATTAAATTCTTTTTTTATAATACATAATAGATAAAGCATTACCTATCACTACTGCGCTAAAACATAAACTAAAAGCATTTTGAAATTGAGCATTTGTAAAAGGACTAGCTACGTTCATAATTGTAATAGCAGAAAAACCTATAATAAAAAGCATTAAAACAACCGAACTTGATTTTCCTAATATCTCAGCCCCACGCTCGTCTTTTCCTTCAGTATTTCTAAAAGTAGCCCAATAAAAAACAGCAAACATATCAAGTATTATGGCAAAACCCATCAACATTTTATTCTCCCTCCGCAAATTCATAATCAAAGACTTCGTAAATATTTTTATTAAATTGTTTAGCAATCTCAAATGCAAGTATTAAAGACGGATTATATTTATTAGCTTCTAATGAAGCAATAGTTTGTCTAGAAACACCAACACGATCTGCTAATTCTTGTTGTGACCATCTCATTTCAGCTCTTAAAACTGGAATTCTATTGGTTAATGCTCCCTTTCGCTGCATCCCAGCACCTCAATTTCCTTTTTGTTACATCTAATGTAATATATTTCATCTATTTTGTAAACTATTTCTTACAAAATGACAAAAAAAGTTTACTTTAGATTTTTAGAAATATGTATACGATATACAAACGTAGTTAACATAATCACTCTTCCGGTACACATCAAGCAAAAGAACCCTTGCGGCAGTAGGCTTCCACCAAGGATTCTTTTTCCGGAGTATGCATCTTTTTATACACTGCTGATTTATCAACGTTTTCTCAGTAGGTGGTTGAGAAACTAATGTATAAGAAGTGCACCTTTTATACATATGCAAAAACAAGAAAAATATATATTTATTGGTAAAATATGATATAATTTAGTCGTTGTAGCATTCATTCTTCAACGAGCATAAAGAGCAACCTCTCTCCTATAACAAAGATGAGGTTGCTTTTTATTTTATCGACAACCGTAATTAACCCACTCTTTTATACGAAACACCGTGATCATCTTTTACAATATTTTTTGCCCGTCTTTCCATTAATAGGTTCGGTTATTACTGTTTTAACATGAATTACAGAGATGAATAAATAAAAAGAAGCTAACGATATTTTATAGTTATTTTTACGAAATTATGAAAATTTTTCCATTTATGAACGTACTACTTGTAGGTGGTGAAGGGTTAAGAAAAAATGATCCTGTAATAAGAAAAGTTAAATTTAGTTTTTGTAATAAAAATATACTTCGAGGTGAATACATGAGTAAGCAAACAGTATTAGACATTAAAGAATTATCAAAAGTTTACAAGAGTGAACAACAACAAGTAGAAGCACTAAAAGGTATCTCTTTTCAATTGTATCAAGGAGAAATGGTTGCTGTAATGGGGACAAGTGGTTCAGGAAAAAGTACGCTCTTAAACATTTTGGGTGCGTTAGATGAACCTACAACGGGGTCTATTAAGGTAAATGGAAAGTATTCAAAAGAAATGTTTCAAGAACCTCAAGCCTCGTTATATAGAAGAGACAATATCGGTTTTATCTTTCAGTCCTTTCATTTGTTAAAAGACTTAACCGTAGAGGAGAATATTGCTCTTCCTTTAATTCTAAAAGGAGTAACACAGGAACTCATTACGACAAAGGTAAATCAAGTGATGGAACTTATAGGACTGACAGAATGGAAATCTCATCGACCTGTTCAGCTGTCAGGTGGACAACAACAACGTGTAGCTATAGGAAGAGCCATTATTACAGAACCTCCTATCATCTTAGCTGATGAACCCACGGGAAACTTAGACTTTAATACATCTGTAGACATTTTAACTGCTTTAGTAGATACAAAAACAAGGCTTAAACAGAGTATTTTGCTAGTCACGCATGACCCTCACGTGGCAACATATGCAGATCGTGTGCTATTTTTTCATGATGGCTGTATTGTAGATGAATACGAGTGTAATGCGCACAATGATTTAGAATATATTTTGGAGAAGTTTAAACTGATTACGAAGAGGCAAGTAATATGAAATCATTAAAAGGACTTGCATTTAGACTTTTTCGTACTAATAAATTTATTGTTTTTTCCTCGATACTCAGCATTGCTATTGCAGCCATGCTGACTTTAAGTATGGTTTTATTTTCATTTAACGCTCAAAGTACTCTAAAACATGAATTAAAGCAAATGTATGGGGATATGGATTTATCTGTGGGGTTTAATATCGATCAAAGTAAAATTGTTTCGCCTAGCTTAACAGAACGAATATCAAAAAATAAGAACGTGGAGCAACTATCTAGAGTATCAATTACACATGTTACCTTAGATAAAATCAACTCTTCTACTTACACAGCAGGTGTAGAAAATAGTGACTTGGCAAAGAGTCGTTATCATTTTAAACAGTTTTTAAACGATGATTCTATAGCGATGAATAAAGCGCTAGCCAAAACATTACATGCTAAGGTTGGAGACAAAGTGTCTATTCAAGGTCACTCTTTTACCTTAGTAGAAATCATAAATGATTTAGACGCTACAGGCATTGCTCCTGATATGATTCTAATGAATCAAAAAACAGCCAAAGAGTACAACAGATTAAATGAGCATATACATGCAGATGCTACCTACTTATTGATTAAAGCAAAAAAGGGTACAAATGTATTGACCTTGTCTAATCAGATTAAATCGTATGACAAAGATTTACGAATTGATATAGCAGAACAAGATCCTTTCATGAAAAATAATCTACAATCCTTACAAGTATTTGTTATTGTACTATCCTTCTTAGTATTAATAGTAACTTCACTCTTAATTATTTCTAATTTTGAGTTATTACTCTATAAAATGAAAAATCAATTTGCTATTATGCGCTCATTAGGAGCCACCACAAAGCAAGTAAGCCAATTAATTTTCACTCAAAGTATCATTATTAATTTTTCGGGTATATGTATAGGCCTATTAGGCACTTTTTTTAGTCAAAAATACGTTTATGCTTGGATGGGTGAATTCTTTAAGATTTCTTCCTCTCCCACACAGTTTCATTTAGGAATTGCACTTATTATTGCTTTATGTAGTTTTATCATCATTCAATTATTTTTATTGATACCATCTTATAGAAGCGCGAAAATATTACCTCTTAAGGTTATGAAAAAAAATGAGCGTTTAGATTTTGGCTATTCTAAAGCTAGAGTCATTCTTTTTAAGATTTTAATAGGTGTATCTTTATTCTTGCTAATAGCTAGTCAAGTGATGCCCACTAGGGGGGGGTATGGGGTCTTTTTCTTACTAAGCGCTGCTGTTCTTGTCCTACTGGCGTTCTTTATCATTTTCCCCGTATGGTTACCTAAAATTTTAGAAGGTCTATTACCTTTTGGACAAAAAATATTCGGAAGGGAATATTACATAGCGATTAAAAATTTAATCCCTCAAGTCAAAAAAAATACACTAATCGTTTTAACAATAAGCTCCTTAATGATTATTGCTGTGTTTGGATCTGTTACCCTAAGGACCATTCAAGTAACCGAACAGGAAAGTTTAAAAAACGATTTTCGGACTCCTATTGTTGTTGAAACTCGACTTTCTAATACAAAAATAGACTCTAGAGAATTGACTAAAGCAGTAGAGAAGTTACCGGATGTGGAGTCCGTTAGTAATTTTAGCACTCTAGGATTGGCGTATTTACAAGAAGAGGACAAAAATATAAATATAGATTATGCAGTAGTTGATTTGGAAAGGTTACAAACACAAGGGCTAATGTCTCAATTAAAAAGTAAACCTGCTGATAATAGCTTAATCATATCGGAGCGTTTTGCAAAACAAAATCATTTAAAAGTAGGACAAACCGTTCAACTAGGAGAGTTTTCTGAATCTAAACAAGCTGTTGAGCCAAATGGAAGCTATATTGTTACTTCTATAGAGAAGCAGATGTTAAATGGTGCGGATGCCTATCTAGATTGGAATAATGGAAAATTGATGGATGTTGATTTCTACTCACTTTATGTAGATTCTGCACATATAAAAGATGCAGTCAATGAGCTTGAGGGAATAAAGAGTCAGTTTCCAGAAATTAAAATCAGTAACTATGAACAATCCGTTAAACAAGCTACATCCATGTTTTATCAGCGTTGGGGTATTTTTATAGTAGTAATAGCAACTTTGGTTGTCTGTACAATGGTTGGTGTATTTAATTCGCTGGCAAATAATATCTACTCAAAAAGAAAAGAATATGCTGTGTTGCGTACAATGGGTGTCAAGCCTAAAGGAATTCGGAAAATAATCCTTTCACAGGTTACTACCTATATCGTAATTGGATTAATTATAGGAATAGTATTAGGAATTATATTAACCTATATTTTATTAATCGTAGATCCTGGAAAGCTGATTATTGACTATAAAGTACTAGCAACAGTTATTGTAACAATGATTACGTGTAGTACCATCTTATTTACTTATTTGGGCAATAAAATTGGGGACCAAAATATCTCCTTAGAAATAACTAATGACAATAAATAAAAGACAATTCTCTCTATAAGGCAAAAGGGGTAGAAGAAATTCTATCCCTTTTTCGTGTATATTTCGTGGCATTAAATAAGTAAGTGTATTCAAAATAAACTCAAATTCCGTAAAAGTATACTTTTACGAACTTTTCTTTTATATAAGAAATCTATCATTCTCACCGTCCGTTTAACTCAAATAACAAAATACGAACGTCCTTTTAAATACATGCACCTTAACGAACGTTTGTTGATAA
>Ga0207655_1003893_pt1 | contig 10855 bp, 7 predicted proteins | sample KBSM44metaG_FD_184398 | JGI IMG/M metagenome (GOLD analysis project Ga0207655, IMG submission 184398) | Miscanthus rhizosphere microbial communities from Kellogg Biological Station, Michigan, USA - KBS M4-4 metaG (SPAdes) (version 2) | ecosystem: Host-associated > Plants > Roots > Rhizosphere >... | reverse complement strand
CGTCGATGCCGGGCGCCAGAGGATTCGCCTCAGTCCCGACGAGCAGGCGTGGGTCCGTCGTCACCCGCAAGTGATGGTGGCCTCGACCCTGCACCCGCCCTATATCTACAAGGACGAACACGGCCAGTGGGTGGGGCTGAACATCGATGTGCTCAACCGCATCTCGCGCATGACGGGGTTGATGTTCGTACATGAAACGATGCCTTCGACCCAGGCCGCCATCGAGGTCCTGCGCGCTGGATCCGCCGACATGAACACCACGCTGGCCGAATCGTCCGAACGCCGGAAATTCCTCGACTTCACCTATGCCTACGGCGGGCACAGCTGGGTCTATGTGATCCGTGATGATCGCGAATCCCCGGTCACCCTCACCGAGTTGTCGGGAAAGGTTCTGGCGATGCCGACGGGCCATGCCCTGCTCGAGTTCATCCGCACCAGCGCGCCCGGTATCAAACTGCGGCTGGTTCCGACCTATAAGGAGGCCCGGGCGCTGGTGGAGGCCGGGGAAGCGGATGCGACCATTCAGAATGAGGCCGGAGCGGTGATGGCCAGCCGTGGGCGCTTGAAGGTCGGACGCGGTGTCGAGGGGCGCTGGTCCCCGGATCGCCTGGCGGTGGTCAAGGAGCATCCCGAATTGCTCAGCATCCTCAACAAGGCCCTGGTGGAGTTTCCTGTGGCCGAGCTGCGCGCCATTCGCATGAAATGGCTCGGCGGCGTCATGCCGCAGGAGCCTTTGTTGCACCGCATCCCGGGTTGGGTCTATTGGTTACTGGCGATGACAACGCTGTCGGTGGGCGTTTCGCTGTTCTGGCGCCACAGGATCAGAGGCCAGATCCATCAACGCATGCACGCCCAGAGACAGCTGAATGATCAACTGGTGTTTCAGCGGGCGTTGTTCGACGGCATCCCCCAGCCTCTGTATGTGCGGGACCTGACCGGTCGTCTGGTGGCCTGCAACGCCAGTTACGAGCAGGCGTTGGGCATCAGCTTCGAGCAGATGAACGGGCGGCGACTGATCGACGTCGACCTCATTCCCAAGGCTGTCGCGCTGGCGATGCATGAAGAACACATGGGGCTGCTGCAATCACGGGAGCCAGTGCTTGTGGACCGTTGCCTGGATCTCCCAGGGCGGCGGCTCGAGACCCGGCAATGGTCGGCACCCTTTTATCTGGCGGACGGACAGTTGCAGGGATTGGTCGGGGGCTGGACCGAACTGAGTGAGTGCAAGGGCGCCCGCCCGGTGTCTTCGGCATGAATTCTGCCTGTCACATTGGGCAGGCATGCTCCAGTGAACGGGTAGGGGGCAATCACCCAGGCTACGGCAGGACGAACTTTGTGCGCTTGCCGGTGGTCATTGATAAGCACCTTTGCATTCAACCTCTTGAGTGGTGAACCAGATGGAAAATATCAGCTTACTGCTAAGCGAAGCACTGGCACCGTATCAGGCGAGCCTGGGGGCTGCCGGTGTGAATGGCGAGCGTCTGGTGACGCTGAGAAATGCGGCCGGTGCGATCGTGATCGAAAGGGTTTTTTCGGCCGGGCAACTGTGTGACAAACGCCAGCTGACCGACGTGGTAGACGGCTTGCATCGTGACTTGATGGTGGCAGAAGGGCGCATCGAGCCATGCGTCATCGCGGCCATGCGCAACGTTTCGCAATCTGCTGCCTATGCCGCCGGTCGGGCTTTTGTCTGATGCCTGCGGAACCTTCCGGGTCCGATAGGCTCCTATCCATTACGGCAGGCGCAGGCATTGTGCTCCGGTGTTTATGTTGCCTGCCGTACGGGTCCAAGATGGACCACGGTTGACCCCGAGTAGTCTCCCCGCTGCTCGGGGTTTCTTTTTGCCCGCTCGCCTGTGTCAGACGGCTCACTCGCCGGCGTCGTCGAAAAAGGTTTTGGAGTCGCGCAGGTATTCCTCTTTCTTGACCATCCACTCTGCGTAGAAGCCGATCAGCCGGGTCACGCGCAGCGTGCGCATTTCCCGATTGATGATCTCGATGGCCGCACGGCCCTTGTCCGTCTTCGAGCAACCGATGTGGGCGAACTGGTACTTGGGCGCGTCCTTGACCGGAAAAAACTCCAGTTCATCCAGCGCGATGCCCTGTTGCTGTGCGTGAAACCGTGCCTCCGGCCAGTAACTGATGATGGCCTGGAAGCGATCCATGCGTTCCATCTGCAACATGCTGCCCACGGCGGCGTTGCCGTAGTGCAGGATCAGGTTGTCCGGCTGCGTCGTGGTACGGATGACCTTGTCGATCACCGGACCGTAGCTGCGCTCGCCGACAATGCCGACCTTGACCGTATTGCTCGCCAGTACCGCAGCGAGGTCCAGGTGGCCATCCTCAGTCAGGTAGGGCGCGAACAGCTTGTGGTTGCTGCGTTCGATGGTGATGCCGTTGCCCGGCGTTGCGTAGGTCGGAATCGAAAACAGGATGGTCTTGTCCCGTTCCGGGGTCCATAGCAGGGTGGGGTCGCAGGCAAACACATCGGGATCCTGCAGCATCTGCGTTCCCCGTGCGCGATTCACGTGCATGATCTGGTGCTCGTATTCGGGCATGCGGGCGATCAGCTCGGGCATGATCCTGTCGATGGCGCCCTGGCCGGCCTGCGGGCCTGCAAATATGGTCAGCGGCGGAAAATCACGCAACAGCCACGTCAGCGTTTCCTTGGCCTCTGCCGTTCCGGCCGTGGTACTCAATGCCGATGTGAAAAGCAGTGCCACAAGCCCGGCTCTGTGGCGGTGGGAAGAACGATTGACCATCCGTCGATATGAATCCTGAAAAAGCTGACGGCTGCCCGGACTGGCACAACCCTGATCACTAAGGCCTGTCGTCGCAACGGGCCGCGCTGTGTACTTCATGCTAGAGGGTCTCGCACCAAGGTATCGGCGTTGTGGATCATTTGTTTAACACTCGTCACCGTTGGATCAGTAAAGCACCGGGATCAGGGTCCGGCCCGGCTATTTACACAGATCGGCTGGCAAGGTGCACGGTCCGGTCGTTCAATGGGCCGGCATCGGGTAGACTTGGCGCCTTTCCAGCCTTTAGAAGCCCGTTCATGGCCCAGCCGTCCACGACCTACAAATTCGAACTGAACCTCACCGACCTTGATCGCGGGGTGTACGAAAACGTCAAGCAGACCATCGCCCGCCATCCTTCCGAAACCGAAGAACGGATGGCCGTGCGCCTGCTGGCCTACGCGCTCTGGTACAACGAGCAGCTGTCGTTCGGCCGTGGTCTGTCGGAAGTCGATGAACCTGCATTGTGGGAAAAAAGCCTGGACGACCGCGTCCTGCACTGGATCGAAGTCGGCCAGCCGGATGTTGACCGTCTGACCTGGTGCTCGCGCCGCACCGAGCGCACCAGCCTGCTGGCCTACGGCAGCCTCCGCGTCTGGGAAGGCAAGGTGGTGCCCGCCGCCAAGGCGCTGAAGAACGTCAACATCGCTGCGGTGCCGCAGGATGTGCTGGAAACCCTGGCCAAGGATATGCCCCGGGCGATCAAGTGGGACGTGATGATCAGCGAAGGCACGGTGTTCGTCACCGACGATCGCGGCCAGCATGAAGTGCAGTTGCAGTGGCTGGCAGGTGAGCGCGGCTGATCCGCTGCCTCAGCCTTCTGCCACACATCAAAAGCTCAAAAGAAGAACATCAGCGGAAACCGCATGCGCATCGAATCACGCCAGTTGCCCGACACCCTGCCATTTCTCGGCGACCTGCCACCCTTGCTGACTCGCCTGTACGCGGCGCGCGGCGTCGTTTCGCAAGATGAACTGGACAAGGGGCTGGCGCGGCTGATTCCGTATCAGCAGCTCAAGGGCATCGATGCCGCCGTCGATCTGCTGGTGACGGCCTTGCAGCAGCGCCAGCGCATTCTCATCGTCGGCGATTTCGATGCCGACGGCGCCACGGCCAGTACCGTCGGCGTGCTGGGCCTGCGCCTGCTGGGCGCTGCTCATGTCGATTACCTGGTGCCCAACCGGTTCGAATATGGCTACGGCCTGACCCCGGAAATCGTCGGCGTGGCCCTCGAGCGCCAGCCTGATCTGCTGATGACCGTGGACAACGGCATTTCCAGCGTCGAAGGCGTTGCCGCTGCGAAGGCGGCGGGGCTGCAAGTGCTGGTGACCGATCACCACTTGCCGGGCCATGAACTGCCCGCCGCCGACGCCATCGTCAACCCGAACCAGCCCGGCTGCAACTTTCCGAGCAAGGCGCTGGCCGGCGTTGGCGTGATGTTCTACGTGCTGATGGCGCTGCGCGCGCGACTGCGGGAGCTCGGCTGGTTCGAGGCTAATGGCCGCGCCCAGCCGAATCTGGGCGAACTGCTGGACCTGGTGGCGTTGGGCAGCGTGGCCGACGTCGTACCGCTGGACGCCAACAACCGCATCCTGGTGCATCAGGGGCTGATGCGCATTCGCGCAGGTCGAGCACGGCCTGGCCTGCGCGCGATCCTGGAAGTCGCCCGCCGTGAGGCGTCGCGCATCACCTCGACTGACCTTGGGTTTATCCTCGGCCCGCGGCTGAACGCTGCCGGGCGTCTGGACGACATGAGCCTGGGCATCGAATGCCTGCTCTGCGAGGACGAAACCCTGGCCCGGGAAATGGCCGTACAACTGGATGAGTTGAACCAGGACCGCAAATCCATCGAGCAGGGCATGCAGCGTGAAGCGCTGGCCCAGCTCAAGGATCTGCCTGTGGAGTCGATGCCGTTCGGCCTGTGCCTGTTCGAGGCCGAGTGGCACCAGGGTGTGATCGGGATTCTGGCCTCGCGTCTCAAAGAGCGCTATCACCGTCCAACCATCGCTTTCGCCAGTGCAGGGGAGGGCGTATTGAAAGGCTCCGCTCGCTCTGTGCCGGGCTTTCACATTCGCGACGCGCTGGACGCCGTGGCGGCCAAGCATCCTGAGTTGATCAGCAAGTTTGGTGGCCACGCCATGGCAGCCGGGCTGTCGCTGCCCGAGGAAAACTTCCTGGCATTCTGCGATGCCTTCGATGCCGAAGTGCGTCGTCAGCTCACCGAAGAGGACCTGACCGGCCGGCTGCTGTCTGACGGCACGCTGGCCGTCGAGGAGTTCCACCTGGAACTGGCCCGCGCCCTGCGCAATGCCGGTCCCTGGGGCCAGCATTTCCCTGAGCCGCTGTTCCATGGCGTGTTCCAGCTGGTGGAGCAGCGCATCGTTGGCGAACGGCATTTGAAGATGGTGCTCAAGACCGAATGTGGCACGGTGAAGCTCGATGGCATCGCGTTCAGCATCGACCGTGACGTATGGCCTAACCCGGGCATTCGCTGGGTCGAACTGGCCTACAAGCTGGACCTGAACGAGTTTCGTGGCAACGAGACGGTGCAATTGATGGTGGCGCATATCTCGCCGCGCTGAATCAGGGACCAGGAACCCCACTTCTCTCAGGTTGTCGACTAGGCTCAAGGTTCAGAACGAGAAGGAACCTTAGACTCGACCCTGAGAGGTGCCCATGAGCCTGCTGCTTGAACCCTACACCCTTCGCCAACTGACCCTGCGCAATCGCATCGTGGTTTCGCCGATGTGCCAGTACTGCTGCGCCGACGGTCTGGCCAATGACTGGCATCTGGTCCACCTTGGCAGTCGTGCCGTGGGCGGTGCCGGCCTGATTTTCACCGAAGCCGCTGCCGTGACGCGCGATGGCCGCATCACCCCGGAAGACCTGGGCATCTGGAACGACGAGCAGATCGCCCCGCTGCAACGCATTACTCGATTCATCACCGCTCAAGGCGCAGTGGCCGGCATTCAACTGGCCCACGCCGGGCGCAAGGCCAGCACCTTCCGCCCGTGGCTGGGCAAGCACGGCAGCATCAAGGCCGATGAGGGGGGATGGACGCCTTGGGGGCCGTCGAAAATCGCCTTCGATCCTCAGCACACCCCGCCCACGCCGCTGGACGAGTCGCAGATCCAGAAGGTCATCCAGGCCTTCGTCGATGCCGCCAAACGGTCGCTGGAGGCAGGATTCTCGGTGGTGGAAGTCCATGCCGCCCATGGATATCTGTTGCACCAGTTCCTGTCGCCGTTGAGCAATCAGCGCCAGGACCGTTATGGCGGCTCGTTCGAGAACCGCATTCGTCTGACCCTGGAAGTGTCCGAAGCCGTGCGCAACGTCTGGCCGCAGGAGTTGCCGGTGTTCGTGCGAGTGTCGGCGACCGACTGGGTCGAAGATGGCTGGAACCCGGATGAAACCGTGGAGCTGGCCAAGCGGTTGAAAGCGCTGGGGGTGGACTTGATCGATGTGTCCTCGGGCGGGACCGCGGCCAATGCCGAGATTCCTGTGGGGCCGGGCTACCAGACCGAGTTCGCCGGGCGTGTGCGCCGCGAGTCGGGCATCGCCACGGGGACGGTGGGCATGATTACCGAACCCTTCCAGGCCGACACCATCCTGCGCACGGGGCAGGCCGACCTGATCCTGCTGGCCCGCGAGCTGCTGCGTGATCCGTACTGGCCCCTCCATGCCGACGACGACCTGGGCGGTCGCAACGCCGTTTGGCCGGCGCAATACCAACGCGCAACCCACCGCGACCAACCGATCCACGAGTCGGATTTGCGCGATTGAATGCCACACCCTGACCCGTAGCAGTCCGGCTTGCGGGCGGGGCGGCCTCACGATCGCTCCCGCTGGCAAGCCAGGCTGCTACGGGGCCGGGGGTGTTCGAGAGGTTGGGCATGACAAAAAAACCGTAGCAGTCCGGCTTGCCGGCGAGGCGGCCTCACGATCGCTCCCGCTGGCAAGCCAGGCTGCTACGGGGCCGGGGGTGTTCGAGAGGTTGGGCATGACTCAAACCCCGTAGCAGCACGGCTTGCCGGCGGGGGCGGCCTCAAGACCGGTCACCCTTCAAGCAACCCCTTCACCCGCTCGCTGAGCACCGGAATCGAAAAGGGTTTGGTCAGCACGTGCATCCCCGGCTCAAGCCGTCCCTTCCCCAGTGCGGCGTTTTCCGCATAACCGGTCACGAACAACACCTTGAGCCCGGGTCGCAATGCCCGCGCCGCGTCGGCCAACTGCCGGCCATTCATGCCACCGGGCAGGCCGACATCCGAGACCAGCAGGTCAATGTGCTGGCGCGATTGCAGGATGGTCAGTGCACCTGGGCCAGTGTCCGCCTCAAGCACTGTGTAGCCCTGATCGGTAAGCGTTTCGATCATCAATGCACGCACCGAGGGTTCGTCATCGACCACCAGCAGCGTCTCGCCGCCACTGGTGTGTGTCAGCGGATCAAGGTGTGCATGAGGTTCAGCGCTCACCGCGGCCACCTCGGTGTAGGCCGGCAGATAGATGCAGACCCGCGAGCCGCACCCCGGCACCGAATGGATATGCACGCCACCGCCGGACTGGCGGGCAAAGCCGTAGGTCATCGAAAGCCCCAGCCCCGTGCCCATGCCAATGGGTTTGGTGGTGAAAAACGGGTCGAAAGCGCGCTTGACCACCTCTTGGGTCATGCCGCAGCCGTTGTCGCTGACACACAGCATCACATAACGCCCGGCAGGCAGCTCCAGCTCGGCGGCCTGTAGCGGGTCGAGCTGCGTGTTGCAGGTTTCGATCAACACCTGGCCACCCTCGGGCATGGCGTCGCGGGCGTTGAGGCACAGGTTGAGCAGGGAGTTTTCCAGCTGATGCAGATCGACCAGCGTTGGCCACAGCCCTGGCGTGGCGATGATGTCCATGGCAATGGAAGGTCCGACCGTGCGCCTGATCAGTTCGGCCATCCCGTCGACCAGATCATCGACATCGACAGGTTGCGGATCCAGCGTCTGCCTGCGTGAAAATGCCAGCAGGCGATGGGTCAACGCAGCGGCCCGGCGTGAGCCTTCCAGGGCCGAGTCGATGTAGCGCGCAAGGTTCTCGGTCCGGCCTTTGGCGACACGGCCTTTCAGCAATTCGATATTGCCGCTGATGCCCATCAGCAGGTTGTTGAAGTCATGGGCCAGCCCACCGGTCAGTTGTCCGACCGCTTCCATTTTCTGCGATTGGCGCAACGCATCTTCGGCGGCGCGCAGGGCAGCCGATCGCTCTTTCTCGGCGCTCATGTCCTTGCCCAGGGCGAAGATCAGGCCGTGGTCGGGCGCTGCGGTCCAGCCGATCCAGCGGTAGGAACCGTCCTTGTGCCGGTAGCGATTCTCGAACAATGGCAGAACGCCGCTGGTGGCCTGGGTCAGCGCTGACTCGGTGGCGTGCACGTCGTCCGGATGAGCCAGGCTCGTGACATGAGTGCCGACCAGTTCGTGGGATTGGTAACCCAGGACCGTCGTCCAGGCAGGACTGACCCGTAGGAACAAGCCATTGGGATCGACCATCGCCAGTAAGTCCGGAGAAATCTCCCACAGGCAACTCAGCTCTGCGCTCAAGTCGATCTGCCTGAGCGTGAGACCAGCCTGACTGTCACCTGCGGGGAAGCGGGGGTATCTGGTCAACGGACAGGCTCCAGTCAGAAGAAATCAGTATACGGAGCCGGATCGAAAGAGTCCCTGCCATTCATATCCAATTGAATGGTTGTCGGATGAGGTGTTAAGCAATTTGGCAATCATATGAGTGCCAGAAAACCCCTGCCCATCCAAAGCAGCGCATTCACTGTTGACCATGGGAACGTTCAGGGGTTGCGGGTGATATCAAATTAAAATCAGGTTTGCGTCGCGTGACAGAGCAAATCGCTGACCCACTGATTGATGCTTTTGTGAGCAAGCTCAGCCTTGCACGCGACGCTGGCGTGAAGCGCGGGCTCCAGGCGCAGGCTCAACTTCCCGGAATAGGTTTTTTGTGGTGCGCGGCCCAGCTTCGCACAAGTATCGAGATAATCGTCGACCGCTTCTTCGAAGGCCGTCCGCAGTTCATGGACTGACTCGCCGTGAAAACCGATGACATCGCGGATGCCGGCAACGTGTCCCACGAACAGACCATCTTCGTCGCTGTAGTTGATTCGGGCTGCGTATCCTTTGTAATTCATGATGTTCATGGGGTAACTCCTGCTTGCTCCAGGAACGTTCGCGCATCACGAATCTGATACGGCTTGGCTTCCTTGTCTGGGTGAGGGCGGTGGAATGTGGCCACCACCCCGTTGAGTTCGAATCGAACCCTGGAACCATTTCCTTCGATGCTTCTTGCGCCCAGTGCATGGAACAGAGCCTCGATTCGGCTCCATTCCAGCGTGCTGGGAACAGGCCTGGAAAAGATGATTTTTAAGGTCTTGGCTTGTCTGGTATTCATGGTATCAAAATATGATACCGCCGGATTATAACCAAGGGCCGGTTTGTAGGAAAAGGGGACGTGAGAAGTTTCTCACGTCCGAATTTGTCCTCGCGTTGTTCAAGCAGGCACTTATGTCACCTCCCGCTCTTCCACGCATCCCCGGCTGGCGCAGTCCCGTGGTCATACGGCCGGCCGATCCACATGTAGATCAGCCCCAGGGCGATGACGATCACGGTGGTCAGCACCATCGAGTAATTGATGTACCACGCCGCATCCGGGGTGCGCGGCCAGGCCATGTTGATGATCGCCAGCACGCCGTAGATCAGCGCGCCGAGGTTCACCGGCAGGCCCCATTTGCCCATGCTGAACTGGCCACTCGGGACCCAGCCGCGCATGCGGGCGAAGAGGGCGGCGAGGACGATCATCTGGAACGCGAGGTAGATGCCGATGGCCGCGAAGCTGACGATGGTGGCGACGGCGTCCTGCAGCACGAAGCCCATGCAGATGATGATCGCGGGCAGCACGCCGGAGACGAACAGCGCAGCGACCGGCACCTGGGTGTTGGGCGAGATGCGTTTGAGCAGGTGGCTGCCGATGATCATTTCATCCCGGGCGTAGGCGTACAGCAACCGGCTGGCGGCGGCTTGCAGGCTGATGACGCAGGAGATGAACGAGACGATGACGATCGCCATCACCACTTTGGAGCCGGTCACGCCGAAGGCATTGCTGAGGATGGTGGTGACCGGGTCCTTGTCGGTGCCGTTGATGACGGCGTTCATGTCCGGCACGGCGAGGATCAGCGCCAGGCAGGCGAACATCGCGGCGGCGCCGCCGATCCAGATGGTCATGCGCATGGCGCGCGGGATCTGTTTGCTCGGGTTGGGCGTTTCTTCGGCGACGTCGCCACAGGCTTCGAAGCCGTAATAAAGGAACATCCCGGCCAGGGAGGCGGTGAGGAAGGCCGGCAGGTAAGAGCCGTCGATGCGGATATCGAAGGTGTTGAAGAACACGCTCAGCGGCTGATGACGCTCGAAGATCAGCAGGTAGCCGCCCACCAGCACCGCACCGATCAGCTCGCAGAGAAAGCCGAACATGGCGATGCGCGACAGTACCTTGGTGCCGCTCAGATTGACCAGCGTGGCGAACAGCGTCAGCACCAGGGCGATGACGATGTTGGTGTTGGCGCTCGGTTCGAAGCCCATCATCGCCGCCAGGTAGGGACCTGCACCGACTGCAACCGCTGCGATGGTCACGCACAGGGCGATGGAGTAGATCCAGCCGACCATCCACGCCCAGCGCTTGCCCACCAGGCGTCGTGCCCAAGGGTAGACGCCGCCGGAAATCGGGAATTGCGAGACCACTTCGCCGAACACCAGGCACACCAGCATCTGTCCGATGCCCACCAGCAGATAGGCCCAGAACATCGGCGGCCCGCCTGCGGCCAGGCACAGTCCGAACAGGGTGTAGACCCCGACGACCGGCGACAGGTAGGTAAAGCCCAGCGCGAAGTTTTCCCATAGGGTCATGCTGCGGTTGAAGTTGGACGTGTAGCCCAGTTTTCTCAGTTGCTCGGCGTCGTGGTCGGCGGCCGGTGGAACAGGGACGCTGCTCATGGTCTTTCTCCAGAAAATCGGCAGATTTTGGAT
>Ga0207655_1003887_pt1 | contig 10862 bp, 10 predicted proteins | sample KBSM44metaG_FD_184398 | JGI IMG/M metagenome (GOLD analysis project Ga0207655, IMG submission 184398) | Miscanthus rhizosphere microbial communities from Kellogg Biological Station, Michigan, USA - KBS M4-4 metaG (SPAdes) (version 2) | ecosystem: Host-associated > Plants > Roots > Rhizosphere >... | reverse complement strand
CCTTTACCGAATTGGCGGCGCTGGCTTTCTGGGCTTTGGCAGCCGTCAGGGCCGTAAGTAAAGGGTTGTTGGCAAGGGCCATGTTGATCTCCGCAAAAGCACGATTGCGCGGAGATCAAGCAAATGACGGGCCAGCTTTCGGGATGGGACAGATTGCCGGCTCAGAATCCCTTGAGCGCAGACTCCAGTTGCACGTCGAAAAGATCGCGCACCACGGCAAATTCGCTGGTGATCGCCGCGACGCTCTGGCGGATTTCAGCAGCACCGGGAGGCGCCGGGCTGCGCGCCTGGTCTTCCAGCTCGCGGCACAGGTCGGCCAGGTGTGCAGCGCCCATGTTGCTGCAACTACCTTTGAAGCTGTGGACCTTGTCGGCCAGTTGCTTGAGCTGGAGCGGGCCGGGGGAGGAAAAATCGGCTGATTGAATGAGCTCATTGAGCTCGATGACACGTCGTTCGGAATCCTTGATGAATACCTCCAGCAGCGCCGGGTATTCCCCTTCCATGACGTCACGCAGCGTCCCGAGGACGTTTAGATCCATATGATTTTTCACTGCTTGCTCGCTCCTTGATCAAGAAAGCGCCGGATTATGCCAGACCCTCCCAAGCGAACTCTACACGGGCGGTGCGCCCGTCCGGGGACCAATGGCACTCATTACTCAATTGCCGGACCAGGTTGAGCCCGCGCCCGGACAACTGGTTGACCGCAGGGGGCAACGCCAGCACCCGCTCGACGTCGAAACCATTGCCGCTGTCGTGAACTTCGACGATCAGCCGCCCACCCTGCCCGACCGGAATTATCTGGAAACTAAATCGTATGAACCCGCCTTCCATGTTCTCCAGACGCTCGGCGCGCAACTGGTAGTAAAGGGCAAAACCCTCGGCATCGCGCTTGAGTGCCGAATCCAGCCCCAGCACCCCGTGCTCCAGGGCGTTGCTGTACAGCTCGGACATCACGGTATAGAGCTCGCTGCTCTGCAGGCGCAGGCCATGCACTTCCTGGAGCAGTTGCAGCAGGTAGGGCAGCGGGTTGAAGCGCTTGAGGGTCGAGGCACGGAATTCGAAGCTGGCGGCCCAGTCCAGCGGGCTCGAATCGCCGCTGTCGGTGTAGATCACCGACGGCGTGCCCAGAAGCTCGGGCTCGTTGAAGCCCACTTCCAGCATGCTCACATCGTCACGGACTTGACCGCGAAACCGCGCGAGCGCCCATTGCACTTCTTCCATGAGCGAGGCCGGGTTGCGGTTGGTGACGAAAACGTTCTGCAACCGCCGCGAGCCAAACATCTCGCCATTTTCGTCGGTGCTGTCCACCACGCCGTCAGACAGCAGGAACACCCGGTCGCCGGGGGCAAAGGGGTAGACCTGGGTATTGTCATCGAAGCTGCCGGCACCCAGCACGCCCAGCGGCAGGTGCGCCGACACCAGCGGCGTGTGGGGTCGCCCGTCGGCATGCAGCAGGTAGCCATCAGGCAGGCCGCCGTTCCAGACTTCCACCAGTTGCTGCTTGAAGTTGACGCACACCAGCGCCGCGCAGCAGAACATGTCCACCGGCAGGATTCGCTTGAGCTTGGCGTTCATCTCGCGCAGGGTTTCCGGCAGGCCGTAGCCCTTGGCCGTCATGCCGTAGAACACTTCGGCCAGCGGCATTGCCCCGACGGCAGCCGGCAGGCCGTGCCCTGTGAAGTCGCCAAGCAGCACATGCATGTTGCCCGACGGCGCCCACGCCGCCAGCAGCAGATCGCCGTTGAACAGCGCGTAAGGCGATTGCAGATAACGAATGTTGGGGGCGTTGAGGCAGCCCGAGTGGGCGATCTGGTCGAACACCGCCTTGGCCACGCGCTGCTCGTTGAGCAGGTATTTATGGTGGCGGGCGATCATGTCGCGCTGCTGCAGGACGGTTTCCTGCAACAGGCGCAGGCGGTTCATCGCGTTGATCTTGGCGGCCAGCACGATGGGATTGTAGGGCTTGGTGATGAAGTCATCGCCGCCGGCATCCAGGCAGCGCGCCAGGCCCTCGCCTTCGCTCATGGAGGTGAGGAAGATGATCGGCACCAGCGCTTCGCCAGCCAGTTCCTTGATCCGGCGGGCCGCCTCGAAGCCGTCCATGACCGGCATCAGGGCGTCCATCAGGACCAGTTGCGGGCGCCTGCGCTCGAACAGTCCGACGGCTTCTTCGCCATCGCAGGCGCTCTGGACCTCATGCCCCAGGCGGCTGATGATCGCCGAGAGCAGCATGCGGTCGCTGGCGTTGTCGTCGGCGATGAGTATCGTCAGGCGCTCGGGTGGCGCAGAACCCGCCATTAGCCGATGTTGAAGAGTTTGGAGAAGTTGGAAATGGCGAGGATTTTGATGACGTCGGCGCTGCAGTTTTCCAACCGTACATCGGCGCGTTCGCCGCCGGCGTGATCGCGCAGCAGCAGGAGCATGCCCAGCGCCGAGCTGTCGAGGTAGTTGGTTTCCTTCAGATCGACTACGTAATGCTTGGCGTCGGTTTCTCGCTCGTACGCACCGCGAAAATCCTGGTGCGTGGAAAAATCGAACCGTCCTTTGATCTTGATGGTCAGCTTCTGCTTGTCAGGAGAGCGCTCGGAAGTAACTGACATTGGCAAATCCCTTATATGAAACGGCGTCAGACGGATGAAGTTTTAGCACCCCTTGTGCGGCGCGGCAAATGGAAGATTCCTACAGTCATGATGGAAGTGATCTGACTGGGGTGGAGTTGGGTGGTTTGGATTGGTGGCCTGACGTCGCGCACCACCGGCCGGGCATGCGGTGCCTGTGCCTGTAGGAGCGCGCTTGCCCGCGATGACGCCCTCGAAATCGCCCCCGCCGGCAAGCCGTGCTGCTACGGGACTGGGGATCATAGAAGTGTGGGAGCGGGCTTGCCCGCGAAGGGGGCGGACCATACGACATTGAAGGGTCCGATATGACGCTTTCGCGGGCAAGCCCGCTCCCACAGGGATTCATCGCTGACGCGCCACGCATCACAGCCGACACCTGAAGCGGTTAGAACGGCTGCTGCCGGGGGAGGCGTTGGGAGAGTTCGTCGAGGAGTTTCTGTTCGCGTTTGTCTTCCACGGCGCGGGCTTCGTCGATGTAGCGTTGCACCAGTTTGCGCAGGCCTTCGACGCGGGCGTATGCCTTTTGCCACTCGCCGCGGGCTTTGTTGAGGTTGTTCTGGTGCCAGGTCAGGCTCTGGCGTTGCTGGCTGACGGCGGTTTCCAGCTGATTGAGAAAGCGCTGGTAGTTCATCAGCCACTGGCCAGACACACCCACCGAGCCCTTGTCGATCCACTGCTGCTGGTAATCGGCGCGGAATTTTTCGAGCTCGCCGAGTTTGTTCTCGGCCAGCCGGACCTGGCCCTGAAAATGCCCCAAACGCTGGGCGGCGGTCTTTTCGGCGCTTTCGGCCATGTCCACCACGGGCGCCAGGCGCGATGCGCGGGTCTGGGCCATGGGTTATCAGCCAGCCGCCTGAGGATTGAAGATGCGCGCCAACTGCGCCTCGCTGCTTTGCATGCTCTCGTTGTCGTGCAAGCCCTGACGCAGGTACTGCACCAGTTGCGGTTGCAGGTTGATCGCAAGGTCTGTCTCGCGGTCGCCGCCGGCCACATAGGCGCCCACGCTGATGAGGTCGCGGCTCTGTTGATAGCGCGACCACAGCTGTTTGAAGTACTGCGCCTGGGTCATGTGCTGCGCATCGACCACCGACGGCATGACCCGGCTGATGGACGCTTCGATGTCGATGGCCGGGTAATGCCCCTCCTCGGCCAGCCGCCTGGACAGCACGATGTGACCGTCCAGCACGCCCCGCGCCGAGTCGGCAATCGGGTCTTGCTGGTCGTCGCCTTCAGACAGTACGGTGTAGAACGCGGTGATCGACCCGCCGCCTTTCTCCGCATTGCCCGCGCGCTCCACCAGCTTGGGCAGCTTGGCGAACACCGAGGGCGGATAGCCCTTGGTCGCGGGCGGCTCGCCGATGGCCAGGGCGATTTCCCGCTGGGCCTGGGCGAAACGGGTCAGCGAATCCATCAGCAACAGGACGTTCTTGCCCTTGTCGCGGAAATATTCTGCGATGCGCGTGCAATACATGGCAGCGCGCAGACGCATCAGCGGCGCGTCGTCGGCTGGGGACGCCACCACCACCGAACGCTTGAGGCCCTCTTCGCCAAGAATGTGCTCGATGAACTCCTTCACCTCGCGGCCCCGTTCGCCGATCAGCCCGACCACGATGATGTCGGCCTCGGTGAAGCGGGTCATCATGCCCAGCAGCACGGACTTACCCACACCGGTACCGGCGAACAGGCCCAGACGCTGGCCGCGACCTACCGTCAACAAACCGTTGATGCAACGAATGCCCACATCCAGCGGCTGGCTGATCGGGTCGCGCTTGAGCGGGTTGATGGTCGGGCCGTCCAGCGGCACCCAGTCTTCGGCCTTCATGCCGCCCTTGCCGTCCAGCGGACGACCGGCGCCATCGAGCACGCGACCGAGCATGGTCATGCCCATGGGCAAACGACCGGTATCAGGCAGAGGCACCACGCGCGCACCCGGCGCAATTCCGGCCACGCTGCCCACCGGCATCAGGAACACCTTGCCGCCGGCGAAGCCCATGACTTCCGCTTCGACTTCAACCGGGTGATGGCTGTCGTCGTTGATGACCACACAACGGCTGCCCATGGCGGCGCGCAGGCCCTCGGCTTCGAGGGTCAGGCCGACCATGCGCAGCAGGCGCCCTTCCACCACCGGCTGTACCGGCAAGGTAATGGCATCGGCGTAGGTGCTCAGGCGCTTGCCGAAGCTGGTGCGCTCAAGACGCATCGGAGGCGTCCGACTGTTTCTGCAGGGCGCTTTCGGCGCTCTTGATCGCGGCGTCCAGATCGACACTCACGTCCGGTACGGCCGGGTGCAGCGCCTGTTCGTGAAGCTGGTCGAACATCTTGGCGATCGCTACGCTCAGGCGCGTCTCGACGCTGGCATCGATGCGGCTGTGCTCGGTTTCCACGCGGCAACCGCCGGGTTGCAGGGTGTCGTCTTCAAGGATGCGCCAGTTTTCTTCATGGCGATCGCGCAGCGCCTTCACCTGGTCGAAATCCTGGGAATTGATCAGGATCCGCACGTTGGTGGCGCCCATCGGCAGCATGCGCAGGGCATCCTGCAATACTTTGCCGATCTGGCTGGAATCGGTTTTCAGCTCGCGCTGGATCACCTGGCGGGCAACGTGCTCGACCAGGGTAACCATGGCCTTCTCGATGTGCGCGTCCTGATCGGCGATAGGCTCGAACAGATGGCTCATCAGGGTCTCCAGGCTTTGCAGCTTGGCGGCCAGGGCGATGTCCGCCTCCTGGCGAACCTTGAGCTGGGTGCTGTGGAAGCCTTCCTTCTCACCGATGGCAAAGCCCTCGTTGTAGGCGTCCTGACGGATGCTCTCCAACTCTTCGAGGGTCATGGGCTGGACTTCTTCCAGCGGCACTTCTTCGCTTTCGGCAGGTTCGGGCTCGGGCGCAGGTTCCGGCTCGGGTTCTTCGACATGGGGATCGAAGCTGGGCAAGGCCCAGACATCGAATCCACTGAGGTCCTTGGCGCGGATGAGCTCGCTAGGCGTTTCTTTATCGGAGCTGAACATCGACTGCACCTGCTGTTAAATCATTTCCTCGCCACCTTTGCCGCCGAGAACGATCTCCCCGGCCTCCGCCATACGACGGGCAATGGTGAGGATCTCTTTCTGTGCAGTTTCCACGTCGCTGACGCGAACCGGGCCCTTGGCTTCCAGGTCGTCGCGCAGCAGTTCGGCGGCACGCTTGGACATGTTCTTGAAAATCTTTTCCTTGATGGCGTCGTCCGAACCCTTGAGGGCCAGCACCAGCACATCGGAAGACACTTCGCGCAGCAAGGCCTGGATGCCACGGTCGTCGACATCGGCCAGGTTGTTGAAGACGAACATGAGGTCTTCGATCTGGGTCGAGAGGTCTTCGTCCACTTCGCGGATCGAATCCATGAGCTGGCCTTCGACCGAACTGTCGAGGAAGTTCATGATGTCCGCAGCACGCTTGATACCGCCCAGCGTGGTACGCGAGGTGTTGGCGTTGCCCGAGAACTGCTTCTCGAGAATCTGGTTCAATTCCTTGAGCGCCGCAGGCTGCACGGTGTTCAACGACGAGACGCGCAGGATGATGTCCAGGCGCACCTTGTGGTCGAAATGGCCCAGCACTTCACCGGCCTGGTCGGCGTCCAGATACGCGACGACGATGGCCTGGATCTGCGGGTGCTCGTAACGAATGACGTCGGCGACCGCGCGCGGTTCCATCCACTTCAGGCTGTCCAGACCGCTGGTGTTGCCACCCAGCAGGATGCGGTCGATCAGACCGTTGGCCTTGTCCTCGCCCAGGGCCTGGGTGAGCATCTTGCGGATGTAGCCGTCCGAGCCTATGCCGACGCCGGTCTGGTCACCGACCAGATCGACGAACTCGCCCATCACCTGCTCGACCTGCTCGCGGTGCACACTGCGCATCTGCGCCATGGCCACGCCCACACGCTGGACCTCCTTGGGCCCCATGTGACGCAGAACCTGCGCGGCGTCCGTCTCACCCAGGGTGAGCAGCAGGATCGCGGCCTTGTCAACGCGGGTCAATTTGACCGCTGCACGAGTCTCACTCATCTGTGTTGATCCACTCTTTTACGACCTGAGCCACACGGGCCGGGTCTTCGGCCACCAGGCTCTTGATTGCGTTGAGCTGCGCGTCATAACCCTCGGTAGGGCTAGGCAGCAGGATGCTTTGCGGACCGCCAAGGCTCACGCGGTCATTGGCCAACTCGCCGTCCAGGCCGACCATGCCGCCCAGTTCCACGTCACCGTCGGCATGCTTGCCTTTGGGATTGGTGATGTTGTTGAGCACCGGACGCAGCACGCCGAACACCAGCACCAGGATGAAGATCACGCCCATCGCCTGTTTGACGATGTCCCAGAACCACGGCTGCTGATAGAAGGCAATGTCCGGGATCACTTCGCCACGCTCGGTGGAGAACGGCACGTTGATCACGCTGACGCTGTCGCCACGGGCGGCATCGAAGCCCACCGCGTCCTGCACCAGGCGAGTGAAGCGCGCCAACTGGTCGGCGGTCCACGGAACCGTGGTGGTTTCACCATTGGCCGGGTTGACCTTGACCTGATCGTCCACCACTACCGCAACCGACAGGCGATTGATCTTGCCCTGCTGCTGCTTGGTGTGGCTGATGGAACGGTCCAGCTCGAAGTTCTTGGTCGACTGGTTACGCTTGTCCGACGGGTACGGCGCGAGCATTGGCTGGCCGGTGGCCGGGTCCATGATCTGCTGACCGTTGGCGTCCAGCAGTGGCTGGCCAGGGGCAATCGGGCCTGCGGCACCGGCTGCACCACCACCGGTGGTCTGCGGCGCGGTGGCCGGGCCAGGTGGCTGGTTGCTCAGGGCACCGGGCACGCCTTGCGGACCGCTGCTGCTGGAGCGTTGTTCGTTGGTGGTCTGCTCGCTGCGCAGTGCAGGCTGATCGGGGTTGAAGCTTTCGGCAGTGGATTCCACGGCGCTGAAGTCAACGTCGGCCGACACTTCCGCCTTGTAGCGATCATTGCCCAGCACCGGTTGCAGGATGTTTTGCACACGCTGGGTCAGCATGCCTTCCATGCGACGGGTGTAGTCGAATTGCTTGCCGGCCATGGTCAGTTCGGAATTTTCCGCCTGATCGGACAGCAGGTTGCCTTTCTGGTCGACCACGGTGACCTGGGATTTGGTCAGCTCGGGAACGCTGGTCGCCACCAGATTGACGATCGCGGCCACCTGCCCGGGCTCCAGGGTGCGGCCGGCGTACATCTCGACCAGCACCGAAGCGGTAGGTTTGCGATCGTCACGCACGAACACCGAACTCTTCGGGATCGCCAGGTGCACGCGGGCGGCCTTGATGTTGTTCAGGGCAGAAATGGTACGCGCAAGCTCGCCTTCCAGGCCGCGACGATAACGGGTCGCTTCCATGAACTGGCTGGTGCCCAGACCCTGGTCCTTGTCGAGGATCTCGAAGCCGACGTTGCCGTCGTTCTGCGCGATGCCGGCACCGGCCAGCTTGATGCGGGCACGGGACAGGTCTTCGGACTTGACCAGCAAGGCGCCGGAGTTGGGCTCGACGGTGTACGGGATGTCAGCCTGGGCCAGGGTATCCATCACCTGCTTGGTGTCCATGCCCGACAGGCTGCCATACAGCGGCTTGTAGTCCGGCTGTTGCGACCAGAGCACGACGGCAAAACCAATCGCCACGCTGGCCGCCAGACCGACCATGAGGCCAACCTGCCGCAGCATGGTCATCTCGGAAAGATTTTGCAGGAACGCCAGGCCGAACATCGGCTTGCTTCCTGTCGCACCCGCTTTTGCGGGCACGTTATCGGCGACGGCTTCAGCCATGACTTAAATCGTCCTCAAACCGGCATTTGCATGATGTCTTGGTACGCCTGCACAAGCTTGTTGCGTACCTGGGTCAGCGCCTGGAACGACACGCTGGCTTTCTGCGAGGAAATCATCACGTCCGTGAGATCCACGCCGCTCTTGCCCATCTCGAAGGCGGTGGCCAGCTGGTTGGAGGCCTGCTGCGTGTCATTGACCTTGTTCACGGCCATGCCGAGCATGTCGGAAAAGCTGGTCGCACCCGCCTGCTGCGGGGCATCGATGGCCTTAGGCTTGGCCATTGCGTCCATCTGCATGGAACGCATGTCCAACATCAAGCGATTAAATTCAACACCCTGGCTCATGGACTTCTCTCTTAAAAGGGCCGCAAATTTTTGACACCGATTCAGCGGTTACCCATGTAGTAGCAACAACAATGCCAGACCAATAGAGGCACTGTGCCAGCTTTTCATGAAAGTATTGGGGTAGTTACAAAACGAAAAAACTCACGCAAGCCAGCGCCGATTTCACGCCACAATACGGACGTTGTAGGAGCGCGCTTGCCCGCGAACGCACTCTGCCAGGCGGCAGATATCTGGCTGGCACAAAGCGGTCGCGGGCAAGCGCGCTCCTACAGGTTCTGCGTCAGGATGCGAACAGATACCCTTCGACATCCATCCCGGCATCACGCATCTGCGCCAGCTTGTAGCGCAAGGTACGCGGGCTGATACCCAGGCGTTCGGCGGCTTCCTTGCGGCGACCACGCTCGGCGCGCAGGGTGTCGATGATCATCTGGAACTCCCGGCGGCGCAGATCTTCCCCCAGCGCACCGGCCATTTCACCGCCCGCCGCTTCCGGCGACGATTCCATGACACCCGGCGTTGTCGGCAGCGTCGGCAAAACCTGAAGGGCCGGCGCTGCGAGTGGCGCCGACGCAAAGCTCACGGGACCGGCCAGGCAGAAGTCCTCGGCCTGGATCACCCCGCCCTGCTGCAGAATCAGCGCCCGCTGCACGGCGTTGTCCAGTTCGCGCACGTTGCCTGGCCAGCTGTACCCGACCAGACACTTTTGCGCTTCGGGCGACAGGCTCACCGGGGCGTGCTTCATTTTATTGACGTGCTTGGCCAGCAGACGCTCGGCCAGCGGCAGAATGTCGGCAGGACGCTGACGCAGCGACTGCCAGGCCAGCGGAAACACCGACAGACGATAGAACAGGTCTTCGCGGAAACGCCCCGCCGCCACTTCCCCCGCCAGGTCGCGGTTGGTGGTGGCCAGCACGCGAATATCCAGCTCGATGGGCTTGCGCGCACCGACCCGCTCCACTTCCCGCTCCTGCAACACCCGCAGCAGCTTGGCCTGCAGGCCCATGGGCATTTCGGAAATCTCGTCGAGCAGAATGGTGCCACCATCGGCCTGTTCGAACTTGCCCGGCTGGGCGGCGATGGCGCCGGTAAAGGAGCCCTTCTCGTGGCCGAACAGGGTGGCTTCGAGCATGTTGTCCGGGATCGCCGCGCAATTGATGGCAATGAACGGCTTGCCTGCCCGGGGTGACTGCTGGTGAATGAAGCGCGCGAGCACTTCCTTGCCGGTTCCCGACTCGCCGGAAATCAGCACGGTGGAATCACTTTTGGCAACCCGGCTTGCCAGGTTGAGCAACTGGACGCTGGCAGGCTCGACCGCAATCGGCCCCTCGCCATCGGCAGGCCCCAGGCGCCCCAGCGCATGCCGGGCCACCAGCGCCAGCAGCGCCTTGGGCTCGAATGGCTTGACCAGGTAGTCGGCAGCGCCCTGACGCATCGCGTCCACGGCCCGATCCACCGAGCCATGAGCGGTCATCAACAGCACCGGCAACTGCGGATAGCGGCTGCGCAACTGGCTGAGCAACTGATGGCCGTCCATGCCCGGCATGTTGACGTCACTGACCACCAGGTTGAACGAGGCTTGCCCTGCTGCCAGCAAAGCTTCCTCGGCCGAGCCGACGGCCTGGTAATCGTGGCCGGCCAGCGCCAGGGTTTCGCCCAGGGCCTCGCGCAGAGAATGGTCGTCCTCGACCAGCAACACCTTGATCGTCATGATGGGTTCTCCACTCCAGCCACTGCACCGCCGATGCCTGGAACCAGCGGCAAGGAAACGATGGCACAGGTGCCCCGCCCCGGACGCGAGCGAAATTGCACCTGCCCCTGATGTGCCCGGGCGACCGCCGTGACCACCGCCAGCCCCAGGCCCGTGCCCGTGGTCTTGGTGGTAAAGAAGGGTTCGCCGATACGGGCCAGCGCGGCGGCGTCGATGCCGCTGCCATTGTCACTGATGCACAGCCGCAGCGTCGCGCCGCGACTGTAGGCATGGACCTTGATACGCGATGCCCCGGCACTGGCCTGCACCGCGTTTTCGATCAGATTGAGCAACGCCCCCACCAGCGTGTCGCGGTTGCACAGCAACTCGCCGTCGAGGCTGTCGCAC
>Ga0207655_1003883_pt1 | contig 10868 bp, 7 predicted proteins | sample KBSM44metaG_FD_184398 | JGI IMG/M metagenome (GOLD analysis project Ga0207655, IMG submission 184398) | Miscanthus rhizosphere microbial communities from Kellogg Biological Station, Michigan, USA - KBS M4-4 metaG (SPAdes) (version 2) | ecosystem: Host-associated > Plants > Roots > Rhizosphere >... | reverse complement strand
GAAAAACGCCTTCGACAAGACCTACTACACGACGCTGTGGACGGCCGCCAACGGCGGTTATGAAGGCCTGCTCGGCACGCCACGGACGTTGGGCGTGACCGGTCGATACGACTTCTGACGGCGAAAACGCATGCCTCGAATGAATACTTTCCATGCAGCAAAGGCATCGTCTTTTTTCCTTTGAGCCGGAGCCCTTGAACGACGGGCTCTGGCGCTGGATTGATGATTATTGTTATTCGTTTAAGATCTAAATATAAGCTCAAACATTACTTTCGGAACTAAGAGTTCCAGCCAATGATTGCTCTACCGGGGCGTCGTCGGGGGATGTTCAGCACGACGTTCCGGTCATCCGCAAAGAGACCGCAGGGAGTTAAACAATGGGCAATGTCCAGATCGCCGCCGGTGCACATGAGGTGCTGTGGCGCCAGGCACCTGGTGGCGAATTGGTCGACCTCGGCCGACCGCACCGTGTGCCCTTGGGGCAGTTGCGTTTGCAGCGAGCGCCCAAGGGCGTCCTGCGCCGACGGGAAGCGATTGTGCTGGGTGTGCTGGCGTTGCTGGTGCATGGCGCGGTGATCTATTGGGTCAATCAGCAACCGACTCCGGTGCTGCCGATCGTGCCGCCGGAAGTCCCACCGATGACCATCGAGTTTTCCCGTCCGGCGCCACCGGTGGTTGAGCCGCCGCCACCGCAACCGGTGCAGCCGGTGGTTGAGCCACCACCGCCCGTGGAAGACGAACTGGCCGTGAAGCCACCTCCGCCAAAGCCGATTCCCAAGCCCAAGCCGGTGGCCAAACCCGTACCGAAACCGGCGCCAAAGGCTGTTGAGCAACCCCCCGCGCCAGCGAAACCGGCTGCGCCCGTCGCGGCCCCGGCACCACCTGCACCACCTGCACCCGCGCCGGTGACACCGGCCTCCGCCACTGCCGGTTACCTGAAAAACCCGGCGCCGGAATACCCGTCGCTGGCCCAGCGTCGCGGCTGGGAAGGCACGGTTCTGTTGCGAGTGCATGTGCTGGCCAGCGGCAAGCCCGGCGAGATCCAGATCCAGAAAAGCAGTGGTCGCGATGCGCTGGACGACGCGGCGCTGAACGCGGTGAAACGTTGGAGTTTCGTGCCGGCAAAGCAAGGTGACGTCGCCCAGGACGGCTGGGTCAGCGTGCCCATCGATTTCAAGATTCATTAAACAGAAACCAATTTCGCGCGAAACGTTTACACGAGGAATACACCATGACGTTACTGGCATCTCCACTTGAATCCATCGAAAGCGCGGTGATCTGGCTGCTGGTGGTTTTTTCCGTCGCGACCTGGGGGCTGGCATTGCTCAAGGGCGTGCAGTTCGGCCGCCTCAAGGCACAGGATCGAAAATTTCACCAACAATTCTGGGCCGCTTCGAGTCTCGATTCGGCGGCCGAACTGAGCGAAACCCGGCCCGGTGCGGCCGCCCGGGTTGCCCAGGCCGGTTATGCGGCCATCCAGGTGGGCGAGGCGCCACAGGCGGCGGACTTGAGCCAGGCGATCAATCATCAGGATCGTCTGGAGCGTGCCTTGCGTCAGCAGATCGTGCGTGAGCGCCGGTCGCTGGAAACCGGGTTGGCTGTGCTCGCGAGCATTGGCAGCACCTCGCCGTTCATTGGTTTGTTCGGCACGGTGTGGGGAATCATGGAAGCGTTGAAAGGCATCAGCGCGGCGGGCTCGGCAAGCCTTGAAACGGTCGCCGGACCGATTGGTGCGGCACTGGTCGCCACCGGCGTGGGGATCGCCGTCGCGGTGCCGGCGGTGCTGGTTTACAACTATTTTTTGCGTCGTTTGAAACTGACGGCGGCGGACCTGGATGACTTCGCCCACGACTTCTACAGCCTGGCGCAGAAGAGCTCGTTCCGTGTGCTGATCCACCCAACGGCGCACAAGGCGGCAGCCCAGGGCAATGCGCAGAAAGTGAAGGAGGCGTCCTGATATGGCCTTCTCCACGCAAGACACCGATGAGGTGCTCAGCGAGATCAACGTGACGCCGCTGGTGGATGTGATGCTGGTACTGCTGGTGGTGTTCATCGTCACCGCACCGCTGCTGACCAACGCCATTCCGATCAATCTGCCCAAGACCGAAGCAGTGGCGCCGGTGGAGCAGAAAGACCCGTTGGTGGTGAGCATCGACGGGGCCGGCAAACTGTTTATCAACAAGGACGAAATACAACCGGACTTGCTGGAGTTCAACCTCAAGTCGGCAAAGGCCAGGGACCCCGAGGTGCGCGTGCAGTTGCAGGCGGACGATGGTGTGAATTACGGCGAGGTGGCGCGGGCCATGGCATCGATTGAACGGGCAGGGATCACCAAGCTGTCAGTGATCACTGCGCGATAACGGATTTTCGTTTTCCGGGGCCGTCTCCTTGGCAGGGTGCGGCCCTTTTTTTATTCCGCGATTTTCGCGAAGACACTGTCCCCTGTAGGAGCTGGCTTGCCAGCGATAGCGGCGGGACAGGCAACATCTTTATCGACTGGGAGGACGCCATCGCTGGCAAGACAGCTCCTACAGGTCGGGATTTGATATTCGATGTAGGTCTTAATAAATAGCTTCTTATTCCTTAACGAATATAAATCCACTCCCTATACTCGACCAGGAACAGACACGCAGCAGGAGAGCTCCCCCATGCGCAACGAATCAATTCGCTACCTGATTGTGCCGGGCTGGCAAGGATCGCCGGAAGATCATTGGCAAAGCCACTGGCAGAACAGCCTGCCGAACAGTGCGCGGGTGGAGCAGGCCGACTGGCTGACGCCGCGCCGCGAAGATTGGGTCGCGGCGCTGGCCGAGGCGATTGCCGCGGACAGCACGCCGGTCATCCTGATCGCCCACAGCCTGGGTTGCATCACCGTCGCGCACTGGGCGGCTACAGCGCCTGTGCAGTTCTTGCGTCAGGTGCGCGGTGCCCTGCTGGTCGCACCGGCGGACGTCGAGCGCCCGGCCTGCGCGCCGGCCTTGCGCAACTTTGCGCCGATTCCGACGGACCTGCTGCCATTTCCGAGCCAGGTCGTCAGCTCCGACAACGACAGCGCCGTCAGTGCACCGCGAGCGCTTGAGCTGGCGCGCAACTGGGGTGCCGAGGCGGGGATTCTGGCGGGGGCGGGGCATATCAACGTGAAGTCCGGTCATCAGCGCTGGGAGCAGGGTTTTGCTTATCTCTATCGCTTGCAGAACCGCATGGAACACCACGCCCTGCGCCGCGCTTGAACCTTTTGAATTTCATTTTTTCGTAAAGCGCCCCCGTCTCCCGGCGGTTTTGGGCGGGAGTCTGCCATGAGCTTTGAAACCTTCGGTCAGCCGCTGCTGACCTTTCCCGATGCCGAAAAAAGTCCTCTGAGCATTCGCGCCAAGGCGCTGGTGTTTGTCGATCCGCGTTCACGGCAATTGCGTGAAGACCTTGAGCAATTGGCCACGCGTTCAGTGTCAGTGCTGATCCGTGGTGAAACCGGCACCGGCAAGGAATTGCTGGCGCGCCACATACACCGCGCCAGTGATCGCGGCGGGTTGTTCGTGTCGGTCAACTGCGGCGCCATCAGCCCGACTTATGCCGACGCCGAGTTGTTTGGCTATGCGGCGGGCAGCTACAGCAGTTCGGCGAGCAGTCGTGCCGGCTGGTTCGGCTCGGCCAACGGCGGCACGCTGTATCTGGACGAGATCGGTGATTTGCCGCTGCCGATCCAGATCAAATTGCTCGCCGCCCTGGAGAACCACGAAGTCACTCGCGTCGGTGCCCATCAGCCAAGCCCGGTGGATGTGCGGCTGGTGGCGGCCACCAGCATCGATCTGGCGCAGGCGGTCGCCGCGGGAAAATTCCATGAGCGGCTTTATCACTACCTCAGCGAAGGCCCGCTGGAACTGCCGGCGCTGCGCGAGCGCACGGGTGACATCCTGTCGCTGGCCGAATACTTCCTCGGCATCTACAGCCAGCGCCTCGACCTGCCGGTGCCGCTGATCAGCGAAAGCGGCACAGCTTGCGCTGGAGCATCACAGTTGGCCGGGCAATACCAGGGAGCTGGAGAACGTCATTCACTTTGCATTGCTGGTCAGTACGGGTGACGAAATCTTGCCGGAGCATTTGAATCTGCCGGTTGTCCGGCCATCCGCTGTGCTTGTACAAGGATGGATAGATCAACTTGTACAACAAGGAAATGTCGCTGAACTCCGGGCACTGAAAGAATACTTCACAGGCATCAATATATAAGCGCGTGTATTGGCTTTATAAAAAACCAGGCAATTGATGTTTGCCTGGTTTTTTTATGGGCGCTGATTCTTGTTGTTATATTTTGTACTATTTGCAGCGTGGCTGTAACAATTTTGTGTTTTGTGGGCTGATAGGTTTTGACATATCTTTTGATTTCTCCCTGGATACATTGATATCCGTCATTGTTAAATATCATATGAAAAAGGATTTTTCTGTGAAGTTTGTTGGAAATAGTGCTGCGATAGCTCCAGGTGTCGGCGATGAGTTGAAAGATATCAGTCCCCTTGTCGAAGGTTATATACCTGCTGACCCGGGGATGGCACCCCTGCCTTCCCAAGAAACCGACTTTCCTGAGTGGGTAGGAATCAAACTATTTCAAATCTACTCGACTTCGGGCGGAAATATAATTTATGCCAATGGGTATCAGCAGTTGAAACTGGTGGTAGCTGTGCAAGTTGTCGGCGATGGGCAAAAGGTAGTTGGAATCTCCGAAAGCGAGCTCGACAGCATTCAACTGCTGGATGCCTATTCCGGCAAAGCCCTGCCGATAGACACCATTCGGGACGGCGAGGAACCGATGTGGAAGTGCATACTGGAGCGACGCTTGCCGTACGCACCGTTTCCTCACACGGGTGAGCTGCATGGCCCGGTTGTGCGAGGGAAAGCCATCTTTCGCAAGGAATTCTACGTCAGCAGCAACTCCCCCGACCCCATCAAGCTGATTGCGGCCATTACCCGTTCGGACGGTGAGGTGTTCTATTCGGAAGAAAGCTCGGAATTCGGTGATATAAGCCTGAGGACGGTGCCACCGGCGATCTATCGAAATGAACAGTTCAGGGTCAAACACCTGTCCGCCAACTGGAAACCGACAGAGAACGTTGCCAAGGTCGATCGATATGTCCTGGACCTGTTGGTGGACCAGCACCATATAAAATTCGTCGATTGCTCGATTGCCGGCGTGTTGCAGGCACGCAGTGAGCATCCCGACTATCTCGGGTATTACGCCGTTGGCTATTTTAATGGTCTCAAGGCGAATGACGGCGCGGAGGTGTTGTGGGAAACAGCCGATCAAATTGCGGCCTACCATGATGAACAAGGCAAAGTAACTTTTTTGATGCACTTTGCCAAAAAGGGCGGAGCGTCCACAGTTCGATACGATCAATTGTCAGTGAAGATGTTTGTTCGGGATATGTATGGGAACAGGCATGAAGTCGACGTCGCAATGAACACCCAAAACCCTTCGATGATCGAAGTTGTTTAATTTTACTGTATCTGCAGCGTCAAGGAATGATGATGAGTACAGCTATGCCAGAAGTGGAATCCGGTGCGTTCAATTTTTCTGAATTTATACAGTCTGGAGTTGATGTCCGTACCGGCTCTTATAGTACATGCATTAATCTCGCGGGGTGGGTGGCCAACAATATAAACGGTCCGCTGACACCCTTCAGTATTTCATTCGATAGCTTCCGCACAACGGATTTCGGTTGGGGGCGCGGTTGGTCATTGGGCTTGAGCTCCTACAATCGAAAGACCCGTAAGCTGACCCTTGCAAGCGGAGTTTCTTATCTTGTCTACATCAGCAGAGGGCGGTTGATCGTCCGGGATAAAAAGCTCCAGGACACTCGTGTCACGCTCGACGGCGACAACCTGGTTGTCAGCCATAAAAACGGTCTGATCGAGAGGTTGACCAGGCCGGACGAAACCTATGACGAATGGTTGCCCGAACATGTCTACTCCAACGAAGGGCGCTCGATCAGTCTGAAATACAGGTTGGTACGGGGCCGTCGCGTCCTGCACGAAATTCATGATCAGCAACACCGCGTCGTGGCCCTGAGTCATGGAACCAATGATCAACCTCCCAGCATTACCGTATGGCCTGATCATCCGCCAAGACGCTTAAAATTTGTTTTGGCGGTTCGCAATGGCTGGCTTCGGCAGATAACCCTTGATCACGGTTCTGCCGACCACCTTGCATGGTCATTCGATTACCAGCTACACGATGGTTTTCTGGTCATGACGGATGTCCGCGCGCCGGCGGGCAGTGTCGAGCGTATCGAGTACGCTCCTCAGCAGCATCGCTTGCCGCTCGGGGCACCGATCAATGCCTTGCCGGCGGTGCGGCGCAGTGTTCTGGTGCCGGGTACAGGGTTGCCGACGATCACCCGTGTCTATGACTACTCCGACAAAAATTTCCTCGGCTATCAATCGGGACTTCGTTGGGCGCAGGACGGGGACCATCTGCATGGGCACAAAGGACCTTACACCTACTCCTCCACCGAACGCCTGGTCAGGGGGGAGGGTGTTAATGCGGTTGAACTGAGTCGCATCGAAAGAACCTACAACCGCTTTCACCTGATGATCTCGGAAAAGTCCATTTCCAACGGCAAGGTGCAGCAAAAAACGGTTGATTATCACGATGTCGACGGTCTGGACTTTTCCGGTCAGCCCGCCTATTTCCAACTGCAGAAAACAGCTGTCGTCAGTTATGTCGATACTTTCGCGAACGCCACGCGCCGAACCGAAACCACCCATACGACCTATGATGAATTCGGCAATCTGCTAACGCAGATCAATCCGAGCGGAGCCCGGGAGGACTACGTCTATTATCCGGCCGAAGGTGCCGAAGGTTGCCCCCGCAATCCACTGGGCTTCATCACGGCATTGAAGGAGCGATCGGTCACGCCTTCACCTGATTTTGCCCCGGCGCCGACGGTCATTGTCCGTTTTTCCTACATTGACGTGCCCTCCATGCGCGAAGGCGGTCATCGGTTCTTGTTGCCTCAAAGCGAAAGGCTGTTTGAAGGCGGGAGCAATACGCTATGCGTGGATACTCGATTCGAATACATCGATGATGCCAGCGATACGTTTTACGGTCGCCTCAAGAGTCGCTCGCAAGCCGGGCACAACGGCAATCGCCGTCTCGAATTCCAATATTCAATTGAAGGAGATTGGGTAAAAACCCTTCAACAATTGTACGTGGGTGGCGCAAGGCATGAGCGCAAAGTCTGGCATGACCGATTTATCGGGCAGGAGGTCAAGCTTCGGGATGGTGGCGGCAATGAGTTGTTGAAGGAGTACGACAATCTCAACCGTGTCGTTCGCGAGACGGCGGCATTCGATGGGACGGATATCGCGTCACGCATCACTGAATTCTACGGCGATAGCCAGTCAGAGGACGGCGCGACCATCGGCATCACCAACATACGGGGAGTGCTGAGCAAGATATGGCTCGACGGGGTCGGGCGCACGACCAAGGTCAAGGTTCAGGATTTCGACTCAGCCGACAGGCCATTACGCCTGACCTATGAAGCCCACTACGACAATTTTGGTCGACTGGTGAGCGAAGCCAGCCAGGACTGGTCCGATGGCAAGGCCACCGAATCAACCACGACCTACAGCCACGACGGCTGGGGGCGTGTATGCAGAACGGTAGGTCCTGACGGTGTCGCGGTGAATGATGTGTTTGACCCGGTTTCATTGACTCGAACTCGCTGGCTCGACGGCGCCGGCAAAACCCGTTCCGTATTGAACGTGTTCGGTAAGCCGGATCGGGAAGAACGCATCGACTCCCAAGGTGTGGTCACTGTTATCGCGACTTTTACCTACGACGGACTTGGGCGTTGCCTGACGCAAACCAACGAGGCGGGATTTGAAACGAGCTTCCGTTATGACCTTTACGGGCGTCTGGTCGAGACGACTCTACCGGATGGTACTTCGATAAAAAAAAAGTATGACCCCCTGAGCACGGGGGATCATCCGATTGAAATCAGTGCCGATGAGTACGTGTTGGGCACCCGGACTTATGACGGTTTGTTGCGTGTCACCGGTACGACCGTCGGCGGCAGGACCGAAACCAGGACCTATGAGGGTGGTGGCGCTCAAGCTTTGCAGCAAGTGACGGCGGCGGGCGATGTTTTCAGGTTCGCCCTTGATCCCATGCTCAACGGAGCAGTGACCGCGCGGATGGGCGGTCACGCTGAATCAGCCAGGTATCGATTTGATCCATTGACCGGGCAGCTCGTCGAAACTTCCAGCCCTGCCATTCAGCGCCGGTTTGAGTACTCCGGGTCGGGCAAGGAAAAGTCCCGGGAGTGGATCTCCAGCGAAGGCCGCTTCGGCACTGCCACTACCCATTCATTGAATGGGCTGCCCATCAGCTTTACCGATGTCAACGATGTAGAAACCACTTACCTCCATGACGCTGCGGCGCGGCCCGTGGAAATACGGCAGGGACCGGTTCTGGCGAAGTACGCCTACGGGCCCCAGGGCCAGTTGCTGACATTGAGTGTCGAGGACACCGCCTCGAAACGTTCGCTGACGACCACCTTGGTTCACGATGAGTTCGGTCGTGAGGTCCGGCGTATTTCGCAGTTCGGCGACGGATCTCGCCTGGAAATCCTTCAAGTATTTGGGGCCGATGACAAACTTCAGCAGCGATCGCTGGTGTCCGGTGCGCAGTCACGTACAGAAGCCTTCGCCTACGACAGCCGAGGGCGCCTGGTGCGCTATGACTGTGAAGGCACGCAGGCACCAATCGATGCCTGGGGGAAACGCATTGATTTTCAGGCGTTCACCTACGACCACCTCGACAACCTGTTGACGGTGCGTACGGGGTTCGATGGGGAGGAGAACCTGTGCAGGTTTTCCTACGATCGTCCTGACAAAACCCAGTTGAGCTCAATGACTCACAGTCACGCGCACTATCAGCCCGGGCAGGTGAGTTTCGAATACGATGCCAACGGTAATCTGCTCAACGATAACCAGGGGCGCACGTTCAGGTATGACGCACTGAGTCGGCTCGAAAGTGTGGCCAGCGCTGGCGGTCGTACGCACTATCAGTTCGACGGTGAGGATCAATTGCATGCGGTGGCTGCAGAATCCGCAGAGTTGATCAGGCTTTTCCATAGCGAACATGCGCTGTGCAGCGAAGTCTCGGGTAACCATCGCCGCAGTCTGCTGGCAGGCGATGGCAAGTTCTTGGCCGAACAGCAAGGTGACGACGTCGTCTTGTTTGTCACGGATGGTCAGGGCACGGCCGTTGCGCGCCTTGGACCTCAAGACGAACCTGTTTTGTCCTACGTACCTTATGGTGATCGCCCGGCAACGAGCGGACTTGGCGCCCTGCTGGGGTTTCAGGGCGAGCGACTGGACCCTTCAACCGGGTGCTATCTGCTCGGCAGGGGGTATCGGGCCTACAACCCCCGATTGATGCGATTTCACAGCCCCGACAGTTGGAGCCCCTTTGAGGGTGGTGGCATCAATGCCTATGCCTATTGTCTGGGCGATCCGGTCAATCTCAAGGATCCCACCGGGCATATCTCGACCCTGGGGTGGGTGAAAATCGGAGTGACCGCCGCCCTGGCCGCCGCCGCGATTGCCCTGACAGTCGTGACCGTGGGCGCAACCGCACCACTCGTGCCGATCTCGGCCAACGCCTTGGCCTTTTTAACCCTGGAGGTCATTTCCGCGACGGTTTCAATTGCCTCGGCGATTGTCGATGAGCTGGCTCCGGATACCGTTGGCGCCCAGATATTGACCTACTCGTCGATAGCGCTGGGAGTGGTGTCGTTCGGGGCCAGCGCGGTTGCAAAAATCGGCAGTAAAGGCATTGGCTTTGCGTTGACGAAAAGTGTGGGCTCCCTGGCAGACGTGGTGGCTGCACAGCGAGGGGCAGCGCGGGTGGCGGTGGGGCGGCGGTTATACGGCGCTGTCTCCACGGCAAATGAGGCATTGAGAAGCACGGTGAAACTACAGAGCCGGCTAACCAACGTGTTGACGGCGAAAACGGTCACCAGCGGGGTGGGTATCGCTGCCAAATCAGCATTCGTGGTCGCGAATTCGGATCAGTACGCGGCCAAAGCCGACGCATTGCTTCAAGACTACTGGCCATCACTGGCGGAGGATTTCAGCGCCCAGAAGTTTCGTAGCGATGCGCTGGACGCTCTGGAGTCATTCACCCATGAGATTGGCGAGCAGATCATCAAGCTGCGCGGTATTTGAACAGGGATGACCAGAGATCTCTATGCTTTCAAAATGGAATATCAACTTGAATAAAAGTTATTGTTCGGGAATAAAAAATCCCGGTATCGTCCGCTTCACGCCAGCGATAGCACTTCACTGGCACTCTCGTTTTCAAGCCGTCGCCACAAGCGACTGTGATTTTCGATAAGGACACTGCATGAAAAAGGTTCTGTTGTTCACCGCGCTGGCGGCTGCCCTCACTGCGGGCCTGGCCCAGGCTGGCGAAAAACTGGTGGTTGCGGCAACCCCGGTTCCACACGCCGAGATTCTTGAGCTGATCAAGCCAACCCTCGCCAAGGAAGGTGTGGACCTGGAAATCAAAGTCTTCACCGACTACGTTCAGCCGAACGTGCAGGTCGACCAGAAGCGCCTGGACGCCAACTACTTCCAGACCCTTCCGTACCTGAAAAGCTTCAACGAAGGCAAAGGCACCAACCTGGTCACCGTGATCGGCGTACACGTTGAGCCTTTCGGCGGCTACTCGAAGAAAGTGAAAACCCTGGCTGAGCTCAAGGATGGCGCGACCATTGCCATCCCGAATGAAGGCAGCAACAGCGGCCGTGCCCTGATCCTGCTGCAGAAGGCTGGCCTGATCGAGTTGAAAGACCCGAAAAACGCCCTGG
>Ga0207655_1003882_pt1 | contig 10871 bp, 7 predicted proteins | sample KBSM44metaG_FD_184398 | JGI IMG/M metagenome (GOLD analysis project Ga0207655, IMG submission 184398) | Miscanthus rhizosphere microbial communities from Kellogg Biological Station, Michigan, USA - KBS M4-4 metaG (SPAdes) (version 2) | ecosystem: Host-associated > Plants > Roots > Rhizosphere >... | reverse complement strand
AGGCCACCTGCCGCGCCGGTCAGCAGGAGGCGATTGAAGGGAGTTTGAGTGGTATGAGCCGATGCCATGAGAGAAGTCCCGATTGTTATTTTTGTCATCTGTTGTCGTATGACTTGCCGGATTATCGGCACCGCATACGCTGATTGTCAACGCGGCCAAGGTCTAAAAACGGGCTGTGCACGCACTTGGCCGGATACATTTGTAACAAGGCAAAACCTGCCGTGGCCAACAGGCTCTGCCACGCTTTCAGAGCAACGAAATAGGGTAGCTGACGAACACGCGATTTTCGTCGAATTCGTTGGTGCTGAAATCACGACGCAGGCTGGAGTTGCGCCATTTGACGTTCAGATTCTTCAGCGCACCGCTTTGGACGGTGTAGGCCAGTTCAGACTCCCGGCCCCATTCCTTGCCGTCAGTGATGTTGCCGGTGTGCACATTGTCGCCGCTGATATAGCGGTTCATCAGGGTCAGGCCGGGTACGCCCAGCGTCGCGAAGTTGTAGTCATGGCGCAGCTGCCAGGATTTCTCTTTGGCGTTGTCGTAGCTGGAGTTGTAACTGTCGTTGGCCAGGGTGCCGCCGCTGGTGCCGTTGACGCGCATCCACGCGGTATCGCCCGTCAGCTTCTGCAGACCGACATAGAAGGTGCTGCCGCCATAGCGGGCCGAGAGCAGCACGTAGGCCGTCTTGTTATCCAGGTCGCCGGCCAGTTTGTTGCCGTCTTCCTTGCCGATGAAGTAACCCAGGTTCGCGCCCAGGGTCCAGTCGCCGAGCGGCTGACTGTGCAGCAGGTTGAAGAATTGCTGCTGATAGATGTCCTGCAGTTCCGAGTACCAGACGCCTACCTGGGTGCGCTTGTCGTTGAAGACATACTCGCCGCCGCCGAAGTTGAAGCGGTCCGAGGTGAATGCGCCTCGCCCGTTCAGCGACATGTCTTCCATGCTCGCATCGTTGCGTGGGCTGTTGCCGCGGAACTGGCCGCCATACAGCGTCAGGCCGTCGATCTCCTTGGACGTGACCTGACCACCGCGAAACGTCTGCGGCAACGAACGACCGTCATCGGAGCGCAGGATCGGCAGCACCGGCATCCATTCGCCGACCTTCAGTTCGGTCTTGGAAACCCGCGCCTTGCCCGCCACGCCCAGACGCCCGAAATCATCGGCCGGACGCCCGTCGCTGTGGATCGGTAGCAGCTGAGTGCCGCCCGTACCCTTGCCGCCATCGAGCTTGAGCGAATACAGGCCCAGCACATCAACCCCGAAACCCACCACACCCTGAGTAAAGCCCGACTTGGCGTCGAGAATGAAGCTTTGTGTCCATTCCTCGGCCTTGCTCTGTGGCGCGGCACTGCTCGGGTATGCAGGATTGGTGAAATTACGGTTGAAGTAGGCGTTACGCAGGGTAAGCGTGGCCTTGGTGTCGTCGACGAAACCTTCGGCCATGCCGAGCATCGGGAAAATCAGCGTCATACCGCCGAAGCCCAGCAGGATGCGTGAGCGGGTAGTGTTAGATGTCATTATTGTTATGCTCCCTTGTTTAGTGAAACCGTCCCCTTTCCTGGCCGCGCGCAAGCGGCGGCCGACACCTTCGAGGATTACGTGATGCCTGTCGCCAGGCATGGCCTCGACCTGCAGGCGGCCGAGTACCGTTCGCTGTGTTTCAGCGAATGTTGTGAATCGAGAAGGGTGTCTGGTAGTGCGAGTTTTCAGTAAACAAGGCGTCACTGATCAGGGCTTCAATGATTGAGCCCTTGCTGATCGAGCGAGCAGGCGCGGCGAGAGTGTTCATGATGGACTGGCCTCGGTGTTGTTTTTATTTTTGGCGTTATAGGTTGTCGTACAACTGTGGGGATTATTTGCAGACCGCTGCGGCGTTGTCAACGCACCCATGGTCGAGGTTTAACGATTCACCGGTCATTTACAGAGCCATTGACACCAAAATCAAATGCGAGTGAACGCTGCGGCCGGGTGTGCAGTCCACCCGATAATCCCATTCATTTTTTTGGAGACTGCCGAATGAATCGTTTCACCCAGAAAGTCGTCGTCGTAACAGGTGCCGGTTCCGGAATCGGCGCAGCGACCGCCAAACGTTTTGCCGAGGAAGGCGCAAGCGTCGTGCTGGTCGGCCGCAATCACGACAAGCTGGCCAAAGTAGCCGCCCAACTGAAGGGCGAAGGGCACCTGGTCAGAGCCGCGGACGTGGCCGACCCGAGCGACGTGGAAGCGCTGTTCAAGGAAGTGGCGACGCGCTTCGGGCGCCTGGATGTGCTGGTCAACAATGCTGGTATCGTCAAGTCCGGCAAAGTGACCGAGCTGGGCATAGAGGATTGGAAAGAGTTGATGTCCGTGGACCTGGACGGCGTGTTCTATTGCACCCGCACCGCCATGCCTGCACTGATCGCCAGCAAAGGCAACATCATCAACGTCTCGTCGGTGTCCGGTCTGGGCGGCGACTGGGGCATGAGTTTCTATAACGCGGCCAAGGGCGCGATCACCAACTTCACTCGTTCGCTGGCCATGGACCATGGTGCTGACGGCGTGCGCGTGAATGCCGTCTGCCCCTCACTGACCCGCAGCGAGCTGACCGAAGATATGCTCGGTGACAAAGCGTTGATGGCCAAGTTCATGGAGCGCATCCCACTGGGTCGCCCGGGTGAAGCCGAAGACGTCGGCGATGTGATCGCTTTCCTGGCCAGTGACGACGCGCGCTTCGTGACCGGCGTCAACCTCCCGGTCGATGGCGGCCTGTCGGCGTCCAACGGGCAGCCGCCACAGGCGTGACGGTCAGGAGTGCAGAAACAATCAAGCCCGGTAAAGACCGGGCTTGATGTCAACGCCGGGTGATTAGATCCGGAAGTGGCTGACCATCGTTTGCAACTGCCCGCCCAGGCGCGCCAGTTCGACGCTGGACGCAGCGGTTTCTTCGCTGGCCGAAGCGGTCTGCTCGGAGACATCGCGCACGTTGACGATGCTGCGGCTGATTTCTTCAGCGGCGGCGATCTGCTAACTACTTGGAGGCTCTAAGCGCAGGGCGCGGTTTATCCAAACCTTGAGCGCCTTGAAATCAAGGCTGCAACGGGCGGGTAAAGTCGACGAAATCGACAGGTAAGTTGACACGCACCGGTAAGTCAACGGCCAAAAGCCTACCTTGCTTGGTAATTCGGGTTCATTTTGGATATGCTTCTTGGCCACTAGGTTTCGCTAGCGCACGGTAACGACTACATGATGGGCCACCGCAACGGCTTCATTGCTAAGCGGTCAGGCAAAAGCTCAGCGAAGCCGGCTTCCAGGAGTCAGAGTGCTCGAGGGCATTTCGTTCATTTTTAGGTCGTGGCGGTGAGTTGCAGGCGCACCAGACGCAAGCCCAATAGCCAGAAGCGAGCCATGTCGCAACCAATAAAAATCGCCGAGCTTTTTGCAAGCCTGCCCTTTCAGGTCGGTGCTGAGTATGCTTACAGCCAGCCAATTATGGGGCTTGACGTACCGGGCATCAGTGCTATTTACGGTCTCCATCTCGCCATCTGGCAATTGCGCGATCAGGATCTGCAAAACGATTTCCCGCTCGACACGCTTGATGGAAGGTGCCGCTTCCTAGCTTGGTGTGTGTTACATGGCCGCCGTGAATATGCAGCTCTTCGTCAGTTGACACCGTTCTGGAAAACACTCTCCCAACCTGCCAGCGTGCCTTACAGCGAATGGTCCGGTGGTATTTCGCGCTTCCTGCAACTGGTAATTCATGGGCGCAGCGATCTTGGCATCGATTCTGAACTGAAGACCTCTGATGCACAGCGTGATGCACTTTATTGGTTTTTCGGGTCTGGTGGCTGGCAGGATCTGGCGGTGAGCGGGCAGGATATACCCGGTTGGCAACGACGCTTTCTGCTGGATCAACCTGATCTGCTCAAAAGCCGTTTCGCACGCCTATTGTCAGAGAAACGGCCAGACCTGCAGGCTATATTCCGGCAGGATACTGCGGCAGGCCTCGCGGGATTCAAGGGCTGGCTTGACCAAAATGCCCCGCATGAAACGGGACTGCCATTGCTCCAGAAAATCCCGCTCCAGGCATGGCCTGAACACACCGCCCAGTCATTCCAACACAGCAATGAGAGCTTCGGCGTAAACCTGATCGGCTATGCCTTCGGCGAGCTGGGTATCGGCGAGGACGTCCGCATGGCCGCGCATGCTTGCCAGGCTGCAGGCATACCCTTCTGCGTCATCGATTTCGCCCCAGGCAGTAACGTACGCCAGCAGGATCGCAGCATCGCGCAGTGGATAACAGACACCCCTCGCTATGGCATCAATATCGTTTGTCTTACCGCTATGGAGCATCTAAGGCTCTTTCTTACATGCGGTGCCGAACTATTTCGCGGTCGCTACACCATCGGCTACTGGCCATGGGAACTGCACAACTGGCCAGCCAATTGGGAGCACTGCTTCAACCTTATCGACGAGGCCTGGGCATCGAGCCGACATATCGAACAGGCCATGCAACGTGCCAGCCCGGTTCCGGTGCGTTGGATGCCGATGGCCGTTCGCCTGCCCGACGAAGTCGATACCACCAACGCACTGCGCCAGCGAGCACGTTTTGGCCTGCCGCAGGATAAAACACTGTTCGTGTTTTCCTTCGACGGAAACTCCTTTATCTCTCGCAAGAATCCGCTCGGCGTTGTCGAAGCTTTTCTGCGAGCTTTCACCAGCGCAGATCAACACGTCGGTCTGGTCATCAAGTGCATGCGCCCTGACCCGAAAAACTCGATCTGGAGGCAAATCCAATCTACCGCCCAGAATGACTCGCGTATCTTCATCATCGATGCGATGCTTGAAAAAACCGATGTCTTGGAGCTGTACCGTGCCTGTGATTGCTTTGTATCCTTGCACCGTGCCGAGGGGTTTGGGCGGGGCATTGCCGAAGCCTTGTTACTCGGCTTAGAGGTCATCGCCACGGATTACGGCGGAAATACTGATTTCTGCCGTGCGGCGGGCGCACGGCTTGTTCCTTTCCGCTTGCAAGTTCTAGAACCGGATGAATATATCGAGGCAGAGGGTCAATTCTGGGCAGAGCCGGATATCGGCGCAGCAGCGCAGGCCATGATTGACGTCGCCAATCGGCTATCCGATGAAAATGGATGTTCACCTTTGGCACATGGTCAGCGTTTTAACGAAATTTTCTCTACTGCTGCCATTGGGGCGGTTTACCGCCGCCGAATAGCCGACTTGATCGAACTCAAGCGGCAACCATAGTGAATCAACATCATGATGCGTTTCATCCGGGTATGCTATCCGTCGGCGATGGCATCCTTCTGCCGAGCCAGCAGAGGCTGCACGGGCCGTGCGAGGGGGCAAGCTACAAGACGTAGCGATGCTCGGTGCTGCGAATGTAACAGAGGGCGAAAAGCAACGCGGCTTACTTAAAAAATCCATAGGTCTCTGGGAGATATCCAGAGATGAGAAACCCTAAACAATCAGGCTGCATATAAATTGAGGTCCAGTCCGGAACCTACCTGGATGAAGACGAAAGCGCTAGAGTTTGTGACTCTTACGGAAGAAGAAGATGACGGAAAGTATTAAGTACTCGATAGATAAATTTACAAAAAGAACTCTAGATGGCTGGATATTTTCGCCTGACACTCCAGGGAAACATAAAGAGATAGGCATAACAACCAGTAACAGAAAGATGAAAGTGACGGCGAACAAATATCGGGCCGATCTGGAACAGTCAAAAATAGGAAGTGGCGATCACTCGTTTAACATCGTTTTTCACCCTGAGCTTTCGGAGGATGAATACCTGTCTGCAGAGATTATGGAAATCAGCACAGGAACCAGTCTCCAAAGTGCTGATCAGATTTCAGCACAGAGATTGGCCACAAAAAAAACAATCTACTTAGAAGTTTCAGATCTGATTAACTTTCTGCGGCACGAAAAAAGAGTGACCGGGATACAGCGCCTGGTGTCACAGTTGTGCCAGTCGATAATTGAAGAAGATCGCAAAAATAACTACAAGTTCTGCACGCTCCTGTCAGAGGCAGATAACAACCTCTACGAAATAGAGCGAGATGCGTTCAAGGGGCTCATTGGCGCGGTGTTAGGTGACATCAAAGGCGATGGGTTAACGCCGTTGATAAATCTGGCCACAAGCAATACCGTTCCGGTCAATATAGCCGATGGGGATATGTTGTTCGGTACCGGGGCGTCGTTCAGCTTTCAGAACTACACATTGGCCATAAAAAAGTTAAAGTTTGAAAAGCAAATAAAGTATGGCACCATTGTTTATGATCTTATACCGTACCACAGCAGAAGCACGCTGCCACCCGAACTCTCTGTACGTTTTTCACTTTGGCTGTCAGAGATAGTTTCACTCTCGGACATACTAGTCTCGATATCTGAATACACTAAAAAAGAACTCGATCGTTTCATACTCGATAAAAATATCGTTCCTAACGAATCACAGAGCACCTTCATACCCTTAGGCTCGCACCCGTCAATAAAGTCCTCAAACAGCAAAATACAGAGCAGGTATTTTATCGAGGACGAGTTCTGCATATTTGTGTCCACCATCGAAACGAGAAAAAATCACGCCGCACTTATAAAGGCTTGGGAAAAGCTGCTTGACAAAAAACCACCACAATTGATTATTGTTGGGAAAAGCGGCTGGGGCTTCCATGAAGTACAGGCTCTGGTTCAAGATAATAAAGAGCTTTTCAGGAAAGTAACATTTATTCATGATGCTTCTGACAGTGACTTGGAGTGGCTGTATTCAAATTGCTTGTTTACCGTGTATCCCAGCCTGTATGAAGGGTGGGGGCTGCCGGTAACGGAAAGCCTCACAAGAGGAAAATTCTGTATTTGCTCAAATACTACCTCGTTGCCTGAGGCAGGCGGTATCTACGCTGATTACTTTGACCCCAGAGACGTTAATGATATAGCGAGCAAGGTACTTTACTATATTGAAAACAGGTCGGAAATAAAAGCAAGAGAAGCCCTTATAAAGAGCTCCTACAGGCCTAGAACCTGGCAAGACTACGCATTGGACCTGGATAATTTGCTGGACGCTACCCACCAGAGCGATGACATAAAAGCGGTGGATACCTCCTTGAAAGGTGGGATGATTTACCGTTTTTCCAACGTGGTCAGTTCGAAGGAAAGCTTTTTTGACTACATTATTCATCGTTCAACAGCTTACTCCATCCTGAGTCAGGGAGACTGGTTTGTTCCAGAAAGCTGCGGTCGCTGGTTGCAGGGGAATTACGGAGCAATAAGGATACAAACTTCCCAGCCACAACAAAAAGTAGCGGTTTACATAAAGTACTGGCTGCCCCCAAACCTGGATTCGATTAGTTTTGAGATAGCTCAAAATAAAGAATATAACGACCTCATGGTGCTTAAGGACAGCGAGATAGCAGGCCATAAACTTATTAAGATAAATGCGGTTTCCGACCAGACCGGGTGTCTGCAAATAGAGTTCATCAGAAGAAGCCACAAGAAAAATCAGCACCCAGAGCCACGAGATCTTTTTCTGAGCCTGATCTCTGTGGCCATAGCACATGATCTTGGGGAACGGATTGACATCCTTGAAGGCCTGCTTCTATGAGGTCTAAACGCAGAGTCTGGGCACCGTGACGTCAAAATAGCCTAGGCGCAGTATGCGGCAGATATTTAGCTTTCGCTCCCCGAGCCTTAAGGGGAGCTGCGGTGTTAAGGATGCTGTCGAAGATAGGGGGTGTAAGCTCCGCCTCCCTATCGTTGAAATCAGGCAAACTATAACGGGTACGCGAATTAAATGAAGAAATCAATAGCAATTTCTGATGATGTGGTTTTTTTTATACACATACCGAAGTGTGCGGGTACTTCGCTAGGATCTTTTTTTAATAAAATGCTAAGGCCTGGCGGCCATTTTTTCTGGCACGGTCACGACGGTGATATAAATAATCTGGCTGACGAAGACGCATTTTTCTCCAGCGACAGTAATGAGGCGATCAAATTTATCGGCGGGCACTTCACAGTGGGTGCAGTCAATAAAATAATCTCAGATGCTCAGGTGCCTAATCCAACAATATGTTCGGTCATACGAGATCCTCTTGAGCAGGTTGAATCATATTTTCACTGGATTACTTCAGAGTCTGCTATAAAGGGAGTCGAACATCCGCTCTATGAACACTGCAAAGCGATGACGCCAGAGGCGTTCTTCTGCGATGAAAAAACCCTCGCTGAGGTTAGCAACATACAGTCAAAATACCTGCTGGGTGTGGACTGCGGTGCACGTCATAGTCACGACATCGAAAGTTTATCGCTAAGCCTGATTTCTCAGGGGGATTTTTATATAGCTGACGTGTCAGAATCCGACTTGCTTATTTCCAGGATGGCCGAGCTTCTGCTTAAAAATGATTCTAACAGTCAGCAGGTCATTCTCGCCCCGAGAGAGAATGTATCAGGAGCCAGAACATGCAAATTCAATGAGGCAACCATAGATACTATTAAAGAGCTGTGTTGGGCTGATATTATTCTGTATGAGACATTAAATATATCCTACAAGAACGCCGCTAATAGTATTTTTTTCTGAAATACCTCCACGTGAGCATGTTCTATCCACTTACCGCTAACGCGCGGTAGGTTGAAGATATCATCGTATTTTGCGCCAAACGCTTCGTCGACTACCCCTAGGGTTTTCAGCTCCGTAACGGCGCGCCACTGAGCCACCCGCGTGGCGACGCCGAGTACCATCGAAAAGCGGCTTGATCAGGGCCCGCCCTCGCCGCAGAGGGCGACTAACAGTGCGGTAAAGCGCACCGGGTCATGATCAACTGCGGGTGGGTGGCTCACCCAACGCGCGCAGCAAGGTTTCTACACAGGCTTGCAGGCTGTTCTCGCCCGGAAACAGATGCACGTCTGGACTGATAGGTTCCTCGTAGCTGCTGTCAATGCCGGTAAAGTCTTTTAGTTCGCCTCGGCGCGCCTTGGCGTACAGCCCTTTGACGTCGCGCCGTTCGCATTCTTGCAGCGGAGTATCGACGAAGACCTCGATGAAACTGTCCTCCGAGAATAGTGCACGCACTCTATCTCTATCAGCGCGGAACGGTGAAATGAAGGCGGTCACTACAATCATTCCAGCGTCCACCATCAATTTGGCCACTTCACCTACGCGACGGATATTCTCCGCACGACCTTCGGCAGTCATGCCTAGATCCTTGTTTAGCCCTTGGCGCACATTGTCGCCGTCAAGCAGATAAGTATGCCGTCCAGCTTTGTGCAGAGACAGTTCCAGCGAATTGGCGATTGTCGACTTGCCCGAGCCGGACAGCCCGGTCAGCCAGATACACCGCGGGCGCTGGTTGAGGCTGGCTGCGCGCATGGTTTGGTCAACCTGGGTACGGTGCCAGATCACCTCCGCTTTACTATTGTGCTCGCGGCGTTCGTAGACGATGCCGTCCCTCCAGGGCCCAACTTCCGGAAGCGAGACCGAACTCGGCGCAGCACATAAAATAAAGAACGGATTTACAAGAGTGTCGGTGCGCTGACTGTAACTTAGAGGCTCCAGTGTGGGCCAAGCCAGTACCTGACCGCCTGCTGCACTGACCACCGCATGTGCCGCCGCCGTATCCCACTCGCTGGTCGGTCCGATACGTGGATATACGTCGGGAGCCCCCTCTGCAACCAGGCATAGTTTTAGCGAGGTGCTTATGCTGCTTAATTCAGAATGACGCATGCCAGCCATGAACGCATCGAACTCCACCGAGACGTATGAACGACCGTCGATGACCCGATAGACAGGCTCGTCCGCAGGCGGTACCGCTACACGAATGGGTCGCACGTCGCCATCGGCTGAGGCCTTGAAGGCACCGAGACCACGTAATCCCCAATAACTAACGCACAGCGCTGGCGCGTGTACCACGCCTAGTACGGGCTCGCCATGCTCAATCAGAGCAATGTTGACGGTGAAGGCGTCGTTTTTCGTGCTGAGTTCTTTCGTACCATCTAGCGGTGTGATCAGCCAGTAGCGCGACCACCGGCGTCGAAGTTCACTGTCCATCCGGGCCGACGGCTCTGAGAGCACAGGGATTTCCGGGGTCAGCGTCTTCAGCTCCGTGAGGATATGCCTGTGAGCAAGCTGATCGCCCTCAGTCAGCGAACTATCGTTCTGTTCGCTTTGGACGACGCATCCATGCGGATGGACGCACATTATGATTTGGCCGGCGCCCTCGGCAATTCGGCGGATAAGTTGGATGTCGATCATCGTACTCGCTGTAATTCCCTTAAGAAGCGGTTAACAAGAAGTCAGGTTGCACTCCTTTCCACATCCGCCCTGAATGCCATCAAGCGTATCCAACAGTCCCAGACGGCTGTGTTTGCGGAAACGTAGCCACTTGCACTTGATTTCGGTCAGAGGATTCAATGGACTGCACTGTATAGCAGTTTTGAAATGCCTATACATAAATCGCCCGTTCTAACGGTCGCTTAGCATCAGGCAGATTGATTTGAGCATTGTCATGACGCCCGTTAACGATCATCCTCAAGCCTACAAACCCCCACCGCTCAAAACCTCTTCGCGGCTAATCAATGCTGGGCACACCTCTTCAAGGAGGGCGGCTGAAGCGACATCGAAGTCGGGTCCGTCAGCAAAATGCTTGCCTGCAGCTCTTCAATACTGGGCGTTAAACATTCACGAAATATGTCAAAACGTCGCAGTGGACTCGTTTTAGAAGCAGATGTGCGTGACTGTCAGGAGTGCAGAAACAATCAAGCCCGGTAAAGACCGGGCTTGATGTCAACGCCGGGTGATCAGATCCGGAAGTGGCTGACCATCGTTTGCAACTGCCCGCCCAGGCGCGCCAGTTCGACGCTGGACGCAGCGGTTTCTTCGCTGGCCGAAGCGGTCTGCT